>Ga0114918_10003218_pt1 | contig 14473 bp, 15 predicted proteins | sample LantaG_FD_87015 | JGI IMG/M metagenome (GOLD analysis project Ga0114918, IMG submission 87015) | Deep subsurface microbial communities from Baltic Sea to uncover new lineages of life (NeLLi) - Landsort_02402 metaG | ecosystem: Environmental > Aquatic > Marine > Oceanic > Sediment | place...
AAGAAAGATCCTTATATTTTGGATTTTTAAATCTATCCACTTTTAATTTTAGTTTCTTCTTGGTTAAGAGATGTTTGACAAGGATTGCCTTTTCTCTCTGATAAGAAACTATCAATTTCTTTACGTGTTCACTTCCCACCAGCATTGTACCATTTTTTCACCTGCATTGTACCGGCTCCTAGTTAATCAAGGAGGTAAAAGAGTTTAGCTCCCTTGAATGGATGGCAGCCCTCCCCTGTCCGGTATATGGGAGGTCAGGGCAGACTGTCCGTTATTACGGATTCTACAGCAACGCAACGAGGGGGAGGCTTAAAAAACAAGAGAGCCAGCTCCAGTTCCATATCATAGAAAATGAAAATCCCGGGGGCCTGAACAGGTCCTTATTATAAATAATTAAATAGCGGTATAGCTTATAGCCACCGAGATCGAAGAGACCAGAAGAAGGATAAACACCCTGGAGCACAAACTGATCCCCGACCTTCAGAAGACCATCAAATTCATCATCATGAAGCTGGATGAGAATGAAAGGGCCGGAACAGTCAGACTAATAAAGGTCAAGGGCATTGCCAGAAGTCATTGATTCATAATTTCAAAAAGAATTATAATCATTCCTATTTTATTAAATAAGTCAAATACCTGGGCCTGACTATTGGAATGTTTTTATACTTTTTTAGTTTTAGAAGATGCCTATCACCAGATACTATTAAACTAGCATCTCCAGAAACAGCACATTCAAGGATCCTATTATCAGATTCCCTTTCTTTTATAACATTAAACTTAATACTTGGTCTTATATTTTCACTAATATCCGATAGCCTCCTCACGAATTTATCTATGTTATGTTCAGGCCATTTAAACTTTTCCCTTAATATTCTTACTGTTTCTGTGATTATTTCAGCTGATGTGATCAGGATTATTTCATTTTTCAAAGCCATATCCAGAATCTTTCCGGGTATACCTTTAAAAAGAAGCGCAGAAATATATACATTTGAATCAAAAACGATCCTCAGCATTAAATTATTTAAGACCCTTCTTCGTTTAAGATTTTATAGAGTTCTTCTTCATCTTTTATTCTGAATCTTTTTGCTGTTTCTTTCCCAAAACTAAAGAGGTCTCTCCATTCTCTTTCAGCAAGAGACTCTTTATAGGTCTTAAACATATCCTTAAATAGCTCACTCCGGCTCTTGTCTTCAGTTTTAGCCATGTTATCCAATTCCTGAGCTATTTCTGGAGGTACAGACAGACTCAATACTTTACTTTTTCTACTCAAACTCATCACCTATAATTCGTTATTACATAGTATTACACTATTAAATATTATCATAAATCTAGGATCTTTCAAGCGTTTTCCCCTTGTATCAGGGATTAATCATCTTTCCCCTATTTTACTCCAAATACCTGCTAAATTGGGATCATTTTAATATTAATTTCTGGACCATTTTCCAAATCAAGGTTTTAAGAGTAAAAATTCTACTGATTTTTGTGTTTTGGGGTGCCTAAAATATCTTCATCTATGATAATATTGAGGCAATTGTGTGGTTGGTTTTTTAAAATACTAAGACGAAAGGGGTGTTATATCGGAATTGGTGGAATTGTTGCAATTGATGGAACCAGTGGAAGAGGATTACGGGTAGTGTGAAATCCTGCCTTTATCAAATCTATTAAGTAGATCTTTGTCTTTACTCTCTTGTCTTTAATATTTCTTATGCGGAAGATATTGAAGATATTCACACAGGTAAAGAGCAGCAGCAGAAATACTATTATTGCATTACTGCTGTGTCTGTATATATGATCTGCATTCCATGTATTTACCGTTTCACCTGCAACATTGATTTTCAATCTGCCACCTTGAATGGCAGACACGTATAGTATTTTTTAAATTAACCAAATATTCTGATTCGGGACAGGGCAGATTTGCAGGTCCACATCCAATTTGTCCTGTTCAGCTTATCTTCAAAACTCTTGCCATCCTTTGCGTAAATTTCTATACCTACGCCTCTTGTCTCCTCTATGTCCATATTGTCAGTGACCCTTGTAATAGTTGAAACCGATGGAATTTTCTTTTTTAAATTATTAAGTGATATCGTTTGAGATAAGCTGTTTAGGGACCCCAGATTGGTAAAATGCATAACAGTTATTGTAGCTACAATCTTTGTCGTAGGAATTTGTGGTTTAAGTCTCTTGTGCATTTAACAAATGAAAAATACCTTGAGCAAAAGACAGGAAACAAAAACTTTATCTTGCATAACAGTAAAATTTGAGCTAATATATAATTATACAAAAACACAAAAACATAATTAAAAAATTGGAAACAGGATGGACTTATTAAATATTAAGGAAAAAATTAATAAAATTAGATGCATGGCAGATAGAGTTAAATACAGCAGGGAAAAACATTTCTACCAGATAGTTTTTGGACTGCTTGTCTTTATGGCAGCAATATTCTCTATAGTCTTTATCAACCAAAGAGTGGATATAAAGAGGAAAGAAAATATCCTTGAGAGTTATTACTCAAATTCTGAAAGCAGTGGTATATATGAAAAATTTAGTCTGGACACATACTATAACAACAGTGATGGCAATGACGATGGAATAGTAAATTTTGCAGATGAGAAAGTAAATTTTGACAATGATAAAGTTGAAAATTTAAAAAACAATAATGCTGCCATAAAAGTTTATATATGCGGACAGGTATTAAACCCCAGCGTATATGAGGTAGAAGAAGGGTTAAGAATCATAGATGTCATAGATCTTGCCGGCGGAGCTTCAGGAGAAGCCTGTCTGGAAATAATAAATTTAGCAGGAGAAGTGTTTGATGGCCAGAGAATATATATCCCATCCAGGGAAGAAGTTGGGGAAAACAGCAGTTCATTTTTATCAAGTGATAATTATTACAATAGCGATGCAGATAGCATATTTGTGGCCAACAGAATTGTAAATATAAATTATGCCGATAAAAGGGAATTGGAATCTTTACCGGGAATCGGCCCTATAACTGCCCAGAGCATAATTGACTACAGAACTAAATGCGGTCTTTTTAAAAATAAAGAGGATTTAAAGAAAGTAAGCGGCATAGGAGAAAAAAAGTATGAAAAAATTAAAGAGCTGATACGTGTTTAGTATAAAATATTATTATTTATTGTGGGCCGTTGGATTGACTGCAGGCTCTTATATTGGCAGCAAATATCCTGCTGGTATTTATTTAAATGTCTTTTATGCACTTTTTACTATAATTTTAATGTCAGTATCAGGGTTTTTTACAGTAAAGAAGTTTTTACATAAAAGTGCAGAAGATAGCCTTAATTATGATAATAGAAAAATTTTGACTGCAGTTATTATAGTTGTTTCGTTTTTTGCCTTTTTACTTATAGGGTGTGTAAACTTTAGTGCGTACAATTACAGGGAAAGCAAAAATATATTTTATTTAATAGAAAAACATAAAGGCAGCAGCAGGCAAAATATAATTTTAGATGGAAGAGTTGCCAGCTATCCAAAATACAGCTATGGAAATTTATATTTTCTGCTTGAAGCTGACAGGGCCCTGATTGTAGGGGAAGACAAGGATACAAGCACAACCTTTAAAGCGGATGGCCACATTAAGGTAAAAATAAAAAATTGTGATCCCGGGTTCCTTTTAAGGGATGATTACATCAGAGTGGATGGTTACATAAACCTCAGCAAAGATACTTATTTAAAAAATTCAGACAAGCTTATTTTTGTATCAGAAGTAAGTAATGTTGAAAAAATTATGCCTGATAACTTTGTTTATACAATATTCAGACTTAGAGGCAGAGTGTATAAGTATTTGGAAAATGTTTATTTTAGAAGCCTTAATTATGAAAGTGCATCTATTGCAGAGGCGCTTGTTTTGGGAAATAAGAGCGACGTTCCCGGCTACGTGCTGGAAAATTTTAAAAAAAGCGGGGTATTTCACCTTCTGGCTATTTCAGGACTGCATATTTCTATTCTATTATATTTTATTAATTGGATTTTTAGAAAAATTAATTTTTTTACTTTTTCGTTCTGGCTGATATTTATATTCCTGCTGATTTATAATTTTTTGGTTGGAGAGAAAGCAAGCATGCAGAGAGCCACCATTATGTTTGTTTTTGTAATCCTTGCAGGTATGTGGGGCAGGGAATATAGCCAGAGAATAGTTTTATATTTTACATATATTGCGATGATTTTATCAAATCCTTCTTTTTTTTATGATTTAGGATTCTGGCTGTCTTTCAGTTCTATGGCAGCAATAATTTTTGTAAGCCCGGTATTGCTAAAATTTTTAAGTAAAATATTTCCAAAATTTAAAATAAAGGAAAGTTATGTAGCAAGAATGGTTGTTTTAACTATTTCTGTGCAGGCAGTGTTAACGCCAACTGTAAGCTATTTTTTTGGCGGCGTATCAACAGTAGCGGTAGCGGCCAATCTTATAATAATACCTGCATTTTATGCAGCACTGCTGCTGTTGTTTGTGTCTTCAGTCTTTAGCATGATATGGATGCCATTGGGTGCTTTTATTCTAAAGCCAGCCTCAATATTTATAAATTATATCCTGCGGGTAACTGCTTTTCTTGGCAAGCTGGATTTTAGTTTCCTTAGTCTTGGCCATTTTCACATGAAGTATGTAATAATATATTACGCCGTGTTACTGGCGGCATTGTGTGTGCTAAAAAAATATCTAAGCAGGTCAAATTCATATGACCAAAAAAAAGAAAAAGCAATTATTGGATGAAAAGTGCATAAATGTTAAAATCAATAATGGTATGAGTAAAGTCGGCAAAACCAAAAAAAATTTAAATTTAGACAGTTTGGAACCCTGCTATTTATATATCAGCAAAAGCAGCGCTGCCTTAAATGACATAATTGGAAGCGTAAAGAAGTTTTTAAAAGGTAAAATTAACTTTGACGCTGACTTTAGAATTTTTGATGCGCTGGATGAAATCAATGAAGAGGATTTTAATAATTTTGTAAGCATGCCTTCTTTCTTCTCAACTAAAAAAATTGTAGTAATTAAAAATATAGATCACCTGACTTCGCGTTTACTAAAGATGCTGACCGGTCTTCTCTTATCAGCAAACAGTAAAGATACCGGCATTGTTTTTATTATTACAGCTTCAAAGGATAAGCTTAATTCCAAATTTATTGATGCTGTGAAAAAAGTTGGCCAGATTAAAAAACTTAAGCCACCTTTAAGTGATGATCTTAGAAAATGGGTAAGGGAAAAATCGGAATTAGACGGCATTAAATTTACTGATAGGGCAATTACTGTTTTAACGGAAAGTGTAAACTTTGAATCCAGCTTGCTTAAAGCAGAGTATGAAAAACTTTGTACATACATAATTTCTGAAAAGGAAAAAATTATTGATGAAAAGATAGTAAAATCGCTTGTAAACAGTATTAATCCATCCAATATTTTTGATCTTGTTGATTACCTTGGCAGCAGGAGCAGGGGCAATGCCCTAAAAGCATTAAAAGCTATTTCAGATAAGAATGAAAATTTAATAGGAATAGTAAAATTGATACACAGGATGTTTAAGTGTTTTTTGTATATTAAATCAGATGGCGGAATTGAGCTCGCCAGAAGCTATACAGGAAATAAAATAAATGCGCCAACTTATTTTGTAAGAAAAATTGTGGACAAGTACGCAGGATATAGCAGGAATTATTCAGAAGCAGAAATAATAAAAGTCTTTGAAATTCTGAATACATATGACATTAATTTTAGAAAAGGTGAAATAGAAGATAAAAAGTTAACGCAAAAACTAATCTTAGAAATAATTAATGTAAATATATCTTCTTGAGTTAATTTAATAAAACTTTATTTGGATTTTACTGAGTTAAGAAATTTTGCGGCTTTTGATTTTTTATTAGCAGCAAAATTTTTATGAACTGCGCTTTTCTTTGCTGCACTGTCTAATACATTAAAAAGTGTGCTTAAATTTTTCTCAGCTTCTTCTATATTATTGCTTTTTTCTACAGACTGGATGAATTTTTTAGTTTCTGTTTTGATCTTGCTTTTTGCTATTTTATTTTTTAATTCTCTTTTTTTATTTTGTCTGTCCCTTTTTTTCTGTGACTTAATATTTGGCATAAATTTATTATCCTCCAAGTTAAGATTTTTTAACAAGGGCTAATTCTATCATTTTTTTTAAAAAATAAAAATATTTATTATAATTATGCAAACTTAGATTTTGGGGTATGCTTTTTGGTGTATATTAAAAATATAAATTAAAGTAAAATTAAAACAAAAATAAATAAGTTATGGAAAAAGACCGCTTAATTTTGAGAAAAAATATTTTTAGCGCTACCGTGCTGGTAATTGTTGCCATACTGCTGTCAAAAATATCAGGGCTGGCAAGGGATCAGATAATGGCTGGTTATTTTGGGATCAGCTACGAAACAGATGCTTTCACGTGGGCATATTTTATCCCCAACCTTTTCAGAGTATTATTTGCGGAATCATTGATTGTTGCTGCTTTTATTCCCATTTACTCTTCATATCTGAAGAGGAATGAAAAAGATGAACTTAAAGTATTCGTAAATTCAGTTATAAATATATTTGCAGCAGCTTTTTTTATTATTTCCGTGGCTATATTTATCTTTTCTCCTGAAATTGGGGTTTTGCTTTCAAAAGTAGCAAATTACCAGCTAGATGTAGTTAAATTTACATTTATGAACAGGATTATGATATTTTCTCTAATTACCCTTAGCCTCTCAGGTTTAGTCACAGGAGTTTTAAATTCCCACAATATTTTTACTGTTCCCTCCATCGCACCTTTTGTTATGAATATTGTTACAATTGTTTTTGTTCTGCTATTTTATTCTAAACTTGGAATTGCAAGTATGGCTGTTGGGGTTATTGCAGGTTCTGTGTTCCATCTATCAATACAGATTCCGCAGTTTAGAGCTTGTGGTATAAAATATAAATTTAAAATAGATCTAAAACATAAGGCTGTAAAAGAGATATTTTCATTAATGTTTCCAATACTGCTCAGTCTTGGAGCAGTTCAGCTTAATAACAGTGTTGATAATTTTTTTGCTTTAAATTTAGGTGGAGGAAATACAACTGCTCTTACTCTTTCATGGAGGGTTGCCAATTTGCCGCTCGGGGTATTCTCGGTAGCAATCATAACTGTGCTTTATCCTTTAATTTCAAGGCAGGCAGCTGGAAATGATGTAGGGGGCATGAAAAAAAGTTTTTCACTGGGGGTAAGGGAAATTGGATATGTTATGGTGCCCTCAACTATTGGGCTTGTAATTTTAAGTTATCCCATAATTAAAGTTTTATTCGAACATTATATGTTTGGCCCTTCTGATACAGAAAAAGTAGCATATATTTTAGTGTTCCATTCGCTTGGCCTTTTGTCTTTTGGCTTACTTATGATTTTAAACAGGGTTTTTTATGCTTTTAAAAATGTAAAAACACCACTAAAAGTAGCACTTATTTCTATTGTAGTAAATTTTGTCTTAGATTGGATTTTAATAAGATTTATGGATGTTGGAGGGCTTGCGCTGTCCACGTCTCTTGTTGCAATATGCAATGTATTTATTCTTATTACTATCTTAAGAAAAAAAGTGGGTAGCCTGGGAGGAAAAAGAATAATTAAATCTTACAGTAAAATTTTCCTGGCATCTGCCGTAATGGGCACTGTTGTGTATTTTTTGTGGAGCTGGATTTCATGCTTTGCTTACCAAAGCTTACCAGCGCTTATTTTCTCACTGCTTACCGTAATTATACTTGGAGCAGGCATCTATATTTTATGCACCGTTTGGTTTAGAATGGAAGAGATAAAATTTGTGGCTGACCTGCTTAAGAATTTAAGGAAAAAATTCATGTAAGGTAAAGAATAATTATTGGTAGTAATAAAATTATTATTAAATTAATCAAGGCTTATGATTGAAAATAAATTAATTAGAAATTTTTCTATAATTGCTCACATAGATCATGGGAAATCCACGCTTGCAGACAGGATACTGGAATTGACTCAAACTGTGAATCCAAGGGAGATGCTTGACCAGTATCTTGATGACATGGATCTTGAGAGAGAGCGTGGGATAACTATTAAATCACATGCTGTAAGGGTGATACATAACTGCAGAATTGATGGAAATAAATATATTTTCAACCTGATAGATACCCCCGGCCATGTTGATTTTAGTTATGAGGTTTCAAGGAGTCTTGCTGCATGCGAAGGCGCAGTTTTAGTTGTTGATGCCACTCAGGGCATACAGGCGCAGACGCTTGCGAATGTCTACCTGGCGCTTGACAATAAATTAAAAATTATTCCGGTTATAAATAAAATAGATTTAAAGAGTGCAAGACCGGATGAAGTAAGCGAAGAGATAAGCAAGATACTTGCAATTGAAAAAGACAGTATCCTGCAAATTAGCGCAAAAACCGGACAAGGCGTAAATGAAATACTTGACAGGATAGTTACCGAGATCCCTCCGCCAAAAGGTGATCTTAAAGGTCCTCTCCAGGCTTTGATTTTTGACTCACAATATGATCCCTACAGAGGTGTTGTGGTCCTGATAAGAGTAGTAAATGGTTACATAAATAAAGGTATGAAAATTAAATTTATTGCTGAAAATGTAGTTACATATGTTGAAGAAGTTGGGATACTTGCCACGAAGAAAATAAAAAAGGAAAAGTTAGCCGTTGGAGAAGTAGGATACATGATTACCGGTATTAAGGAAACAAGCCATATCACAGTCGGAGATACGGTAACTTCTTATGAAAACCCAGCCACAAAAAGCCTCCCGGGCTACAGTAAGCCCAAATCTATGGTTTACTGCGGACTGTTTCCGATTGAAGGGGGAGATTATGAGAATTTAAGAGATGCGCTGGGCAAGCTTTTGCTAAGTGACTCATCACTTAATTTTACGCCAGAAGTGTCATCCGCGCTCGGGTTTGGGTTTAGATGTGGTTTCTTAGGCTTGCTGCATATGGAGATAGTAAAGGAAAGGCTTGAAAGGGAATATGACCTGAGACTGGTGACCACTGCACCCAATGTTGCATATAAAGTTACAAAGAGTGATGGAAGCGTGATAGAAGTTAAAAGACCCAATGATTTCCCCTCACAGGAAAGAATTTTAAAAATTGAGGAACCTTATGTGGCAGCTACTGTTATTACTCCTAAAAATTATATTGGAGAAGTTATGAAACTTGCAGATCAGAAAAGAGGTAATTTTGTAGATATGCAGTATATTTCAACTGATAGGGTGGAAATAAAATATAAGATGCCTCTTTCTGAAATAATTGTAGATTTTTTTAATCTTTTAAAATCTGTTACTTCAGGGTTTGCTTCTCTGGATTATGAATTTTCGGAATACAGACCTTCAGATTTAGTAAAACTGGATATATTGGTGGCAGGAGAAAAAGTAGAAGAGATGTCAGTTATTACTCATAGGGACAGAGCTTATTATCTTGGAAGAGAACTTGTAAAGGAATTGAGAAAACAAATACCAAGGCACCTTTTTGAAGTTGCCGTGCAGGCTTCTATCGGGAAGAAAGTAATTGCAAGAGAGAGTGTGGCTGCATTTAGAAAGGATGTTATTGCCAAACTTTATGGGGGCGATGTTACAAGAAAGAGGAAGCTTTTAGAAAAACAAAAAAAAGGAAAGAAAAGAATGAAAAAAATTGGGAAAGTCGAGATCCCAAGTGAAGTATTTGCAAGTTTTTACAGGCTGGATACCAGAAAATAGTTTTTTTAAATATATTCTATATTATGCTATTATTTTCTACAGCACTTGCCTTATTTTTGACAAAGTTGCTGTTTTTTAACTGGCAGGTGCGTACAGGGAGAAAGTCATATAATATAAATAAAAAATAATGACAGTGGAAAGGGGATTTTAAATGAAAAAAGTAATTGCGCTGATTTTTATTTTGCTTATGGTGCTATTTTCTGTTAGTGGCTGCAGGTCTGCCAGCCAGAAGATTGCTGAAAAAGTTGTAGAGGAAGCAGTGGAGAAGGCAGCTGAGCGTGAAGGTGAAGATGTAGAGGTTGATTACAGCGAAGATAAAGTGACAATTAAAACTGATGAGGGCGAGGTTACTATTGGGAAAGAAGCGGAACTTCCGGATGGGTTTCCTGGCGAAGTGCCGGTTCACTCTGATTTGCAGATAGCAACTTCATTTAAGGATACAAGTGATGAAAAGGCAAATTTTTCGGTTAGTGGAACATACAATGGATCAGGGGAAGATTTATTTAACTGGTATAAAGATAAATTAAGCGGCTGGAATGTAGAAAATGAATTCTCTGCTGATATGGGAGACGAAGGCAAGTCTTTCAGTTTTGTCGCGAGCAATGGTAAATATGAGGTAAGTGTTATCATAATGGAATCCGAAGATGAGGCTACTGCTTTAATCCTTACTGTTGCTGAAAAATAACATTGAAGCAAAAGCTGTTGCGTGCATATATTGATGCAGGTATATTATAGATATATTATTACTCATACACTACCTGGTTTATCTTACGTGTAGGCAGAACATAAGTGTGTGGAAGCATAAGGTATTGATCTGCCAATTGTAAAACCCTGCCAGGCTAAGGCAGAAATCTCTGGCATAAACAAAGTCCTGCCGGATTCTGCCACTGTCCTGGATTTTCCATAAAACCTTAAGGAATTTCACGGAAAATCATCTAAATAAAAAATTCTAATAGATATTGTAACAAGTTAGTAATTATAATATAATGCCATAATATATTTTTAGATTTTGTAATCAATTAAAATGGCAAAACACAAAAGGAGGGGTTTTACATTGAATAGTGACATAAAAATAGCTCAAGCCGCAAACATGAAGCACATAAGGGAAATTGCAGAGGAAGTAGGTTTAAGCGAAGAATATTTGGAGCTGTATGGAAATTACAAGGCAAAAGTGAAGCTTGAGGTTCTGGAAAATTTTAAAGGCAGACCAGACGGGAAGTATGTTGACGTTACTGCTATTACGCCTACTCCGCTTGGAGAGGGGAAAACTGTAACTACCATAGGACTTAGTATGGCTTTAAACAAAATCGGCAAAAAGGCTGTGACATGCATAAGGCAGCCATCACTTGGACCAGTGTTTGGCATAAAGGGAGGCGCTGCTGGAGGCGGATACTCACAGGTTCTTCCGATGGAAGATTTTAATCTCCACCTTACGGGTGACACGCATGCTGTCGGCATGGCTCATAACCTTTTAGCTGCTTTTATGGATACACACATTATGAAAGGAAACGATCTTAATATTGATCCATTCAGCATAACCTTAAATAGAGTTGTAGATATCAGCGATAGAGCGCTGAGAAACATAGTTGTAGGTTTGGGAGGACCACTAAATGGTGTTCCGAGAGAAACAGGTTATGATATTACGGTAGCATCTGAGGTAATGGCAATACTTGCACTTACTACAAGCCTTAAAGATTTAAGACAAAGATTAGGCAAAATAGTAATTGGCTCTACATATGATGGAAAAGCAGTTACTGCAGAAGACTTAAAATGCGCAGGTGCTATGGCAGTACTTTTAAAAGATGCTATAAAACCTAATTTGCTTCAGACAATTGAGCATACTCCATGTCTTGTTCACACTGGCCCTTTTGCAAATATTGCCCATGGGAACAGTTCAATTCTGGCAGACCAGATAGCAATAAAATTAGGGGATTTTGTAGTTACTGAAAGTGGATTTGGTGCAGATTGCGGAGCAGAGAAGTTTATGGATATCAAGTGCAGATACAGCGGGCTTAAGCCAAATGCGGTAGTGATTGTTTGTACGGTAAGAGCACTAAAAATGCACGGAGGAGGATTTGAGTTTATTCCCGGAAAGGGCGTGGATAAGGAATTAATGAACAAACCTAACGTTGAAGCAGTTGAAAAAGGCTGCGAAAATTTGGAAAAGATGATAGAAAACATGAAGCTCTTCGGCATTCCTGTTGTAGTGGCTATAAATGAATTTAGTACTGATTCAGAGGAAGAAATAAAGGTGATAGAGAAAAGCGCTAAGGCAGCAGGTGCAGAAGATGCAGTTGTAAGCAATGTTTGGTTAAAAGGTGGAGAAGGCGGGCTGGAGCTTGCTGAGGCAGTTGCAAGAGCAGCTGAAAGACCTTCACAGTTTAAGTTCCTTTATCCGCTTGATTGGCCCATTAAGAAAAAAATTGAAATTATTGCTGATAAAATTTATGGAGCAGATGGCATAAATTATTCTGCTGAAGCTGAAAAGAAGATAGATTTATATACCAGGCAGGGATTTGACAAGCTGCCGATATGTATGGCAAAAACACATCTTTCCTTAAGCCATGATCCTAATTTAAAAGGAAGGCCAAGAGGGTTTACAGTTCCAATTAGAGATGTCAGGGCTTCTGTCGGCGCAGGGTTCCTTTATCCGCTTCTTGGGGAAATGAGGACGATGCCCGGACTTCCGAAAGTTCCTGCCGGGACAAAAGTAGATATAGATGAAGATGGAAACATAGTAGGATTGTTCTAAATCAAAATAAAAATATTATTTGTTGTTATATTTATTGATAAGGGGTAATTAAAATGGCTAAATTAATTAGCGGAAGTAAAATTTCTGCAGACATTAAAGACGAAGTAAAAAAAGAAACAGAAGAACTGCTAAAGGCCAATGGAATAGTACCGGGGCTTGGCGTGATACTTGTTGGCGAAAACCCGGCGTCCAAGGTTTATGTAAGCGGCAAACAAAAAGGCTGTGAGCAGGTAGGTTTTAAATCTGAGTCCATAAAAATGGATGAGAGCGTGTCTACGCAGGACGTGCTTAATGAAGTAGATAAACTAAACAGAAGAGATGACATACATGGTATTTTAGTTCAGCTCCCATTGCCGCCCCAGGTAGATAAAAATATGGTGCTGGAAGCTATATTGCCAGAAAAAGATGTAGACGGGTTTCATCCTATTAATATGGGCAGGTTAGTTGCACAGCAGGAGTGTCTGGTTCCTGCTACCCCATCAGGTATTATAGAGATGCTAAAAAGAGAAAATATAGAAATAAAAGGAAAAAATGCTACAGTAGTCGGGCACAGTGAAATTGTAGGAAAGCCAATTAGTCTGCTGCTTTTGAATGAATGGGCGACTGTTACGGTATGCCACATAGAAACAAGAGACTTAAAGATGCATACAAAGGATGCAGATATATTAATAGTAGCAACAGGAGTACCGTATCTAATAAAGGGAGACATGGTTAAGGAAGGGGCGGTAATCATAGATGTTGGAATAAATAGAATTACTAAAGATAAGGCAAGCGGCGAGCTCTTGAAATGGAGAAAAGACGATTTTGACAAAAAAGGCGCTACTTTGATAGGAGATGTTGATTTTTTAAGAGTTGAACCTAAGGTCAGCCATATATCACCAGTTCCTGGCGGAGTTGGTCCTATGACTATTGCAATGCTGCTTAAGAACACATTAAAAGCTGCAAAAAATGCTGCAGGCATAAAATAAGTAAATTTTTTTATTTATTTTGACTGTTAATGAATGTCCTGATAAACTATTTAATAGTTGACTGCTCTGGTCTAAGTACCAAAAAAGTCCTACCGTAGGGCATACGGGAAGTAACGCTTGTGGAGATATGAGCAATCATTAGATACTCAGCCCAAGAAAAAGAATGCTTAGTAAACTAAGCAGAAGCCACAGGGTTTGCCCCGTGGAGTGTCACCATAAAAGAATATACTTGTTAAGCAATAACTGCATAATTAGTATTTGAGCTAAAGGTCAGGGGAATATTGTATGTATTACGCTAAGGTTATTGGAAAGATAGTTTCTACAGCCAAATACAAAGGGCTCATGGGAAAAAAAATTCAAATAATCCAGCCTGTAGATATGGAAACTGGCAAAAATGCTGGCAGCTTTTTGGTAGCGTTGGATGTTACTTCTTCAAGTATCAACGATCTGGTTGGATATGAGGATGGCACGGAAGCTACATGGGCCTTTGATGGTGAAGATGTTCCCACTGATGCAACTATTGTGTCTATTATTGATAATGTTAATTTGAGGAAATAATCTGACAAGTATAGATTTTATTTGTGTGTCATGGAATAATTTTTAAGCACGCAAGTTATTTAATTAATTTCTTATTAGTTAACAGTAAAAAGGGAATACAATGGTATTAGGTAAAGTAGTTGGGACAGTAGTTTCAACGCAGAAAGATAAAAGTTTCGCAGGAAAGAAACTTTTAATTGTAAAAGCCATAGATTTAGATGGAAAGCTTTTGGATCCTTTCGTAGTTGCAGTTGATACAGTAGGTGTTGGAATAGGAGAGAGAGTACTTGTCGTAAATGGAAGCTCTGCCCGCATGACTGAAGAAACAAAGGATAAAAGCATAGATTCCGTCATCGTTGCCAGGGTAGACAGTATTCAGGTTGAGGTATAGTAAATAATATAGTTCTTTAGGATCAGGATTGTATTTTACTGTATTATAACTCGTCTATTTCTTTTAATAACCCTTTTACTTTTCCTTCAGTAATAGGTCCAGAGTTGTCTAAAGATTTAG
>Ga0114918_10003219_pt1 | contig 14471 bp, 13 predicted proteins | sample LantaG_FD_87015 | JGI IMG/M metagenome (GOLD analysis project Ga0114918, IMG submission 87015) | Deep subsurface microbial communities from Baltic Sea to uncover new lineages of life (NeLLi) - Landsort_02402 metaG | ecosystem: Environmental > Aquatic > Marine > Oceanic > Sediment | place...
CCCCGACCGCGACCCCGACCATAACCCCGACCACGAGCGCGACCATAACCCCGACCGCGACCGCGACCCCGACCCTGACCACGAGCCTAACCACGACCGCGACCCCGACCGCGGCCGATATTTCTGCTTCGAGGTTAGCATTTCGCCTTCCCCCACGACTCCACACTCTGTTTCATGACGCGCCAGGGCGACGGTAGGCTCTGTGCGTCGGCCCACGCGGGGCTATCCCACGCGCCTGTCTCGTATACCAGTTTGGCTTCTTCGAGTTCAAGGTGATCGCCATTGACGCCAGTTAGCTTGCCCGCGTAGAAGTACACGCCGCACATCAGCAAAACGCTCTCACCTAACATTGCCTCAAATCCGGCCACCTCATCTGTCTCAACTACTTGTACCGCTCTCTTCATTTCGCCTGTCTCCTTCTGTTGGCTTAACGCGCATCGTTGGTTCATTTCTTCTTCGGCGGCTGACGTGGTGTCCCGCGATTGCCCTTGCCTCCACCGCTGCCGTCTTTCCTGCGGGTCCCACCACATGACCCTCTACCTCGTCCTGTACCTTTCGTTGCCATGTCTGTCTCCTTTTATTGGTTCATCCTTCATCTTGTCAATTACAGTGGTCGATGTGGCAGGAAACTTGACGGCCTTGCACGGTCTTATTGCCAATAATACCAGCTTAATACGGTTTCGCAGCGTCAGGTCGATCGATATATCTACCGCCACCTCTACGTTCACCTTCATCTCTCGCTCCCTTCTCGCTTTGCCAGTGGCTTGAGTACATCCAAATATTCAACCACTTGCCGTAGCATATCTTTCTGGCCTTGAAGGTATATCTTGTAGTCGCTCATTGCAGTGGTGTTGAATTGGGACAGTTCTCTTTCTAGTTCCGACATGAGATCACATTGAAAGGCGAACACATTCTCGTCAGTCAGGTTGATCTCACATCTATCTTTCAGTTCCTTCATTCCCCCGCCTCCTTGCCTTCGTGTAATCGCACACCACCCCGTCGCTTCCGTGCTGGCTGTATCATTGTATGTGATCCCAAATTGCGTCAGGTAGTTTCTTTTTCAGAACCGCAAAGTTACTGCGAATATACTTCGCCACGGGTCCAGGAGGATCTTCCTGCTCTTTCCCATTCGTCCAGAGCCAGTGAAGATAATGTGCCGGCACGTCCTGCATTGCTTTGCCTTTGTACTTCCCAAAAGGCATTGGGGATTTATCGCTAAGGTCTGGCATTGCCTGAATCTCCTATTGTTTTCACCCATTCCCATATCTGCATTTCATCACGATAAAGACCAGGCAGAGCAAGGAATAGTTCCATGCCCAACGCCCCGTCGATTCGGATTAGTTTCTCTTCGTCCACAAGTCGCTTCACTGATACCGGAAAGACCTGTTTTGCGCCTGGAATATAGCCAGCCACAGCCTCTTGCACGTCATCCCATAGCACAAGGGTATCGCCCTTTTCCACGCACAGCTTCATGTGATACAGCACGCACGCGTCCAATCTCCGCGGATCTCGATCTGTAATACCGAAGGCGTCCCGAATCGAGTCATCTATATGACAGAATCCATAATTCGGAAGGCTCGCTAAGGTGTAGCAATCGCGCTGGACTATTGGAATAACTTCGTCAAGCCAACGATTCCAGGCAATCTGTGCCAAGTTCAGGGAACAGCCATGCTCAATCAGAAAGGCAATTGCCTGCGCCATGCTCTCTTGGTTTTCCAGACGCTTCAGCGTTTCCTGCCATTGAAAACGGATTTTATCGTTCATCCCGCCAATTTGTTCCAGTTCAGGATGATTCTTCCAATCGTCGCCAAAGGTGAAGTAGATATCGCTCTCAGCAGCAGGCCCAAGGCCTTTGGTTATTGAAACTGCATAATGAAGGAGAGCACGGGGATCTGTGATCACTTCCATTGTGACCGCTTTGAAGTTGAATTCTTTTTCGCCGTTGTAAGTAGAGACTGTCCAAGTCCCTTCCATGCGGAGCAGGTCGCCGGCTTTGGGCTCAAATTGTATAATGCCTTTGCAGATACCCTTATCAGTTTTCAGGATCGTCCAGAGGGTGTCAGCCTTTCGGAACCTCCATACCTGATTAGGCCTGTGCGCCTCTACTGTTGCTGTTAGATGTTCCATCGTCTAGTAAATCCTCGTTAATCATCTTCATTCTGTAATAGAACAGTCCCCAGGCCATCCCCGCGGCGGCGTGCGCATTATCCGCGAAGAGTATTTGCACGTCCTGGAATGCCAATCGAGCGAGTTGGGACCGGACGAAACGTGGGCTCACAACAGGATGATTGTATTGGTGCTGGAGTATTTGCATCCAGGTTCCTTCTACAATCACAGTTTTGGGACGAATCAGAAGGGTGTCCATTCTGACCAGCTCTCTTTGAAATCGGTCCCATCCCGTCGAAAGCGTACCCACAAGATCGTCCAGTGACTTACGCTCAATTGAAAAATGCTCGTCGCCGGCCAGCGAGTAATCGCCAGCCGACAACTTAGCACGTACAGTTTTGGCCAGTTCCGGCGGGAATGACCAGGGTTGCTGTTCTCTTGTATCAATGACAATTATCATCAATCGCCAAACGGGATATCATCGTCATCATCCAGGCCCGTATCAGCGGCACTGGAACTTGGTTCAGGCTTCCCGTCAGACAGTGCAGCCCACAACTCACGAACACGAGAGGCTTCCAGTTCAGGCTTACTTGCCCGGTTCAGGTATGCCTTCTCGTTCCCTTCGTCATCCGTCTTGACGAAGACAGAGACTTCTTTCCCCATGAGCTGATCGCCCCATGAGAAGGGATCATTCTGGGAAATGGAATCCATGTTCACTGGAATGTCATAGGAGTTCAAGATTTCCAGAACGTCTTCCATCCGCGTCTTTCCCTTGCCAGGTCCGAAGTCGAGGATCTGGTTATCAATGAACACAGAAGGGCGGACTTTACGTGAAGCCTCTGTACTTCCGACTTCAACTGTTACATTGAAGATCGGCTTCGTTACGTGAGTCTTCTTGTCCACGAACTCCTGCCATCTTGTCGCAACCACTTTGCCTGTTAGATATTCTCCGTCACTCATTGCGTTACCTTTCTCTTTCGTTCATGTACTGCTGGAGCTTGTTCCCAACTCCAAGACCATCCCCGCTATCGGCTCAATTGTTCCTCCTTCATCCAGCTTTTCAAGCTGCTCTTTAAGCGAATCCTTATTTTCGCGAATATAGGCGTTCACCAAACGATCATCTACCATCAGAAAGGCTCGCGGAATCTTGTCTTCATCCACGCTTTTGACTATCACTTTTTGCACAATCTTTACGCTCGTAGCAACTGCCCTGCGCTCAACAACGGCCGTTTCAACTACGATCTCTTCCTGCTCGCCGTCCTCTTCCATACCAAGATCCGCGGCCACGTCCTGTAATGCGGCTTGTCTTTCCGCCTCTTGGCGAGCCTCTTCCTCCGCGGCAATGCGTTCTTCCCGTTCCTTTTTACGCTGTACGGCCGCATACGCTTCGATCTTACCGGCAACGGTCTTCTTGGCCACTTCTAAGGAATCACGAGCCTCGTCAGACATTGCCTTGATCTTCTTCGATGCCTGATTAAACGGCTTTACAAGCTCTTTTCGGATCGCTTCAAGGCCGTTGGAGTGTTTCGTAATGGCCTTCTGGATATCGGCCGCAGCATAGAATTCCTTCTCAGTCTCTACCTTTATGCCTTTGGTTTGGGAGATTAGATCGTCCCTGCGCTCTAACCAGTCATGGGAAATCGATACTTCTGTCTTCATTTTCGGAAGCTTTACCAGGCCAGTTTCCGTGCTGGCTGATACGTGAGTTGCTGTTTCTTTTGGCATTGTATTTTCCTGAAAGTGAGCCCGGGAGTACGGGGTGTCTCCCGGGCTCGATGGTAAGAATGAGATTCAACCTCGTTTTTCTTCGGCCTCCTTTCCTCTTATTGCTTTCTTGATAGCTTTAGCGTGTGCATCAGTAATGGATGCGTGACCTTTCAGTATGACCGCTTCAAGCTGCAGTTTCGTGAAGAGGTTCCAGGCATTACCCTTGAATTTGCCAACAGGCATGACATCCCCATCGCCCGGGTCAACCTGAGTATGATCAGTACGCAGATTTTTATACGCACCTTCGCCCGTAGCAGGGGCAGGAGCCTCCTCGGGGGGTTCGCCCTCTTCATTACCTTGATCAGCGGGTTTCTCTTCGTCCTGCGCTTCCTGGGCGGCCTTTTCAGCGGCTTCCTTCGCCTTTGCAGCCTTTGCGTCGCGAGCCTTTTGGGCATTTGCCTGCTTCTGCTTCTTGATTTCGGCCGCTTTCTGCTCCGCATCATCCTCTGCGGGAGCGTCTTGCACCTCTTCGGCCGCTTCAGGAGGCACCACAACGGCGGAACCATTGGCCTCGATAACCACTTCACTGCTAATATCCCGGATCTCTACAGGGGCATCTGAGAATTCCCTGGCCTCTTCCGGGGTGTAGGTGCCGGCAACCACTTCAGGAGCAATTGCGCGTACCGCATCTGAGACTACGCGAGCCCAAAGCATTTGCATCCTGGCCCTGGGAGTCTTCCAGTTATGCTTCAGAACCTTGACCTTTTCCCCGTTTTTCTTCTTTTTCACAGACCACACGAAAGGCTCAAGCTGCGCCTCTTCCCATGTAAGGGAGAAGTCTGTGGCAATTTCATGCCGGTCATGCAGTCTAATTTTTGCTTCGTCCGGGGTACGAACCAGGACTTCGTGTGATCCTTCGCATTTCGTGTGGAACTCTGCCAGCATTGCGTCTGCACGCATTGTTGGATTCCCGTCGATTAGGTGATATTTCCGCTTGAACTGCAGCGGCGTTGTCTTCTCCATGTAACAGGAAAGGGCTACCACCTTGCCCTGTTCGACGGTTTCAATGCCGAACATTCCGCTTCTTGCCATGAATTCCCCAATGGCCTCAATCTCACTCATGCTCTCGCAGGGCATTGGAAGGTTATCGGGTTCGCGTTTGATCAGTGCGTGATCGTTCATACTATCCTCCATAAGTCGCCCGGGGACGGTTGGACTGGCAAATTCGGGCGAAAACACCAAGCCTTCGAAAAGGCAGACCGGTCCCCGGGCTATATTTTTGGATCGTTGCTTCGTATGTGATTTGCCCGAATGTTTTTGTCCATAACAGTGCGGAGAATAAACCCGTGAGGATAGCGCGTCAACTATTTTTCTTTGCTTTTTTTATCCTGCTCAGAAAGGAACCGTAGTTTTTTCTCAAGAAGGAGCGTGTCTTCGCGTGAATTGTAGATAGGGATTTTCTCCGGCACACCGGCAATAACGTAGTTCGCTTCCCGCTTCGTGAGCCCCAAACCACCCTCTCCGGAGAGAAGGAGTTTCACATTGCCATTGCTTGCCCATTCAGGAGCCAAGGACTGCGCGTCCTGGACGATAGCCCGGATCTCTATAAGATACTGAGTGCGCTGATCGTTCAATTCTCCTTGATCTTCTGGCCGGCGATTGATTGCACGCTTCGCGTCATTAATGCCATTCACATAGGGCCGCAGCTTCTTCGTCATGGATTCAAGATACTGTTTCTCTGTGATCCTGTACGTTCTGACAGGCTCTATAAGGGAAAGGGCGACTTCTTCCTTTGTACTACGAGGAGTGAACCTGCCGGCACGCAACTCTTCGCGCTTCTCGCGCTGTTCAATTCCCTGTAGCTGCTTTACCTTCCCGCCAAGCTGGCCACCGAGAATATCCAAGCCCAACCCTTCTAGGGATTCCCGCCAGATCCTCGTCTTATCAGGGTCCACTTCGCCAAGATCAAAAATACCCTTCGTCTGGTATCTATCATCCTGGAAGAAACCGGGCATTTCATCACCAGTTGCAAAACGGAATAGAGATTCTTCGAACATACCAGGATTGAACCGGTCACGAACTACCTGCTTCCCTGCCTCCGCGGCGAATTTACTAGGAGATCCACCAGAAGCTTGCATAGCCCCGGCAATAAGGTCTTCCGCGGGGAAGGCTCCCTGGTTGCCTGTTACGGTATAGAATAATTCGCGCTTCCCATCCTTGTCCGTTTTCCACCATACGGACAACGGCGCAGACTGGTAATAGGAAGGCAGAGATTTCCGGAGAATAAGTTCTTCCTTCTTTGTGGCGGGGACAATCTCTCCTGTTTCGTCATCCTGGTCCGTCATTTTCTCGAAAGCTTTACGGCTCCACTTCGCCATCTTCTCTCCGAGGAAAGAGTATGTTCCTATGGCAATAGCTTGGGACAGAAGGAATCCTGCCGCTGGTTTCCAATTGCCCTCCCGGCCTGCCCGGGCAATATTGGCCATCTGATTCCCCAGGATACGGGTTGAATCAAACCAGTAAGAAGGATAATCAGCAACAGGCCATTTGCCCATGTCGCGAATAACAGGAGCGAGAGAATCAGGATGCTGATAGAACTTGCGGACGTGTTCCGCGGCGTCCTTATCTGACATACCCTTGTCTTTCATCGTCCAATAAGAAGCAACCTTTGCTGGGAAATCTATATAAGCATAGATGCTACCGGCTTTTTGCAATGCTTGCTTCAGCCGACCCTTCCCCAAAGAACTTGTCATGCGATTCACGTCATCTGCGAGAGAGCTACCTTGATCTCTGAACACATCATGCTTTGCCAATTCTGCAGCTACGCGCAAGGCTTCAGGCTCTCCACGCAACGCTGCGCCTGCCAGTTTATCTGCCTTGCGGAAGTTCTTCAGATAACCTTTTTCGAGAAGATCACCTGAGCCCAAAGCGAACCCGAGAATTGACTGCACATAGTTACGCGTTATCGTCCTAACCCCGTACAGCTTTATAAGGCGTTGCGTAGACTTCACTACGAAATAAGCCCCGAGCTTACTCTTGCCCGGGCCGTCAAGGAATGCTTTGAAATTAGGGTTTACATATCGGCCGGCAATGTTTCCGTATTTCAATTGCGCCGATTGCCCGTCAGGCATTTTAACAGTCAACCCTTTTGCGGGACTTGGAAGCGTACTCCACCAGGACCCTTCGCCTTCACGGAAAACTGTTTCGAAGAAAGTCAAGTTCGCCAAAAGCTTGCCCTGAACTGCGCTCGTTTGTCTTGTCGCCAATACGGGATCTGTGACTTCCCCAAACAAAGCTCGGAAAGCTTCGCCCAAATGACGTTTACTCAAATTACCCACGTCAATAGAGCCACGTTCCCCGGGCTTTCTTGTCTGCTTATTCAGTATGTTGTCCACGAGCCCGTGCGCAGCATCATTCAGAGCATCCGTTTTCGGGGACAGGCTCACCTTATCATCGTCCATTACCGCGGTATTGATGATAGGCTTCATGTTGAAATAAGCTTCCCCGAGCCCTGTGATAGCTGCGCGTTGATCATCCGTTAAACCATCCAGCTTGCCTTGTTCGCCTGTCTCCATGTACTCCAAAACGTCAACGCCAGATTTTTCCTGTGCCTTAGTGAGCTTGCCGGCCAGTCGCTCCATGCCGTCCAGGAGCCCTGCTTTCACTTCCATTATTGCAGCATTGTAGTCGCCCGGTTTTGGAGTGAAGTTCTCGCCAAGTAAATGGATTTCGTAGAAACGAGTCAAGTAATCAGCATTCTCTCTGATCGTCTTGATAAGGGCATCAGGCCCCCCGGTTTTCTTCAGGAGATCTGCCAGCTCAACTCCGCGTGCAGCAATATCCGCCTTGATCTTATTCATTGCATCGACCATGGGAGAATTCTTGCTCAACTGGTACTTAGTCTGAAATTGGTCTACGGTCATTCGACCATGTAACACATCAGAAAGGTTCTGGTTCACCTCCTTGCGCCCGAACTTCTTGCCAAGCTTCTTGCGGATCAGCTTCAGTTCTGCACTGTCTGCAGCGGAAGTAGCTTCAGCCGCGGCGAGGTCGTTCCTGCGAACCTTCGCTTCGTCAAACAGCTCAGTGGGAAGTCCTTGCCTAACGGAGAACTTTCTGCGGAACCAGTTGCGAATAGCTTCCAGCTGTTGATTCGTGGGAGCTACGATAAAGCCGGAAGACGTTTTCTCCGCCTGCTCCGCTTCCAGGTCCCTGGCAGAAGGCTCGTCCTTAATGTCAGAGAAATCGAAGTCATCTGCTTTGTTCTGTTCTGCGCGAGAAAGGCCGTCCTTCTGTTTGTGGCTTCCCTTATCAATAGTAAGCCTGTCATCAACGTTCAGGACCATCTTCTTGCCGTCTTGCACAGTGATCTTGCCATCTTCAGATTCGGATATGACCTTGAATTTCTCGCCGTCAATCGTGTATTCATCGCCCAACTTCAAGCTGGTTTGGTCAACGCGATTCTTTTCCGGGTCAATGTTAGAGAAATCTTCGTCAGCCGCTTTCCGGATATCTAACTTATCAACATCACCTTCACGGAAGACAATATCTTCAACAAGATCTAGGACGCGTTCAACATTATCCAGACGCTTAGGGGTAAGGCGTTTGCCCGAAAGTGCATCCTTGATTGCGGGAATATCATCAGCCCCAAAGCCTTTGGGATAGAAGCTTGTGATCGTTGGTTTGATCAGGCCTTCTTCGCTGATTGTAACATCACGTCCTGTCTGCTCCGTTTGTGATCGCCTCCTGGCCATTTCAAGTTCAGGGAGTAGCCGTTCTAACTCGCTGCGCATTCCTTCATCGTCTAACCGCGAGAGAACTTCGTTTGAAGATGTTCCCTTACTCGTGATCTGCTGCTTGGCACCAGGCTTGAGCTTGTACTTATTGCCAACCTTTTCAATATCGCTCCTTTCAATATCACCGTGCGTATCACGGAGAGCCTTGAGTGTGCGGAAAGTTTCAGGCTTCGTTACATCCTTGATTGTTTCGCCGGCAAGAAGGCGATCTACGCGACGAGTGATTTCAGCACGCGACAAAGGGGTATCGGAGGCTAGGGCAACTTTCGCTTCCAGGGGTGTACGCTTCTCGCGATCTGCACGCTTCTCGTCAGAGAATGGGGCTGGTTCATCCTTCGACTTGTCAGCCAATTTCTCTGCTGAAACGTCTTTGGCGGGAGGTTTCTTGTCCTTTGCTTTCGCAATCTTCGTTCTTTCTCTTGCCTCAATATCGTCCTTGAGCTGTTGCACAACCCCGGGGTAAGGACTTTCCACGCGCAACCCAAGTCTATCTGTCTCCCGAAGAATAGCCTTCCGAGAATTCTCTTCTATGGGGATAGTCGTGTCCAAAGCTGTCTTGGGATCTGTTGACGTTACAAATCCCAACTTCCCTTGATCCTTATCCGCTTGCACCTTGGCCTCTGCAGAAGCTTCCTTTTCAGTGGTGATCCTTGCCCCATCTTCCGCCTCTTCCCCGCGGAGTGATAAGTCAATAGGCTCCTTGATCAGATCTTGTTGCGTTGCTTTTACAGGCTTCTTGGGAGGGGTAGGCTTCTCTGCTTCCCTAATTTCCTTCACTCTGCGATCACGCTCTGCTTCTATCTCCTTGTCAGGAATAGGCTTTGCCGGTTCCTTTACCGGCTCGACAGAAAGAGCCCCTTTCTTCAGCCGATACTGGCCCTTGTTCTTCACGATCTGATTACGAGGAATATCACCATGCGCATCGCGCAACGCCTTCAGGGTACGGAAGGTCTTAGGGATTTGCTTCTCTTTGGGCTCTGCTTCTAGCACAGGCTCTTTGACAGGCTCCTCTATTGGGACGGCCTTCTCTATGGGCTCTGGCTTAACTTCCACCTTTGGCTCTGCTGGCGCACGCTTCGCCGCTTCCCGGCGTACTGCTTCTTCCTGCAACTTCGCAGGGTCATCCAGCATCGCTTGACGATCCGCCTTTGAAATCTTGGCTACTTCGTTCTCGGATATATTGAGCTGCTTACGCAGGAAGGCCAGCGATTCAGGATCATTAGCTTCTTTCGCCTCTTCGCCTGGAACTACCGGACGCGCTTTCCGCTTCAGTTCGCGAGTGATTTCTGCCTGTTCGCGAAGAATACCCTTCCTCACACTTTCCGGAGGAGCGGGAGCTTCTTTCGCTTTGCGAATCAATTCAGGAATACGCATTGGCGGAACATTCTTATCATCAGCAAATTTGCTCTCTTCAAAACCGCGGTAGTCGCCATCATTGTACGCCCTGTCCATCTTGGCGATTTCCGGGTCAGAAAGGATCGACTGCCGAAGTTCCGCGGCTCCGCGGTCTGTCCGGGCCTTTGTGCTGAGAGAGAACATCAGATCAGAAACCGCTATTGTGGGAACGGTGATTGCCAGATATCTGGCCTTCTCTTCGTTGGGTAGATTCTCCCAATCGTCAACGCCGTCTTCCGCGGCAATTGCTTCTGCTTGGTCCCACGCGTCTTTATACTGGCCTGTCCCAAAGCTGATTCCACTATTGAGTCCAAAGTCTACGAGGATCGCCAGCTTATCCGTACTCGCGCCAGAGGATGCTGCCGGCGTAGCGGAATAAGCGAAAGCAATCATTGCTGCATCCGCTCGTTCTTCAGAACTACCACTTGTCGTAAGGTAAGTGAAGGTAGCAAATTTCATAGAATGCTGCAGTGTAGAGGCTACTTCTCTACCACCACTGACGCCGCCCGGGAAAGCCCCGGTTACTGACTTGGCAATAAGGAGCTTCAAGGCCGTCTGCCAAGCTGCTGTGGAAATTTCAAATGCTGCGCCGTACTCCGCGCCACCGGATTCCATGATCTCGCGGAATCTTTCTTCATGCGTTTCCTGGCCAGCAATTTCCAGGTTCGCGAGTTCTTGGGAAAGTTCAGAGCCCCCTCTTCTTATTACCGGAACATTGCCCTCAGACAACCTCTTGAGTTCGGGGTCCTTGTTCATTTGCCTGATTCGATATTCTGTCATTACGTCTGCGCCCACGCCTTCAACGTAATCGACTATCGCCCCACCCATCCCCGCTAAAAACCCCTTCACTTCTTCATTGGTCCGCGTAGATTCTTCTTTTCTAATAGCAGTACGCTCGTCAATCACTTGTTTACGCCATTGGTTTTCTTCGTCTTCGTTCAACGGTTGCCACATTAAATGTCGTTCGCGCGCTTGGACTACTCGACCCTTACGACTTAGTTCCTTGAACTCTTCGCTGTTCGGGTCCAGACCTTGAGTTTCACGAAGGACCTGCTTGCGTTCTTCACGGAGTTTATCAAGCCGTTCTCTTCGTTGCTTCAGTTGTGTACAGCCGTCCAGGACATGAGGTGCTTCGTTCTTCATAAAAGTTGCAATGTCCTTGAAGATCACTTCTGGCTCTCGTGCAACTTCGCCGGCAAAGGTCACGTCAAACACATCAGCGTCAATCAGCTTCGCGTCCCCGGCCTTCTGGTTAAACTTCGCGGCCATGAGTTCTGTTTCCGAATCAGATAGATCCTGGATCAAAACGCTTGGATCTCCGCCGTATTCACCAAGGAATTTTTCAAACTCAGAAGGATTATCGAAACTCGTGTTCACCAATCCCTGAAATTTTTTCGCAGAGAGGGCAATATTTCCTGCCTGCGGCCCTGGCGGCAAAGCTGTCTGCGCTTGAAGCACACTAGGGCCCACCGGAGCTTCGCCAAGGTCAGGCTGCGCGAGTGCGCCTTCTAGGCTAAGGACTTGCTCCTGTGCCGGCTGAACCGTACCCGTAAACGGGGTAGGAGCCCCATGCAACCCCTGGGGAACAACGGCTTCCTGTTGAACCTGGGGTTGCATGGGAGTTGAGGAGGGAAAGGCAACTTCGTCGAACTGCGGAATGGTCTGCACGGGAAGCGTCAACTCCCGCGCGTCAAAGGTTAGAGGATCTATCTGCTGTTCGTAGACGGGGTACTTCTGTACAACCGCACGAAAGAGATTGTCATCGTCAATTAACTCCTCAGAATACGCAGGGTATTTCTGGCGAATTGAGCTGATGAAGTCTTGCTTGGAAACCTGTGCTGATGTTGCCATTCAACTAGAATATCCCCAGAGGATCTGAATTGTTGTCAATTGCGTCTGCCGGCGTGCCTTCCTCCTGGAAGCGAATATCCAATTCTGCGCCGATTATCTTCAATCTCTCTTCAAGTTGCCTTTTTAGAGCTTCCGGCAACTGCGCCCCGCCGGATAGGACTTTCGTTAGTTCGTCCAGATTAATGTCATCACGGATCGTTGCCAAATCAACCAACGCCTGCTGATCAATTTTCCCGCCACTCGTCAACTTGATAATCGTGTCCTGCTCTTTCTGCAATTCCGGAATCTTAACAGTCTTCACGCTAACGCCCTGGCCAGCACCAGACGCCTTGTTTCGCTTTAGCGCCAGATCTGCTGCCTGGTAATTCTGAACGTGTTCATTGTAAACATTAAGAGACTTTTTCTGATCATCACTCATTGCGCCTTCTGGAACAGATCCAGCGTCAAATGACCCAACGTCTGCCATCGGTTTGTAAGAAGCTGTCACCTTGTTTCCTGCAATAGCAGCGGCCATATTGTTGATCTTAATCAAATTGGGATCATCGCCTTCGTAAATATTGCGAGTGGCAGCTAAATAATCTGCATCCTCTTGCTTCGCTTGGACCAATTCCCAGAAAGCAGGAATATCCTCTGCGCCCGGAGGCGGGTTAGTAGGGTCAAAGACCGCACCAGCATTCACTGCCCCGTAGAGCATATTTGCTTTTGCCGCGGGAGTAACCCCGCCTGCGCTCTGGAGTAATTTGCTAATCTGCGCATCCTTAAGTGTTCTGCTTTGTTCCGCAAAGGCCGCGAAGCCGCCCTGTAGATTATCCGGAAGATCGGTCAAGTCAGGGTCTATTCCTTTCGATGCCAACAAAAGAGCGTTCTCCAAGGACTGTTGATCTTTCGCTTCAAAACCGGACTGCAAGCTCCCTGCCATTTGCCCCAAGCCAGAGGCTACTTGTCCAATCTGCTGAAAAGTATTCGTCTGGAATGCTGGCGTAGCATCAGGAACACCCAATGGGCCACCGCCGCCGGCAACGGAAACGAGATTCGTCCAAGCCTGAGATCTGGCCCGTTCCTTCGCCTGCCGCTCCGCTTCCTTCTCCGCTTCGCTTTGGCCAAAGATGCTGGCTCCAAGGCCTATCGCCTGGAGAGCTGTGGAGACAATCGTTAGTGGATCACCCATGATAAATTTCCCTTCTTAAAACAGTCCGCCGCCCAAGCTCAAAGCATTTGAAAGCGACTGTTGCTGCAATGCTGGCGGTAAAGGTGCCTGTGGAGCCGCGGGGGGAACAGCTGGCCTACTCACTGAAGTAGGGAGTCCCGCGGGTTGAAGCCGTCCGCCGCCCTGCCCTTGAGGTCTTTGATTCCCGCCGCCGCCCTGTCGAAGCTGTGCCATTGCCAAGAGCCGGCCGATCATGCGCGGATCTACTTGCCCTGCCCCTGCTGACGCCTGACCCTGCGGCCGGTTGCGCACGGAACCCAACTGCGAGAAAGCATTCTGGACCGCGGGTTTCAACTGTCTCTGTTCGGGTCTAAGTGGCATTATTCATCCTCCGTTAAGCTGCGCCCAGGTACGGGTCTGCAAGTGCTAAGTCAAGTGCCGTCTGATATTGGGTCGTCGCCAGCCCGTAAGTTGCCGCTGTAGCCGCATTCTGGCTCTGTTGAGCGTTCACGTTACCTGCCAGGTTCAAGAACGAGGCGGAATTAGGGGTAACACCCGCGGCAGTGGGTTGAGAGAGCCCACCGGCCTGCTGCGCCCCTCCAGCGGCCAATGCCGTAGAAGGCCTCCCTGCGATAGCAAGGAACGGGTCAGCTTGCGATGCTGCCTCTTGTGCCAAGAAGGACTGTGCAGAAGCTTGTCTCTGGTTCAATAGCTCCTGCCCTTCAATGGCCTTGGCAACTGCTTCGCGATTCGCACTGCCCTGTCCGAGCTGTATGCCGCGAGCTGCTTCAGAGGCACGTAGGTTCTGTTCTACGACCCGAGACTGCTCAGGAGTAAGCTGCGTGCCGGCTGCGAGCTGTGAGCTGAGCCCCTGCCCGAGCATTTGCCGCATAAGGGTTACTTCTGGGGATTCCGCGGCCTCTCTGATTGCGGGGAGCTGTCCGGAAAGGGCAAGGATCTGTTCCAGGTCGGAGGCTCTGCCTTGTTCAATGATGTTCTGATTAGCTTCTGCGAACTGTGGCCCGAACCGTTGCTGTAGACCCAATTCAAGAGCGAGCTGCTGTGGCTGGAATTGGCGTGCGAGATCGATAGCGAGCTGCGACTGCCTGGGAAGGTATTGAGCCTGCTCCGCAAACTGCGCCTCTGCGAATTGTGGCCCGTATTCAAGATAGGCCTGTAGTACGTCTGCTGTACTTTCGCTGAAATCAGGGAATTCGATACCGGGGACTTCTGGGAGCTGGCTTTCCCACATTGTCCCTATTTCGCCATGATCAGGATGCGAGCTGAGATAGTCATTCAATTCATTCGAATCAGGAATGAAGTTGATACCATCAACCACCTGATAAATGATTCTGTCTGTTGATCCTCCTGGTCCCTGTGCTATTTTAACTATCTCCTATTTCGCGAGGCCAAGCCACTTGAAGAACCTACGTCCTTCGTGCCAGATGCCGCCGAATTTGCGCACACCC
>Ga0114918_10003220_pt1 | contig 14471 bp, 11 predicted proteins | sample LantaG_FD_87015 | JGI IMG/M metagenome (GOLD analysis project Ga0114918, IMG submission 87015) | Deep subsurface microbial communities from Baltic Sea to uncover new lineages of life (NeLLi) - Landsort_02402 metaG | ecosystem: Environmental > Aquatic > Marine > Oceanic > Sediment | place...
AAAAAAAAAAAAAAAAAAAAAAAAAAAAAAAAACAGCCGCGACCCCCGCCGACGCCGCCCTGCTCGCGCACGCCCACCTCCTCTCCGGCAACCCTCGCCGCGCGCTAGCGGCCCTGCACAGATCGTCGACAGTAGGAACGGCGGCATCGGCGAGCCCGGACCCGCGGGTGAGGCTGCTCGCCGCCCGCTGCCTGGCCGCGCTTGGGAGGTGGGACGACGTCGCCGACTGCCTCGGCGACGGAGGAGGTTCGAGTGACCTCGACGACGACGAGGATAGCGACGACGAGGGCGAGGGGGGCTTCCTGGACCTGCGGCCGGACGAGAACGGCGTCATGCCCTTTGACCGCGCCACGAGGGCCTTCGCTGCTTCTGCCTCAAACTCTTCCTCATCCTCAACCTCATCTTCAACCTCTGCCAACTCGCTGCTCTCCGACGCTTGGCTGCTCCGCGCCAGGGCCCGCGCCGCGGCCGGGGACCCGCGCGGCGCCTGCGGGGCCTTCGAGCGGGCCCTGCGGCGCGACCCGCGCTGCGTCGAGGCGTTCGACGCGCTCGTCGTCGGAGGGCTGGCCCCCCCGGCGAGGCATGCCGCGATTGTCGAGCGCGCGTCGAGAAAGTTGGCGTCTCAGGGAGACAGCTGGCTGGTCGATCTCTACTCGGCGAGGTGCGCCTGCGCCCCCGGGTACAGTGGAGTCGGAGGCGGAGGAAGTAGTAGCGACGCGGAGGCCGCTCTCGCTCGGCTGCAGGCGCCTGCTCCTCCTCCTCCTCCGCCGCCTCCGGCTGTTGCGGAAGAAATCGCCACCACCACCACCATGAACAACGAAACGGCTCCCGTCGCGCCAACTCCCTTCCACTCGCCCGAGGCCTCTTCCGGGAACTCCTCGCAGCAGCCCCGCCGCGTCACCAGGGCGATGGCGCGAAGCGGCGGTGGCGGGGGCAGCGCCAGCGGAGGGGCAGGGAGCGTCAGCGGAGGGAACGGAAACGGAGGCGCGACGACGGCCTTCTTCACCCCGGGCCGCGGCTCGGATTTCGGTAACGTCGACGCTGATGCTGCTGCTGCTGCTCCGTCGACCGTCTCTTCGGGGAGGAGAGGAGGAGGAGGATTCAATAATGCGGCAGCGACGACGACCCCTTCTCCTCCTCCTCGTCCTCCTCCAATCTCGACGACGGGAGAAGAAGAAGGAGGGTTCTTCTTCGGCCACGGCTTGTCTTCTTCGACCGACGTCGCCGCCGCGGCGGCCTCCCTCGCGCTCGCCCGGGGCGACCCGCGCCTCGCCTGCTCGCTCTCCGCCGCCTCCCTGGCCCGCGACCCGGGCGCCGTCCTAACACTGCGTGCCCGCGTCGCGGCCCTCGCCGAGCTGGGGGCCAGGGCCGAGCTGTTCTCGCTCGCGCACTCTCTGGTGGCCGACCGGCCGCGCAGCCCCGAGGCGTGGCACGCTGTGGGCGCTTACTACCTGGCCTCGCGCAACCCGCGGTCGGCGAGGAGGGCTTTCGCGAGGGCGCTGGCGTGCTGCGACGGGGAGCACGCCGGGGCGTGGGTGGGGCTGGGGCACGCGTGCTCGCTGGCCGGGGAAGGGGACGCCGCCGTTGGTAAGAGGAGTTTTTTTTCGTTCGAGGTCGAGAGAGAGAAAGAGAGAAATAGCTGCGACGAAACCTTCAAAAAAACTCACTCTCTTTTTTTCTTCTCAACTCCCCACCACCACAACAACGAACCCACCTCCTAGCCGCGTACAGGGCCGCCGGGGGGCTCGCCCCGGGCTCCCCGGCCCCGCTGCTGGGCCAGGGCATCGAGGCCGCTCGCATGGGCGCCTCGGCGCTCGCCGCGACGATGCTGCGGGCGGCGCACGAGGCGGCGCCGCGGGACCCGGCCCCGTGCCACGAGCTCGCCGCGCTGGCGCTCACCAGCAGGAGCGTCGGAGGAGGAGGAGGAGAAGGAGGCTTGAGGGATGATGAAGATGAAGATGATGACGATGACGATATTGGGAGGCGCGGAGGGCACCCGGCAGCGGCAGAGGCCTGGGCCCGAAAGGCGCTCTCTCTGTTCTCCTCGTCGTCGTCATCGTCTTCTTCTTCTGCTGCTGCTGCTGCTGCTGCTTGCGAGCCCACTTTGGTCCTCCTGGGCCATGCCCTCCTGCGCCAGCGCAAGCCCGAAGAGGCCTGCGAGGCCTTTGAGCGCGCGATCGCTTGCAGCGGAAGCGGAGGAGGAGGAGGAGGAGGAGGAGGAAGCGGAAGCGGGATCAAAGACCTGGCCTCTTCGTCGACCTTCGTCGCTCTCGGGATCGCCCGCCACGCCAGCGGAGACCCCTCCGGCGCCGCCGAGGCCTACCACTCCGCTCTGGCCGTGGCCCCGGGGGACTCGTTGGCGGCAGAGCTGCTGGACTCTGCGCTCAGGGACGAGGCGGCGGAAGCATCGGAGTGGCTGGATAGGATCTGAGGAGTTTTTTTTTTTTCAAAACAAAAATGCAAAAACTCACTCCACTTTCTCTATTTCTCTCTCTCTCGACGGAAAGCGGGTCGCATTTACACGCGTTGCCTCTCTCTGCCCTCGATCAAGAGAATAAGAAAGAGAGAAAGAAAGAACAAGATTTATTTTTTGATATCAAAAGTTGGAACAGGGGGGGCGTAAAAGGGTGAAGGAAAACAAAACCTCTAAAACTTTTCTCTCTTTCTCTTTTTTTTGAAAACCAAACTCTCCTCTCTCTCTTCTCTCTCTCGCCACTAGTTCCTAAAAGAAAAACAAATCCCGATCCACCTCTACCCCTCCAGGTTGACCGCGTCCGCTAGCAGCTGCGCCTGCTCCTTGGCGTGCACCTCTGCGAAGCCGGTGGCCGTGGCGGCAGAGGGCCCGCGGCCTGCGTAGGCGACCTGGTGCGAGACCTGTCTCCCTTCCGACTGCATGCAGGTCTTGAGGCGCGGGGCGACGTGCGAGTAGGCGCCCTGGTTCATCGGCTCCTGTGCAGTGATTGGGAAGGGAAAAGGAAAAGGGGGAAAAGAGGAAAGAGGAGGAAGAGAAAGGTGGTGAGTTTTTTTTTTTCGTTCGCGGCGTGCTCCTCAAAAGAAAAAGAAGAAGAAAAAAACTATCTTCCTCTTACCTCCTGCGCCCACATCACTTCCGCGTTCGGGTACCTCCTCAGCTCCCTGCATACCAGGTCGAAGGGGAACGGCGCCAGCTGCTCCACGCGGACGATCGCCACGTCGCTGACGCGGCCGGCGCGCTCCCTCTCTGCCGCCAGCTCGTAGTACACTTTCCCAGAGCACAGCAGCAGCCTCTTCACCTCGGGCTGCGTGGGGGGCTCGGCCGACCTGTCCGAGGCCCCGCTGTCCATGATCAGCCTCTTGAACCGCACGCCCTGGATGTTGGCGTCCGAGGCCTCGTCGTCGAACTCGTCGAGGTCGGATTTCGCCGCGGGGTGCCTCAGCAGGTTTTTCGGGCTCATCACCACGAGCGGCTTGCGGAACGAGCGGTGCAGCTGCCGGCGCAGCAGGTGGAAGTAGTTGGCCGGCGTGGTGACGTTGGCGACCTGCCAGTTGGTGCGCTGGACCTGGCCTCCGAGGTGGCCGCCGACGGACCACTTGGAGTGGTCGACGTCCTGTTTTTTTTTTTTAGTATTGGAAGAGTTTTTGAAAAAAAGAAGAAAAAAAGTTAGTTTTTTTCTTCGTTTTTCGTTTTTTTTTTTTCGTTTCTCTTTCTCTCTTTCTCTCTCCTCTTCTCTTCTCTTCTCAACTCCAACTCCACCAGACTCACCGGCAGCACGTAGGGGTTCTCGTCGCTCATCTGCAAAAACCTCTCCAGCCTCGCCGAGGAGTGCTCGGGGCCCTGGCCGTCGTACCCATGGGGAAGCAGCACCGTCAGCCCGTTCTGCCGCAGCCACTTGGCCTCGCCGCTGCTCATGAACTGGTCGAAGATGACCTGCGCGCCGTTGGCGAAGTCGCCGAACTGGGCCTTCTAGAGCACCAACGCGTTGGGGTTCTCCAGGGCGTACCCTAGCTCGAAGCCTAGCACGCCAAACTCCGAGAGAGACGAGTTGGAGACCGTAAACTGCCCCGGTTTCTGGCCCTCGAAGATGTGCGCCAGCGGGGTGTAGCGCTCGCCCGTCTCCTGGTCGTGGACCACGGCGTGGCGGTGGGAGAAGGTGCCTCGCTCGACATCTTGCCCGGAGAGGCGGACGTGGTTTCCCTCGGATAAAAGGGTGCCGAACGCCAAGGCCTCAGCCAGAGCCCAGTCCACGCCCTGGCCAGACTCGATGGCGGCGGCGCGCGCAGCGTACACGCGCGAGATCTGCTTGTGCGGGGTCAAGGATTCAGGTAACCTCGTCACCGCTGCCCCCACTCGCTCCAAGACATCTTTCGTCACGCCCGTGTTTCGGATGCGCGACAGCTGGTTGGGCCCGTGGAAGCCCGCCCAGTAGGAAGAGAGCCAGTCCTTGGCCTCGGGCTTGTAGTCGCGCGCGCGCTCAAACTCGGCGTGGAGGTGTCGAGTCACGTTGTCCGAGATCTCGTCCACCTGCTCTGCGGTGACGACCTTCTCGCCCAGCAGCTTCTCCTGGTAGATCTTGTAGGGGTCCTTGTGCTTGCGGATGGCCTTGTACATCAGGGGCTGGGTGAACATCGGCTCGTCGATCTCGTTGTGGCCGTAGCGGCGGTAGCAGACGACGTCGACGACGACGTCGCTCTTCCAGGCCTGGCGCCACTCCGCCGCTAATTCACATGCCCTGACCACGGCCTCGACGTCGTCGCCGTTGACGTGAAAGATGGGCGCGTTGAGTGCTTTCGCGACGTCGGTGCAGTAAGGCGAGGAGCGGGACTTGCGCGGGTCGGTCGTGAACGCGACCTGGTTGTTGACGATGATGTGGACGGTTCCTCCGGTCGTGTAGTCGGGGAGGGCCGACATGTCGAGGGTCTCGTAGACCACGCCCTGGCCGGCGAAGGCGCCTTTTTGGTGGTTGGGGTGGGGAGGGGGAAGAGGAAGAGAAAGAGAAAGAAGGAAAGAGTGTGAGTTTTGTTTTTGTTTTTTCATCGCGAGCGCGGCGTTGTTTTCTTCTTCTTCTCTATCAACAAAACCCCTTTCGTACCGTCGCCGTGCAGCAGCACGCCCATGGACTTGGAGCGGTCGTGGTCGTCGGAGTAGTACTGCTTGGCGCGGACCTTGCCCAGCAGCACCGGGTCGACCGCCTCCAGGTGCGACGGGTTGGCCAAGAGCGACAGGTGCACCCTCTTGCCGCAGGTCGTCGGCCTGTCGTACGAAGTTCCCAGGTGGTATTTCACGTCGCCCGTGCCGTGTCCTGCGCCGTAGTGCTCGTCGCCTGATTGGTGGTAATGGTGGTGGTGGTTGGAGTAGATGGAGAAAGAAAGGGAGAAAAGAGTGAGCTTTGAAAAGTTATCAACCTCGAAAGTGAGAAAAGAAAAAGGGAAGGGAAAAAAAGAAAAGAAAAAACTCTAAACTCACCTGCGAGCGGCTTCACGCCCGTGAATTCGCTAAAGATCTGCGCCATCGGCTTCCTGACCACGTTGGCCAGCACGTTCAGCCTCCCGCGGTGCGGCATCCCTAACACGATCGACTCGACGCCCCTCTCGGCCGCCCTGTCGATCAAGGCCTTCATCCCCGGCACCAGGGTCTCGCAGCCCTCGAGGCCAAACCTCTTGGCGGCAGAGTACTTGGCCGCGAGGAAGGACTCGAACATCTCGGACCAGGCGAGGCGGTCGAGGATGTGAACCTGCGTGGTAGATTGGAGAAGTTGGCGGAAGAAAGCGAAGAGGGAAAGAGAAAGAGAGAGAGAATGAGTATTTTTTTTGAATGAAAACGGAAGAAAAAACCGAAAATTCGAAGAAGAAGAAAATCAAAAAGAAAAAACTTCTCACCTTGCGCGCCGCCGAGTAGCTCGCCGGCTCGGCCGTCTCCACCCTCTCTCGGATCCAGTTGCACCGCGCCCTGTCCGGGATGTGCATGAACTCGTACCCGATAGCGCCGCAGTAGGCCTCTCGAAGCCTAGCGAGCACCTCCCTCAGCGTCCGGATCGGCCTCTCTTCGCTCAGAAAGCCCTTCATCTTCCAGGTGCCCAGGTAGAATTCCCGGTCGAGGTCGGCCTCGGAGAAGCCGTAGGTGGCCGGGTCGAGCTCCGAGGGCGCCGACGCGGCACGGTCGTCCAGGCCCAGGGGGTCGAGGTTGGCCATGAAGTGCCCGTTGACCTGGTACCCCCTAACCAGCAGCAGCAGCTTCATCGACTCGTGGATCGTCTGGGAGGACAGGGAGGCGGCAGACAGCGGAGGCAGGTGCGTCTCTCCCTGCTCGAAGGCGTGGTAGACCTCGGCGACGGCCTCGGCGGGCACGCCGGCCTCCAGCGCGCGGAAGAAGCCCGCCCACGACGCGTCGACCGAGGCGGCGTCGGCGCGGTAGCGCTCCTGCAGCTCCTCGATGTAGGTCGACGACGTGCCGTCGAGGAACGAGTCCTTGAGCTTGGGCATGGGGACCGGCTTGGGGACGGGAGGAGGAGGAGGGGGAGGGGGAGGAGCGGCGGCGGAGGCGGCGAAGGAGGCGCGGCCGAGGTCGAGGAGCAGGCGCGACGAAGGAGGCGAGGGCGAGGTCAACGAGCGAGCGGCGACGGCCATCGACGGTGATGATGCATTCATCGTCGACCCTGCTGCCACTGCGGCCGGGAGGACTCTGCCCGCGGTCGACGACGACGTCAGCAGCGTGCGGCGCAGGAACGTCGACGCCATCGGCGAGCTTGACGACGACGAAGAGGAAGAGCCAGACGAGGAGCGGGCGGTCCCGCGGCGGAGGAAGGAGAGGGCGGCGAGCGAGAGCATGGCCGAGGACGAGCGAAGAGGGCGACGAATAAAAAAAAAGGAAGCAAACGGACGTGCTCCTTCCTTGTCTCCTTGCTTGCGCTAGCTCCAACTGTCACGCAAAGAGTCTGTTCTCTTCACGGACGCCGAGAGCACGTCGTTCTTCCGTGTCGGAGCCGAAGAGGGGCTCTTGGCGAAGGGTGCAAAAGCGAGGGGAGCCCGGCGGCGAGGAAGAGAGGGAGAGCAACGGCTCGATGGTCTAAAAGGCGAAATGGAGAAAGAGAGATTTCGCCGCGAAGGGAAATCGACTTGCTCTTTTCGCTTCTCTCCGACAGCAGGAGCAGCAGCACCAAGCGTAGGTTCTCTCTCAGCCTCGTCCTCTCTGCGCGAGAAAGAACGCGAGGAAGAGAGAGGTGGGGGCCCTGGCGGCGGAGCGAGAACAACAAGAGGAACAAGGAGAAGCTTTGTGCTCCAAAAAGAAAAAGATGTGAGAAAAAAAGCATGCCCTTGCCCTCAGCAGGAAGAAACTCAAAACTCGACGACCGAGGAGAAGAAGCTCGCTCGACGAAAAAAAAACGACGCGCGTCGTCGAAAACAGACCTTCCTCCGTCAAGGCACTTGGAGCCCTCGCCGTCGCCCTCTCTCCCGGCAGCTGGACATCTCGTGTCGCGTGAGAGCAGAGAGAGGTCGCAAGAGGCACTACGTGGCCTTCAAGAGGTAGGACTGGCGGAGACGATGAAGGACAGCCGCCGTCGGAGTTGAAAAGAGAGAGAGAAAAAAAGGCGATCGTCAAAGGAGAAAGAGAAAAGAGGTCGTCGACGGCAATGGTCAAATGCAGCCCCGCCACGGGGTTGTTCGGAGCCATTTCGTTCGCGATTGTCATCCCGGAGCGATCTTCGTGCATTTTGAAGAGCCCCTGTGTTTTCATAATTTCGAAGCATTGCACAGAGACGAAGAAAGAGAGCCCTCGAGATAAAAAGGCATCGAGCATCGAACAAAAAAAAACGGGAAAACGAAAACCCCTTCCAACCTCCTTCACAAGACCTCGAAGGACCCGCGGCGCTCACTTGAACCTCTCCCAGCTTCAATCCACTCGTGCACAGGCCTCTTTGAAAAGGACTCTTTTGAGCTCGTGAAAGAGAGTGGGAATTGAAAGAAAGCAAAAGCCCCAGAGGCCGAACAACAAAGGAAGGCTGAATGGCAGGAGCAACGCCCTCGACCTCGCGCGGCGCCACGAGGGAGCGAGACGACGTCGCCGCAGCAGCGGGCTCCAAGCGCGGAGGGAGCCGCGCCGCGTCTGCCGACCGAGAAAAGGACAAGGGCGAGAAGGGAGGGGACAAGGGCGACAAGGGTGACAAGCGCGCCGCCTCGTCGGACCGGAGGCAGGACAACGGCGCCGCGGCGACGACGACGACGACCTCCAAGCCGCCTCCTTCCAGCGCCGCCGCTGCCGCCGCTGACGGCCACAAGGACAAGGACAAGGAGAAGGACGCCGGTCGCTCCGCGGGGGCAGCAGCAGCTGCGGACAACGGCAACGGCGCTGCTGCTGCCGCTGCCGCTCCAAAGGCCTCGACGAGCGAAAAGGATGACGGCGGTGGAGAGAAAGAGAAAGAGAAGGAGAAGGAAAAGGAGAAAGATAAAGAAAAGAGCGCGTCGCCTTCCAAGGACGGCGCTCCTCCGGCGACAACAGCAACCAAGCCCCCTTCTCCTCCCCCTCCTCCGGCCCCGCTCGACCCGGCAGTGGCGACCAAGGCCCGCGAGGCAGCCGAGGCCGCGGCGCTCCGGGCCGCCGACGACGCGACGCTCGCGGCCGCGGCCGTCGCGCGGGGCACCCGCGCTGCCTTGGCCCACGCCTTCCTGAAGCCGTGCGACGAGCCCGCTCGCCCGATGGACGCATGGGACCGCGTGCGCGACGAGGCGCTGTGGCTGTGGGGCGACATGGGCGCGGAGAGGAGGTGGAAGCTCTCGGCCGCCAGGGCGCTCGCGGCCGAGGCGGCCCGGTTCGATCGGACGAGGGACCTCCGGGAGGCTTCCGGCGAGGGCGGCGCTCCTGCCGAGTTCGCCGAGTCGCTCAGGAAGGAGAGCGCTTCCTTCTGGAAGGAGCAGGCTTCCGCGGAAGAGGAGGCCTCGAGGCGCTGGGGCAGCAAGAAGAAGCCGCCGACGACGACGACGCCGCCGACGACGACAGCGACAAAGGCTTCTTCGGCCGACGGCGACGACACCAAGGACTCTCTCCTCCAAGCCCCGCTCACCCCGGACCCGGCGCTGCCACTCATCTACCCTGTCCCGGCCGGCCTCACCCGCGCCCTCGAGGAGGCCCTGAAGGAATTCGCCGTGGAGGAGGAGATCTCGAGGCTGGTGGCGGAGAGGGAGTGGGAGGACGACCTCTGGGCAGCGAGGCGGGCCGCGGTCGAGGCGGCCGTCGCGGCGCAGCGGCGCGCGCAGGAAGCCGCGCAGGCCGCCGCCGAGGCGGCCCTGCGCGCCGAGGAGGAGGCGCGTCGCGAGGCCGCCCGGAGGAGGCAGGCCGCCGCCAACAGGGCCGCGGGCCTTGATGACGACGGCAACCCGCTGCATCCTCCCGGAGGAGGAGGGCTCTCTCGGGGAGGCAGCGCGCTCGACTTTTCCGACGCCGAAGGTGGGGGAGGCGCGGGCGCGGGCGCAGCTGGTCCCGGCGACGGGAAGAAGCGGGGCCGCGTCGACCCGAGGAGGAAGAGGAAAGGGAGGCTGGGAGAAGAGGACGCCGCTGCTGCGCAGGCTGCTGCCGCTGCTGCTGCCGCTGCTGCTCAGGCTGCTGCTGGCGGAATGGCCGGAGACGGAGGGCTCTACTACGACGAGTTTGGAAACCCGATCTCGGCCGCCGCGGCGTTTGCGCGCCAGCAGCAGCTGCAACAGGGGCAAGGAGGTGCAGGGCGAGGCCGCGTCCCTGGCCAGCCCCCTCTCTCGGGAAAAGGAGGCAAGGGCCAAGTCGTTCTGGGCCCCAACGGGCGTCCTCTACCTCGTGGGGCCCTGCCTCCGGGCGGGCGAGCGGCGGCTGCTGCTGCCGCGGCCGCCGCTGCCCAGGCGGCGGCGGCGCAGTCTTCGTCGGCCGCTGCCGCCGCGGCCGCCGCCGCAGCAGCAGGTGGGGGCGCCCCCTGGGGCCCCGCCGACGAGGCCCTGCTCTGCGCCGTCGTCCACGAGTTCGGATCCAACTGGCTGCTGGTTTCGGATGTCTTGACGAGCTCGGGGGCTCTCAGCGGCGTGGTGAGGCCCCCGGCGGCATGCCGCGCCCGGTTCCGAGCGCTGACTCACCCGGCCGACGCCGCCGCAGCAGCAGCGGCGGCCGCTGCCCAGGCCGCCGCGGCCGCTTCGGCCGGAGGAGGGAGCCTCCCCCACCAGATCGCTCCCGTGGTCGTCGCCACCGAGCAGGGGATCGCCGCGGCGGCCACGATGACCAAGGCGCACGCTCGCGAGCTGCTAGCGAGGGCGCTCCCGGTCCCGGACGCGTCGCTGTCGGCGGCGGCGCGGGCCGGCGCAGCGGCGTTCGGCGCGGCGAGGGCGCGGCGAGGCGCCGACGAGAGGAGGGCCGTCGATGCCTTGCGTGCTCGCGGGGGCGTGCCGCACCCTTCGCACGCCGCCGTCGCCGCCGCCGCCATCGCCCCGTACGGCGGCGTGGCCCCCTCTCCAGCGGCGCTGGCGGAGGTGGCAGAGGCGGCGGCGGCGCAGGCGGCGCACGCGGCCGCGGCAGCAGCCCAGCAGCAGCAGCAGCAGCAGCAAGTCGCCCCTCCTCCTCCTCAGCCTCAGGCCCCTCCTCCTCCTCCCCGACACTCTCCTTCTCAGCAGCAGCAGCAGCAACAGCAGCAACAGCAGCAGCAGCAGGGGCAGGGGCAGGGGCAGCAGGGCCCGCGCGTGTCCTTCGCGCAGGCGCAGGAGATCCTGCGGACCAACCGCCTGCCCGACGGCCGGGAGCTCACGCAGCAGCAGCGCGCGTCCCTGGTGCAGCGGCTGCGGATGAGCCAGGAGGCGCAGCAGCATGCCGCGGCCGCTGCGGCCGCTGCGGCTGCGGTGGCGGCGCAGCAGCAGCAGCAGGCTCGGTGATAGGAGAGGAAGACGGAGGAGGAAGAAAAGGAAAAGAGAGAGAGGGGGGAAGATACCACCTCCGCCTTTTCCCTTCCTATCCAACAACAACAAAAAACGTATTCGTGCGCTCAGCAGCAGTAGCAGCGCGAGCAGGTGTTTTCTCTTTTTGTGTGTGTGCGCGTGTGTGGGATGTAAATGCAATTTAAACTTTTTTTTTCGATTCGGAAAATGGTGGTGCGAGGGGTCGAGGTCGAGAGGTTGAAGAGCTCACTCACTTGTTCTCTCTCTCTCGGAAAAAAAAACACAATTGAACAATTTCAATGTATCCTTCCGCGCTTTCCTCCTCTTCCTCCGCTGCAGCACGAGGAGCTGCTCTGCAGCCGCAGCTGCATGTCCGATGGAGTCTCCGCTTGCCTGTGAAATGCAAATCGAGCTCTCTGAATGCGCGACGAGGGCAGGAGCCAAGGGCGACTGATCGACACCCGACGCCGCCGCCGCTGCTGCTGCTGACTCGTCGTCGACGCTCGACCTCCTCCTCCTCTTCGACCTCCTGCTCCTCCCTTCCTTCCTCTCTACCCCCGGCAGCGACCGACTTCCTCTCCGCGGCTTTCACCCCTTTTTCTCCGGGATTACAACCCTCGCTCGTCATCAACGCCCTGGTCTTCACCCTGGGCGCCAAAGTCCTCTCGGCGGGGCTCACCCCTCCGGCCGTCGCCGCCTCTTTCGCGCTGGGGACGCTCACCTTCGCCGCGTTCGGCTGGCGAGGGTATCTCTTGGTCTGTGGCTACTTCGTGGCCGGTTCCGCCGTCACGAAGCTGAAGCTGAAACAGAAGCAGGCGGAAGGGATCGCGGAGGCGCGTGGGGGGAGGAGGGCGCCGGGTTCGGTGGTGGGCTCGGGCCTGGCTGGCGCGCTCGCCTCTGCCACGGCGCTGGCGTTGAGTTCTTCTTCGAAAAACGAAAAAACAACGTTTGCCCTCTGCGCCACTGCCTTCGTGGCCTCCTTCGCCTCTAAACTGGCAGACACGGCCAGCTCCGAGGTCGGAAAGGCGTACGGCACCAACGCCTACCTGTCGACGACGCTGCAAAAAGTCCCGCGAGGAACCGAAGGGGCTGTTTCAGTGGAAGGGAGCGCCGCGGGCCTGGCGGCCGCGGCGTCGGTCAGCGCCGTCGCCATATTTATCGGGATGATCCCCCCGAAGGCCGCCCTCGCCGCTGCCCTGGCCACTGTCGCGGCCAACATCTTCGAGTCATGGCTCGGGGCCGTGGCGCAGACTGGCAGCAAAAACGCGCTTGTGAATCTGTCGAATGACGCTGTCAACGCTGTCCAGATCTGCGTTGCTGCGGTCCTGGCCGCGGCAGCGGCTAAGGCGTTTGGTTTGGTTTGAAAGTGGGTTTTTGTTTTCTTCGATTTCTTCTTCTTCTTCCGTTCTCCCTGCGGTTTGTAAATAAGTAAAGAAACAAAAAGAAAGAGAGAAAATAAGTAGAAAAGCAGAGCGTCTCGGATTTGGTTCGCAGTGGCGTGTTTTACACGGAAGAAAACATTTTTTTTTTCATTTCTCTCTCGTTTCATTTCTCTCTCGTTTCTCTCATTGCTTTCTCTCTTTCTCTCTCTCGCGCGCGCTCTTTCTCTCTCGCTTCCTCGCTTCTCACGCGTCCATCGTGATCAGCCTGTCCCTCCACCTCCCGATGTTCGCCTCCGTCAGCCTCGTCAGCATCCCTGGCCCGACCCGCTCCCTCGTGAAGGGGCACACGCCGCCGCCCTCGGCGAGCACCGCGGCCCAGGTCGTCGAGCCCATCACGTGACCGTGCGGGCAGACCGTGGGGTCCCGCACGGGCTCCATCGTGATGGGGTCGAGCACGCCCGGGAGTAAGGGAGGGGGCGAGTCTGGAGCAGGGGGAGCGGAAGAAGGAGGAAGTGCTGCTGCTGTCGCTGTTGTCGCTGCTTCGCCATTTCCGTTTCCGTTTCCGTCGCCGCCGCCGTTGCTGTCCACCCCTGCCGCCGCGGCAGCGGCTCTCTCCGCCGCGGCGACCCTCTCTGCCCTCCTCTTCGCCCTGTCCCCCCTCTCGAACGCGGACCAGGGGCCGGGCATCCCGACGACGCGCCCGTTGTTCTCGTCGTCGTCTTCGCCAGAGTCCGGATGGTAGCGGGGCTGCTGCCGCGGAGGAGGAGGAGGAGGTCGACGAGCTGCCGCTGCCGCTGCTGCGGCTGCCCTTGCTGCTGCTCTTGCTGCCGCTGCTGTTTCTCTCCTCTCTTGGGCTCTCGCACGCCTCTCTTCTGCCCCGCTGCCACTATCGCTGCCTTCGCTTGCGCTAGCATTGGCCCTCTTCTTCGTCGCCTTCTTCTCTTTCGGGGCCACCCGCCTCGGAGCGGGAGGGGAGGGCTCCGCGGGCGCTTGGGGCTCGGTGCCGCCGTTGGTGGTCGTCGCCGGCGCTCCTGCTCCTCGCCCAACCCCGCCGCCGGCAGCGGAAACCTGCAGCACCTTCCTGTCTGGCGCGTTCCCGTAAGCCGCCACGAACGCCTCTCTTTCTGCCTTCCCGGCCCAGTAGAGCGTGCATATCGACCTGTCTGGATCCAGAGACTCGATCGAAGGGCCGTGTTGGGTGAGCCCAAAGTACTCCGGCCCGGCGATGGCGGTCCTCGGCGGCGGCGGCAGGGCCTCCCCCCGGTCGATCCGCTCCTGGATCCGCCGCGAGATCCGCGCCAGCACCGCCGACCACGCCCCCGTGGCCGACCTGGCCGCCAAGGGTTCGTCGGGCCTGTCCGCCGCGACCACCACGAACGTGGGCAGGGGCCAGTGTTCCCCACCGGGACCCACAACCGAGCAAACGTGCTCGACCTGCTCGCCGATCCGCTCGCTCGACCGGAACCGCGTCGCGCTCGAGAAGCCCTCCGGGAAGATGTACCCCGCGTTGTGCCACCCGGGCTCTCTCCTGAGGGTCCCCAGCGACAGCAGGCGGGAGCACTTGGAGGAGCAGCGCTTGACGCGGCCCAGCAAGGGTTTGCGGGTCGGGGCCGGGGAGTCGGGGTTGCGGGAGGGGGCGACGAGAGGCGCGGGGCGGTTGTTGTTGTTGTTTGTGTTTCGGCGCGACGGGGGAGGTCGAGGAGCTGTTGCTCGTGCTGCGGCAGCAGCAGCAGCAGCAGCGGCGGGCCTCTTCCTGCGGCGGCGGGCTCCCGCGTCGTCGGAGGAGTCCTCGGGGGCGTCGTCATCGTCATCGCCGTCGTTCTCGTCTGCTTCGTTCTCTGCGATGGGGGCCCTCGCGCGCTTCGGCCGCCCCCGCAGCCGCTGCTCTTGCCTCTCGCCGCCGCCGCCGCCGCCGCTGCCGTTGCCGTTTCCTCCTCCCTGTTCAACCCTCTCTTCCTCTTCCGCGTCGTCATCGTCATCGTCATCGTCGTCTTCTTCTTCCTCCGCTGCCACCGCCACGGCCACGGCTGCCTCCTCGGCGGCCCTGCGCCGCGCCTCGACGAGCGCCGGCGCCAGCGGCGCCCTGCCGCACAGCGCGCGCATCTGCTGCACGAACGACGGCCGCGCCGCGCACGCGTCGAGCGCGGCCTCGACAGAGTCGCCCGCCGCCGCCAGCGCAGCGGCGGCGACGTCGTCGGCGTCGAGAGCCGGGATGAGCTCGCGGAGCTC
>Ga0114918_10003221_pt1 | contig 14470 bp, 11 predicted proteins | sample LantaG_FD_87015 | JGI IMG/M metagenome (GOLD analysis project Ga0114918, IMG submission 87015) | Deep subsurface microbial communities from Baltic Sea to uncover new lineages of life (NeLLi) - Landsort_02402 metaG | ecosystem: Environmental > Aquatic > Marine > Oceanic > Sediment | place...
ACTGGCTGCTTGTCAGCCAGTGTGTAGCGAGCAGCAGGAAGGCACTGGCGGACAAGCCGCCAGTGGCACCCACCGTTTCACGTGCGACGGAGTACCAGGGAGCCCGACGCCTGTCACCAAGGGGGATCGCCATGGGTTCAAGACACCTTCTTGCCGCACGCCTCTCGGCGGCCGCCCTCCTTTTCGCCGCCGGCTGTGTGCCGCAGCCCATCCAGCCGACCGGCTGGGTCAACCCGCTCGACGCCATGGAAGCCCGCCTGCCGCAGGACACGAATGATACGAACTACGTCCTGCAGCGGATGGAGTTCGGCCGCTGGGCCATCCTCTACGGCTGTCCCCTGCGCGCCAAGCCACGCCTGACGGAGGCCTTCGAACAACTCGAGGCCCAGCGAGACAGTGCCGCGGCGGCGCTTTCGTCGGAACGGCTCAAGTACTACAAGGGCGAGACCTACGAGCGGGCCATGCTCGGCGTTTACCTCGGCATGATCGAGTATCAGACGGGCCGCTACAACGAGGCACGCATCTTCCTGACACGGGCTCTCGACTACGACCGCGGGGCCGTCGTCAAAGACACCACGCCGCCGGAGGTCGGAGAGGACTTCGGCCTGGCCTATTACTGGCTCGGCAAGACCTACGCCAGGCTGGGCGACAAGGGCAACGCCGAGGTCGCCTTCCGCAAGGCCGCCACCCAAACGCCACGCAAAGAGGCGGACGCCGACCGAGAACGCCAGGCCGATTGCAGCAGCGCCGAGAAAGGCCTCAAGAGGCGGACCGAGGGCGAAACCTGGGCCTGGCACACGTTTCACGACCCCGAAAAGCCCGACCTGTACATCGAGGACGCCGTCAACCTGACCGAGCCGCCGCCGCCGCTGGCCGACGCGCCGGCCGCACTGCCCGACGCGGCAACCAGGAACCCCGTCCTGCGGACCACCGAGAAGGCCGAAGCGTTCTTCACGCCCGCCTACCAGGCCGACGCCAACCTCCTGCTGACCGTCGAACTTGGACGCTGCCCGTTCAAGTACCTGGCGGGCCTGCACGGCGAGCGCACCGAGTTCGGCCGCCCCGGCATTCCGCCGCACCACGTCCGCGTGTATATCGATGGTCACTACGCCGGCCCGGCGTTTGAGTCGCTCGATCTGTGGGCCCAGGCGGCCACGCAGGACCGCATCGGCGAGAAGGACGCCGCCCAGGCCACCAAAGGCATACTGAAGGAGGTCCTGTCGCACGTTCCTTACGCCAGTTCGCTCTCCGGACACTGGGACGTCACCGGCGACATGCGGCACTGGACGTCGCTGCCCGGCAAAGTGTGCCTGTTCGCGGCCAAGGTAACGCCCGGCCCGCACACGATCCGGCTCCTGGCCTACGATGCCAACGACAAACTGCTCAGTCGATGGACGAGCACCTGGTACGGTGTGGGTGCTCCGGAAAGCGGGGAGGTTTGCATCCTGCTGCAGCCGACGTTCGACCGAGACAACACGCTGCCGCCCGAACTCGTGCAGAAGGCCGTCGCGGCCGGGGCCCGGCCCGGCGTCTTGGGCTCCTTCTGATGCACTCACCCGCCGGCCGCACGCGGCGTGACGTCGAACGAATGAGAAAGGAGAGGTTTCATGTGCCGCATCTCAATCGCTTTGGCTCTCGGGCTCGTCATCGGCCTGGCCGGATGCGAGGCCAATCCCAAAATGGTGGACCAGGAGGGACGCGTCTTTTTTGAAAGCGGCACCGACGTCGGGCATCACGTGAGCGTGGTGCGGCAGGAGAGCGACCGCGTCGAGGGCAACCTCTTGAGGGTCCGCACCGACCTGAAGAACCGCGTCAAGGAAGACGTCTGGATCGACGTCCAGATCGTCTGGAAAGACGCCAAAGGCTTCAAACTCTACGAGACCAACTGGGCGCCGCTCATGATACCCGCCCGGTTCATCAAGACGCACGAGGTCGTCTGCATGCAGCCGGCCGCTGCCGACTACGAGTTCCGCGTCCGCAAGCCCCGAAAGACAGCCAGGCCATGAGCCGCACGCCCCGCGCGCAACGTGCGCGGCCCGTACGGGCCGCGCTCAAGGCACTAAACTCCAGACTCAAGCAACAGGGAAACGGATGATGCAATCGCACGCACGCGCAACACCGGCGAGGCTCGCCCTGGTGGTCCTGATCGGCTGCGCTGCCCTCGTGGCGGCGGCCGGGTGCGGGGCACCGCCGTACCGCCCGCTTCCATACGTGCCCAAAGCACCAATGACCCCCAACCCACTGGTCTGCCACGACGCCATCGGGCACATCAAGGCCAACAAGCCCTGGATCCTGGGCGGCAACTGCTGCTGCACGCCCACACCGGAGAACTACAAACTACACGTCAAGCACGGCACGATTCCACGCTCGATGAGTTACGAGCAGTACCTTGCCCTGTACAAGCAGCGGGATATCGTCACGGACCTCGACCACAAGGGTTGCGGCAACCTGTGCGATCACGGGCCGCACGTCGTCCTGGGGGGCAGGTGCATGGCCACGCCTACACCCGGCACGGCGATGTACGAGCAGGTAACCTACGGGCCGCACAAGCAACTCATTGACGGCGGCAAGCAGCCAACGGACGCATCCCAGTAGCGCTTCCGCCGGCGACGACCGCGATGCGACGCTGGGACACGCAAGACACAAGGAGAACGGCCATGAAGGTCAATCGTGCTGGTGCGTCGGGGGGGCTGTCGGTCCGTGCGTTGGCGGTTCTGGCGGCGGGAGTCCTCCTGTTCGTCGGTGCGGCCTCGTGCGTGGAGAAGATCCGCGTGTCCCCGCCGCCCGTGGCGCCCGCCGTGGCGAAGACCTCCCAGACGTTCGATTACGACCACAAACTCAGGCAGGTCGACCGCCAGCGCAGACCCGTCGTGGCGCTGATGAGGCCCGGCGACGTCGTCCGACTGGCAGACTACCTGCCTTTCGGCCGCGGCCTCAGCGCAACCAGGACACGCCCGGGCGGCAAGACGACGCAGTGGATTCTCCGGGACGGCACAGAAGACGCGCCGGTCTCCATGCCGCCGCCCATACGCCAGTTCCTCATGCGAGAACTTCTGGAGAGCCGCGAGTTCCTCGTCGTCGAACGCGAACGCATCCTCGAAATCATCCGCGAACTCGATTTCGCCAAAACCAAGGCCACCGACCCCAAGACGACGCCCAAGCCCGGCAGACTCATCGGCGTCCACTACATCATCGAAGGCAACTTCTACCCCGTCGGCGGGCTGCCGCAGGACGACCCCGCCCTCGACGCCGTCAAGGCCGAGGCTCGCCGCAGACGCCTGCGCATCGACCCCACCCGCTCGGCCGTCATGTACCTGACCGTTTACAAGGTCGAGACCGGAGAGGTGAAGGCCGTGGCCTGCGGCGCCGCCCTCCAGCCGCTCGTCGCCGTGAAACGCGCCGCAGAAGACATGATCGATCAACTTGCGGACATCGTCGAACCCATCAAGGTGGCGAGCGTGGACTCGGCAAGCGGCACGGCCATCCTCGACATCGGCTCCGAGGACGGCGCCAAGCCGGGCAGCGAATTCACGCTCGGCCCTTCGGCGGACAAAGGCGTCGCCGCCAAGGTCGTCGAGGCCAAACCGCTCTGGAGCACCATCACGTTCCCCGCCAAGGACAAGGCAGCCGTCAAACCCGGCGTCGTGGCACACCGCACGCCTCAGGGTGACGACAAGAAGAGCAGCAAGTAGTACTACAGCGCCACTTGCCGCGCGGCGGGTCTCCTGACCCGCCGCGCAGCGGCGAAAACAGGCTTTCGAGCGCGGTGGGTCTGGAGACCCACCGCGCGAAATGGCGAAGTGGCGCTGTAGTGGTAGTACCCCATAATCCCCTGGTCGCAGAGAACGAATCCTGCCGGCCCCACCGAGGCCGCCGCCGTGCGCAGGCGCCGTGCGGCCCCCCATTTGGGGTTGCTCTTGCGCCGAGGGGGCGCGTACCATAAGCGGTGGAGGCGTTATGGACTCGGCTTCCCGGAAGGCGTCGGACGGACCTGCGGCCAAAGCGGAACCCGACCTGCGCGCCGAGGCGCCGGGCGACAAACCCGTTCAGGTCTGGGCGTTCCTCTGCCCCAACCCCCTGTGCGGAACGGAACTGATCGTCTTGCCGGAGCAGACGGGCCAGTGGGTCGAGTGTCCGTCGTGCGGGCTCCAACTTCGCGCCCCGGAGGTCATCCCCGGCAAAGACGACACCCTCTACCCGGTACGGGCGCCGAAGGCATCCGGTCCAATCCCGAAGGGATCCGTATGGACAAGGCCCCGTATGGACGTGCCGCAACGGCCCGTTCGACGCCGTAAGGCGCGGATGCCGGCCGACCAGTCCGCCGACGCGCTCGACTCGCTCGCACGCGGGTCACATGAAAGCGCCGAGACGCCACCCGGCGCGATAGAGGAACCGCCCGCGTCCCAGTCCCCGTCCGATTTGAGGTTCCGCGACGATTCCCATCCGCTTGCCGAGTCCACGCTCCGCGAAGCCCTCCCCAAACCTCTCGGCGAGCCGCCGTGGGGCCAGCCCGTCGTCCGCGCCGGGCCCGTACGGGTCGCTCGTCCGACGCTCCCCAGGCCCGCGGCCCGCAAGTTCCGCCCGAACCTTGTGGTCGTGTGGGTCATCGCCGTTCCGGCGGCGGCCGGCATCGGTTTCCTGGCATGGCTGACCGGACTGCCGGACTTGGCGGCGGGATCGATCCTGGCCGTCGGCGCGGCACTGCTCTGGACCTTCTTCGGCCACGGCTCCGACGAGGCCGCCCCGCCGGCCGCGCCGCCGTGGTGACCGAACCAGCGCGGCCCGTACGGGCCGCGCACGGGCGCGTTTTGCGCGGTCCGTACGGACCGCGTACGAATGGCGCCCTTCCCGCTTCTGCCAGCGCGGCGGGTCAGGAGACCCGCCGCGCACGGACGCCGCGCACGGGCGCCGGGGGAACTCGGCCGGGCGGCCGCCCCGCGACCGCCGTTACTCGCCTACCTCGCCCAGGAGTTCAATCGCCTGCACCACGCTCGGATAGACGGCCTCCTGGGCCTCGCACGTCCTCAGCCAATCGTTCTTGTCGGGCGCGCCGGTTTCGGCGCAGCCGTCCATCTTCTGGAGGACGTCCTTTTCGAGTTTCTTGATTGCCTTGTCGTAGTCGCCCTTCTCGATCTTCTTCAGGGCGGCGTTGATCTTGTTGACGAGCGTCTTGGCATTCTTGCGGTTCTTGAGGTCGGAGGGGTCCAGGTCGTTGACGGTCTCGACGGCCACCATGAGTTCCACGACGGCCGCATCCAGCACCGTGACGGCCTCGACGGTGACGTTATCGGGGTCGCTGTCCTCGAAGCCGTCGTTCGCGACGAGGCTTACCACGTAAGTGCCGGGGGCGTCGGCGAAGAAGGTGGTCTGGATCGCCTCCGGGTCGCTGAGTTCGGCGGCACTGCCCTCCGGTCTCGTGGTGAAACTCCACCGGAAGGTGAGGGGGTCGTAGTTGTCATCGTAACTGCCGCTCCCGTCGAGCACGACGGTTTCCCCGACGAGGACGGCCTGGCTGCCACCGGCCACGGCCACAGGCTTGACGTTCGCGAAACTCACCGTCACCTGATCGGGGCTGCTCGGGTCCCAGGGGTCGCTCACCGTGAGTTCAATGACGTAGTCGCCGTGGACGTCCGCCACGAAGGTGGGCGTGGGCGAAGCGGCGTCGGACAGCGCAGCCTGGCTGTCCTCGGGCCTGGTGATGATCTCCCACGCAAACGTGATGGGGTCGCCGTCATCGTCATAACTCTCGGTCCCGTCGAGTTGGACGGTGGAGCCGATCAGCAGGATGGACTGGTCGTCGCCCGCTGCGGCAACGGGCGGTGCGTTGAACGTGCTGACGAGCACCTCGTCCGGGTCGCTCGCCAGACCCTCGTCATCCGTCACAACGAGGCGCACACGGTAGTCGCCGATCTCGTCGACTGTGAAGGAGGGGCTCACGGACGTCGGGTCCGAGAGTTCGGCCGCACTGCCGTCCGGCTTCTCCACGATCTCCCAGGCGTACGTGAGGGGGTAGTGCTCGTCCGGGTCGGAACTGCCGCTTCCGTCGAGCGTTACCTCGTCGCCGGGGTGGGCCGTCTGGTCCTGGCTGGCGTTGGCGACGGGCCGCTGATTGACCGGCAGCGCCTCGGCGAAGTAGATCTGGCCGTGGTAGCCGTCGTATGCGCCCCAGACGACGCTCAAGCCTGACACCTGCGGCGTGCTGTTGACGGGGGCCAGTTGCTCCGGCTGTGCCTGCGGATCGTCGAAGACGTAAGCGAAGACGGCGTAGTCGGTGCCCGATCGCCATCGCCACGCGACCAGCGATTCGGAGATCTGCGGATAGGTGTCTGTGCCGGTGTTGTGCGTGATCTGCGTGGTGACGTCCGAGGCGATGTTGTACAGGATGATCTCTTGGTCGCCGTCGGCATCGCTTTCCCACACGACCCGCGACCCGGCAATCTGTGGGCCCGACACGCTTGCCGCGCTGCTGGTCAGTTGACGGACGGCGCCGGGTGTGCCGTCGGTGATCTCGCACAGGAAGACCTCGTTGCCACCGAGTCCCTGCCAAATGGCGTGCGAGCCCGAGACCTTCGGGTACTTCGCGGAGTCGGCGAGCAAGACGGGCTCGCCTCCCTCGCTCGCGTCGTAGAGGTAAACTTCGGTCGCGCCCGCGGCGCCTGTCTGGTAAACGTCCGTGTTGCCCGAGATGTTGGGAAACAGGTTGCCGGACGAATTCAGGTCAAGGTGGGCGAGTTCCTCGGTGTCGAGGTTGCAGACGAACAGGTCGTACTGGTAGTTCCCGCTCGAACCGGTCCGCCCCTGCCAGACGACGTACGGGCCGGAGATGCGCGGCATGTTGTTGTAGTAGGCACTGTCGGAGATCGGTGTGTGCACGAGTGGGTCTCCGACCGCCCACGCGTAGATCTCGCCGTGCTGAAACTCGTACCAGACGACATGTGATTCTGATGCCCTGGGCTCATAGTCCTGCCAGACGTTGTCTGTAACCTGGGTGATGCCCCCCGTATCGATGTCGCAAAACATGACTTCGGCGTCGCTGTCGCCTATGAAGCCCTGCCACACGACGTATGAGCCCGATACGCGAGGCTCGGTGTCGTTGTACGTATTGCTTGTGATGGTCGTGATCGTCCAGTCGGCTGCTTCCGCCGAGCCCGCCACGGCCGCGCCCAACGCCACCACGGCACAAACCAAGACTGACATAATGCGTTTCATTGGATTACCCCTTTCCGATGTCCCAATACCCAGTGAAGACGTCCCGGATGGCCGGCCCGCGGGCGTGCGGACCAAGCCCCAAGCAGGCGCACACCGCATGCGCCTGGTACCCGGCCGCTTGGCGGTTTCTCATTGCAGATGCTGGCGATCACACCCCCTCGCGCGGCCGCCGAAATGTAGACCTGCACTCCCCCGAAGAAACTCTTACCCAGAGCCGCCGGGGACCTCAATAACCACGCTATCTTCTCTCCCGACCCGTGTCAAGACTATACTTGAGCCGTGGGGCGCTCCATTCGGGAAACCTGCGAACGGTACCCATGTTATTCCCTTGCCTGGCGGGACGCGGGGGAAAAAACCTGGTGAGTTCCGCGGACGCGCGACGTAATTCGGGTTCTCGGCGTCCTCTGCGGTTAGGGCCGTTGCCGTCTGCTGTTACCGGGATTCAGGCCGTTCTCATCTCCGGCCGCGGCACATCCTGTCTTCGTGACAATCCGCGTGACCACGGCGCTCTGGCCCACGACCTTGCGGATATCGATCGGGTGCCGTTGGCGGCCGTCGTCATTCGGCGGATGGCCGCGCCCCCTTGCGGCGCCTGGTCTTGACCTTCACCTTCGGCGTTTCGGAAGCCACGATGCTGTCCGCCGTGACGGACTGCGTCAGGAAGGTGTTGCCGGCAACAGTGGCTCCTTCGCCGATGACGGTATCCCCGCCGAGGATGGTGGCGTTGGCGTAGATCGTGACGTTGTTCTCGATCGTCGGGTGGCGCTTGTAGCCCTTGATCACCCGCCCGCGCTCATCTTTCGGGAAACTCAGTGCCCCCAGCGTGACGCCCTGGTAAATCTTCACGTTGTCCCCGATTTTGGTGGTCTCGCCGATGACCACGCCGGTGGCATGATCGATGAAGAACCGCTTGCCGATCTCGGCGCCGGGGTGAATGTCCGTGCCGGTGCCGTGATGGGCATATTCAGACATGATTCGCGGCATCAGAGGCACTCCGAGACGCTCCAGCGCATGGGCGATTCGGTACACGGTGATGGCGTAGTAGCCGGGATAGCAATAGACCACCTCGTCGATGCTCTTGGCGGCCGGGTCGCCGTCGTAGGCGGCCTGGGCGTCCATGGCGAGCGTCTCACGTATTGCCGGTATCTGTTCCAGGAACTGCACGGTCAGGTTGATGGCCTGCTGGCGGCAGGGATCGGTATCCGTACAGTCCGGGCATTGCCGGTAGGCGCAGAAGCAGTGGTAGATCTGCTCGGCCAACTCGTCGGCGATCTGCATCAGGAGGTGGCCGATGAAGAGCGGCGTGTTCTCTCGCGTCAGTTTCTTGCCGCCGAAGAAACCGGGGAACAGCAGTTGCCGCAACAGGTCCAGAAGGCCCACGATCTTCGACCGCGACGGCAGGAACATCTCGCCGATGCGGTGTGTGCGGCTGTCGGCGTCGCACGTTGCCAGGATGTCGGCCGTCAGGCGTTTGAGTTTGTGGTCGAGCAGTGTGTTCATCATTCACCTCGCGGGGGCTTGCGGGCAGGCAGATTGCTGCCTGGCCTCCTCATTCCTGTTGCTGTTCAGGGCCGGCGAACAGCAGCGAAGACAGGTACCGTTCGCCTGTGTCAGGCAGAACGGCCACGATCGTCTTTGCGGCACTGGCGGGACGGACGGCCACTTCGGCGGCGGCCATCAGTGCGGCTCCGGAGGAAGGGCCGACAAACAGCCCCTCTTCCCTGGCGGCCCGGCGTGCCCATCGGACCGCCTCATCCTGATCGACCCGGATCACCTCGTCCACGACGTCCAGGTTCAGCACGTCCGGGATAAAGCCGGCCCCGATGCCCTGAATCGTGTGGGGTCCGGGGGCCGGTTCGTCACCGGCGCGTGTCTGGGAGAGAACGGGGCTCTGGAGCGGCTCGACCGCCACGGCGCGAAGATCGGGCTTGCGTCCCTTGAGTTGCTCGGCAATGCCCGTGATCGTCCCGCCGGTGCCGACGCCGGCAACGACGATATCCACTTGTCCGTCGGTGTCTCGCCATATCTCCTCGGCCGTCGTTCTGCGATGGACGTCGGGGTTGGCCGGGTTGCGGAACTGCTGGGGCATGAAACCGGCCGGGTGCTGCTCGCACAGTTGCTCGGCCTTGCGGATCGCGCCCGGCATGCCGTCTTCGGCCGGTGTCAGCACAACCTCGGCGCCGAGGACTCGCAGAATCTTCCGCCGCTCGATGCTCATCGACTCCGGCATCGTCAGCACGCACAGGTAGCCGCGCGCCGCACAGACCAGCGCCAACCCGATGCCCGTGTTGCCGCTGGTCGGCTCGATGACGACGGCCCCGGGCCGGAGCCTCCCGTCGCGCTCGGCGGCCTCGATCATCGCAAGGGCGATCCGGTCCTTGATGGAGGCCGTCGGGTTGAAACTCTCCAGTTTCACCAGGACCACCGCGTGGGACTGAATGAGACCGTTAACGCGGATCAGCGGGGTGTTGCCGATCGTTTGCGTGATGTCATCGTAGATGCGAGCCATCGAGAGTCCTCCTGTTTCGGTCTTGCCGCTTAACCAAGTGCCACGTCCAGCGTCATCATGACCGCAAAGCCGACGATCACGCCCATCGTGGCCAGGTCCACGTTGCCCTTCCGCTGCGCTTCGGGGATCAGTTCCTCCGCTACGACGAAGATCATCGCCCCGGCCGCAAACGCCAGTGCGTAGGGGAGGATGGCCGTCATCGACATGACCAGCACGGCGCCCAGCACGCCGGCGACCGGCTCGACAATGCCCGAGAGTTGTCCGTACCAGAAGGCGCGCATGCGACTCATGCCCTCTCGGCGAAGCGGCAGGGCCACGGCCGTACCCTCCGGGAAGTTCTGCAGGCCGATGCCGATGGCCAGGGCGACGGCTGCCCCGACCTGACTTGCGCGAGCGGCGCCGGCGAGGCCTGCCGCCGCCCCGAAGGCGACGCCCACCGCCAGGCCTTCCGGGATGTTGTGGATTGTGATCGCCAGCACCAGGAGCGTGCTCCGCTGCCACGAGGTCTTCGGCCCCTCGGCCACCGTCAGGTCGGGGTGCATGTGTGGCAGGATTCGGTCGATGATTTGCAGCACGACGGCTCCGAGGAGGAACCCTGCCAGCGGCGGGATCCACTTGTACGTCTCGCCGTAGGACTGCGCGGCCATCTCGATGGCGGGCGCCAGCAGGCTCCAGAAACTGGCGGCAATCATGATGCCGGCCGCCACGCCCAGCGAGGCGTCGAGGTACTTCTGCGAAACCCGCTTGGCGAACAGGACCAGAGCGGCGCCCAATGCGGTGACAAGCCACGTGCCACAGGTGGCTATCAGCGCCTGGACGATCGGGCTGAGACCATAAAACCACGCCACGCGAACTCTCCATGCCCTTTACGAACAAGGGCCGGTCCATACGGGGCAGGCCGGGCCCGGCCCGGCCCGTCGCTGTCCTGCCGCCGCCGCTCTCCGGACGTGGAGGAGATTCACTCGTCCGCCGGCGAGCACTCGTCCTTGCCGGCGCCGCACTCGGGGCAGACCCAGCCGTCGGGCAGGTCCTGGAAGGCGGTGCCGGGCTCGACGCCGTTGTCGGGGTCGCCGTCGGCGGGGCCATAAACATAACCGCACACGTCGCAGACGTACTTCTTCATGGCCGAGTGCTCCTTCCTCCTGGTTCTGTCCTTCCTTGGTCTTGCGGCGGCGGAAGCCCTGTAGGTGGGCGCGGTGGGAGGGGTCTTGCCTCCGAGCACCTCCCGGTAGTACGCGTAGGTCATGGGTATTCCCCGAGCGAGGATTCGGGCCCCAACGACTTCGCCGACGAAGAGGGCGTGCGTGCCGCAGTCCAGTGTTTGCTCGACCCGCACGTCGAGGCCGGCGAGCGCGTGGTCGCGAGGGATCGGGCAGCCAAGCGCCGTGGTCTCGTACGGCACCTGCGAGAACTTGTCCGTGTCCCTGCCGGAGCGGAACCCGAAGAGGCGTATCCGTTTCAGCGGCGCCGATTCGGCCAGTACGGTGACGGCGAACACGCCGCTTTCCGAGATGAACTCGTGCGTCAGCGAGCGTGTGTTGATGCCGGCGGCCAGGCGCGGCGGCGCGGCGGTCACCTGCATGACGGTGTTTGAGATCTGGCCGTTAAGCCGCGCGTCCTTGCGCGAGGCCACGATGTAGAGCCCGTATCCGAGGGTCAGGAGCGCGTCGAGTTCAAGATTCCTGCCGCTCATCGCAGACCTCCCTCAGTCTTCCCGCAACCGCCTCGCCGAGCCGGCGGCACGCAAGCAGCGAGGCTTCGTCCGGGACATACACTGTCCGAAGCGGGTCGGCCACGATTTCGACCTCCATGTCCTGGAGAATCGTCTGCAGATGTCCGGGCGCCTCGCCGCTCCAACCGTACGACCCGAAGGTTGCCCCGACGCGGTTCCGAGGCTTCAGGCCCTTGAGGTAGGTCATGACGTCGGCGAGGGTCGGGAAGATGCCGTTGTTGATCGTGGGCGACCCGACGAGCAGCCCCCCCGCGTCCAGCAACTCGGTGGCGACGTCGCTGCGGTGGCAGGAGCGCATCGACATCAGCCGGACCGTCGTGCCGCCGGCGGCCAGGCCCTCGCCGACCGCCCGCGCCATTGCCGCCGTGCTCTGCCACATGGTGTCGTAGACCACCACGGCCTTGTTGCCGGGTTTCTGGGCCGCCCAGCGGGCATAGGAGCCGGTGATGCGCTGGATATCGTCCGGCGTCCGCCAGACCGGCCCGTGGTCCGGTGCGACGATGCTCGGCGTCAGCCCCAGGTCGGACACCTTCTCGAGCATCTTTGCCACGAAGGACGACAGGGGAAGAAGGATGTTGGCGTAGTACTTGGCGGCCTCGTGATCGAGGATGTCGCGCGGCAGTTCGTCCGCGAAGCGCTCGGCGCTGGCCAGGTGCATGCCGAACGCGTCCTGAGAGAACAGGACGTCCGCCTCATGCAGGTACGTGACCATGCTGTCGGGCCAGTGGCACATGCGGGTCTCGGCGAACGAGAGCGTCATGTTGCCGAGGTCGAGGGTATCGCCATCGGCCACGGCCGTGATATCGCCTCCCGTACGGAAATGGGCATCCAGGGCCTTCCGCCCCATCTTCGAGGCGAAGACCTTCTCCGGCACGACGGCCGCGACCGTCTGAGGCAGACAGCCGGAGTGGTCCATCTCGGAATGGTTCGAGACGACGTACTCGATCCGGCTCGGCTCGACGACTGAACCGATCCGGGCCATCATCTCGTCGAGGAACGGCGCCTTGACGGTATCGATCAGCGTGACCTTGTCCGCGAGGACCAGGAACGCGTTGTACGAGGTGCCGCGGCTCGTGAGATAGCCGTGGAAGTTCCGTACGTCCCAGTCGATGGCCCCGACCCAGTAGACGTTCTCGGTGATCTCGACCGCCTGAAACGGGCTGCCCATTCGATCCCTTTCGGGCCCCCTCCCACTCGCTTCCCGCGCATCCTACGGCATCCCGCGAGGCGGATGCAAGCGGACTGTCACTTCCCGAGTTGCCCGGTGAGCGCCTCGGCTGACGTGACAGGCTTTCGGCAGACGAAGTTCTCGCAGACGTAAGCGGCGGGCCTGCCTCCGACGAGAGGGCGGTCCTTCAGAAGCGGGACCGTCTGGACGGCGATTCCTGCCTCGGACGACGCCGGATCAAGCCAGGCGGTGACCGCGCGCGGCAGGAACGTTGCGTGGATTGCCGCGACGAGCGCCTTGGTCTCGGCCCGCCCCGCCGGGCCGACGATGGCGATCTCGCGGGCGGGTCCCAGATGCAAGTCCAGCGCCAACAGGTAGCCCGCCATCGCCGTCGGTTCCCGTTTGGCCAACGGCGCGAACGCCTTCAGGGTTGCCTCCGCCTTCTGCCGGAGCGCGTGCCGGCCCGTCAGCCGGGCGAGCCTGAGCACGGCATGGGCGGCCACCGAGTTGCCCGAGGGCCTGGCGGCGTCGTGAGCGCGCTTGAGCCGCGCCAGTACGTCTTCCTGCCCCGCTTCCGAGTAGTAGAAGCCGCCGCCCTTGTCGTCCCAGAACCGCGCCGTCATCTCGTCGGCGAGGCGCAACGCCTCCCGGATCCAACGCGGGTCAAACGTGGCCTCGTACAGGTCGATCAGGGCCTCAATCGCGTACGCGTAGTCGTGCTGGAACGCGGCGGTGTGGCTCCTGCCGCCACGATGGGCGTGAAGCAGCCCCTCGCCGTTGCGCATCCGGGTCAGCAGAAAATCGGCCGCACGCACGGCGGCGGCACGGTACCGGGCATCGCCCAGAACCTGGTAGCCTCGGGCCATGGCGGCAATCGCCAGACCGTTCCAGTCGGCGAGGATCTTCTCGTCGCGCCCCGGGCGGGGCCGCCTGCTGCGGGCGTTGAGCATCTTCGCCCGCATCGCGGCCAGCCGTTTCCGCAGCGCGTCGGCATCGAGATGCTCGTCCTTCGCGAAGGCCTCCAGGGGCTTCGGAACGGACAGGATGTTCCTGCCCTCGAAGTTCCCGCCGTCGGTCACACCGTAGTACTGCATGAAAAGCGTCCCGTCGTCGGTGCCGAGCACCCGAGCAACCTGGTCGGGCGTCCAGAGATAGAACGTGCCCTCGTGCCCCTCGGAGTCGGCATCCTCTGTCGAGTAAAACCCGCCCTCCGGGTCAGTCATGTCCCGCAGGATGTAGTCGAGCGTCTCGGTCGCAACGCGGGCGTGGGACGACTTGCCGGTCACCTGGCAGGCTTCGAGGTACGCCTGGGCGAGCAGCGCGTTGTCGTAGAGCATCTTCTCGAAGTGCGGCACCAGCCACTTAGGGTCGACGGAGTAGCGATGGAACCCTCCGCCGATCTGGTCGTACAGTCCGCCGTCGGCCATGCGGTCGAGCGTCAGCGTGGCCATCCGAAGGACCTCGGCGTCGCCCGTCCGGTTGTGATGCCTGAGGAGTACGCGGATCGCCGTCGCAGGCGGGAACTTCGGCGCCCCCCCGAAGCCGCCGTGGGTCGAATCGAAGCGTGCCTTCCATCCGGCGATCGCCCGCTCCAGCAACGTGGCGTCCAGGGCCACCTCGCCGTCGGACGAGGGGGGGGGCTGGCTTCGCAGGGCGGCGGTCAGCCGATTGGCCGTTTCCTCGATGCCTTTGCGGCGCTCGCGGTAGGCCGTCGCCACCGACTCGAGCACCCGGCGAAAGGACGGCAAGCCGGAACGGCTCTCCTTCGGCCAGTACGTCCCGCCGTAGAACGGCTTGAGGTCCGGCATCAGGAAGACGCTCAGCGGCCAGCCGCCCTGCCCGGTCATCATCT
>Ga0114918_10003222_pt1 | contig 14470 bp, 10 predicted proteins | sample LantaG_FD_87015 | JGI IMG/M metagenome (GOLD analysis project Ga0114918, IMG submission 87015) | Deep subsurface microbial communities from Baltic Sea to uncover new lineages of life (NeLLi) - Landsort_02402 metaG | ecosystem: Environmental > Aquatic > Marine > Oceanic > Sediment | place...
CCAGGTCGTCGACGTCATCGAGGCCGGAGCCGACTGGGTCCACGTGGACGTCATGGACGGACGCTTCGTCCCCAACATCACCATCGGTCCCTTGGTCGTCGACGCCATCCGCCCGCTGACCGACGCCGTCCTCGACACGCACCTAATGATTGTGGAGCCCGAACAGCGCATCGCAGACTTCGCGAAAGCCGGGTCAGACATCATCTCGGTGCACTGCGAGCAGTCGTCGACCATCCACTTGCACCGCGTCGTCAACGCGATCAAGGACCTGGGCGTGAAGGCCGGCGTCGTGCTCAACCCGGGAACCCCCTTGTCGGCGATCGAGGAGGTGATCGAGATCGTCGACCTGGTGCTGCTGATGTCGGTCAACCCCGGGTTTGGTGGCCAGAAGTTCATCGAGTCGCAGGTCGACAAGACGAGGAGGCTCAGGGCGCTCTGCGACGCGCGCGGCGTCGACCCGTGGATCGAGATCGACGGCGGCGTCACGCCCGCCAACGCCTACAAGCTCATTAACGCCGGAGCCAACGCTCTGGTGGCCGGTTCCGCGGTCTACGGCGCCAAGTCTTACAAGGAGGCCATCCAGGGGATCAAGACGAGCAAGGCGCCCGTGGGTGTTCCGGCGTAGAAAAAGAGGAGAAGAGATGATAATTGGGAAAGACGCTGCGCGCGTTTTGAGCCAAAAAAAAGAGAGAGAAAGAGATGAGAGAGATGAGATTTTTTATCTTCTTCGAAAGAGACATTTTTTTTTCCAAAACCACCGGGGTTTTCTCTCAACTTCCACGATTTCATTCTTTAGGCGCGTGCCTCCTCTCGGTACCGCGTCGTTTGCCGTTGAGTCTTTGAGTGTGTGAATGAAAGGAAAGAGAGAGAGAGATCGAGGGAGACAACAATAAAAAGAAAGATAGGAACATTTTTTTTTTTCATTTCATCATTTCAGTTAATTCACAAGTTTCAAAAAAAGAAGGCGCGCAAGAAAGCAAAAGAACAAGAAGGCCCACGGGTGTCACCTTCCTACTGCATGCACGCCGCGACCATCCCCAGGGCCTCCGCGGGCACGCCCGGAAGCGCCACGGCGAGCGCGGCGAGGGCCTCGACGTTGTTGTTGTTGCTGGAGCTACTGCTGCAGTTGTTGCTGTTGACACCGGCAACACTAACGGAAGAAGCCGCGCGCGCCGCGGCCGAGGCTTCGGGGATCCGCGCGGCGGACAGCAGCGAGCAGAGGGCGTCGACCACGGCGGCCGAAGAAGAAGAAGAAGAGGAAGAACTGGCGGCGGCGGCAGCGGCGCAGGGGTCCCCGCTCGAAAGGTAGGCCCTGAGCAGCTCTCGCGACGAGCCGGATCTGATTCCGCTTCCTTCTTTTCCTCCGCCGATCCCCCACGCGCGCCTGAGTGCCGCCCAGTCCCTGCGCGCCTCCGCCGGGAGCTGGACTGGGTCCCAGCGGCCCGCTGCTGACGAAGAGGAAGAAGCGGGAGCGAGAGCGCCGCCGTCGTCGGAGTCGTCGTCATCGTTCTTTCCGTCTGAAGGAGAAGGAGAAGTCGGCCACTCCACGCCGAGCCGGGCGCGGCGCGCGAGCGCGAGCAGCCGCTTCCGCGCGGGCCTCGTCGGGTCGTTGGCATCCTCTTGTTGTTGTTCTTCTTCTTCGGAAGAAAAAGAGGCATCGTCGTCGTCGGAAGAAGAATCAGAAGAAGGGAGTTCTTCCTTGTCGGAAGACGCCATCTCGGTCTCCTTTTCTTCTCCCTCTTCCTCCTCCTCGCTGCTTCCGTCGTCTTCTCGATGTGTTCCGTCGCTCCCCGGAGGCGTCGCCAGCGGGGAACGGCACAAATCTTCTCTCTCTTCCTCCTCGCCTTCCTCGACGCCGTCCAGGGACATCTTCGTCGACGCCGCAGCCTTCGATCGACGATGATGACCACGATTGACCGAGGCAGCAGCAGCGAAGGAAGCAGCTCGCACGACCGCCATGGCGGTGGCACAGGGCCCGTCGGCGGCGGCCGCCGCGAGCGCGAGCCCCGCCGCCGCCACCGTCGGAGCGGCGCCGCCGCAGAGCGAGCGGCTCGTCGTCGTCGTCGCAGCGAGAGCAGAAGAAGAAGTGACGACGCTCTGCGCCTCGCGGGAGAGGGCGGCCGACAGGCACCTGGCGGCGAGCGCGGCGGGGACGGCCTGCGCCGCGTCGCGGACGACGGCGTCGGCGAGCGCGGCCTCGAGGCTCTGGCGCAGCGAAGAAGAAGGGTTCTCGTTCTCCTCGTCTTCTCTTCCTCCTTCATCATCATCAGCGTCGTCCTGCCACCACCCCCGCGCTCCCACAAGGGCGGCGACGGCCGCGACCCCGGGGTCGGCGCCAAAGCGGGCGGCCAGGGCCGCGGGCGAGACGCCGACGGCGGCGGCGCCGCCTCCGGGGGCGCGCTCTGCTAATCCCGCTCCCGATCCCGCTCCGGTTCCTCCGGAGCCGTTCTCGGCGATCGCGGCAGCCAGGCGCGTCGTGGCGTCGTCCGCCGTGGTGCTCCCTCCGAGGTCCGCAGCAGCAGCAGAAGAAGTTGAGCCTCCTCCTCCGACAACGGGGACCGCCTCCGCCCCGGCCGTCCGCCGGACAAAGAGCCTCCCCGACCGAAGCACCGCGTCGAGCCGCTCGCCGCGCAGCCTGCACGGCCACAGGAGGCTCTGACCGCCATTTGACGTAGACAGGGAGACGATGCGGTCCCTCTCGGGGAGCAGGCAGGGGGCGACGAGGCGCAGGATCCCCGTTTTCGGTTTCGGACGACGACGGCGAGAAGAAGAAGATTTGTCGCCGCCGTCGTTCATCTCTTCTCCTCCTTCTTCTTCCGACAGCACCACCTCCACGTCCACCGCGGCCCTCGTCAGCATCCTCGTGGCCGCGTCCACCACCTCCAGCCTCCTCGGTGAGGCCGCCAACGCGTACAGGTGCCTCAGGGCCTGCAGGTGCTGCCTCTGGTCGGGAGGTGAAAGAGGCAGGGCCGGCCAGAGAGAGGCGAGCAGCGCGGCCGTCGCGCGCGGCGTCGTGCAGAGAGAGAGCCTGCCTCCTCCCAGAAAGAGGAGCCCCAGCGCCAGCGACGACGCGACGTGAGACCCGTGGGAGACGCTTCCCGATCCTCCCGGCAGCGTCAGACGTCGGCGAAGGGCCCGGAGCAGGCGGAAGGCGGTCAGATCTCCCGAACCGGAGAGCACGGCGCTGAGCGCCAGGGCCGCGGCGCAGGCGGCAGACTCCAGGTCGGCGCGGTCGGCGCGGCCCCAGACGGCCGGCGTCCCGGAGCTCGCGTCGGGTGCCGAGCACTTCACGGCAAGCAGCCTCAGGACCAGGGAGTGCAAGGTTGAAGCCGCGGCGGCGTTCTGCGTGCCTGCAAAGCGGAGGCCCAGGGCCAGAGCTGCCCCGGAGAGTGAGCTGATGTGGCAGAGGCAGGCCGCCTCCATGTCTCGTTTTTCTTCGAACTTTTCTCCGCTGCCATCGTCGTCGTCAAAGGGGTCTTTCTTGTTCTTGTTCTTCGACGGAGCAGCGGTAGCAGCAGCCGCCTCTTCTCTGGCCTGCGCGGCCTGGACCAGGGATTCGCGCCTGTACTGCCGCCAGAGGCGGGCGGGCTGCTGCTGGTTGGCTGCTGCTGCGTTGTTGGCGGTGGCGCCGTTGGCAGCGGCGGCGGCATCAACACCACCACTACCGCCGCTATTGCCGTTGCCGCTCGCGCGCAGCGAGACGCGCCCGCGCGCCGCCGCCGCGCCGAGCATCAGCTCCTCCAGCGGCTCCGCCGCGGCCGGCGGCAGCTGCTCCCGCAGCCACGCCTCGCTCGGTCTGATGCCGTCCCACATCACCAGGGCGCGGGCGAGCACTTTAAGACCGACCAAATCGGGCCTGGCCCTGCGGAGCTCGTGGGCGGTGGCCGGAGGCGCGAGCGCCCTCGCCGCGCCCTCGTCGCCGGTGCGGAGGTGCGACAGGGCCAGGGCCGCCGCCGCTCCGGGCGTCGTCGCCACCGAGTTGGGGAGGGCGCCGTCAAGGATCAGCGTGGCCGTGGCGGGCTCCGCGTCGTGGTGGTGCGTCGCGGAGGAAGACGAAGGAGGCGGAGGCGGAGCAGCAGCAGTAGCATCAGCTCCTCCTCTCTGTTGCCTCCCTCCTCCTTCCGAGCCCGCAGCCGTGCCCCTTACCCCGGCGCCACCCCCGCGGAGTAAGGAAGCGAACCGGTCTTCCAAAGAGAGAGAAGCCGAAGTCGAAGGGGCAGCTCCAGAAGAAGCAGAGATAGTCGAGGAAGAGTCGGCAAAAAGGCCAGGGAGCGCGTTTTCCCTCCCGGCGCGTCGTCGTCGCCGCCTTGAGCACGACGACGACGAATCCGCTTTCTCCCTCTTCGAACTCATCAAACCCAGACCCAAGCGCCACGGAGGCGCCGGGGGGCCTCCCATCCTGGCCACGAGCCTCTCCCGCAGCTCCCTTCCCCCGCGACCGAGGCAGACCATCCCCAGAGCCAGGCCGGCGCACAGGGAATAGGCCTCTCCGTCGTGGGAGAGCTGGTCGCGGGAGGCAGCGTTCGAAGAGGAGGAAGAAGACACGATCGTCGTTCCGTCGGGGCCGATAGTCAGGACCGGCGCGCCGGAGGAAGAGGAAGAGGACGCCGAAGAAGCCGTGGGCCTTTTCCCGAGCTCCTCGAGGAGCATCGAGGCCGTGGGCCCGTGGCCAGAGTCGAGGAATAGGAGGCCGATGCCGGCGAGGGCAGCGGCTTGCATCGCCGGGGACACCTCGAGCTCTCCCGCGGCGGAGGAAGCTGCCGCCGCCGCCGCAGCAGCGGCAGCAGCGGCGGCGGCCGCCGCCGCTGAAGCTCCTCCTCCTCCTCCTCCGGCGCCAGACCGCGCCGCACCACCAACGAAACCGGCACTCGCCAGCCCCTGCAGCCTCGACGGCACGTGCAGCAGCAGCGCCCTGGCCGTCGGCGCGTGGCAGGAGCCCACCCTCGAACCCGCGACCCCGAGCAGCAAGCCGATCCCAGTGGGCGAGTGCTCCGACGAGAGGTGGCGGTAGACGTCGGCTTGTGCCAGACCCCTCAGCCTTCCTCCTAACCCTGCTCCCAACAACAAACCGGCATGCGCGTAGGTGGGCTGCTGGTTGCCGGAGGGGCGGGCGTGCGCGAGCCAGGCCCGGTCTGCAGCGTCGGCGGCGAACGTGTTGAGAGCGGCTTTGGTCTTCTTCTTCAAGCCGCGGCTCCTCGCTCCTCCTCCCGCTCGATCCGCCAAGCAGAGCATCGAAGAGCCGTCTTCTCCTCCGTCTCCATCTTCAAACCGCGCCAGCGCCAGGCCCGCGGCGACGCCGTTGTGGAACTCTGCCCAGGCGGTGAGCTCGGAGGCGGCCCCTCCTCCCGGGGCGGGCGGGACCGCAGAGACGTCGAGCGCGACGACGGAAGAGGACGACGAAGACAAAAGACTTCCATCTCCGTTCCCACTGTTTCCACTTCCGCCACTCCCGGGAACGCCGCCAGAAAGGATCCCTGACATGCAGATCGGGGGCAGCAGCAGCGGAGCAGTAGGGGGTGGCGGCCTGCTTCCTAAGGTGAGAGCCCCTCGGCCCAAGGGGGCGGAGAGGGCCCTGACGGCGTGCGCCGTCAGCCTCTCCTGCAGGGCCCGCGCGCCGGCGTCGCCGCCGTTGTTGGGCTGCGCGAGGTAGGCTGCCGGGGCGCGGATGGCCGCGGGGCGGGAGGCGTCGAGCAGGGCGGCGACGGCGGCGAGGCGGCCGTCTTCTTGTTCCTCTTCAAAGGAAGCGGAGGCGGAGCGCCTCTTCCTTCCACCTCCGCCTCCGCCTTCGCTGAGGCCTCCCGAGGGAGCGCGCAGCGGGCGAGTCAGCGCATCGGCGCCCCGGGCGCTCCAGGGGAGGAACGCGGCGGGGATGCCGGAGGTGTCGTACTCGAGAGCAGAAGCGGAAGAAGAAGAAAAGGCGTTTCTGTCTCGACCTCCAAACTCGTCGTCGTTTTCGGCGTCGTCGTCGTCGTCGTCGTCGGAAGCGAGCTCGAAGCCTTCGTCATCGTTCCCGTCGGCAGCAGCAGCAGCAGCGGAAGAGTAAGACGAGAGCCTCCTCGCGTGCGGCGGGACCAGGCGGGAGAGGGCCGCGGCGCCTCTTTTGAAAGAAGAACAGGAAGAAGAAGAAGAAGAGGCGAAAGCCGGAGTTGCCCCCTTTGCCGGCGTCGGCTGCGCGAGCGGCGACGGCGACGGAGGAGGAAGCTGAGGAGGAGGCGCCGCCGCCCCGGCGGGCGGCCCGCCGATGCTCAGCCTGCTTCTTCCCCTGAGGCCAGCCGGAAAAGGAGGAGCCTGCACAGAAGCAGAGGTCATAGAAGCAGAAGCTGGAAGAGCAAGAGCTTTCCCGTCTCCTTCTTCTTCTCCGTTCTTCGCCTTCCTTTTTCCTCCGGCGTCGGCGGCCGTCGCGGCGAGGTCGTCCCTCCCCAGCAGCATCAGGGCCCGCACAGAGAGAAGCTCTCCGCTCCCATTCCCTGCAGCTGCCCTGGCAGCCCTCAGGGCGCTCCTGAGCGGGGCGCTGACGCCCGGGGGCAGCAGGTCCAGGTCCGAGGGCGTCCAGCCGTGGGCGGCGAGCGCCGAGGCGGCGCGGGCCCCGGCGCGCTCAAGCGAGCGGCGGAGGGCGCCGGCGAGCTGCGAAGAGGAGCCCCCCTTGTTCTTCTTGCTATTCCCCCCTCCTCTCGCCAGGAGCTCCCGGCACTCTCCCGCGGCCTCGCACAGCGCACCGTAGGCGGAGAGCACCGCCGCGGAGCGCGGGACGATCGACAACGAAGACGACGGAGAAGAGCAGCTCGAGCTCGAGCTCGAGACGACGACTCCGGCGTCGGGCGCGGCGGCCTCGGCCGCGGCGGCATCGCCGGAGACCGCGGCGCGGAGGCAGGCGTGGACGTCGGCGGGGCCGCGCAGCGGATGCAGGGCAGGAACAGGAGCAGCAGAAGGAGAAGGCGTCGTCTTCGCTGTTCTCTCATCAAAGGCGAACCGAGGAAGCCTCTGGCCCAGAGGGAAGAGGCAGGGGTCGCCTCCTGCGTCCCTCGAGTAGAGGTCGCAGTAGGAGCGAGCGGCGCTCGCGACGGGGGCGCTGCTTTGAAGACTTCCTCCGCTCCCGCTCCCTCCGCCCGCGACGGCCGCGACGGCCTCCGCCAGCGCCCGCAGCCCCCGCCTGAGCCCGCGCAGATGGCACCACTCCAGCGAGCTCAGCTTGAGGTCCTCGTACACCGCGTGGAGGGCAGGGAGCAGCGCCGTGGAGAGCGGGTGGAGCGCGGAGACGGGGACCTGAGGAGGAAAAGGAGGAAGAGGAGGTTGAGGTTGAGAAGCTTGAGGAGGAGAAAGGAGGAGACTTGCCCCCCCCCCTCCTCCTCCTCCTTCGAGCCACGAAGGGGGCAGCCGCGCCGTCGACAGCAGCTCTGCGTGCTCCGGGCTCGCCCGCAGCCTCTCCCAGGGCGACTGAGAAGAAAGATGAGGCGAAGAAGGGGAGACGGAAAAGGTCGAGAGCGGCTCGCCCGTCGCCCACGAGAGCAGCGCCCTCTCAAGAGACCGCAGCTGCCTTTCGGCCCTCGTCGTCCTTCCTCCTCCTCCTCCTCCTCCTCCTCCAGCTCCTCCAGCTCCTCCTCCAGCTCCTCCTCCTCCTCGCGAAGCCCCTCCTTCCTTCACCGTCACGGCGCGGAGGGCGTGCGCCTCCGCGACGGGCAGCACCAGCGCCGCCGCAGACAGCAGGCGGGCCGGCAGCGGGGAGCGAGGGGCCGCGGGGGAGAGGTCGAGGCGGACAACTGCCCTCCTCGCCCGGCGCGGAGCAGAAGTTGAAGAAGAAGAAGAATCAGAAAGGCGCTCGACGACCGCGACGGTGACCCTGGAGCCCACGGCGTCGTCGGCGAGGCCCGCGACCATCGTTGTCGTCGGATCCGGAGTCGAGGAGGAAGAAGAAGCGGGAGCAGCAGCAGCAGCAGCAGCACTCGAAGGACCCAGCACCTTACCGGCGGGGGGCAGCGCCACTTCTCCTATCCCCCTGGTGCCGGCGTAGAGCCTGAGGACGCCGTCGTCGTGCAGCAGGAGCAGGTCCTTCTTCGAAGGACCGCGGGTCGCGGTGACGGAGGCCGCGGAGACGACCCCCTGGACGCGGGCGGCGACGCGCCAGGAAGAAGGGGAAGAAGAAGAGGAGGTCGACGAAGAGAGCGTCAAAACCGTCCCTCGCCTCTCTGCCTCCGCCAGCAGCAGCAGCAGCACCGAGGAGGATTCGATTTCGTCGCCGTCGGCTGCGACAACGCGCGTGGGAGCAGCAGCAGCGTCGACGGTCACGTGCCAGACTCGGCGCGCCACGAGAGGGCAGCGCGGGAGCACGAAAGAGGAAGAGGAAGAGTTTTCGGAGGCAGCAAGAGTCAGCGGCGAAGAAGGAGCGGCGGCGGCGGAGGCACCGACCCCGGCGACTGCTGCCGCCGCCGCCGCCGCTGCAGCTGCCGCCGCTGCTGCGCCTCCTCCGCTGGCTCCCACGGGAGAGAAAGCAGCCAGGGACAGGGAGCCGTCCGGGAGGTAGAGGGAGGAGCGCCTGGTGGTGTTGGTTTTGGAGTTTGAGAAAGAAGGAAAGAAGAAGAAAGTCGTCGTTAGCGAAAATCACTTTTTTCTTCTCATCCGAACTTCCGAAACAACAAAAAAAGCAAAACAGACAAAATGGCCGAAACGATCGAGGCGCGCTTCAAAAAGGCCGTGTGGCTCATCCGCAACGGCCCCGCCGAGAAGTCTTCCAACGAGACCAAGCTGCTGTTCTACAGCTACTTCAAGCAGGTAAAATTTGGAATTGGGGCGGAGGCGGAGGAAGCGGAGGCGGAGCGAAAAAACAGGCGGAAGCGAGCGAAAGCGAAAAAGCGAGAGCGAGCGATCGATCGATTGTTTTTTTCTTCGTGCGGAGGACAACAACCGAATCTTCGGCGTCCGCCTCCTCGCGTCCCGAGCCTTTTTCCCGCCTTATCTATCCGCCAACGATGACTGAACGCGAGGTTCTTTGTCGTCGAACGGAAGAAGAGGTAGAAAAACGGGGGAATTGGGAGGAAAGCGCAGAAAGGAAATTGAGGACCCCGACGACGCGAGAGAAAAAAAAACTCCCCGCGATTTGGGTCCTCTCGAAGGAAAGAAACTTTCACGCCCGCGCTATCTCCGCGCCCAAAGGCAAGACTCTTTTCGGCTCTCAATTTCGATGATGCTCAGGTCGATCTGATCATAGCAGATACCGAGAGAGAGGGGCCGAGAGAGAGGCGAGCAGAGAAGAAGAAGAGGAGGAGGAGAAGAAGGAGCAAAAGCAACGCTTTTTCCTCTCTCGACCGCCGCGATTGGAAGCGCGAGAGAGCTCTTCCAACTCTTTCTCGCTCTTCTTTTTCTCAACCCCCTCCTCTTTCTTTCTCTCCCCACCTCCGAACCCAACAACCCCCCCAGGCCACCCTCGGCGACGTCCAGGGCGACCGCCCCGGCTTCCTCTCCCTCGAGGCCCGCGCCAAGTACGACCACTGGGCCAAGCTCGCCGGCATGAGCAAAGAAGAGGCGATGCAGGCGTACGTCGACCTGATGGGCGACCCGGAGGTCTGGGAGAAGCACGAGCTGCTGTCGCAGTACGACGCCGCGGCGTTCGCGATCGCGTAAGGAGGGAGAAAGGAAGAGGCAGATATCGCGATAATCCAAGAAAGCCAAGAGAAGAGAGTAGAGACCAGAGAGAAAGCGCGCGCGGGGCGTGTAAAGACGAAAAACCCAAAACTCTCTCTCTCGAGATCGAGATCAAGAAAAGAAAAAACAAAAAAACTAGAAAAGGACTCACCTCCGCCCCTTGCCCGCGGTGGCCGCGGCCAGCGCCGCGGCGTGCGTAGTCGCCGCGGCCGTCGGGGAGAGGCCCAGCTGCTGAGCGGTTGCTGCCGCCGTCGTTGAAAGAGAAGCAGCACCGGCATTGGCAGCGGCAGCGGGCGTCCGAGGGGTTCCCCGCTGCGCTGCTGCTGCTGCTGCCGGTCCGCCCCCAGGCGTCGCGGCGAACGCGCCGTTGTTGCTTCGAGGAGGAGCAGCTCCGGGGAGAAGAGAGCGCGTCTCAGGAGCTGCAGCCGCCCCCTTCGCGGAGCAGCGCGAGAGGGCCCAGAGCGTCGTCGTCGAAGAGGAAGAGGGACCCGAAGCAGAAGAAGGAGCACCTTCGTCGCTCCTCCTCGTCGTGACCGCAAACCACCCGGAGTCCCGCAGCTCGACCCGGTCCCCGAGCTCGCGGCAGAAGGGGGCCGGCGAGGAAGAAGAAGAAGAGGAAGAAGAAGAGAGCCTGCCGACAAACAGCACCGACTCCCCTGCCAGGTCCCCCAGCTCCGCTCGAACTTCATCCTTTTCTCCTTCCGCTGCTCCGCAGTAGCGGATCGCCGGGAGCGTCGCGGGCTCCTCCATCGGGTGCGAGAGCACGACAGGAGCAGGAGCAGCAGGAGAAGCGGAAGAAGCGGAAGACGAAGAGGAAGAAGCACTCGAAGAAGAAGAGAGCAGGAGCCCGCACCCTCGGGGCAGCCTCCAGGCCTTGTCTCTGCCCCCCCTGTCCAGCGGGCACTCGATGGCAGCTTCCCCCGGGCGAAGGCACACCACGGAGGACTCGCAGACGACCGCCAGGGACTCGTCGGGGGAGCCGGAGGAGCCGCGGGAGTCGGAGTCGTCGTCAAAGTCAAAGTGGTCGTCGGAGTTTGAGGAGGAAGAAGGACTCGAACTCGAAGAATTGGAGGCGAAGCTGCAGTATTCGACTGCCACCACCTCCTCGGAGCACGTGTACCTCTTGGTGGTGACGCCGCAGGCCGAGGAGAGCACCGTACGACCCTGAAGTAGAGCTCCTCGTCGTAGCAGCACGACGCGGAGGAGGTGGCGGTCGAAGAAGAGGAAGAGGAGGTCGGGGCGGCGGCGCTCACGACGCCGCCGGCGACGACGCGGGATGAGCCCGGGCGACGCGCATCGAATTGGAGCTGGAATTGATTGAATCGGAGGTATTTTTGATCGAAATTGTAACGTGAGCGCAGAGCTATGATTCTCCTTCTTGCCCGTCGTTGCGTTGGACAAGGTGCCCAAGGGAGGAGAGGAAGAGAGAGGAAGAAAGTGCCAAAAGTAAAAAAAAAGGCATTGGAATCGATCGAGCGACCATCGATGTTTGACGTTGAAATCGATCTTTCTCCTGCTCTTCTCTTTTCCCGCTCCCTCACCCCTTCTGCCGCGGCCTCGGCGGCCAGAGTGGCAGCTCCAGCGCCCGTGGCGGCCCTGGCGAGCGTGCAGGGCACGCGTCCCGAGTCCGGCGAGGCGCAGGGGGGCCACTCCATTGTTGAAGGAGAGAGAGTTTTTTTCTTCTTCTTCCTCTCTTTCAATCTTTTTTGAGTTTTTTTGTATGATTTCCGTCGACCTCAACCTCTCTTTTTTCTTCATCTTTCGGACCAAAAGGGCGTGAAACAAGCTCTTTCTTACATAACACATACGAGATAGAGAAATGAAACAAAAGAAAGACGCCAAACATACACTTGTCTGTTTTTCGCAGCGTGAGGGCGAAACGAGTACAAAGAAAAAGTAGAAGAAGAAAGAAGAAAAGAAAAGAAAGAAAAAAACCACTTTTCGTTCGATTCAAAAGGAAAAAAAAACGGCAAAGAAGACCATTTCCGAAATTCTTCATTCAACCGATGCTCAGGAACCGCGCCAGCACCCCCTGCCCCGTCAGGATCTCGATAACCGCGATCGAGATGATCGCCACCATCGCCACGCGCCCGTTGATCGTCTCCGCGTTCTTGTTGAATCCCCAGCCGAAGAACGGAGACAGTGGAGGAGGCAAGACGCGGCGGTCGCGGTCGTAGGTCTTGAGCAGCGCCTGCACGGTCCCCGTCGGCGGGCCCAGCGCGTCTCCCTCGCCGTCCTCGAGGGTGGTGGCTCGCTGCTGAGAAGCAGAAGCAGAAGCAGAAGTGGCGAGGGCTGGGGTGGCGGGCATCTGTTCGACAGAGGTCGTCGAAGAAGTCGAAACAGAAACAGAACCCGCATTCGCTCGCCGCCGCCGCTCCTCAAAGGCCTCGTCGTCCTCGTCCTCCAGGCTCATCACCATCGACGCCCCGACGGCAGAAGCAGCCCCGACAGCCCCACCTTCCCCCAGCAGCTGCGCCGGCGCCCACCCCGGCCTCGGGGCGCAGGCGGGAAGCTTGTCCAGCACCAGATCGGCAAGGTCACCGATGAAGCGCGCGTCGGTGTTGAGCGCGGGAACGCGGCGCCACTGGGTGATGCCCGACGCCTCGGCAAGCTCCCTGTACTCGACGTCGATCTCTTCGAGCGTCTCGATGTGTTCCGAAACAAAGCTCACGGGAACAGCCAGCATGGCCTTGGTGCCCTCTTTGCCCAACTCGCGGATCTTCTCGTCGGTGTAAGGGGTCAGCCACTCGACCGGACCGACCCGAGACTGGTAGGCCAGCGTGTGGCCGTTGGCATCGTATCCCCTCTCCTTGACCCGGTCCATGATCAGGCGCACGCAGTCCTCCATCTCTGCCTGGTAGGGGTCGCCTTCCAGCACATAAGAGACAGGAACACCGTGCGCGGAGAAGAAGATCTCGACGGAAGAAGGGTCGGCAAACTTGTCGAGCTCCTTTGTGATGAGGTCGGCCATCGCGTCGAGGTAGCCCCGGCGCCAGTACCAGCTGGAAACGACGGCGTGGCGCATGCCGGCCAGCGCAGGGTCGGCGTCCATCATCGCCTCGAGCAGGCGCAGAGAGCTCCCGGAGGTCGAGATCGAAAACTGCGGGTACAGAGGGAGCACGATCAGGTCGGTCACGCCGTCGCTTCTGAGATTCGCGACCGCGTCCTCCATGAAGGGCTTCCAGTAGCGCATGCCCACATAAACGCGGGCGTCCGTGCCCCTCGATGCCAGGGCCTTTTCGAGGGCCGTAGCCTGCTCCATGGTGATTCGGAGCAGAGGAGACCCGCCGCCGATGGCGCGGTACCCTTCTGCGGACTTGGGGGCGCGCAAAGTCGAGATCAGCTGAGCGAGCGGCCTCTGCAAGAAACGGGCCGCCGCGGGCAGGCGGATGATCGAGTCGTCGGCGAAGAGGTTGTAGAGGAAAGGCTGGACGTCTTCTAAGGTCTCGGGTCCACCCAAATTCAAGAGCAGGACGCCGACCTTGCGGCCCTGCTCGTCCGGGAGCCAGGGGCGTTGCTGCACAGGAGGCGAGGAAGAAGAAGAAGTTGAAGAAGAGGAACCCAACCCTTCGCTCGGGGGCGTGAACGCGAACGAGGTCGAGGCCAGCAGCGACGAAGACGAAGGAGGCATCTCTTCCTTCTCCGCCTCCTCTGACGTCGGGGACGGCGCGACGGCAGAGGGCGGGCGCAGGACCCGGGAGGAAGAGGAAGGTTGTTGAGAAGGAGAGGAGGAGGAGGAGGAGGACGACGAGGTCGAAGAAGCAGCAGCGACGACCACCGACGACCAATCGTCGTCGTTGCGTCGGCGTTGATGATGGATCTTCCTCGCCGAGGGCGCCCTGTGTTTTGCGAGGGTTTTGTTTTGTTTTTCCCGTGGATAGGAGGAGGTGAGCACAAGAGCCCGGCGTGTTTGCAGCAGCATGGAGACGCATCACGGCGGGTGAGGCGCAAGAGCCAGAGAAAGCGGGCGCGCTCTCTCTTTCTCTCTTTTTTGTTGGCCACGACGACGGACGGAGAACGTCGAGACCAAGCGGCAGCGTGTGTTTGCTTCTCTCCCTCGCATGCCGCTCGCGCCGACGCATCCAGACCCTCTCATCTCAATCCGCTTGGATAGGAGCGTGCATAATGGTCTCACATCCTCACCGCCATCTCGATCGATAAAAAAGCAACGAGAAAACAAACTCAAAAAAGTGCGCACCTGCAATGCAGCGACGGCAATGGGAGGAGCGGGGCTGCTGCCGCTCCCGACGACGTCGACGACGAAGATGACGACGACGATGCCCTAGCGACGACACCGCGGCCCGAGCACGAGGCCACGGGCGGCGACGAGAGCGCCTGCATCGGCGGTCGCGGCATCGAGAAAGAAAGATACGCGAGGCAGACGCGCGCCGAGGAAGTGGAGAAAGGGAGGGAAGCAAGCAGCAGCAGCAGCTGAGCAGCGCTTCGTCGTTTTTTTTCTTTCTTTTTTTTCGAGAGAAGAGAGTTTTGAGCTCAGACCCCACTTACGTCGCCGATCTGAAAAAAAATCGCCTCTAAAAAAAGAACAAATGCCGCGCCGTGGCATCCACCCCCTGGTGCGCACGGCCACGCTCGTGCTGCGCAATGGCGCGTCCATCACGATCGAGATCGTGGCCCCGGCGACCAAGCCCGTGATGCTGTCTGTGGTGAGTTGGAAAGAAGGGGAGGAAAAGAGTTTTTTTTTTTTTTTTTTTTTTTTTTTTTTTTTTTTTTTATCTTAATTTTATTTTTTTTTTTTTTTTTTTTTTTTTTTTTTTTTTTTTTTTTTTTCTTCTTCTCTCCCCTCCCTCCCCCCCTCCCACAACAAAAACCAAAA
>Ga0114918_10003223_pt1 | contig 14466 bp, 19 predicted proteins | sample LantaG_FD_87015 | JGI IMG/M metagenome (GOLD analysis project Ga0114918, IMG submission 87015) | Deep subsurface microbial communities from Baltic Sea to uncover new lineages of life (NeLLi) - Landsort_02402 metaG | ecosystem: Environmental > Aquatic > Marine > Oceanic > Sediment | place...
AACGGTAACGACCGGACCGGCCAACCTTCTGGGCATCGGTTTGGAGACCGGGCCGCTTGAGGAGATCCGCAGCGGGCACGTCAACGTCGCCACCGAGACCACAACCAACACCGTCTATGAGGATATCGACGGGCTGACGTTCAATCTGACGCTGGAGGAGCCGGGCAACATCTTCGCCGCACTGGCTATGCAGACCGCCAGCAGCGCGGCTAATCGTAACCTGTCGTTTCGCATTACGATCAACGGCGTGGACCAGGAGGAGTTCACCCGCACGCACGCGAGCACGGACCAGGGCAGCGTCAGCGCCTACGCCCTGAGCACCGGACTGGCGGCGGGCACGTACATCGTCAAAGCACGCTGGCACGGCCAATCGGGCGAGACGATGACGGGTACGAACATCCAGCTCATAGCGTTCACCGGCGCCCACCAGACGCAGGGGCCGGGCACGAGTTCGTCGAGTTCATCGTCATCGACAACGGCATATCAGTCGAGCAGTTCGAGCAGTTCGTCCACGGAATTGCGGTCATCGTCATCGTCGAGCACGGCCTACCAGTCGAGCAGTTCGAGTTCTTCGTCCACGGCTTATCTGTCGTCGTCGAGCAGTTCGTCGACCACGGCATACCAGTCATCGTCCAGCAGTAGCACGGCGTACCAGTCATCGTCATCGTCGTCCTCATCGTCGTCGACCACCGCGTACCAGTCCAGCAGCTCATCATCGTCGTCGACGGCCTTTCGATCATCGTCATCATCGTCGACCGCCTATCAATCGAGCAGCTCTAGCAGTTCGTCAACGGCGTTCGCATCGTCGTCATCATCGTCATCGAGCAGCCAGTCGGGCGGCTCGACTTCGTCGCTCAGCTCGTCATCATCATCATCATCGTCATCATCCAGCCCATCGTCATTATCGAGCACCAGCAGCTCGTCATATTCGTCCTCGTCGTCATCGTCAGAGACCAGCCCCACGTCGTCGAGTTCATCGTCGTCGAGCGAGATCGAGGCGGCAATCGGTCAGCTATGTTTCTGGGGCGAGTTCGATGCGACCCTGGCGTTCAAGGGCACGTTCCGGGACACGATCAAACTACAGGGCACGTTCGACGCGACCCTATCCCTCGACGGGAACTGGAGGCGATGCAGTGGCTAAGACCCAGCAAAACGCAACGATGTGGCAGAACGAGGATAAGAGCCTGGTGTTCACCGTGACCGGCACGACGCTAACCACGGCCACCGCGATCAAGTGGGAGCTGTCGGTCACTAACCGCACCGCGAACCTCGTGAGCAAGACGCTCGGCAGCGGCATCACCGCCGACAGCGCGACGCAATGCACGGTCGCGCTGGACGCCACCGACACGACATCGCTGATCGGCGACTACTACCACGAGCTAAGGGTGACCAACGCGACCGGCAGCGAGGAAGTCGTTAGCGCGGGCACGATCACCATCAAGATCAGCACCACCAAGAGCTAAGCCATGGCGAATTACACAGCATCTGGTGCAGGGACTCCGGCAGTCAACCAATCGTACAGCGAGAACGGTACGATGGGCGGTAAGGCGGCGTATCAGGGCGACGTGGGCGACTCGATCTGGATCGCTTTCAACACGTTTGTCGGCAAGTGGACGATCGGCGAGAACCCCGGCGCGCCGGTGGCCAACGACGGCCTGCATATGTACGTCAACGTGGACACGGGCGCGACCCCGCCGCTGACCGGCTGGACCGTTGGCGGCCAAGGCGTGGCGGACGCGCCGACACTGGCGGCTGAGGACGAAAGCTCATCGTCGTCGTCTGCGTACCAATCGTCGTCCACGTCCAGCAGTTCCAGCGGCGGATCGTCGGCGTCGTCGTCATCGACATCAAGCGAGACGTTGAGCAGCAGTAGCAGCAGCAGCAGCAGCTCATCAAGTTCGTCGTCGCAGTCGGGCGATACGTCCAGCTCTAGCAGTTCGTCATCGTCGGCTTCGTCGTTCTCATCGGCCTCGTCCGTGTCATCCTCATCGTCGTCGACCGAGGCCCAGAGCAGTAGCACCGCTAGCAGCTTTTCCAGCGAGACATCCGTTTCGTCGTCGTCAACGTCGCTGACCGAATCGGAGTCCACGCCGTCGTCGTTCTCGTCGGCTACCACGCCGTCGTCATCGAGCAGCAGCAGTAGCGACTCGTCATCGTCGGAGTTCTCCTCGGCGTCATCGTTCAGCAGTTCGTCGGATTCGTCCACCTCGGCGACCAGTGCCAGCTCGTCATCGTCATCGCAATCGTCATCGTCGACATCGAGCACGGGCGCGGACGAGACCACGTCCAGCTCATCGAGTTCGTCGCAATCGTTCTCGTCATCGTCGTCCTCTTCGTCGAGCGATTCGTCATCGTCGAGCGATTCGTCATCGTCGCAGTCTACGTTTACGTCGTCGAGCAGTAGCAGTACGTCCACGTCGTCATCGCATAGCACCTCGTCGAGTTCGTCGCCTAGCAGTAGCAGCAGCGACTCGACCTCAACATCCTCGTCCTCGTCGCAATCGTCCTCGTCATCGGCGTCGTATTCGTCCTCCTCATCGTCGTCGCAATCGGTTTCGAGCAGCTCGTCAACGTCGCAGTCGCAGACCAGCGTTAGCTCGTCATCGTCTTCGTCGTCGTCGAGTTCATCGACCGCCTACCAATCGAGCAGCACCAGCTCCAGCGGGGAATCGTCGTCGTCGTCGTCGGCCTACCTGTCAACGTCCTCGTCATCGTCCCAGACCTATACCTCCTCGTCGAGCGACTCGACCTCCAGCTCATCGTCGTCGTCGCAGTCAACATCATCCTCGGCGTCGTATTCGTCGTCGTCGTCCTCATCGCAATCGGTGTCGAGCAGTTCATCTTCGTCGCAGTCGCAGAGCAGCTTCAGTTCGTCATCCTCGTCCTCATCTTCCAGCTCGTCGACCGCGTACCAGTCGAGCAGTACCAGCCCGAGCGAAACATCGAGCAGCTCGTCATCCTCGGCGTTCCTGTCGTCGTCATCGTCGTCCTCCCAAAGCTACACCTCCTCGTCCAGTTCGTCGAGTAAAAGCCTATCATCGTCCTCGTCATCGTCGTCCTCGCAATCGACATTCACGTCGAGCAGCAGCAGCAGCACGTCGAGTTCGTCGTTCAGCTCCAGCTCCAGCAGTTCGTCGTCCAGCAGCAGCACGTCGAGCCTGGGCACGCTGACCACGTCGTCGTCAAGTTCGTCATCCTCGTCATCGTCGTCGCATTCATCGTCGTCGAGTTCCTCCCGGTCCAGCAGCTCCGGCCCGACCGAGTACGATCCCGACCCGATCACGCAGGTCTACCGGGCGCTTCGGGACGCCCTACTGGCCGACGATCAGATCAAGGCCGTGGGTATCAAGATCGGCAACTTCCCCAACCTGACCGCGACCGACAGCGACCGGCCGATCAAGGACAATATCCAGGACGCCGACACGCCCGAACTGCTGATCGCCCCGGTGTCGAGCACCTACGCTATCGGCGCAGCGAGCAACATCCACCAGATGACCCGGCGGTTCAATATCCGGCTGGCGACGACCGACCAGGTGACGCACAACAAGCTGTTCCCGGTGCAGTGGGCGCTGTTCACGGCCCTCGCCCGTATCCACCGGCTCAACCCGGACCTGGGCCTTGACTTTGTTCTTAAGCTAACCGTGATAGACGATCAGTCCGCATTAACCGATCTTGGCGACGGCCAGCGCAGCACGCGCGGCTGGGTGTCGCTCTTGAGTATCGACGTCGCCATGCAATTTGAGAATGACGACCTCGAAATCCAGTTTGACACCTAGCAGCAGGAGATACCCCCATGGCAGTACCCATCACATCAGTCGACGGCAGAGTGGACTGGAACAGCAGCGAGGTCGATCAGACCAAGGGCTGGAGTTTCAACCCGACCGTCGAGGCGAAATCGTACAGCACCAGTGCCACCGGCGGCGTCGTCAGTGCCCGACCGGGCAACATCACCGCCAGCGGGTCATTCGCTGTGCTGATTACCGGCTCGACGGTCCCGGCCTACCCGGGCGAGATCGCCGACTTGAAATTGTATATCAACGCGACCCAATACTGGCAGTTCGCCAATGCCATGATTACCGACATCACCGAGGTGGTCGACATCGAGACCAACGAGATCATCGCGCTCGACCTCAACTGGACATTCGCGGGCAGCTCCACCGGCACTGGCGGGACGATCACGAAGCCCGACGGGAACACGTACAGCGGCTCCAACGTGGGCGAGATAGCCGAGGCATAGCCGATCAGGCTGATCGGCATAACGAAAGGCAAGGACGCAGCGATGGACACAGCAGCAGGCACAGCGGCGCCATCCGAATTAACGATCGGTGGCGCCGCTTATCGTTGCAGGCCGCTCGCATTCGCCGAGATGGGCGAGTTCGATCGGTGGGCGCGTGACAGCTACCTGGCCGAGCAGGCCCGATTGGTCGACACCCTGGACCTGACCAGGACCGATCGGATCGAGATGCTCAAGGCTGCGGTGGCAATGACGGGCAAGCTGTCGATGACGACCGGCGACCCCGAGGCCATGATGATTATGGCGGGCCTGACGCATTCGCTCGAAGGCGTGACCCGGCTGACGTGGCTGTCGATCAAGAGGGAGCACCCAAACGTCACGCTCCAGAAGATCGGCGAGGGCATGGCCGATCCGCAGATGATGAATGAGGCGCTCGCCACGTTCAACCTGCTCAACATGGGCGAGGACGAAAGTGGCGCCGAGGGAAAGGACGGTCCAGTGCGAAGGCCGAAGCCTCGAAAGAAAGCGAGCCGCTAGACTTCCCGGCCGTCTGCCGGGCGTTTGCGAGGCGGTATGGATGGGGCATAGAGATGGTGGCGGCAATGACACCAGCACAAGCCATGATGTACGCACCCGACTTGGGGCAGGTCGCCACCCCGTTCGGCGCTGACGATGGCGGCGGATACGATAGCCGCTTCGGCACCCGCGTCAGGCGCCGCCCGTTTGGGAGTAAAGAGTAATGGCTGTAGGCGCCCGCGCGGGCACACTACACTGGCGGATTGACCTGAAGTCGACAAAGTTCCGATCGGGCTTGGCACGCGCCCGGCAGATGGTCGACAAGTTCGCCGAGCGGATGCAGCGGGTGGGGCGCTTGGCCCGCAACGCCTTGGTCGGCGTGGGTGCGCTTGTCGCGCTAGCGGTCAGGTCGGCGGGCATCCAAGAAAAGGCCGAGATCGAGCTGGCGGCGGCACTGGAGTCGACCGGCCAGGAGCGCGAGAATAATATCGCTATGCTGAAGCGGCAGGCGGCTGCCCTGCAGAGCGTGACGACATTCGGCGATGAGCTGATCCTCAGCATTCAGGCCCAGGCCACGCTGCTCGGTGTGACCGCCGACAAGCTCGGCGACGTAACCAAGATGGCGATCGGCTTGTCAAAGGTGACCGGCCAAGACCTGGCTATGTCGTTGCGTGCTGCGGTGCTCGCCAATCAGGGCGAGTTTACCATCCTCCAACGCTATCTGCCCGCACTTCGCAACGCCAAGACCGCCACCGAGAAGCTGGCGATCGTTACCGAGGCAGGCGCTCGCGGGTTCAAGGTCGCCCAGGAAGAGGCCGAGACGTTCTCCGGTACGTTCGCCCAGCTCAAGAACGCGATCGGGGACACAGCCGAGGCGATCGGGGATGCGTTTCTGCCGCAGTTGAAGTCGCTGCTCAAGGCGATCAAGGCGGTTATCCCAACCATTCAAGTGTGGGTCGGCGTCAATAAACAGGCGATCGTCAATACCGTGAAATGGGTTACGGGGATACTCGCCCTAACATACGCCCTCTCGAAGTTGGCGGCGGCGGTGAAAGGGTTGTTTGCTCTGGGTACTGCGCTGAAGGTATCTATGCTTGGCCCGCTCGGCCTAATCACGATTGCAGCGGTGGCGGCGGCGGCGGGCTTGTCGCATCTCTGGACCGAGGGCCGCTCGACTCAGGGAATGCTTGAGAAGTTGGGCGTTGCATTTAGGGACACGACGGCTGAGATCGAAGCATTCAATCATGCTAATCAGCTTGCGAGTCCAGACGCATGGCGTGACCTAACCGATCAGGCCGCTGCCGCATTCTCGCAGTTTACCAAGCTCCGGGCAGAGTCAGAACGCCTGACGATGACTGAAGAGGATCGGATCGCCAACGCCAAGGAGCAGATCGCGGCGTTGCATCGCCATATCAAATTACAGCGAGAGGCGCTGAGCATCTTTCGGGAAGGCTTCAATTTCGGTGACCGGCTTGAGGACTTCAACCGCTCGGCCGAATCGACAAAAGCGGTCATCGCCGAGCTGGTGAATTTTATACGCATAGCGCAAAAAGGCGCAGGGGCGTTCGACTTCGACCCCGACTTGACCAAGCGACTCGCCGAGGAAAAGAAGCTCCGCACCGAACTGAATCGGGACATCTTCGAGTTCACCGCCAGCCCGTTCAAGCAGGCCGTGGCCAAGATCACCGACGAGGCGAAGGAATTGGCCGCTCAAATCCGCGAGCTATTCGGTGGTGACATGGCCGCCCGCAAGATCGCAGCCGTGACCCGAGAGGCCAATCAGAAGCTGGCCGACCTGTTGCAAGACCCAAGCCGCCAGCCGGAGATTATGGTCCAGCCGCGATTCGTCGGGCTGGTCGATGCGTTCCGCGACTTGCAGACCCAGATCCTCGGCGGCAACAAGCAGGACAAGCGCGACCACACCAACGAGGCCCAGCTCAGGGAGCAGCGCGAAATGGTCAAGCTCGGGCGGCAGCAGGTGACCCAGTTGAATGTGATCCGCGAGAAACTACAGCCAGGATTGGCGCAATAGATGGCAACGATAACGATCCCCTTCACCGAATACTCCGGCTCGCCGCCGAATCTGCGCAAGGCCAACGACGGCTCATTCGCAGCCACGCGGATCTTGCGCGTGCGCTGGGCGTTCAGTCAGCGGCTAATGGATCAGCTACTCGGCTACACGGCGGGCATCTACACGACCCCGGCCACCTACCCTGCGACCGACGACGTGTTCGTGGTCAGCGTCACGCGGGCGCCCGAGGGCGAGCGAATCGACGCCTACGGTCCGCCCAACGTCTACGACTGGGCACAGTTGACGGTCGACTATTCAACGCTGAACATTCAAGACGTTGGCGATGGCGTTTGGGCTGAGGAATCTTTCGCGCCCGCCGCCGAGTTCTTGACCCGCCAGCGTACCGATCTGGCGTGGGATGCGGCCGGGCAGCAGCCGCTGGGCGTCGACGAATCGCCGGGGTTCATCTCGCGGATGCTCGAATGGACGATCGTCCAGCGGAACATGTCGTCCGTCAACGCCGACCTGAACGACTACATGGGCTACGTGAACAGCAAGGAGATCAGCTCCTACGCAACCGGCCGGGCGTTCCCTGCCGGGACGGTGCTGTTCAACGGGGCCGGTCAGACGCAACAATACACCGAGGATGGGGCGAGTGCGTGGACGACCGCGTGGGTATTTATGGCACGCCCGCACAGTTGGAACCTATTCTATCGAACGTCAATAGCTGACACGCCGCAGAAGATATACGACGCCAACGGCGACTGGTGGCAACCGTACCCGTCGATCGACTTCAAGAACGACCTCGGCGCCGCTGTGGATAGCTAACAATGGCCACATCCCTCGAATCGGTGCAGCCGTGGAAACCGGGCGGGCGTGCGTCTGCCGGCGGATTCAACGCCGTGCTCGCCGCGGTGCGTGGCCACCGCCGGTCACTGGTGGCTCACGGGTTCATGGACAGCAGCGGCGTGCATTCGCGCCCGCAGCCACGGGACAGCACAGCCGACCTCAATCCCGTCGTGCTGGGCCGTGAGACTGAGGGCAGCGAGACCGCCTCGACTGATTCGTGGGACATCGCGGATCAGGCTGACGGCGAGAGCGGCGCGTCGTGCTGGATCACCACCGGCCAGGTTTACAACGAGGCGGGCGATCAGGTGATATACGAGTTCCGGCGATTGTTCACCTTCGACGGCGTCCAGGGCGGGCTGGTGACGATCGGCGCCGAGACGCGGGTGAGCATCGACACCACGGAGCCATGCTCGTGAGCCACCTGAAGCGAAGCGCGGCGACGGAGCACCTGCTACATGTCGCGGGCGGGCACCTGGTGCATACGTGCGGCGAGGGTGAGACGGGGCTAGACCCCAACTGCATACAGCTAGATTTGGCAGATATGGATGAAGGGGCCTGCGACAATATCCCGCGATGGTACGATTACTCTGCGGGAGTGGCTACCGAAGTGGTCGAGGTGCATTTGAACGGCACGTATATTTTGGGCATGCATAGTGATGACGGTACCTATCGGCGTTACATCGAGTGGCTCCCCGGAGCATACGTGCATTATAGATTATGGCAGGGCGCTCCGCCGGTGCTGTTGCGGGACAAGCATGTGCGCGTCCTGGCCACTGTAAATGTAAAGAAAAGCACTGGTCTGATCGACTACTTTCGCCTTCGTGTTGAGTCGACCTCCAATCTATTTGACCAGGACGTGATGGAGCAGGTAGGGCCGCCAGGATATGCGTTTGGCGACCCCATTCCCAATAACGTCTTGGCGTGCCCCGTGCGCCCTGATGGGCGCAGATATTATTGGGTAGCTGGCGGCACGGCGACCGTGGCTGCACTGGAAGAGTGCTTTTCCTGCGGCCCCGCGATCGTGGCCACCTTGAGCGAAGGCGACGTATGCAATCCCAGCAACTGCGGATTTGCTATAACCGGCACAGCATCTCCGGGGAATTTTTCATTCACCAACGAGACGAGCGACGGGCGGAGCTTTGCGGGCGCCTACCTACTGCCGAATGTTGACGTGATCGCCGGTCCCATTTGCACATATCGCCTTGATGTGGCGGCGGCTGGCATAACGCGACTCAAGACATACCGGGCGCCAGATGGCGGAACCGATTCGGGCTGTAATCCTGCGCATTTCCGGGGTGAAACTGCGGGCAGAATAATGCAGTTGGTTGTCAAAATAGTTAGGGTCACAGGCTTGATATGGCAAGCGAGGCTGTCCACAAGCAGCGCAGAAAGCGACATCTTTGCGGCATGGGCGTTTAGCAATTATTCGGGTGATTATTATTTCGGCAACGAAATGCCCAGCGAGTTGACGGCGTGCGACTCACTGACCAGATCAAGCCAGCCCCGCAACCGCCCACTTGTCCACAGCAACACACTCACGCTCAGCCTTCCATGAAGTTCACCCCCACCCCCACGCACGGCCGCATCCTGACCGGCGACACGCCGTTCGGCAAGTTCCGCGTCGAGTGGGCAGCAGACGGCACGCTGATATCCGAGTCTATCGAGATACGCCGCCCGCCCGAGCCGATACCGTCAGGGTTCGACCACGCCAGCGAGCGTCAGGGCTGCTGCGATCCGCCGCTGGACGCCGCAGGACGGGGCCTGAAGGATTCAACGAGCAAATAGGGCCATCCACGGCCGTTTACGGGCAAGGTCAAAATCGAGTGTTCGCCGCCGCCCCGTCGTGCGCCAACAGCGTGCGGCGGGGTTTTCGTTGGTGGTCGCGCGCCCGGTTGCGCGCCCGGTCGTTGCACTTTCGTTGCGCGGACGTTGCGCGGACGAACCGGACGAAAGCGGACGTCAGCCCCTAATCTGCCCTGGCGCTATCCTGGGTGCGTTTTTTGCGTGGCGCGGACGAAAAGCGGACGGCGCGGACGTCCGCCCCTTAGCGCCCGGTTGCGCGCCCGGTAAGCGCCCGGTTGCGCCCGGTACTGCAAAAGTGGTCACAATCTGGCCACTTTGTTCTTGACTTGGTCACTTTGGCCAGTTAGCTTATTGGCTATGGGCAAGGACGCACCTATGGGGCAGGAGGTCCCGAGCGGCGGGGATGCTGACAGAGCGGACGATCGACAGGCTCGTTGGGGCCGCGATCGTGACGACGGCTTCGTGATCGGACGGTTCGTGCAGACCCCGCCGCTCTTTTTCACCCGTGATCACCACCCCCTGTGGCTGTTCGACCTGTACCGTGGCCGCTCGCTGTTCCTGATCTGCGGCGGCCCATCGGTTAAGTCGTTGCGCATGAGCCGCTTGCGCCAGCCCGGCATCGTCACGATGGGCGTCAATAACTCAGCTCGGACGTTCAGGCCCAACCTGTGGTGCGAGGTCGACAGCCCGCACAACTTCATCAAATCAGTGTGGATGGACCCGCTGATAACCAAGTTCGTGCCGATCGACCACGTCAGCAAGAGGATCTTCGACAGCAACACGTGGAGCTACACCGGCGAGGTGGTGGGCGATTGCCCGAACGTCATCTATTTCAAGAGAAACGAGCGATTCAACGCCGCCCAGTTCCTGTGGGAAGATTCGCTCAACTGGGGCAACCATACCAAGTGGGGCGGGGGCCGGTCGGTCATGCTGCCCGCCGTGCGCATCGCGTTCCTGCTGGGCTTCCGCCGGCTGTTTCTGCTCGGCGCTGACTTCGGGATGGACGCCCAGCAAAAGTATCACTTCGAGCAGGACCGCCACGCGGGCAGCGTCAAGGGCAACAACAAGACCTATGAGCAGCTCAACACCCGATTCGCCGAGCTGCGCCCGCTGTTCGAGGCCGAAGGGTTCGAGGTGCTCAACTGCAACCCCGCCAGCAACCTCACCGCATTCGAGCACGTCCGATACCGCGACGCGCTGAAGCTCGCCGCCGCCGAGCTGGACGTTGACTGGCAGCACGAGCGGACGTTCGGGCTGTACGAGCACGGCGGGATCAGGGAGAAGATCACGAAGCACACCGCCGAGGGCGACAAGCTGACGGCGGCGGCGACGAAGAAACTGAAGCTGGCGGCGTCCCTGGAGGATGGCCAACGCAAGCGGCGGCTGGACAAAGAGGCGGGCGCCACGGCGGACAAGGCCGCGCGGGAGCTGAAGCTGGCGGCAGAGGCCCAGGCGAAACTCGACGTATTGGCGAACTGGAGGCCACCTGATGGCGGATGACCGCGACGAATTCGAGTCGAGCAGCAGCAGCGAGGACGATGTTTCCGTCCACCCTGGCGCCATCGGCTTTACATGCGAAGTCACCCGCCAATTGTTGGATGCGCCGGATGACCGGCAAGGCACAATGCGGTTCGAGTTGCTGGCGGGTTTATTGAGTGGCGGAAAGCAGTTGGCGAAATCGGCGGCATTCCGATCGGGCGCGCGGTTGACTATGCACAAGGCGGGCGGATTCTTGTGCCAGACGCTGCAATGCCGCGTCGAGGGTACGGCCAAGCAGCTCCGGCAGTTTGCAAACATTATGGGCAACATTGAAAGCGAGTAGACGCCATGACTGATGACCGCGACGACACACTCGACAGCCCCGACAGCGAGGACCACGAACTCAGCAGCGACGAACTGACCACTGATGCACCACCACGGAGCACGCACGCCATGCCTGACACGCCGTTCAAGTTCACGCCCGGCCCGCCACCCACCGACGGCAGCGAGGCGCCCGAGGTGTGGGTGCCCTACCGTTGCAACGCGGGCAAGTGGCCTGCGGGCACGGTCGATGGCAAGGGCAACCCGATACCCGAGGACTTCACCGTCATCATCCTCCAGAACGTCGCCACGCTCGACATGAAGCCGTGGCGCATCGAGGGCAAGTGGACAATGAAGGACTTCGACGACCAGCACATGCCGCGCCTACCCGACGACGCCCAGCCGTGCGATGGACCACAGGAGCGCTGACTATGCACGATCAGATCGACTACGCACCGCTCGGCATCCACCGGCGCCAGTTCACCGACACGCCCGACCAGCAGCAGGCCGTCCGCGACCATTGCCTGTCGATGGGCACGAGGATGAACCGATCCGCCGTGACGCCGTCCGAGTGGCTATGGCTGGAGGCCGCCTGCAACGCTCGGCCGCACGGGCGCTACCTGGAGATCGGCGTCTACCGGCACGTCAGCACCTGCGCGTTCATCCGCGCGATGATGGCGCCCGGCAACGACGCTACGCTGACGACGTGCGATCTGGAGTACCGCTTCCCGCGCGTGGCCGCGAAGTACCCGGACATCCTCGCCCGGTGGACGAAGCTGACCGGCAGCAGCCTGGACGTGCTGCCGACGCTGGACGCTGCCGAGCCGTTCGACGTGATCTTCGTTGACGGGCTGCACTCTGACCTCGGCGTCCGCTCGGACACCACGCAGGCCCGGCGGCTGCTCGCACCCGGCGGCGTCATCATCTGGCACGACGCGAACAGCCCGCACACCGTCCGCGTGGTGCTGGAGCAGATGGCGCCTGAGTCGATGGACTTTATGTCGTCCAACCCCGACCACTGCAAGGGGTTCCTTGTGTACCCGAAAGGCTGGCCAGATGCTTGACAGCGAGAAGAAGATCGTGCAGGAGCAGGTGGATTCCATCTTGAAGGAATGGGGGGACATCTCGATGGAAGATGGTGTGTGGGCAAAGGTGTGGGCAGAGCTGGAGAAGCAGATACCGACCCCACGGTGCGACGGGTGCAAGTATTGGGACGGGGAGCCGAATAGCGGCGGGGTCGGCTACTGCGACAAGGGCGTGGTCTTGGAGACTGGCGCGAGGTCGTTCACCGTCCCGCCCGACTTCTGCTGCAGGTACTGGACGGCGAAGGAAGTGAGCAAATGACCAAGGGCATCATCTATTACAACTGCGCGACCAAGGTTATGGTCCGCCTGCTCGTGTCGCTGTGGACGTTGCGGAACTGGGCTGGCTACGATGGCCCGGTGACGATCCTCTACGAGGAGCACATCGACCGGAAGAGCAAGGAGCGGGTGCTGCTCGCTGACTGGTTCAAGCGCGAAGCCAAGCGGCTCGGCGCCGATCTGGTGCCGATCCCGCACGACCAGAACGTCGAGTATCCGCTGGTTCAGAAGTCCCGGCTGTGGCGCTGGTCGCCATACGATTGCTCGCTGTTCATCGACGGCGACACGCTGGTCAAGCAGAACCCGGCGCATCTGCTGGACGACCTGGAGACCGGCCCGGCTTCGCGGTGACCAAGTTCGTCGACTGGGTCACCACCGGCTCGAAGATCAGCCGTCGCATCGAGTCGTGGCGGTGCATCTGCGGCGACAAGATCACCGACGACGCGACGGCCTACGGCACGGCGGTTAACACCGGCGTGTTCGGCTGGCGCAAGGGACACCCGCTGCTGGAGCCGTGGGAGAAGATCTGCGTTGACGGGCACGAGATGCAGAAGCGCCCGCCATACATGCCGCTCAACCGCACGCTCGACGAGGTGGCCTGTCAGATGCTGGTGGCCCAGTACGATCACACGCTGTGGGACGCCAAGTGGAACTGGTCGATCCAGTACGGCATCGAGCCGCTGGACGATATCGGCATCTGCCACTACCACGGGGGCAAGCACCTGCTCGAAGACCCCGAGCACCGCGCCGAGACGCTGGCGATGTGCGACGAATGGCGCAAGGCGTTTTGGCAGCTCCGCAACAGCTCGCCCGACTACGATGAGTTTGCCGTCCGCCGCGGCGATCGCAACACCACGCGATACGAGATATCGCCCAAGGTGCGGCATGACCTGACGATCCTGTGCGCGACCGACGCGACATATGCCAACAAGATCGAGCGTCACATGGAGGTCTGGATGGACACGCCGGGCCTGCGCGAGCAGCGATACCTGCTCATGTGCATCGACGGCATCCCGTACACCGGCGAGTTCGCGCGAATGAACCGCTGGAAGAACGTCGAGCAGGTCCACTACAAAACGATCGAGGGCGGCGAGCGGCGCGAGAAGGCGCTGAGTGCGTTTATCTTCGGCGCGGCCGAGCACGTCAAAACAAAATACCATATGAAGCTCGACGGCGACGCGAAGTGCAGCGGGCCGTTCATCTGGCCGGAATACAAGGGCCAGGTGTGCGTCTGTCCCGGCTGGGGTGGCACGCGGAACAAAGGGGCACCCCACCTGAAGCGGCACTTCCTGAACGAGTTGGATGCGTTCTGGGAGGCCAAGACAGGCGAGCCGCCGATCTTCCCCGAGATCCCCGTGGACGCCCGGTACAAGCACCCGCGTATCCGCTCCTACGTGTGCATACAGTTGACATCGTACATCCAGAAGATCGCCCGTGAGTGTGCGCCCCGGCTGCCGATACCGTCGCACGATGGGCTGCTGTGGTACTACATGGAGCGCGAAGGCGTGCCGAATAGTAGGTTCAGGTTCACCGACTTTATAAAGGCGTGACGGCATGAATCCGATACATGGCAAATCGTGGGGCGCGACCCAACTGATCTTCGCCACGCCGAACGTCGAGGTGCATCGCATCGAGATCGTGCCGGGCGGCTACTGCTCCGAACACTTCCACAAGGCGAAGGTCAACCGATTCTATGTTGAGTCGGGGCGGCTGGACATCCTCGTGTGGCACGGCACCGAGCCGGACGTGACCCACCTCGCCGCCGGGCAGATGACGGACGTTGCGCCGGGCCTGTGGCATATGTTCAAGGCGCGGTCGGCCGTGGTGGCGTGGGAAATCTACTGGGCCGAGTCGATCGCGTCCGACATCGAGCGGCGCGGCATCGGCGGGGT
>Ga0114918_10003224_pt1 | contig 14465 bp, 18 predicted proteins | sample LantaG_FD_87015 | JGI IMG/M metagenome (GOLD analysis project Ga0114918, IMG submission 87015) | Deep subsurface microbial communities from Baltic Sea to uncover new lineages of life (NeLLi) - Landsort_02402 metaG | ecosystem: Environmental > Aquatic > Marine > Oceanic > Sediment | place...
CGCGCAAGATGATGTGGCCGGGGCTGCGAGCCTGGCGCAGAGTGGATGACTTCAACACGCTCACCTGGTGTTTCGAGGGGCTGGGCCGCATGCCGCCGGGGACACAGCGCGGGCTGGATCTGGGAGCGTTGAGCCAGGAGACACAGGCCCACTCGCGTCGCAGTGCTGCCCAGCGGCGACGCAGGCTGGCGGAGCGCGCAGGATAAAACGTGCAGCGGTTCATCGCTTACCTGATCTGGGCAGGCTTCCTGGCCTTCCTGTACCGGGGGGTGATTGAGCTACTTGTGGATCGTTTGACCGGTCGGCTGCCGGAGGCTGCGTCTCTCCTCGAAGAGGCCCGGCACTATGGATGGATGGTGGGAGTAGTGCTGGGGCTGTTGACGGCTCGACTGTTGGCCTAGTCGACTTGTGCAAAAGCCGCTCTTGGTTCGCGGACAGTGGTGCCGAATCACCATACGGAGCCCAAGGGGATCGGCGTTTGCGCTCCAATGTGCGTGACCATCAGCGATGGTCTACCTTGTGTGGAGACCAGGTCTTGGCAGCTGCGATCCCGGACCGTCTGCTGTATTCCTCGACGCCAATCAAGATCCGCGGATAGAGCTGCCAACTGCGTGAGAAGAACGGGTCTGACACGTTGGCCGGGCTTGACGAGCCGCAGAGCGACGTCTGCCTCAAACAGAACACCTAGTCCGCGGGCTGTTGTCTCGGAAGAGGTGTGAGAGAGTTGATCGTCATCGACTCGATAGCCTGCGCTCCGCAGTCGCTCGACTGCCTCGCCCATATACACACTGTTCCAGGCAATGATGGCCGTCGCCAGCAGGCGCAGGCAAGTGATCTGATTCACCTGATCCTCGATGGAACGTGACCTCAAGATACCTCCCAGAACGATGACGAGCGCGCGGGCCAGCGCGTGGTAGGACTCTCCTTTGTTCAGGCCGACGAGCACGCGGCGGCGGAAGACAGGATCGCTCACAAAGTTCAGTTGGGACAAGGTCTTGTCGATGCGACCCACCTCACGGAGGGCCTTGTACAACTTGCCCTCCGGATGATGTGCACTCAGCTTTCGCAAGGCGCGCGACGCGGGCATCACGCCGAACTCGACAGATGCTGCCAGGCGCAACACATCATCCCATCTATCACGGATGACGCGGGTATTGATGGGTGCGGCGAAGAGAGATTGGATGTTGGGATAGTCGTCCAGACTGCGCCGCATGCGGAACAGCCGCCGCTCGCTCAGGTCGCGCAGGCGCGGGGCGAAGCGAAACCCCAGCAGGTGGCAGAGCCCAAACAGGGCGTCGGTGTACCCCTTCGTGTCGGCGTAGTGCTCTCGCGGCCGCAGGTCGGTCTCGTGATTGATACAGCAAGCCGTCCAAGATGTAGGCAGCTTCGCCTGACGTGGATTCGATCAATTGGGAATAGAAGGGGCTCAGGTTGTCGGCGACGTGCGTGTAGACGTTCATTGAGGCTCCCTTCTCTGGCGCGTGAGGGTTGACGCGGGCGTAGAGAGTGCGCGCCTGCACGCCGAAGAGTTGACCGTCCAAGCACAGTATACCACATCTGCCGGTCATTTTCATCCGTCGTGATGCGCCAGCGCGCATGGGGAACTCGAATGATCGTGTTACCCGAGCGGTCTCAGGTGACAGCCACCTTTGAGGTTGCTGTCACTGCATCCCCTCCTGGTTCAGGTCATCCAGCAGGGCCAGGATCTCGTCGTTGGGAGGAATGTCACTCATCGAGTGGCCGTAGTGGATATAGCGCACCTGTCCCTGCCGGTCTATGATCATCTGCGCGGGCATCCGTCCCAGCTTGAACAATTTGACCTCCTGCCCGTATCGCTTGAGCACCGTGTGCTTCAGATCCGGCAGGCCGACGAAGGGCAGTTGTTCCTTCTCCCAATAGCGGGCAAAGGCGGTCGCGTCCTCCGGCCCCACGGCGATCACCTCGGCGCCCCGACGGACGAACTCGTCATAGTCCTGGCGCAACTGCGCCATGTGGCGGCGGCAGAAGGGTCATATGAACCCCCGGTTGAGCACCAGGACCACGTGCTTCTGTCCACGGTAGTCGGAAAGCCGCACTGTCTGCCCCTGAAAGTCCTCCAGGGCGAAATCAGGGGCCTCCACGTTGATTTCGACTCGTTTAGCCATCATTCCTCCCTTCAGAGTCGCAAGGTGACTGTCACCTTACTGGCTTACGGTACTCGGCCGGTGTGCCCCAGCGTTCCAAACGGCGGTAGCGCCGCCGGCTGGAGAGAAAGTGCACCAGGATCGGTGCACGGTCCATCTCGGGATGAGCCTCGAAGAACTTCCGGTCGCCGTAGCGGAGCGCTTCCAGCGCCAGGGGCAACTCTTTTCGGAAAATGAAATCGCGGAGGGCGGCCGTGCCGAGGACCAGTCCGCCGCTGACGTGGCAGGTTACGTGCAACGCTGGCCCATCTTTGTCCTCGCGCCACTCGGCCAGTACCTCATCGCGCATGAGGCGCGTGTACAGGCCCGAAATCTGCTTCATGTCGTATTCCGAACCCACCGTCAGGAACAGTTCCCCTGTTGTGTCGGAGTGGGTTAGTGTGTAGCGCCGGGGCGTGACCGGCCCCTCCCGTGTCACGCCCCGGGTGAACCGCACGTGTAGCTTCTCTGGCCTCATTCGGCCCATCGTCATCCCATTGCTAGATAGCGCATCGTTGGAGAGGTGTTGTCCCTAGACCGGCGCCAGCGTGCCAACCCAGATCAGCCACGCCAGCACCGTCTTGGCCACCAGGCTCAGGACGATATACACCCGCTCACCGAAGAGATAGTCGCGCCACGGCCCTACCTTCCTATACTGCAGCACCATGTTAATAGCAAAGATGTTGAACATGACGAAGAGGGTGGGCACGATGGCGTAGACGAAGGCCGGGGGCTTGGCGTCTCCTGAGCTGACCGCCCCCACGAAGTACAAAAAGATCACGATCCAGGGGACGATGCCGGCCAGGCAGCCGTAGATGAAGGCTCGCCAACTCGTCTGAGCCGTCGTCTGGTTGTGGACCTCCATCATGATGCCGAACAGGTTCATCATCGCGTTGATGCCGAACATCAGGATGAGCGCCCCCAGGCCCCACATGCCGACCAGCATGCCGATCAGCGCGACCATCAGCGAGGAGCTGAGGGCATATTCGTAGAAGCGGATGGAGTTCATGCCTTTCTTCAGGTTCTCCACGTACCGCCCATAGCCGATGGTGGAGAGGTAGAAGTGGGCGACGGCCGAGATGAGCAGGAAGAGCGCCACCGCGGGTCCAAAGCGTAGTTCGTACAGCAGTTGCGGGTTGGGCTTCAGCGTAAAGGTGGACCGGTCGAAAGTGAGATAGTTGGTAAAGATGGGGTAGGTCTTGTCGTTGCTGACCACCCACATGAAGATACCCTGGATCAGGTGCAGGAAGCCCATGACCAGGTTGAAGCGGCGCAGCCCACGGTACGTCCGATCGGACGACGGGGATGCTATGGCTGTTCCCTTTGCAGTTGACATTTTGCTTACCTCCTTTAAGGTTATCTGGACAGAAAGTCCTCCAAAGCGCGCAAGAACGGGTCCGGACATTCCTCCTGCGGGACATGCCCGCAGTTGGGGATGACCACCAGGTCAGCCTGGGGGAGTTCCTCTGCCAGGCTGACGCTCTGCCCGGTGGGCACGATGCGGTCGTCATCGCCGGTGACCACCAGCACCGGCATCGCCACCTCCCCCAGCCGCTCGGGCAGGTCGAGGGCGTGGCTGGCGCGAGTGAGTTCCCAAAGCACTCGGTCCCAGTTCTGGGCCTTGAGCGGCTTCAGGTATCCCTCCCACACCTCCGGGGTGATCCCGGAGGTGTCGTGCCAGGCGGAGTGGGCAAAGTCCATCCCCCAATCCCGGTATCGGCGGACCAGGAGCGGTCCCAGGTGGCGCATCTGCGGAGTGTTGAGGAGGGGGCGCAGGAAGCCAGGGGTGCCCCCGCCGACGTAGACCGCCGCGTCCACCAGCACCAGCCCCACCACCCGCTCCGGGTAGGTCAACGCGGTCAGGAGGGCGATGGTCCCGCCGGCCGAGTTGCCCACCAGGACCGCCTGCTCCACGCCCAGCGCGTCCATCAGCCCCACCGTCAGGTCCGCCTGCGCCTCGGGGGTGTACGGGTTGGGCCTCTCCCACTCGCCGGGCATCGGGCGTTCCGTGAGCCCGAAGGCGGGCCGGTCGAAGGCCACCACCGTCCCCATCTCCGCCAGGGGCCCCATCACCTCCTGCCAGGAGAAGGTGCTGGCACCGAAGCCGTGGAGCAGGAAAACGGCCGGCTCCCCCTCCCCCGCCATATTGTGGTGGACGGTGAGCCCGTTCACCTCGATGAAGCGGCTGTCGGGGTCGGCCAGCTGCTCCGGAGGGACGGTCCCCTCCAGCGGCGGCACGGGCACCAGGAAGGGGCCGACCAGCAGAAGGAGCAGCAGTACGCCCAGCCCGATCAGCAGTCTGTGAAGCCAGGGTTTCACGTCAGCACCTCCCTCGGCGCCGGGCAGTCCAGGTCCGGCACAAAGAGCACCTGCTTCCACGTGTAGTAGACCAGCCAGCCCATCAAGAACGCCCCCAGCACCCCCGGCGCAGCCGCCCCCACCCGGCCCAGCAGGAACCCGCCCACCGTCGGCGAGACGACCCGCGCCAGGCTTCCCAGGGAGGCGGATAACCCGAGCGTCCCGCCCACCTCCTCCGGATAGACCGACTTGGTCAGCGCGCTGTTGATGGAAACCCGCAGCGTGCCGGACGCCAGAGCCAGCGGGGCCAACACCACGAGGAGCACCCCCAGCGAGGGCGTGAGCGCCCAGGCCAGGAGGGAGAGTCCGGCCAGGATCGCCCCGCCAAAGACGAGTTGTTTGTCACTGAAACGCTTCACCAGGAGACGAATGCCTACCCCCTGCACCAGCACTACCAGAACGCCCACATAGGTGAGCACGTAACTGGTGGTCCGGGCATCCAGCCCCAGTCGCTTCTGAGCGAAGAGGGAAAAGATGGTCTCAAAGGTGGTAAAGGCCAGAGCGAAGAAGAGTTGGGTCTGCAGAAGAGGCCCCACGCAGGGCAGCCGCAACGCCTCCCACAGCGCCCGCGCTGTGAAGGCGGCCCTGGGCTCCCCGGCCCGCCGTTCCCGTTCCTCCGGCGGCAGCGACTCGGGCAGCCAGAAGAGCACGCCGAGGAGGTTGAGGAACGCGAGCCCCGAGGCGACCAGGGCGGGCAGGGCATAGTTCCCGTCACCGGCCAGGGTTCCGCCCAGTGCCGGGCCGATGATGAAACCCAGGCCAAAGGCCGCGCCGATCAGCCCCAGCCCCTTGGCCCGCTCCTTGTTGTCCGTCACGTCGGTGATGTAGGCCTGGGCCAGGGAGACGTTGCCCCCCAGGAAGCCGTCCAGGATGCGGCTGGCGAAGAGTATCGCCAGCGAGCGGGCCAGCCCCAGCATCAGGAAGCTGACCACCGTCCCGGCGATGCTGGTCAGCAGCAGGGGCCGACGCCCGTAGCGGTCGGAGAGGCGGCCCAGGATGGGTGCGCCCACCAGTTGCGTCAGCGCGTTGGCCCCCAGGAGCAGCCCCACCACCTCAGTCGTCGCGCCAAAGGCTTCGGCGTAGTAGGGCAAGAGCGGCAGGATCAGGCTAAAGCCCAACACGTCCATGAAGACGAAGAGAAAGAGCAGAGTGAATGCACGACGTTTGTTCTCCATCGAGTATCCTTTCGCAGGTGACAGTCACCTGCTATCACCTGCGATTCAGGACGATCTCCAGTAACTCTTCTCGCGCCTCGGGAGACAATCCCAGATCATCAATCTCGGCCTGCAGATCGGCGAGGGTGCCGTAACCGCCCAGGTAACCGTTCACCCGCGCCGCCGCCGTCGAGTTGACCAAATCGGCCGGGTCGGGATATATGGCCGCGAACTCGTCCATAAAGGTGGACGACTGTCGCAAGCGGTACTTCTGGTGATAGTCCTCGGCCAGGTAGAACGTGGCGGCGGGGACGATCTCGGTATAGGCCCGACAGCCACATCGGGTTTCATACTGCTCCTTCGACGTCTGGGCCAGTCGTCGCTGCTCCTCGTCGTGGTAAAAGATGATGGAGGCGTATTGCCGCGACCAGGCGGGCCGGGTCGGGTCGTGGCCAGCCCAAAAGACATCGAGCAGTTCCTGGAACGAAGTCCGGGTCGGATCGTACTCGATCTGGACCGTCTCGGTGTGATCGCCCAGGTTGTGGTATGTCGGGTTCTCGGTGGTGCCGCCGGCGTACCCGACGCGGGTCCGTACCACACCGGGGAGACTCCCGAACTGGGAGTCGGGTCCCCAGAATCAGCCCATCGCGAACGTCGCCGTCGCCGTGTTGGCGGGAGCGGCGGCGTCTATGGGAGGGATGGCGAAAAGTGGCAGGTATTCACCGTACCCCTCCTTCTCCAAATCCTCTGTGGGAATGAAGCGCAAGGCGGCGGAGTTGATGCAGTAGCGCAAACCGGTGGGTGGCGGGCCGTCGCGGAAGACGTGCCCCAGGTGAGAGTCCCCGTAGCGGCTCCTCACCTCCACCCTGACCATCCCCAGCGACCTATCCTCGACCTCCACGATGTTCTCCGGCTCCAGCGGCCTGGTGAAACTGGGCCAGCCGGTGCCGGAGTCGAACTTGTCCAGAGAACTGAAGAGCGGCTCCCCGGACACCATGTTCACGTAGATGCCTTCCCGATGGTTGTCCCAATACTCGTTCTGGAAGGGGGGCTCCGTCCCGCCTTCCTGGGTGACGCGGTACTGCAGGGGTGTGAGCATGGCTCTCAACTCACTCTCGGATGGCTTTTGAAAGTCCATCCAGGGTCTGGGCTCCCCATCGGAGGATCCGGGGGAAACCTCATCGCGGCCCGTTTCCGTCCCTGCTTCCGAGTCCATCGTACCGTCCTGTGGCACAGGCTTGAAACGCGTCCAGGCCAACAGACCAGCGATGGCAAGGACGAAAAGCAGGAATTCTGTGACAAGGATGGCAGTGGATTTGCTGATCACATTACACCTCACTTCACGCCGCACTTCTGTATACGCCTGTCAACTGGTCAAGCTGGCTGTGATCCAGATCTAACGGCGTCATGGTTGGCTAAGTATACCAGATAAACGTTAGATTTATATTTGATTTCCGCCAGATTTTCGCAGGTAAGGGCGGAGGTCGAACTTCCTGGCCAGTCCCTGCGGCGTCATCGAGCGTACCTTTCCAAAGATCGACCGCTCGTGAAAGGGGTGGTCATGGAGACCAAAGCACCAGCCGACCGCGTTTCTTCGATCACACCGTCCTCACAAACCGGGGATCCGAGGAGGCGATCCGCGCCGCCAGGAGCGCGCTTCGCTCCTTGTCCTTCACCTCTAGCATCAGGTCAAAGTCATGGGGCCGGCTCTCCCCCAGAAAGCGGCGGAAGTGGGCCTCGTCCAGCGCATGGGCGTGGCTCCCCGTGCGTCCGTCCGGCAGCGGCGAGGAATAGTCCACCATCGGCAGGCCATCCCCCTCGCCCCAGGTGGCCGCCGCCGCGGCCAGGGCCTCGGGGAGGGAGCGTCCGTCGGGGTTGAGTTCGTGATGGAAGACGTCAAAGAGTACCGGGATGCCGCACGCGGTGTGGATCTGGAGGCAGTCCTCCAGCGTGTAGGACCGCTCGTCGTTCTCCACCACCAGACGATCGCGCATCGTCCGGCCCAGGTCACCCACCCGCCGGACGAACCGGGCCATCGCCGCCTCCTTGTCCTTATACACGCCGCCCACGTGGAGTTGGATCTTGACCGTCCGGTCCAGCCCCAGCAGGTCCAACACGCGGGCGTGGTAGGCCAGTTCTGCCACGCTCGCCTCCAGCACCTCCGGGCGCGGGGAGTTGAGGACGGTGTACTGCCCCGGATGCATGGAGATGCGCATCCCGTACGACCGGATCAGTTGGCCTATGCGGGCCAAGTCCGGGGCGAACGCCCGGTCCCACGGGAAGTGGTTGGCCGGATGAGAAGCCAGGGGGACCAGGTCGGAGGTGATGCGCAGGAAGAGGAGCCCGTGGGACGCGTTCCAGCGGACCATCTCCTCCAGGCAGGCCAGGTTCCCGGCCACCGTCTCCCGCAGTCGCTCCCAGGAGAGGGATGCAAGCCGAAAGGTGCGGCTGGGCCGACACACCAGGCTCAGGTTGATGCAAGGGTAGCCTATGCGCATCTCAAATTTCCCTCCCTTTTCCCGAATCGAGCAGAGAGGCCAGTTGGCTCATCTTCTTACCTCAGGTGACTGTCACCTAGATCTCTCCTTTAGCGTCATAAGCCGCTGGACATCGCCCACCACCTCCAGGCCGCCATTGCGAGCCGTGTCCTCGAGAATCGCCGTGGGTCGCGACCGGTCAAGCTGCACAAGGCACGCCGTTGCGGTGGCCTGCAACGTCTCCGCTACCCTTCCGCTCATGTCCTCGATGGCCGGGGCGTGGAGCAAGCCTGCCTCCGCTCGACGTATATAGAGCTCGAGGCGGTAGTGCCGATCCCGCATGACCCACGTCACCGCCTCGTCCTCGATCGCCAACTGCTCGATGCGCGCCCCGGTGTAGGTTGTGAAGCGATAGAGCCTGCCGCCGTGCCACAGGCCGACGATGGTGCCGCGGAATGTGCTGCCCAGCCAGGGGATGATCGCGACCGAGGCGGTGATACTGGTGCCAGGCGTGTCGAAGTGATTGCTCTGGAACCACACCCAGGCTGCTGGAAAGCGGCGCCCCCAGTCCTTCTCGGTGTATCCACGCCCTCCGCTAAAGTCCACTGCGGTCCCATCTATATGGAGGATACCTTCAATGGTGTGGTCTAGACTGAGCACGCCGTGATAACATTCCATGAACGGCACCCAGGCATACCAGCCCATAACCCCGGGCGATAGCAGCGTGACCGGCCAGGGGTTGATACCGGAGAAGCGCAACGATCCCCTGACGTTTCGCTCCGGCGTCTCAAGATGCAGGCTGGTAGCCTCCGCCGTGAACCGGTTGGGCCCAATCCGCACCTCAAACGCCCGCTCTTCTGCCTGGAACTCTGTCAACGGGTAGCGGACATACGTCACCTCCCCCGTCATCCCGTCCATGAACTGCACGAAAGCGTGGCTGGACGCCGCGTCTCTTCCCTTGTAGATGCCGGGGATCACGGCGTACCGATGCTCTTCGGAGGCATCGATCAGCTTGTAGTACCAACCCTCGAAGTAGGGATAGCGGCGGTGGCCGCCCTGGTAGCGCTCCGGATGCAGTGTGTTGCGCACAAATCGCATCGGCATCATCTCTGGCCGTGGACCTCAATCAGCGCCTGGCGCCGCCGCCGGTAGGCGACGACGGGGTGATCCCCCTGAATCAGCTGCTCGCCGATCCGGAGCCCACTCGCCTTGGGCTCCTGCGTCTGCACGACCCGTCGGTCTTGGTGGGCGACCAGCCGGTTGAAGGGCATCGCCAGGCGCGCCACCAGGTCGCCCAGGAGGGGCAGGCGGAGGAAGCGCTGGTAGAAACGCAGATAGAGCAGCGTGTGATCCTCATCCACCGGTACAAAGGCCGCCACCACTCGCACGTCGTCCGAGATGTGGTTCTGCCACAGGTTGGGGAGGATAAAGTCCAGGTAGACCTGACTCCTGGCGATGTCCACCTCGTCCGGCTTGAGAAGCGGCGTGCCATCGTCCACACGATTGTGCGTGTAGACGCGGAAGCGGTCCTCGTCCACCCACTCGAGCCCAGGCCCGTCCACCACCGTGCGGTTGCCCCGTCCGATGGTGTTGTGGTGGACGAAGGGTAGGTGGATGGGGTCCAACTGGTTCTCGATCACCCGCGAGTAGTGGGCGTTCCAGGGGTCAATGATCTGCGCCCAGCGGAAGCCCTCCTCCAGGTCCTCAAAGAAACGGGGCGGCTGGAGGTGTGCGAGCGGGTCATCCCCCCACCAGATCCAGATGAAGCCGTGGGCCTCGTGGGTGGGGTAGTGGTGGACGCGGAACCGCTCGGGGACGGGCGTGCTGCGCCCGTTGGCGGGGATGACCGTCACCCGCCCCGACGGGTCGTACTCAAGGCCGTGGAAGGGGCACTGGAGACGGCCATTGCCCAGCACCTTGCCCGCGCTGAGGGCCACGCCCCGGTGGACGCAACGGTCGCGCAGGCAGGCGACACGGCCCTCGGAATCGCGCCAGAGGACAAGTTTCTCCCCCATCCGCGTCATCCCAACGGGGCAGTCCTTCACCTCCCCAGAACTCAGAACGATGTACCATTGGTTGCGAATCATATGCTCACCTCCTACACTTACCTCACTCCCTCCACCTCTCCCGGCGGGAGAGGGAGGGCGGCCTGAGCCTGTCGAAGGCCGGCTGAGTTGGGGATGAGGTCCTCTAAACCAGCCTCACCCGCTGGCGGGGCAGGGGCCGGCCCTTCCACGCAGCTCGGCCCGCCGCTGTCCACGCCAGGGAGCGGAAGGCGACGAACAGGAACAGCAGTACGCTGAGCGGATAGAGAAGCGCCAGGTAACGCTGGAAGCGCAGGCGACTCATCGCGATGGTCCACAGGGCCAGCATCTCCGCGACCGCCAGCGCTGCGGGCCACAGGGCAAACTGCGACAGCGGAATACCTGTTGCTTTCAACATCAGCACGGCCAGCGGCTCCCAGACAACCAGCGTCATCCAGAGCCAGACAAACAGGTATTCCAGCAACCGGAAGTCGAAGGCGGCAAAGAGGTTCTTGCTGAACCCCTCTAGTGCCTGGTGGAAGGAGCGGTACATCCGGCAGCGGACGAACTCGACACCGTCCACCAGCCGCCAGCGCAGCCCTGCCCCCTTCACCCGCCGGCCCAGGGCGATGTCGTCTACAGGGTTGGTCCGCACCGCCTCGTGCCCGCCAACCGCCTCGTAGGCCGCCCGACGGAAGAACATGAACTGCCCGTTGGTCAGCGAGAGCCCGGGGAACCGCACCCGGTGGGACACCCCGATGGGCAGCACGCAGAAGAAACACCAAAAGGCGACCGGCACCGTCAGGCGCTCGCCCCAGGAGACCACCTCCTGCCCCACAAACCCGGTCACCAAGTCTGCCTCCTCCGCCTCGAGCGCGGCCACCGCCGCCCGCAGCATGCCCGGACCGTGGCGGGTGTCGGCATCGGTAAAGAGGAGCAGGTCGCCGGTGGCCGCCTCCGCCAGTTGCCAACAGGCCCAGTGCTTCCCCAGCCAACCCTCCGGCAGGGGCTGCCCCTGAAACACCCGCGGCCGGTCGTCCTGCGCCTCCAGTTCCGCTAACACGGCCCCCGTCCCGTCGGTCGAGCCGTCGTCCAGCACCAGGACCTCGAAATCGGGATAGTCCTGAGCCAGCAGCGAGCGCAGGCACGGGCCGATCGTCTCCACCTCGTCCCGCGCCGGGATGAGCACCGAGACTCGTGGCGTGCAAGGTGGGGGGGGATAGGCGCTCAGCCGACGCAGCGCCCGGAGGTTGCTCAGGGCGATGAGGAGCAGAACCCCCAGGAAGATGACGATGCCAATCTGATGCTGAAACCAAGAACCCGTCAACGGAACCTCCTCATCACATTGCGGAGCCAGGGGCGAGGGCGGACCGGCGTCCGCAGGCCGTGGCGGTGCTTCCAGATGAGAACAGCCAGGTTGCCCGCCCAGACGGCTAGGAACGGCGCCGAGGCCTGTTGCAGCAGCAGGCTCACCAGCAGCGCCAGCATGCCCAGCATGACCGACCAGGCATCGGCAGAGTTAAGGGCGACGGCAAGGGCGAGGGTCAGGCCCAGTGTGGTTGGCCCCACCCACAGCGTCAGCCCCGTCCAGATGCCAAAGGTCGTCGCCACCGCCTTGCCGCCCCGGAAGCGAAGGAAGGGCGAGAAAGCGTGGCCTAGGACCGGTGCCAGGGCCACGGGCACGAGCGCCCAAAGGCTGATATCTGCCCAAAAGTGGGCCAGCGCCACCGGCACCGCCCCCTTCAGGTAGTCGAGCAGCATCGCCGGGACCCCCGCCCGCCACCCGCCGGCCCGCCAGGCGTTGGTGGCGCCGGGGTTGCCGTCGCCGTAGCAGCGGACGTCGGCCCGGGCGATGAGATGGCCCAGCCACACCGAGAAGGGAAGCGAGCCAGATAGGAAGCCCAGGAGCGGCCAGAGGAACACAGCCTCAAGCAAGGACTCACACCCCCACCCAGACGCGCCCGGCCTCGACCTTGACCGGGAAGACGGGAAGGGCGTGTTCGCGGCGCAGGGCACCCAGCATCCGCCCCACCCCCGGCGGCCAGGGAGTCCACGATGCCACGTCTCCCGTGCGCAGGTCGAAGGCGCTGCGGTGCCAGGGACAGACCAGGAAGCCCTCTTCGGTGATCCGCCCGTTCTTCAGCGGGGCGCCCATATGGGGGCAGCGCGTCGCCACGGCGTAGACCTCGCCCCGGTGGCGAATGAGGAGCACGCTCTCGCCTTCCACTTCCACCACCTCACGCGCTCCCTCGGGCAAGCGGGTCTCTTCCAATACCTCTATCCACTCCATCGTCTTCCTCCTCGTATCTTTTGCGTAGCACTCAGGTCAACCACCAGGACACAAAGACACAGAGATATGCCTCCATCTCCGACAAAGAAGAACGCATCGCCCGTGCAGTCGTGGATGCCGCTACGGCGACGTCCACCCCGGCTCGGGCCAGCAGCGCCGCTGCCGTCAACTCACCGATGCCCGCACCCACGACGACGACCCGGCTCATCGTAGCAAGTCCTCCAGCGCCCCCTCCAGGTTGGGAAAGCGAAAGGAGAAGCCCGCCTCCAGCAACCGGCGGGGCACGGCCCGCTGTCCGGTCAGCAGCACGGCGGACATCTCGCCGAGTAGGAGCCGCAGGGCCGGGGCCGGGGTAGGGAGCCAGGCCGGCCAGCCCATCACCCGACCCAGCACGCGGGCGAACTGCCCGTTGGTGAGGGGATTCGGGGCTGCCAGATTGTACGGCCCGCTCGCCGCCTCGTTTTCCAACAGGAAGCGGATCGCCTGTACCTCGTCAACGATGTGGATCCAGGAGAACCACTGCCGGCCCCTCCCCATCGACCCGCCGAGGAAAGAGCGGAAGGGTAGCATCAACCGGAGCAGCGCCCCGCCCTCGGCGCTCAGCACCACCCCGGTGCGGATCACCACGTGCCGCACACCCAGCCGTCCCACGGGCTGGGTGGACCGCTCCCACTCGACGGCCAGCCGCCCCAGGAAATCCGCTCCGGGCGGGGCCTCCTTGGTGATCTCCTCCTCCCCCGTGGGGCCATAGTAGCCGATCCCCGAGGCCTGCACCACGACTTGCGGCCTCCCGGCCGCCCCCTCCACCGCCTCCACCACCGCCTGTCCAGCATTCAGGCGGCTCTCGCGGATGCGGCGCTTTCGGTCCGCGGTCCACCGTCCCTGCCCGATGTTCTCTCCAGCGAGGTTGACGATTCCCCCGGCGCCGTCGGCCAGATGGCCCCACCCGTGGGCCATCCGCGCATCCCAGCCGACCACCTCGACGCCGGCCGGGATCCTCCGCGCCTGCTCGGCCCAACGGCTGAGTATGATCACCTGGTGGCCCGCGGCAACCAGTTCGCCCGCCAGCGCCCGACCGATGAGACCTGTTCCCCCAGTAATGATCACGCGCATCTCGCCGGACCTCCGAAATGTCTGTCTAGGTGACTGTCACCTGCCGACCGCTATCCAGTCCAGAAGGGCAAAGAGCCCCCTGCCGAGGAAACCGGCCAGGGCCGACCGCCACAGCCCCCAAGGGAGCACCTGCCCCAAAGCCTGCATCCCCCACATTGTCGTGTAGACGGGCAAGAGCGGCACGATGGGCAGGTCTGTGGGATGGATCAAGGCAGTCAGCGCCGTCGCCACCACAAACCAGCCCAGGAAATTGACCAAAGGGATGCCCAAATACCGTCCAGGCTGATCCCAGACCCACAATCCCCAACGGACCATCTGGGGATCGAGAAAGAGGCCCCAGGCAGTGAAGGCCAGGCCGGCGATCACCGCCCCCATAGGCCAGATCGGGGTCAACGCAGATGCTACGGCCTAGGCTGGTGGCAACAGCATGAACCAGGCAGCCGGGATCTTAGCCAGACGAGGCCCCAACGGCACCCGCATAACCCGCCGGGCCATGCAAGACCTACTTCCCTACAAGACCGACTACACATGCAGAAGCGCTGATGCTACGCGGACCGATAGGCCCGGTCAGGTTCATGCGGCCGTTGGGCGGCATCCCCATATGCAAAAGCAATGCTTCCGCCCTGTTACCCTGGCAGACTGAGGGTGTAGCTGCAACTCATCGGCGGCGGCGATCGGAGTCACAGACTACCACTTGCCTACTCACGGACCCTCGACTCCCATTGTGAGAGGTAAGCAGATGTTTAAAACCAGGCACCCTCAGTATTGGACTTTGGACAAACCATGAGCCAAGTTTCAACTTGAACTTTAACAAGTTTGTAGCAGGATTGGGATATGATCACTCAAGAGAGCATATCTCAACTCAAGCAGTTTCGGCAGGAACTCTA
>Ga0114918_10003225_pt1 | contig 14464 bp, 9 predicted proteins | sample LantaG_FD_87015 | JGI IMG/M metagenome (GOLD analysis project Ga0114918, IMG submission 87015) | Deep subsurface microbial communities from Baltic Sea to uncover new lineages of life (NeLLi) - Landsort_02402 metaG | ecosystem: Environmental > Aquatic > Marine > Oceanic > Sediment | place: Baltic...
ATCTTGGTGGAATTCCTGTTAATGAAATGCCTCTTCTCCTGGGCGAGAATCCGGAAGCAACCGGTCGTTTATTTGACGGCATGCTTGACGAGGTCATGATTTACAACAGGGCTTTGTCTGAAGAAGAGATACTTTACCTTGCTGTCCAATAGTACAGCAACATTGATGTTTACGATTAAGGAAATCTTGAACTAAGCCGGGGGCCTATACCGATTGATTCGGTATAGGCCCAACGGCTCTCTCAGAAATTAGAGATATAGTTTAAGTCGATAACAAAATATGTCTCAGTGCAGATAATGTGTAACTCATAATTATATAGATTCATGCTGAAAGAGATATACTGCATAGAAAAATATCTTAGTTCTTTTGTGCTGGTTCTGAGTATGGTTGTCCCGGCTTTTAATAAATGGACTTTTTGAAGTTGGTTTTGACATAAGGATGTATGATGGAGCAAAAAAATACTTTATGCAGTCGTAGTGCTTTCACTCTGATAGAGTTATTGGTGGTGATCGCCGTCATTGCCCTTCTTCTGGCAATTCTCATGCCGGCTCTTAATAAGGCCAGAGAGCTTGCCCAGGGCACGGTATGTAAGGGGAATTTGAAGAACTACACGCTCGCAATGTTAATGTATCTTGGTGACAACGACAATAAGTTCAACGACCCCGACAAATGCTATTTTTCCCAGCGTGAGCCTTTCCCAATAGAGTCGGGCATAGCAAGTGGACAGCATCTGCACCTTCGCTGGTGTAACGGGAATATGAACCTGAAAAGTCATCCGGAATACGGCGGGACACTATTCAGTTACATGAAGAATGCCAGGGCTTTTATCTGCCCGACTTTTTCCCGCCTGGCTTCAAGACGTTCGGACGACCAGTTCTTCATGGCCAATGGTGACTCAATTAGTAACTATCAGCCCTGGTACAATTATACCATGAATGCTTTCCTGGGTGACAGGCGCGGAGTTGTTAAGAAAAGAAGAGTGCTGACAATGTCTGGGGTTAAAAGCCCGGCAGAGACTTTTGCGTTCACAGAGGAAAGCTCCTTGGTTGACACTGAGTATAACGTCTCCGGACTAAATGACACATTTATGATACCCGGCGACGATGGCATGATAGATGATTGGCTGAGCAGCGTCGGCGACAATCCCTGGATGGTCGTACCGGGTCCCGAAGGTGTCGGCGCGTTCTACGATGCCATTGCCGGTTTTCACCATGCACCAACCGGCGATAAGTTGCGGGGAAGGGGCAATTGTGCCTTCCTGGATGGGCATATCGCAGCCCATCCGCGTTCTGAGACTTTTCCCTTAGCCTGGCCGCATTGATTTGGAGCAGGAAAGAGTTGTTACGAGAAAGTTGATAATATCTGTTGCTTTTTGAGTTTTTATTTTCCGTTGTATAGTCGATACATTTTAGGAGATAGATTATGAATAACAAATGTTTTGTACAATTATTAATTATCCTAATTGCTGCGATGATTCTTGGCGGTCTGAGCCCGACGACGGCAAATGCCAGCTACCCGATTCTTATGCTGGATATCAGCAACAGAAATGTTGATACACAGACAGAAGAAGGCTTTACTTCTTTTACAGTAGCTGACAGCGGATCGGAGATAGATGGTATTACAATTGAGCTCGCCGGCAGTCTCGATGGACGCTGGCGCGGCACTCCGACGGGAATACCATACGAACTGATCTATCGTGATTTTATCTTTGCGCGGCCGGATGGAATGACGGTTACGTTATCAGGGCTCGAGGCAAATGAGACCTACGAGATAACGATTTATGCTTATGACACTGGAAGCGCGGGAGATCGTATCGCGGATTGGACAGCCAACGGTGAATTTCTTCTGACGACCACGTTCAACGGCAGCCTGGCACCTGCGGATGAAAACGACAACGCCTTTACCGGTACGGCTCAGTCGGATGATACCGGTACAATCGTCATGGAATGTGGCCCTAATGCAAACACTATGGAACAATCGGGCGCGAGTAATCCCTATGCTTTTCTGAATGCCCTGGTGGTCTCTTCGATGACTCCGGTGACAACAGCCCGGCGCCCTGCACCGGAAGACGGGGCCATTATTGCATCTACCAAAGCAGACCTGCAGTGGCAGCCGGGAATGATATCGGTCTCTTCCAACGTTTACTTCGGAGAAAATTTCGACGCAGTAAGCAACGCTACGATGGAAGATACGGACATATTCCGCGGCAATATGACCGAAATTACCTTCTCCGTCGGTTCTGAAGGGAACCCGTATCCATCGGGTCTGGTTGAGAAAACGACGTATTACTGGCGAATTGACGAAGTAAATGACCTGCATCCCGACAGTCCGTGGAAAGGCGATGTCTGGAGCTTTACCATTGCCTCAAAGAGCGCCTTTAATTCCAATCCCGTCGATGGTACCATCTTTATCGATCCAAACGTCACGCTAAGCTGGACTCCGGGTTCGGGTTCGGTCATGCACCGTATGTTTTTCGGCGACAATCTCCAGGACGTACAGGCCGGCACCGGTGGGACAGCCAAAGGTCCTGTTCCGGATCCCAATTATACACCCGGAACTCTGGAGCTTGAGAAGACTTATTACTGGCGGGTAGACGAATTTGACGGCAGAGCGACACATACAGGCGACGTCTGGAGTTTTACCACTACTCTCAATGGCCTCGGTACGGTCGTTATCGATATGTGGGAGGATATTGCCGGTTCCACTTTGGACCTGCTCCGGGACAATCCGAGCTATCCGGATAACCCAACCTGGAGCGATGTCCTCACCGAGATGGGCACCCAGCTCATCGAGGATACGGAAGAAAGCTACCTGGGCAGCTATGGCGCCAGAATTCACGGTTGGCTCTATGTGCCGCTGACCGGTAATTACACGTTCTGGTTCACAAGTGCCGACGAAGGCGAATTGTGGCTGAGCACCGATGACGATCCCGCCAACGTACAACTGCTCACTGCTGAACCTGTCTGGGGATCCTACGATACTTTTTCCCGGAAGTCCGATCCTGTACCTTTAATAGGCGGCGAGAGATACTACATCATGGCGATATGGAAAGAAGGTTCCGATTGGGACCACTGCCAGGTAGCCTGGAATGGTACGGGAATCCCGGAGATGGAGGTGATACAAGGTAGCTACCTTTCGCCATATGAGCCCGTCAATGCATTTAGTCCGATTCCGTCAAAAGGTGCCACTGACGTAAAGCGGACGACTGCTCTTAGCTGGAAATCCGGGAAACGTGCTTCATTGCACCATGTTTACTTCAGCACGGACCAGGACGCGGTTCTTAATGCCGACACAAGCTCTCCCGAATACAAAGGCTCAACGGAAAGGGGTTCGGAGAGCTACGATCCCGGAATTCTTGAACTGGAAACGACTTATTACTGGCGTGTTGACGAAGTCAATGACCTGGATGCGAACAGCCCATGGTTAGGCGAAGTCTGGAGCTTTACGGTCGGCGATTACCTCATAGTGGACGACTTTGAGGACTACAATACCGGCGATAACCAGATCTGGTGGGCGTGGAAAGATGGGCTTGGCTATGTTGCACACGGGACTGAACCGGACTTTCCCGGCAACGGGACAGGTTCCGCTGTCGGCGACGACACCACCGGTTCTTACACAGAGGAAACCATAGTCCACGGCGGTGGCCAGTCTATGCCGTTCTGGTACGACAATAATAAACAGGGCTATGCGTATTATTCGGAAGCTGAGATGACGTTGAGTGCAGGCAAAGACTGGACCGGCGAAGGCGTTAAAGAATTGTCTCTGTGGTTTAGAGGTTATTCGGCAACAGTCGGCAGCTTCGCAGAAGGACCGCTCGGTACTTACACAATGACTGCTTCCGGAACGGATATCGCGGGCCAGGCCGACGAATTCCACTTTGCCTATAAAATGATGAGTGGTCCCGGCTCGATTATAGCAAGAGTCCTGAGCGTTAGTGACACGGACCCGTGGGCCAAAGCCGGCGTTATGATACGCGAGACACTCGAGCCGGGCTCCAAACACGCCCTTGCATGTGTCACGCCCGGCAGTGGTGTGGCTTCCGAAGGTCGTATGACTACAGGCGGCGATAGTTTCAGCTCGAACCAGGCGGCAATTACTGCGCCTTACTGGGTAAAACTGGAACGGGACATGAGTGGTAACTTCACAGCCTCCCATTCGGTTGACGGCACAAACTGGAAAGCCGTAAGTGGCGCTACGGCACAGGGCATACAGATGGCCGCAAACGTCTATGTCGGTTTGGCGGTAACGTCACATGATGCCGCAGCAACATGCGAAGCCCAGTTCTCCAACGTCACTATCTCCGGCAACGTTACTCAGCAGCAGTGGATGAGCCAGGATATCGGGATAACAAGTAACGAACCTGAGCCGATGTATGTGGTTCTAAATGGCAATGGTGTAGTTTATCACGATGATCCGGAAGCATCGGTGATAAATGTGTGGACTGAATGGAGAATCGATCTGCAGGCGTTTGCAGATCAGAACGTGGATCTTGTCAATGTTGATAATATTGCTATCGGCATCGGGACTCAAGATAATGTGACGACACCAGGCGGTATTGGTAAGATGTACTTCGATGACATTAGGCTGTATCGGCCCGGCGATGCTCCTGAAGAGTAAATGCTGTTGTCGTCGAAACGAAATTGAATTTACATCAATTCGGGGCCTATGCTGGATGATAAAGCATAGGCCCCCTTTTTTCAGTGGAGTTTTTAAGGGCGAAAAGAAAGAATCACCCTTTTTTATCAGCAATTTCTCCATCCGGCTCAGAACTGCCGGGTTTCTCAGGAGGCAGCACGTATGTGATCTCCAGTTTAGGTGCGCAATCGCTGCCGCGGTCGAATGACGAGATATTCCGGTACCAGCCTTCGCGTATTGTTGTACCATCGGCTTCAACTTCGTCAACTCACCAATAGTAAGTCCGATCCCGGTCAGGCTGATCAAGAACGTAATTAGTTAGTTTCTGTTGCGGAAGCAGTGTTTGTCATTCCCGCGCAGGCGGGAATCCATTTTTTCGCTCTGGACCCCTGCTTTCGCAGGGGTGACATTGTGGTTCCTTGTTTTCCACAACAGAAACTAAATAGACAGAAAACAGAATGTGCAATGCAGAATCAAGAATTGAGAATTGAGAATGGAAAATAGTGAATTTGTATTCTTACCCTTTGCCTTATTTCTTATGTATCTTTGTGATTAGTAGTTATTTGAAAAAACAAGCCAATTAAAGCCAATTTTGGATTATAGCCCGATGTTTGCCTCATGAATCCAGCTAAGAGTTGTTCGCACCGGCGAAATTAGTATTGCTGTTTTTGCGAAATATTGTTAACAAGTACGCCTATGCCGAACAAGGATAAGAAGTATCGAGTTTTTATCAGTGCCGCTGAGCCGAGCGCCGACGCTCATTGTGCCGGTTTGATTGCCGCTATGCAGGAAAGCTGGCCCGGCATCGAATTCGTCGGCGTCGGCGGGCCAAAAATGGACCAGGCCGGCTGCGAATTGCTCGAAAACACCGTCGATAAAGCAGCGATGATTTACAAGGCCTTCAGTCAGGTCGCCCGATTCTATAAGATTCTAAAGCACATAAAACATTATCTCAAAAGCAATAACGTTGATCTGGTGATTGTTTGCGATTCGCCTTCGTTCAACTTTCACGTCGCTAAAGCGGCGAAAAAAGCGGGCATAAAGACGCTGTTCTTCGTTGCTCCGCAGCTTTGGGCCTGGGGCGGCTGGCGAATCCGCAAGCTGCGAAAATGCTGCGACAAACTCTGCTGCTTACTGCCTTTCGAGCAGGATTGGTTCGGCCAAAGAGGTATGGATGCGGTTTTCGTGGGAAATCCGCTTATGGACAAATTGGAAATTGCATTCTCGCGACACGAGCAATATGTGGATTTTGAGCCGAAACAAGTAAGGTTCGCCATTATGCCCGGCTCGCGAGCGGCGGAAATCGAATCGCTCTGGCAGCCGATGCAGCAGATAGCACTACGCCTTAAGGAAAAATACCCCGCAGCGACATTTATCGCTGTAGCGGTGGATGTTAGGCGGGAGGAGATTTTAAGAGCAACACAAATCCCCGGTTTCGAATGTCAATACAGCGTTGACTCGGTTAACAAGACGGCCTTGTCGGTCGATTTTTCAATTGTGACCAGCGGCAGCGCGACCCTGGAGATCGCCGCGGCCGGCTGCCCGATGGTCATAATGTACCAGTCAAGCAGGATTCTGTGGTATCTGCTTGGGTGGGCAATGAATACGAAATACCTGTCATTAGTGAATATTCTGGCCGGCAGAGAATTAGTGCCGGAGTTCATGCCGAATTTCACCTCGATCGACCCGATAGTCGCGAGCATCGAGCAGCTTCTGCAAGACAATGACAAGCTGGCGAAGCTAAGCGGCGAATTGACTAGGCTGACCGAACCGTTAGCCGAGAAAAAAGCCTCCCGTGAGGTGGCAAACATAGCCATCGAGATGATGCGTTGACTCTTTGGCTTCACTGTTTTAGCAGTACTCTTGCCCAGAAGTCTGGAGATTCTTAGTGATTGAACATGGAAGAATTCAAAAAGTAGACTTCTCGGCGACTTTTGCCTGCTTTGGCGCACTTACCTTCTGGTCATTGGGGCCAATCTTTATAAAGTACCTGACCGGGTATGTGGATTCCTGGACGCAGAACCTGCTGCGATACTCGGTTGCTTGCCTTTTCTGGCTGCCGTTTCTCATTCTTTCGGTCAAAACGAAACGTCTCGATCACAGGGTCTGGCGCAGGGCTCTTATTCCGGGCATAGCGAATATATTGATGCAGAGTTTATGGGCGGCGGCGTTTTACTATATCGGCCCGGCCTTTATGGTGCTGCAGACGAAAACGAATATTATCTGGATCGCAGGCTTCTCGTTCATCTTTTTCTCGGAGGAAAGGGCCCTGGCCAGAAGCAAACGCTTCTGGATCGGACTGACGCTGTCGGTGGTCGGACTGATCGGGGTGATGTACCACGAAGTGGAGCTTGCTGAGGCAGGAATAATTACCGGTATCATTATCGCCCAAGCGGCAGCCTTTATGTGGGGTGTTTATACGTTATCGGTAAAAATCGCGTTCAGGGACATAGACTCCCGCAGCGGATTTTCCGTAATCAGCATTTACACCGTTGCGGGTCTTGCCGTGTCCGCACTTTTGTTCGGCAAGGTGGAGACGGCAGCTCAAATGGGCGCCTGGCAGTGGGGTTGTGTAGTTATTTCCGGGATCACGGCAATCGCATTGGCCCATACGCTGTACTACGCCGCCATGAGAAGAATCGGGGCGACAATCCCCGCGCTGGTCATCCTTGCCCAGCCGTTTATAGTTCTTGCGATTTCCTATGTGGTCTTTGGAGAATCGATGAATATTTTCCAATTGCTTTTCGGGATCGTTTTATTAATAGGCTCCGCGCTTTCAATATGGGCCCAGCAGCATCTAAAGCGTAACGGACAGCCCCAGCCCCGCGGCAATTCGCGGGTGTAACTACTGCAGATGCAAGATTGACAAGAATGGGATTTAGACCTTAAGATATGTTAGTCAAAACTACAGTAGTTTGTCAACTTGGATTAGGCAGGTTGTCATTCCGCACTTGATGCGGAATCCAGGATGCCAGCGATTCTGGATTCCCGCTTTCGCGGGAATGACAAACTACAGAATCAATCATGACAGAGTACAAGCAGTAAAACAAAGTAGCGAAAAGCTATAAGGGAATATGTAGAAGGAGTTAGTATGAACAAGCTATCAGGAATAATAATTATGACACAAATTACATTTTTAGCATTCTCTCAAACCGAAGCGTTATCCCAGAATCGTGAAAGATCAGAAATAGCCACCGAGGACAAATGGAAACTGGAAGATCTCTATCCTTCGGACGAGGCGTGGAATAATGCAAAGCGGGAGATTGTCGCCCAATTCGATGAAGTAACGAAGTATCAAGGCAAATTGGCCGGCTCAGCGTCCACATTGCTGGCGTGTATGGAATTTAACAGTCGGATTTCCAGGCAGTTCGGGAGATTATTTTGCTACGCTTCTATGAAATCCGATGAGGACACAGGCGACTCGAAGTATCTGGGACTCAAGCAGGAAATGCAGCAGCTCAGCACCGACTACAGTTCCAAGGCGGCATTTATCACGCCGGAAATTGCAAAACTCGATAAACAACAAATCGATGCCTTCATGGAGCAAGAAGCGGGCCTGAAAGTCTACAAGATGGCTTTGTATGATATCCTGCGAATGAAGGCCCACACTTTGTCGGAAAGCGAGGAAAAGATTCTTGCCGAAGCGGGCATGCTGGCCGACGGCCCATCCTCGATTTATACGGTCTTCAGCAACGCGGAATTGCCTTATCCCGAAATAAAATTAAGTGACGGCACGATGGCAAAGCTGACCAAAGCCGGCTACAGCCGTTACCGGGCCGTGCAGAATCGAAGCGACAGGGAGGCCGTGTTCCAGGCGTTCTGGGGCGCGTTAAACAAGTTCAAAGCAACTTTCGGCACACAGCTTTATGCGAACGTAAAAAAGGATATGTTTTACGCCCGGACGCGCAATTACGAATCTTCGCTGGACAATGCCCTGGACAAGAACAACATCCCGACAGAAGTTTATATGGCTCTTATCGAAAACGTCACCAATAATCTCGATTCGTTCCATCGCTATCTGAGATTGAAAAAAAGAATGTTGTCAGTAGAGACGCTGAAATACTCGGACGTATATGCGCCGGTTGTCAAAGGGGTCGATTTGGAATATACGTATGAAGAGGCGAAGAAACTGGTACTCGACGCCATGAAGCCGCTGGGGGCCGATTACTGCCGGGTTGTCGCCGAATCGTTCGATAAGCGATGGATCGATGTTTATCCCTCGCCGGGAAAACGCTCGGGCGCATATTCCAACGGCGGCGCGTACGACGTCCATCCTTACATCCTTTTGAACTACAACGACCAATACGATGATGTCAGCACGTTAGCCCACGAACTGGGCCATACGATGCACAGTTATTACTCCAATAAGAATCAGCCGTATCCGACCGCCGACTATCCAATTTTCGTCGCAGAGGTGGCTTCCACTTTCAACGAGGCTCTTCTGATTGATAAAATGCTCAAAGAAATCGACGACGACGACACCCGGTTGTCGCTGCTGATGAATTACTTAGATGGAATCAAGGGGACTGTTTTCAGGCAGACTCAATTTGCCGAGTTCGAGCTGCGTATGCACGAAAAGGCCGAACGCGGCGAGCCGCTGACAGGGGACGCCCTTACCGAGCTTTACGGTGACATTCTGAAAAGATATTACGGTCACGATAAGGGAGTTTGCCATATCGACGAGCTGTACACGGTCGAATGGGCGTACATTCCGCATTTTTATTATGACTTTTACGTCTATCAGTACTCGACATCCTTTACCGCATCCACGGCGTTGGCCGAGCAGGTATTAGGCAAAGAGAAAGGCGCGGTCAAAAATTACATCGACTTCATATCAGCGGGAGGATCCGATTATCCGATCGACCTTCTGAAAAAAGCCGGCGTGGATATGACCAGCGCCGAACCATTCAACAAGACGATGGTGGCAATGAATCGCACAATGGATGAGATTGAAGCGATTCTGGCAAAAAAAGCTGACGATAAGCAGTAACGATGCTGCCTCTTACATTACGGACACTTTGCTATATTTTATGGACGGCGTTTAGGATAAAGCATGAACTCCGATTCTTTTGTCAAGACAGAGGATTTGACCAGGATCTACTCGTCCGGCACGATTGAGGTTGTAGCTCTCAAGGATGTGAGCCTGTCACTCGATCAGGGCCAGTTCTTCGGAGTCACCGGGGCTTCCGGCTCGGGCAAATCCACCTTGATGAATCTCCTGGCCGGACTGGACCGGCCTTCTTCAGGCAGTATCAAAGTCGAGGGCAGGCTAATCTCCGAATTGGATAAGGACGAGCTGGCCCTTTACCGGCGTCACCAGGTCGGCATGATCTTCCAATCGTTCAATCTTGTATCTTCCTACAGCGCTCTGGAGAATGTAGCTTTTCCGTTACTTTTTGCCAGCGTGGCCAAAAAAGAACGGAACAAACGAGCGGAACAAATGCTGGAAAAAGTAGGGCTCTATCCACGGAAAGATCATCGCCCGCCCGAGCTTTCCGGCGGCGAACAGCAGAGGGTGGCAATTGCCCGGGCTCTAATCAATCAACCGAAAATCCTGCTTGCCGACGAACCCACCGGCAACCTCGACAGCAAAACTTCGAGACAGATTGTGCAGACACTTTCGGAGTTGAATAAAAAGCAGGGCTTAACAGTAATCATGATATCCCACGAGGAATCTTTGCTGGACGAATTCGCCGATGACGTCATTCACCTCCAGGATGGCAAAGTTGTTCAAGAAGAGAGAATCAGGTAAAAATCTATGAGAATCTCCGATTATATCGAGCAATCTTTTTCCAATCTATGGAAGAAGAAGCTGCGCACCATTCTGACCACTTTCGGAGTCATGATCGGTATCGGTGCCCTTGTCTCGATGTTTTCTTTCGGCCAGGGAATCCAGGATAATATCACAAACACATTCAATGAGCTTCAGCTTTTCAATTATGTAAGTGTCTACCCCCGCTCCGAAAACAATCAGGCCAATCCATCCCCCGAGGAACTTAACGCACCGGAACAGGCCGGCCCGCAGATGCAGGTACTGGATGATGCATTCATCCGGGATGTCACCGAAATGGAAGGTGTGGAATCGGCCTTTCCCGAGGTCCGTTTTCCCGCTATGATTCGATTTAATGATGAAGAGAAATTCAGCCTTGTGCAGGTCCTGCCGGCGGATGTCTGTCAATCGGGCCTTATGAAACTTCGAGCAGGCAGACCATACGCGCCCGCGGACTCGAACGCTCTAATCATAAGTGATTCGCTGCTGCGCCGTATGAAGGTCAAGGAACCGGAGACCGTCATCGGGCAGAAAATCGTAATCTCGACATTGACGGTCGATTTGAGCCTTTCCAATATACCCAACATCGTATCATTCCTCATGGGAAAAGGGCTGCCCTTTTCCAGACAGAACTATCAGTTCACAATTGTCGGTGTTACCGAAAAAATGGGATTTGCCGGCCCGATGCCCGTACGAAGCGACGTTTTTATTACGCCTGCCGAGTCGGAAAATATGAAGAAACTGTCGCTGACGAGCATCTGGGATCTCTTCCAGTCGTCCCAGCAGGCCAAAGGTTATTCAATGGTGAACATCAAGCTGTCCTCGACAAAGTACATCGAGCACGTTAAGGATAAAATGGAAGACAGGGGTTTCAGGACATTCGCGCTGATAGACCATCTGGATGAAATGAAAACGGGCTTTATGTTTATGAATATGTTTCTATTCGCCGTCGGGATGATAGCCATCACAGTGGCCGCTCTTGGAATCATCAACACCATGGTGATGTCCATCATGGAAAGATACAAAGAGATCGGCATCATGAAAGCGGTCGGAGCCAGCGATGGGGACGTCAAAAAAATATTCCTTTTCGAGTCCGGAGCGATCGGTTTTTTGGGCGGCGTTTTAGGCCTTACCCTGGGGTGGCTGGTGAGCATGATCATCAATCAAGTCGTTAACTACTTTATGGTTAAACAGGGAGCCCCCTACATGGACTACTTCAGCTTTCGCTGGTGGCTTGTCTCCGGAGCGATAGTCTTCTCTGTGCTGATAAGTCTGGCCGCTGGCGTCTATCCTACTATGCGAGCGGCACGGGTCGACCCCGTCGTGGCACTGAGGCATGATTAACCTTCCGGCGTATAAATCGAACCGGCCGGGTAAAATATGCCGTATATACAAAAGAAGGTTATTTCAGAGATTCGAAAAACCTCTTGAATCGCGGCTGATACTTGTCGGTTATGTCAAACGACCCGATAACACCCTTTGCTTTGCCGACGATCGATTCTCTGTCCACAAATCCGAAATACCTCGAATCTCTGCTGCTGTCCCTGTTATCACCCATTACATAGTAGCTACCCTGCGGCACTGTCACCGGCCCGAAACTCCGCATCGCTTCAATCGAAGGAATGCTCATGACAGTATGAGTAACTCGGCCCAAATCTTCTATTGCTAAAACACACTTAACTCTCTGCTTACCGGATGGAAGTTCCGTGTATTTCCCGCCAATTTTCGTATAAACAACAGGTTCTCCATTAAGGAAAAGCGTGTTGTTTTTCATCTGGATCGTATCACCCGGCAGGCCAATCACTCTCTTGACCAACCGGACTCCGTCCTCAGGAGAAAAACAAATGACGATGTCCCCTCTTTCAGGATCCGACCATTTTGCAAGCCGATGCATAGTCAGAGGAATCCGGAGATCATAGGCTATTTTGTTCACATAGATCAAGTCACCTTCCAGAATAGTGGGATTCATCGAGCCTGTCGGCACCCAATTCCAGTCCGCCAGCGATGATTTTAGAGGAATGACTACGAAGACGACGAACAAAAGAGGGATTCGCCATTCCTTCCAGAACCTGTGTAAGTATTTCTTCACTCTTTCGGTCTTCATTTGTTTCCTCACTGAAATTTATCGGTTAGAAAAGTGTCAATTTATACGAGGAAAATGCACTGATGTTCTCTTTTACCCTTATTTTCATGCTATTCGAAGAGCAAACAGTCATTTTCCTACTGTCTTGACTATAACCCACTTTAACAAAAATACTAAAACAATGATATACCTTGTTCCTGTTGCTTTTATGGCGGACATGTGATATTTTAATGCAGCATTAAGGTTAATTTGTGCCGCTAAACGTCCATTAGAGATAAGATTTTGACTCAAAAAAAGATTAATGGAGACAAGAAAATGAGACAAGCTGCAAGGATGTTGTTAACGCTGGGTATCCCGGTAATACTTTTGTCAACGCTGGCGGGCTGTCAGCAAGGTGCATCCGAATCGGGGAAAAAGGTTGCGCTCTGGAACGGGAAAGACTTTTCCGGTTGGAAATTATACGTCGCCGACGAAGACGTCAATGTCAATGATATCTGGTCTGTCAAAGAGGGCGTAATACATTGCAAGGGAAAACCCAACGGATATATGCGAACCGAAAGCAAGCATGCGGACTACCGCCTGCACCTCGAATGGCACTGGCCGGATGAGCCCACCAATAGCGGCGTGCTGCTTCATGCCTCCGGAACGGACCAGGTATGGCCCCAATGCATCGAATGCCAGCTAAAAGCAGGCAGCGCCGGAGACTTCGTCCTGATGGGCGGTGCGGGAATCACAGTTGACGGCAAGGACATGCAGAACGTCGAGAAAAGATTCGTGATGATACCAAAGAAAGAGCAAAGCAGCGAAAAACCTACCGGCCAGTGGAATACGTACGAAATCCATAGCGACAAAGGTACGATTAGCTGTTATGTCAATGGCGTGCTCCAGAACGAAGGAACCGCTGCGAGCCTAACTACCGGCTGGATCTGCCTGCAAAGCGAAGGCGGCCCAATCGAGTTCCGCAACATCTACATAGAACCGCTCAAATAGAGTATTTTTCCGCTTTGATAAAGGTAGAAATCTATTGAGCTTTGTGTCATTTAAGAGGCAATCAGAGATATTAGAACTCTGAAGTTTGATAGAATTGCATTTTCACTTTACGGCCCGGATTATGTCCTCATGATGAGAAGAAACTAAAGCACATATCCGTTGAAAAAAAGCGAGTATTTCTTGACTTCTTGAGCGGTTAGAGGTATTCTATTTGCCCAAGATTAAGCATTTAAGGATAACAGAGAATATATGAAGGATATCGAGAAACCACAGGAACAATTCGAGGATATGCGTATCCTCGATGAGTTGAAGAATTCGTATCTTAACTACGCGATGAGCGTGATCGTTTCACGTGCGCTGCCGGACGTTCGCGACGGCTTGAAGCCTTCGCAAAGACGCATCCTGGTTGCAATGAACGACTTGAACCTCGGCCCCCGAAGCAAGCACCGAAAGTGCGCAAAGATCGTCGGTGATACCGGCGGCAACTACCACCCTCACGGCGACCAGGCAACTTACGGAACCCTGGTCAGGCTGGGCCAGGAATGGAATATGCGTTATCCGCTGGTGGACCCGCAGGGTAATTTTGGCAGTATCGATTCCGACCCTCCGGCGGCGATGAGATATACCGAAGCAAGAATGGCCGCCCCTGCAACGGACATGCTCGAGGATCTCAAGCACGACACCGTTGATTTCATACCGAACTACGATGAGACCCGGACCGAGCCGACGGTTCTGCCGTCGAAGTTCCCGAACCTGCTGGTCAACGGTTCTACCGGAATCGCAGTCGGAATGGCCACTAATATCCCGCCGCACAACGTCGCCGAGGTTTGTGATGCCCTGCTGTTGGTTATTAATGAGCCGAACTGTGGATTCAAGGATATTATCAAGCTTCTACCCGGCCCGGACTTCCCAACAGGCGGAATTATCTGTGGCAGAAAAGGGATAATGGACGCTTATACGACCGGTCGGGGTCACTTGAAGGTTCG
>Ga0114918_10003226_pt1 | contig 14461 bp, 14 predicted proteins | sample LantaG_FD_87015 | JGI IMG/M metagenome (GOLD analysis project Ga0114918, IMG submission 87015) | Deep subsurface microbial communities from Baltic Sea to uncover new lineages of life (NeLLi) - Landsort_02402 metaG | ecosystem: Environmental > Aquatic > Marine > Oceanic > Sediment | place...
ACAATTAATGACAAGGTTACACCCGGTCAATTAGTTTCAGATACAACCGATAATGTTTGTGGGTGGGTAAGAACAGATGGTACGTTCTCAGTTGAATTGAATACTACTCCTACTAGTGGTGGTTTAGTAACAGCTAACTACTGTTATTACTATGACACAGCGGATGATGGTGAGCCACTAGTTCCGCAGGTAAATATTCAATTGCGTGCTGAGACACTGACAGCCCAAGACTTTCCACTAAGAGCAAGTTATGCGGTTGGCGCAAGTATAGATTTGGAAAAAGCACACGGGTCAGAATTGGCCCCTTTACATAGTAATATGTATCGAAAAGCCGCTTAATTCGGTGGAAGTCTTATGTATATAGTATATATAAGATAATACCGAGCTAGATTGGAATACAGATTGATGAATAAAATATATTCCAAAAATAGTGTAACGACTACGTTGGCCGAGGTGACTCGGTTGGCTAAGGCGGCGACCCTTAAACTAGGGTTAAGATATAGTCTGAACCCTGCGGTGACGTAGGGAGGTGGGAGGAAACTACCCACTCGCCTATCGAAATAATAGGTTATAAAAGTAACAGATTGTGATTCTTGAAGATGAGATAATTAAATATCTCGGTGGCGAGATTGAAGATTTTGGTCTCGCGTCGTTGGCAACAGCGGCATAGTTAAAGCTACTCAATTGCTGGAACATCCTAATAGGTAATGCTAAGGACAATCAGCAGCTGCTAAAATGAATAATATGGAAATAGATATTAAAAGATTATGTGAATGTGGTTGTGGTCTAGTGGTTAAACCTAACAGTAGGTTTATTAGTGGGCATAATAGGCGTGGAATGAAAAATAGTTCTAAACAAAAAGAAGCTGTTCGTAATTACATGCTTACGAATAATCCTGCAAAAAGACCAGAAGTTGCTGCTAAAATATCTATTTCTAATAGTGGTAAAAAACAATCTCTTGAAACAAGATTAAAAAGATCTATTTCATTAACAAATAATCCTAAAGTTATTGCCGCAAGAATAGGAAATAAGAATAGAAAAGATACTTCTACAAGTTCGATTGCCAGACGTAATATGAGTATTGGAGCACTTGGAAAAGTATATTCTAAAAGTCACAAAGAGGCAATAAGTTTGGGATTGCGTAAACATTTTTCTATTGTTGAGAATAGAATAAGACGTGCTAAAGAAATAGCTAGTAGAATTCAGTTAAAAGGATATCAATATAAAACTGGATATATTCATCTTGTTCGTTTAGATTGCCAATTGCACTATCGTTCATCTTACGAAATGTTAGCCTTAATTCTTTTAGATCAAAAAGAAGAGGTTGTTAAGATTGATGTAGAAACTGTCTATATTCCTTATGTGAATAGGAGATGCATTAAAGTTTATACTCCAGATTTATTAGTTACATTAGATGATGGCAAAAAAATTCTTATTGAAATTAAGCCGAACGCATTTGTAAATTCATTTGATGTACAAAAAAAGATTGATGCTGGAATTGCGTGGACAGAAGATAATGACATAACATTTTGTATTTGGACTGAAGATATTCTTCATAATAGTAGTTCAACGACTACGTCTTTACAAGAGATTGTGAAGGCTACGGTAGCTTACTCTCGTAGTAAAAGGTATAGTCTGAACCCTGTGGTAACACAGGGAAAGAGGCAGAAATGACCTCTTCGCTTATTAATACTTTAGTGATTTTGTTAATAAGTCAACAAGTAACAGAATGCAAGTTTGAGGTTGATCAGTACGGGCTTGACCTAATCGAAGTTGCGGCCACTGGCGCGAATGCTGCTACTGGTGTGGGTACTTGGACTGCTACTCCTGCGGGTGGACAAGAATGGCTCTGGAAAAAATATGAGTTCCTTGATAGGATTGAATATGGATCTAACAATATCTTCAATCAGACATTGCGTGCGTTCTGTAATTTCATTATTGCAGGTAATAACGTGGCGCGTGTTATTCGGCAACAGGGTGATCATTTCAAACCCGCTCCTGGGTTGGATAAGACTGTCCCGACTGGGCCGATTGAGTTGGGTACGTTAGATAACAGGTTAGTAATTCAAAATCCGTTCATGAATACTAACCGATATATTCTTGGTTATCGAGGTGATAATTACTTATTCGCGGGTGCGGTGTACGCTCCCTACATTCCGCTATTTTCTACTCCTACTTTGATTACTGCTGATCTTATGGCTCAAAAGGGTTTCATGAGTTCGGCTGGATTTAGAGTAACAAATGAAGGAATGTTTACTTATGGCACCATTGACATGAGTGGTATGAGTTCGTAACAAGGTGTGATTTGTTGTTTTTGCTTGTAGGTGGAGGGAGAAAATAAAATATCTCTCCACCTATTATTAACTTTTAGAAAGGGTATAAAAATGGCAGAAAAAGAAAGTGTTGAAAAAATTGTTAGATCTTTAATTAGTGGATGTATCAAAACGAAAGTAGAACTTTACGCCGTAGAAACTGAAGAAGTGTTAATTATTAAATTTGGTAGTGAAAAAGAGTATGAGCGTTTGCTAAAGGTTAGTGCGTTTGTTTCTGCTACACATGAAGAGCTTCTTGATTGGGTAAATAGAAGTATCCCAATAATTCAGGACAAAGAGGTTGTTTCTCCTCCTGTTGATACGTCTGCAGCTTTAATAAAGCCAGGATCTATTAAGTCGACAACTAAGCGTGTAACTTCAGTAAAGTCTGGATTTCTGGCGGCAACATTAGAACCTGTAAAAGAACTTTCTGAGGAGATTCCGATAGCTGAACAAGAGAAAAAGCCAGTGTTAAATCAGGTAAGAAGGAAAAAATAAATGGCCAGGCAACTAAATACAGATAATACCTCTTTTAGTGCTGTTAATCTTACTGAGTCAACTGATGTTGAATTAGTATCTTACACTGCTACGAAGGATGTGTTGATTTCAGTGAGAGCGGATTTAGGAACAATCGCTGCTCCTTTAAATTCATTAGCTTCTGTGATTGATTTTTCTGCGTGGATTACGAAAACAACTGGTGATATTGTAGAGGCGTATTCTAAAGAGGTTAGTAAGGCGGATAGTCAAACTATTCTTCCGTATACATTTCATAAGAAGATCTTGCTTCTAAAAGGTGAAGTAGTTTCTGTAACTGCTAATAGTGATAATATTTCTGATATATCCGTGAATGGGGATGTATATATTATTGGAGACAATGCTACATATGATAGTACAGATTTTGCTTTAAGTAATTTAACTGCTTTAATAGAATTGGGTTCATATGAAGCTAGCTATGATTATGAAGTTTATATTAGAGTAGATATAGGAAGTGCGACTTATCCATTAGATGATGGTTCTTCTAGTCTGACTGTTATCGGTGAGACGACGCAGACTAGTGGTGTTGAATCTATTTCATATGAATCTATAGTTAGTAAAAGCATAAATGTTACGCAAATTATTTATATGCTTGATAATAAAGTAATTCTTCGGGCAGATGAGTCTTTTGCTCTTTTATTGCAGTCAGACAATGTGAGTGATATATCTGTTAGTGGAACTATTTATTTTGCTTTGGTAAGCACTACGAGTCGATCTAGTGTACTGGATTGGGTTAAGATTGAGTTTCTTCCTTTACAATTTGCTACTCCAGATGAAACGGTTTATCAGTTAGTTGAAAATGCAATAAGGTATTGGAATACACATAATGGATATAAAATTAGCACGGTAGTGGAAGCACCTACAGGCACGATTCGAGTGCAGTTAGATCCTGGTTTTAAAGGAGTTGCTCAAGTTTATCCAACATTAAATACAGAGTGGATTTTAAATGATCATCCAATGTGGTCTTTGTTAGGTATCACAATATTAGATAACGTCACTACTGATTTGATCATTATGTCTGAGGCGTTTAAAATATATCGACAGTATGTTGGAACAAATTTTCATTGGCATTTTGAGAGGTCATTAGACCAGGCGGTGGGTGGATATTTATATTTAAGAAATATGCCATCTAAGAACGACTCTTTATATGTTGTTGGGACTAAAAGAATAACATCTCTAGAAGATATTAAAGATGATTTTATTCTAGATTGGATTCTTTATTACGTAAAAGCATTGTTAAAACAGGTAGAGGGTAATACTCTTCGTAAATCAGACATCATTAATATTAAAAATGATGGACAGGCTTTATATGATGAAGGTAGAGATGAGCAGGAGAAATTAAAAGAAAAACTGTCTATGGAAGCACGATGGGTTGCGCTTGCTAAACGATTCTAATTAGAGAATAGCATGTTTGAACAATTAAGAGCTGATGATATATTCAAGCCTAAGTCTGAAGAGGAGGTTATACAAGATATTTTATTTCAATTTAATATTATTGAAAATGAAAGTGGTATTTACGATGTAGATGGTGATGTTGATTTATCTTATAGTAATTTAACTAAACTACCTATTAAATTTGGGTGTATAAGTGGAAATTTTGATTGTGGTCGCAATAATTTGATTTCTTTAGAAAATGCTCCTAGAGAGGTATATGGATATTTTGATTGTAGGAACAATAAATTAACTTCATTAAAGGGTATTGGAGAAGTTAAAGGTGGAATTTATTGTGATGGAAACTTGGCTTCTATAGAAAAATTAATGAGAACTGTTGGTAGATAATATGTTAAGTCAGTTACTCGACAACACATTGCGAATAGATGAAGCAAATCTTTCTGCAATTAAGAGAAAGCAAGCTTCAATTACAAGACTTTTTCCTACTTTTCCTAATAGAGTAAGACAAGTAAAGAAGAATGGTGGAGTTAGGTTTATTGATGAAGATCCTGGAATATGGTATTTTAATGTATCTTCTGGTACAGAAAAAGGTTTGTGGTATACAGTTTACATTAAGTTTGTGAATATTAAACCTATGTTGAAAATGTTGGTAAATGATAGGAGAATGCTTAAAACTGGTAAAAGATTAATTGATTATCAAAAGGTAGCTGATTATATTTTACGAAAAGCAGACATTAAAATCTTATGTGGATGTTTGGTTGGAGAAACAGAAGTTATACTTTTAGATGGTAGAATACTATCTATGCATAAAATATTAGAAGAATATGGCACCAATAAAGAATTTTGGGTATATGCGTCTGATGAGAATGGAGATTTTGTTCCAGCAAAAGCTAAGTGTGCAGGTCAAACCGGATTGTTTCACAATTTAGTTGAGGTTTTTATTGATAATGGAAAAAGTGTTAAGTGTACACCAGATCATTTGTTTAGAATGAGAGATGGAACTTATAAAGAAGCTAAAGATCTTAAACAAAATGATTCATTAATGCCTCTATATCTAAATGAAAGTAAACCTAGTGGCAGATATTCACAACGGTATTTAAAGATTAAATTGAATGGCAGACGTGGCAAAGATGGTAGATCTGTTTGGAAAATGGTGCATAGAATAGTTGCTGAAACTATTTTGAAGAAGAGTCATCAAGAAAAAATAGATAAACTTATAGAAACTAATAAAGAGAAGTTTTTAGTTGTTCATCATAAGGATTTTAATACGCTTAATAATGTTCCTGATAATATTGAATGGCTTGGCAAAGATGAGCATTGGCGTTATCATGCAAAACTTGGCGAGAATAGAATAAGTGCGTTTAAAAAAGCATGTGAAGATGAAGAATTTAAGAAAAAGATGTCTAAGAGTAATAGTAAAGCTGGAAGAATATGTCATATTAAAAATCCAGGTATGTGGAAAAAAGGTAATGATGTGCGAATTGCGTTTGCAAGAAGCGAAGAAGGAAGAGCTATTTGTTCTGCAACAATGAAAAAAACATGGCAAAACAAAAGAGAGGCCATGATGGCTACGAATAGAGTTAGATCATTAGAAACTAGAAAAAAAATAAAGGCGGCTTGGACTCCAGAAAGAAGAGAACGAGCCAGACGATGGATGTCTTTATTGAGCAGAACTTTGAAAAGAGATTCATTAGGACGTAATCACAAAGTTGTTAAAATAGATCATATAGTATCTGATGAAGGTACGCCTGTTTACGATTTGTCTGTTGAAAAATATCATAATTTTGCACTGGCGTCAGGTATTTTTGTACATAATTGTGAAGCTTTCCAGTTTTACGGACCTGCTTATATATTGAGTTTAAGTAAATATAATGCAAAATATACAAGAAGAGAGAGGAGACCTCCGGTAATTAGAAATCCCAAACAATATGGTGCTGTGTGCAAACACATGCATTTGGTATTGTTAGAATTGTCAACTATGGCAAATAAGATGGCTCAGCATTTAAGAAAATTTTATGTAAATGATATAAAGAGATATGAAGGACAAGTTGGCAGAACAAGAGAGAATGTATGCGAAGACATATTTAAGCCTAAGAGTATGGAAGAGGTTATACAAGATATATTAATTCAAGTTGGAGCTGCTAAAAATGATGATGGTAGCTATGATGTTAAAGGTAATGTTGGTTTAGAGGGATTAGGTTTAACTAAAATACCTATTAAATTTAGACACATAGATGGAAATTTTTATTGTGGTAATAATAAACTAACTTCATTAGAAAATGCTCCTGAAAAAGTAGGTGGAACTTTTGATTGTGATTTTAATTATTTAACTTCTTTAGAAGGAGCTCCTAGAGAAGTAAGTGGATATTTTGATTGTAGTTTTAATAAATTAACTTCACTGGAAGGTGCTCCTAAACATGTAGGTGGATATTTTGATTGTAGTTTTAATAAATTAACTTCACTGGAAGGTGCTCCTAAACATGTAGGTGGATATTTTAATTGTCGTGATAATAATTTAACTTCTTTGAAAGGCCTTGAAGTAGTTGTAGGTGGAATTATTTGTTTTGGTAATCCAGTTTCTGAAAAAGAATTACTAGCGACCATTGGAAGATAATATGTTTGAACAGTTACTTGAACATATAAAAAACGCAGTTAATGAAGCTACGACTGGTAGTATGATTGCTTTTGTTCCTGGTGGGTTTGCGTCTAAGTCAAATGTATTTAGGGCTTTAGCTCAAAAGCAAGAAGATTGGGATATTACTATACATGAAAAACCTAATGGAAAGCATGTACAGCTAAAAGGAGGACCAACAATTAAAGTAGCTAAAGATGATTGGGGTAGTTTTAAAAAAGAAGTTTTAGGTGGTGGTAAAACTTTTAAAAAATTGAATTTGAAGAAGTATAAATAATGTTTTCTCAACTGTATGAACAACTAAAAGGTGAGGATATTTTTAAGCCTCAGAGTATAGAAAAGATTATACAAGATATATTATCTCAACCTGGAGTTACTAAAAATGAAGATGATAGTTATAATACTGAAAGTAATGTTGATTTGCGTGATTTAGATTTAACTAAAATACCTGTTAAATTTAGACTTGTGGATGGAAATTTTAGTTGCAGTTTTAATAAATTGGTTTCTTTAGAAGGTGCTTCTGAAAAAGTAGGTGGAAGTTTTTATTGTAGTTATAATAAATTGGTTTCTTTAGAAGGTGCTCCTAAAATAGTAGATGGAGATTTTTGGTGTATTTATAATAATTTAACTTCTTTGGAAGGTATTGGAGAAGTTAAAGGTGAAATTGTTTGTACTAATAATCCAGTTTCTGAAAAAGAATTACTAGCAACTATTGGAAAATAATAAATGGCAAAAATAGAACAACAAATTAGAGGAATGTTAAGGCAATTTCCATTCACACTTATTGAGCAGAATACTTATTTTTGGAAAAGAGGATTTGGCACTGTAGCATATAGTACTCCATCATTTATAGCAATTCCTGTGATTCCAAAAATAACTAGAGAAAATAGATTGTTTCGATTATCTAAAGGAATCGAATCATTAGCTTCTCAAAAACGACACAAAGAAGTTAAACTTGATATTGTTGAGAAGTGTGTAAAAAATAAAGACTTACGACCATTGTTTGAGCACTTTGAATCAGTTAAACAACTTTTTGGTGTTACTTTAGTTAGCTCTGTTGGTGGGGTTAGACTGGTGTATGAAGGTTTGGTTACACTTGATTTTAAGCCTTTCGAACGAATCACAGTAAGTGATAAAGATATTTTAAATGAAGTTGAAGAAGAGAAAATAGCAAGAGTAATTCATGGAGTTATTTTACCATTAAATAGTGGATTTTCAAATACATTTTTTAAAGAATTGAGAGACATAATGTAATGAGTACATTTAATGAACTTTATGATCAATTAAGAAACGTAAATGAGCAGGTAACTGTTCCTATTAAGCCTATGACTCCTACCGAGCCATATACTCCGGAGCCTACTACGCCGGCAGAACCTAAAAAAAGACCAAAGAGTCCTATAGTTCCAGCTCCTGGGATTCATCCTAAGCCAAAAGCTTCTAAAAACAAGGATGTGGATTTATTTAAAGAAGCAAGGTCATCAATTAAAGAAATGGCGTTTGATCCCGGTAAGTTTCCTTCTTTTATTCATCCAGAAAAGAAAAGATGGATAGAAACTGGTGATGAGGAGTTGGACGCTATATTGCCAAAGTTAACCGAAGGCGAGCAGAGCTATTTGGAAATGATAACAAGTAAAAGTTATCAAGATATGATTGGACGTTTAGAGAAATATACTAATACTGAGGCTGAAAATATTGATTTGCCCCAGTTATTTAGTACAGTGCTTCAGTCTTTACAAAAGGCAATCGAAATTGAAAAAGGTAGCAAGAAAACATTAGAAGATTTGGCATTGAAAACTGTTTTAGAGTTAGATGAATTTGAAATGATAAAGGAAGCGTATGAGGGTGGTTCTGTTAGATTTGATATTCAATTAGGTCAGGCAGAACTTGATCCAACTAAAATTGATATGAAGGCCGAAGAAGGGGAGTTATCAGAGGCTGAAGAAATTAATTTAGAATTGGCTACGGAATTAGAAAAACTAGGTGAAAGGCAATTGCAGCGTAGATTGGCTAATCTTTTAATTCAAGGAAGTGCTGTATTAAAGTTATACTTATTTAATTTGGTGAACGAAGAATTGGTTAAGATTGATGAGTCTCTTCCTAAGTGTTATGGACTCTTGGCTGTATTTGCTCAATTGGGATATTGGATAGCTCCTCCTGGGATCGAGCAGATGGTTGCTAATAGTTCAGAGGGGGCTGCAGGTTCTGAAGAAGTCATTCCCGAAGGTGAAGGTTATATAATTAAAGTAAGGGGAGTTACATTTCCATATTTAATTCATGAACTGACAAAGGGTATTTATGAGTGGATTTCTTTAAATCCAGAGTTAAAAACAGCTATGAAATCTGATAGTCTGGAAAAAGAAACAGAAGACATTATAGTAGGTTCTGAACTATTTAAAATAATTACTTCTTATATTCCAGCAGGTAAACAAAAATATATTCCGTTAGTACATAAGAAATTATTGGAACTTTCAAGAGAGCAGATTAAGCAGGTTCTGGCAAAAAGTGCGAAGGGTAAAAGTATTATAGTTAATTTAGTTCGCGAATCAGAGAGAGAATGGGACGAGTATCAAGAAGAAAAGCGCGAAGGAGAATCTGATTAATATGTTTGCTCAATTATATGAACAACTACAACAAGTCATAGGTGAAGGCATGTCATCAGCTAAGCGTAATTATTTGCATACAAACAAAGTGTCTAAGAGGGATTTTGATAAATTAGCTAAAGCAGATCCGTCTAGAACAAAAAGGTATATTGATTGGATGTGCAAACAATTTGTTGAAGGAAATGATATTGATCAAGTTATCGTATTTATTAGAGACTTTGATAAGTTGGTAGAAAAAGGTTTGATTAAAGATAAAGATATTTATTCATATGATTATGAATCAGCTACTAGTGAGGTAGAAAAACACAGAGAAGAGAAAACAAAAACCGAAGTCGAAAAAGCACAGAAAAAAGGTGCTGAAGTAATTTTAGATACCGATAAAGTATTAGTTATACTTCCTAAAACCAGAGAGGCTGCTGTTTTATATGGCAAAGGCACAAAGTGGTGTACGTCTGCTTTAAAAAATAATGCTTTTGATGAATATTTTAGGCGACAACATATTAATTTATATATAATAATTAGTAAAAAGACTAATAGAAAATATTGTATGCAAGTTGATTTTGGTGAAAAGGAAGGAAAGAAGACTTTGTGGGATGAAGTTGATGCAGTAATGAGTTCTGCTGAAACCAAACGTATACTTAAAGAATTGGGTATAGGATAATATGTTTTCTCAACTGTATGAACAATTAAAAGCTGATGATATTTTTAAGCCTAAGTCTGAAGAAGAGGTTGCACAAGATATATTAATTCAACTTAAAGCTACTAAGAACGAAGATGGTAGCTATGATATTGAAGGTGATGTTGGTTTAACTAATTCAAATTTAACTAAAATATCTATTAAATTTAGATATGTGAGTGGAGATTTTTATTGTAGCTGGAATAATTTAACCTCCTTAGAAGGAGCTCCTAAATTAGTAGGTGGAAGTTTTTATTGTCGTGGTAATAAATTGACTACTTTAGAAGGTGCTCCAGAAAAAGTAGGCGGAGATTTTTATTGTAGTAGTAATAAATTGATTTCATTAAAAGGTATTGGAGAAGTTAGAGGTAGGATTGTTTGTGATAGTAATCCTGTTTCTGAAAAAGAACTATTAGCAACTATTGGAAGGTGACTCACTAGATAAGAATTAATTTATGGAGTTATAGATATGAGTATTCCTATTAAAGATTTGGTGTTTGAGAAGTATGATGTTATTGAGACAAATCAAGCTAATCTTCCTGCTAAAGTGTTGTGTAGAATAACTTATCCCATATGTAATATTGGTAAGTTAAATGCTAACAACAGAATGTATGGTCGTGACGTTTGGGATAAGGTCTTACAATCTGAAGGTTTGCAAGAAAAGCTGGAAAAGCGTTGTCTCTATGGTCACGCAGAGCATCCTAAAGAGTCACAAAGCCGATTGGAGAAGACTTCTCATGTTGTTAATCGAATGTGGATTGATGAGAATGATAACAAAGTCAAGCAAGAGATAGATGTTCTTGACACTCCTTATGGAAGAATTGTAGATACTCTTGTGCAGGCAGGATGTGGTGTGGGTGTTTCTACTAGGGCTGATGGTGAGTTGGAAGAGGCGACAGATGAGAAAGGAGAGAAGTATCTTAATGTGCTTTCTGAACCCTATAATTATATTACTACAGATTTTACAGCAGATCCTTCGACAATTGATCCTTATCCAGAAGATGTGCAAATGAGAATGGTGGATTGTATTTCTAAAGATCAGAATGAGATCGATGATGGTTTTGCGATAGCAGTTCTTGAGGGTCTTCAAGTGTCACAGGCTAAAGATCTATGTGAATCTATTAAACAAGTTAATAAAGATGTCGCCACGAGTGAGCAGGTTACATTACAAATAGATGAGAGCACAGCAAATGATTCTAGTAAGTCACTTGTTAAGAAAATATTTGATTTTATTGATAAAGATTGGAAAGAGAAAAGAGAAAAAGAAATTATTGAATTGATTAAAGAATATCGTGAACGATTTGTGCTTGTTTCTAAAGATAAAGTAGTTGATTATTTGAGGCGTTTATGGCATACTAACGAGAAAATTTCTGCTCCATTTGTCAGTGATGAATTCAAGCAGACTTATCAATCTCTTTTGGAAGTGGATGATGAAGAAGATGAAGATTTGATTCCATCTTCTGATGAAGAAGATCTGACTCTACCTGATGAAATTGAAGTTGAAAACAATGGTGAAGACGACATGGAGCAAGATGATACAGTATTAGCAGATACTGATATGCCTCCTTTTTCTGCCGCGTCACCAGTGGGAGGTGAGGATGTAGAAATTACCACTCCTGCCCTGGAGCTCCCTCCTACTGGGGCGCTTAATAATATCCCTGAAATTGGATTTACTCTTCCTGAACCAATTGTTGAACCATCAAAAGTTAGTTTGGATAATCTTTCTGATAGACTTGGGTTTTTGGAGTTTATGACAGATTCAGGTAATAATACATCTAATCCTTATTTGACACGTTTGAGCAAAGAACGTATGGAATTGTTAGATGATTTGTCTGGTCGTTATAATCGAGCAATGAGTGAGAGTAAAGATAAGGAAGTAAAAACCCAAATAGATGAGAAGGAAGTAGATGAGACAGAAGATGTTAAGGCATTGTATAAGAAGACTGAGTTTTCTCCTCCAGAAGGTAAGGGTGTTCACACTAAAAAGTTTCATGAAGTGGCGACTTCGATAATGAAGAGTTTAAAAGAAGACCCGGATGTTAAAGATAAATCTGCAGATGCCATAAAGACAAGCGCTTATAAGATGGCAATGAGTCAGTTAGGCAAAGACAAGGCGGTTAAGAAAGGACATCGTTCTGAGTCTATTAAAGAATGCTATTGGGAAATGGTTGACTATCTCTCAGGAAAGCCAATCAAGCCCGAGCTTATAATGAAAAAGGATGAAGAGAAGAAGCCTAAAGGTGTGATGTCAGAAGCAGATATAATAGCAGGTAGATTAGAAGAGACAAAGAAGAAATCAGCATCTTCTATTTATGATACGACTGTTGATTGGATGATAAAAGAAGCGCTGACTAGGGTGGAGAAAGATAAGGCAGTAGAATTAATCGAGCAGTTAGAAGAGTCTTTGCAAGTCAATGAGAGCAGTAGAAAGGTAGAAACAAAGATTCTTTTTGGTAAACTAAAAGAAGAACTGGATATTTTACAGAACAAATATGGAGCAGTTAAGAATCAGTTAAAGGAGACTTTTGATAAATTAAAAATAGCCGTTGGAAAGTTAGATGCTATACAAGCAGAGGCTGATAAACAAGATAAAAAATTTAAAGAATTAGAAGATGAATTTGCTAAAAAGGAGGCAGAGCATGAAACTGAGTTGCAAGCAAGAGAAAGCAATTTCACCAAAGAAAAGAAACAAATATTAACAAAATATATTGAGTCTAAGTTTGCTGGTGTGAAATCTTTGCCAAAAAGGACTCAAGCACTTCTTGAGGAATGTTCTACAATAGAGCAGTTAGATGAAGCAATCATTAACGTCAGACAGGATTTAAGTGAGGATGCACTTCATTCCACTCTAAATGAAGGAACTGTTGACGAAATTAATGTGCTTGCTCCAACAACCGATCCCAAAATGGCAGAGATAACCAATACCATCAAAAAGGTGTTTGAAGGTATGCATTAATTTTTGGAGATTTTATTATGGATTTAGATGTAATGATACAGAGTAGGATGACTGCAATCACAGAGCGGCGTAAGCAGCTCATTCGTGATTGGGATCCCTACATTTCGGCAGTCAATAGATTTATGACTGAAACTAGAAGTCAGCCATTAACTGAATACGACAAACAGAACATAGCCCAATGTTTAGAGAACGCAGTCATTGAGACTGGTTTGAAAAGCAATGCCAGATTGCTGCATGAGGCTACTACTGGTGATGCAATTCAATTTATGGCCGTATGTAATAGTGCGGCGGCTTAGTAGTAATATTAGGCGCAATAATGGGCTAAATTCAGGGAAACCGTAAAAGAAGTTTAAGATGAATATGGAAGTTGAAACCAAAAAATTTATGTCTAAAGAATGTTTGAATTGCGGAAAAACTTTTCAATTTCATATCAATAGAAAAGGTTCAGCAAAATATTGTTCACGTATATGTAAGGATGCTGCTCAAAAAGGAGTAGCGCCTTATAATAAAGGCTTAACCAAAGGACAATATAAGAAACAAGTTTTGGTTTTAACAAATAAATGTTTAAATTGTGGTACGTTAGTTAAAAATAAGTTTTGTGGTCATAGTTGTCAAACATCTTATCGAAATAAGCAACGTAAAGGCATATCTTATTTAGAGTTTTATGGCGAAGAAAAAGCTCTTGAGATAAGAAAAAAAATGTCAAAGAGTATAGCAAAGACTGCTTTAAAAACGCATTTTACTAAAAAAGCTGCAGCGGTAGTTGGTAAACAACGCAGAGGTAAGACTTGTGAAGAAATTTATGGTGTTGAGGGAGCGAAACAATGGAAAAAATCCATTAGAGCTTCTGTCATAGCTTATTCACAGTCTGCAAAAGGTGTTGCTGAAAGGAAAAAAACCAGCGAGTTGCGCATAAGGGAAATAGTTTCAGGCAGAACTTTTGCTAATACTAAGAAAGGCTATTTCGAAAATGTTTATTATGGTTCATCGTTAGAGAGAAGTTTTTTACAACAATGCTTTAGAATTTTAGGGTCTTTGAAATACATTAGAAGAAATACAATTGAAGTACTATTATGTAGTAAAGGTTTTCGTAAGACAGTGCCTGATTATTTGATTGTAGATGATAATGATATTTTATTGGCTTTAATAGAATGCAAGTGGGAGAAATACATGCTTAATTCTCTTACTTATGTCAAAGCATCAGCGTTGTATAGATACGGACAAGAACAAAACTTATGTACTGGCTATTTCACATACAAAACATTAGAATTATTCAAAAAACTTCAAGGCAATCCTGATCCAAGACGATTGAATCTTTTACTTAATTATGCAAAACAAGAGTTACATGATTATGTTGTA
>Ga0114918_10003227_pt1 | contig 14456 bp, 27 predicted proteins | sample LantaG_FD_87015 | JGI IMG/M metagenome (GOLD analysis project Ga0114918, IMG submission 87015) | Deep subsurface microbial communities from Baltic Sea to uncover new lineages of life (NeLLi) - Landsort_02402 metaG | ecosystem: Environmental > Aquatic > Marine > Oceanic > Sediment | place...
AATGATGAAAACGAGTCATTTAAAAAGAAACCAAAACCTACTGACCCTAAAAGTAAAACACCAGTATTGGATAACTTCTGTAGAGATGTGTCTAAAGCTGTTGAGAAAGGGGAAATTGACCCAGTTGTTGGTAGAGCTACCGAAATTAAAAGAGTTTCTCAAATTCTTTCAAGAAGAAAGAAAAATAACCCAATACTTATTGGTGAACCAGGTGTTGGTAAAACATCTATAGTTGAAGGGTTGGCTCAATTAATATATGAGGGAAACGCACCAAGAACACTTATTGGTAAACGTATCTATGCGTTGGACTTATCTAGCATAGTTGCTGGTACAAAATATCGTGGACAATTCGAAGAAAGAATGAAAGCAATTCTTGAAGAATGCAAATCTAACCCAGACATCGTATTATTTATCGATGAATTACACACTATTATTGGTGCTGGAAATGCTTCTGGTTCATTGGATGCTGCAAACATATTCAAACCAGCATTGGCTCGTGGAGAACTACAAGTAATCGGTGCTACAACATTAGATGAATACAGAGAGAACATTGAAAAAGATGGAGCTCTAGTAAGACGTTTCCAACAAGTTCTTGTTGAAGAACCAACGTTGGATGAAACAAAAACAATTCTTACAAACATCAAAGAGAAATATGAGAAACACCATAAAGTAAAATATACTGACGAAGCAATCGAAGAGTGTGTTAAATTATCTGCTAGATACATCATGGATAGAAGTATGCCAGATAAAGCAATCGATGTATTGGATGAGGCTGGTGCTACTACAAACGTTAGTATTGAAAAACCAGAAAACATAAAAGAGTTAGAAGCTAAAAGAAACGAAATTAACGAAAAGAAACATGAAGTAGTTAAATCTCAAAAATATGAAGAGGCTGCAAAACTTCGTGATGATGAGAAAAAGGTTACTGAAAATTTAGAAAAAGCAATGGTTGAATGGCAGTCAACTTTAGATAAAAAAATTACAGAGGTTGGTGTTGAAATTATCTCTGATGTTGTATCTATGATGACTGGTATTCCTTTGACTAAAATATCTACTCAAGAAACTAAAAGACTTATGAGTTTAGATAAAGAACTTATTGGTAAAGTGATTGGACAAGATGATGCTGTTGTTAAGGTTGTTAAAGCAATCAAACGTAATCGTATTGGTATTAAAGATAAAAACAAACCAGTTGGTTCATTCATCTTTTTAGGTCCTACTGGTGTTGGTAAATGTATTTGTGGTGATACAGAAATTACCGTTAGAAATAAGGTAACTGGAGAGGTTAAAACGATAAATATAAAAAATATCGTACCCGACACCAATGATGAACCCAATAACCTATGAATTAATCAATCCAGAATTATGGGAAGATGGGTTGCATTTACAACCAAATTTAATGGATAAAAACCTTGAGATAAATATGGTATTTGAGGTAAAAGATAAAAAAGTAATTAAAGTTTATAAAAATGAATAGAATAGAAGAAATTAAAAAAAGAGTTGATAAATCAGATAATGTTTTATTATTTGATAAACATGAATTAGAGTCTTTAAAAAAGATTACCAAATCAACCAAAATTAGCGAGTATGAAGTTTTAACTGATGATGGTTTTATTGATATAGAAGCTTTGCATGAGACAATACCTTATGAAGTTTATGAATTAGAATTAGCGGATGGTAAAAAAATAAAATGTGCTGATAACCATATTGTTTTTAGAGCTGAAACTATGGAAGAAGTTTTTGTTAAAAACTTAAAATTTGGTGATATTATTAAAATTGATGGAAAACAGCTAAGAGGCACGGAATCAATCCATAACGAAATGAGTGTTAAATCCGTTACTAATTTAGGTTATGAAGAAGTAATGTATGACCTTGAATTAAAAGAAGGTTCTAACAGAAGATATTATACCAATGGTATTTTATCACATAACACACTTTTGGCTAAATTATTAGCAGAACAAGTTTATGGTGATGCTGAATCTCTAGTTAGAATGGATATGTCTGAATATATGGAGAAACATTCTGTATCTAGACTTATTGGTCCACCTCCTGGATATGTTGGTTATGACCAAGGTGGTCAATTGACTGAAAAAGTTCGTAGAAAACCACATTGTGTTATTTTATTTGATGAGATTGAAAAAGCACATGAAGATGTATTCAATATATTATTACAATTATTGGATGAAGGTATATTAACAGATGGTTTAGGTCGTAAAGTTAATTTCAAAAATGCTCTTATTATTCTTACATCAAACATTGGTGTTAGAGAGGTAAACACTTTTGGTAAAACAATGGGATTCGAAACTGCTGAAAGTATTGTAAACGAAGAAAATAGAGCTCGTTCAATTATTGAGAAAGCTTTGAAGAAAAAATTCAAACCAGAATTCTTAAACCGTATTGATGAGGCAATTATCTTTAGAGGATTAACTGAAGAAGATATTCACAAAATTATCTACTTGGAAATCGAAAGTTTAAAGAAACGTGTTATCGAAATGGGTTATGATTTAACTGTAACAAAAGATGCTATTGAATTCTTAGGGAAACAAGGGTATGATGAAGCTTATGGTGCAAGACCACTAGCAAGAGCAATTCAACATTATGTTGAAGACCCAGTAGCTGATGAAATTCTTAATGAGAATATAAAAGAAGGTGAAACTATAGAAGTTTCATTCGATTCTAAAAAAGAAGTTTTGGTTATTAAACCAGCCAAGGCAAAGAAAATAAAATAAAATAACTAAACCCACAATTTTTTGTGTTTTTTATATTTATAATCATGAAACCAACAATTAAACAATTATTAAGAGAAAGACTTCTAACTCAAGACGAGTTAGATGTTAGAGAAGTTGCTGATTTCGTAAATTTTGCAAAAGAAAAATTAGGTATCGATGATGATATCAAAGTTGCTTTGGCTTTTAAAAGAACACCAGACCTTATAACAACAGCTTACTATGATGTTGCTAACAATATGTTAAAAGTTTATTCTAAAGATAGAGCCATTATTGATGTATGTAGGTCAATTGCTCATGAGTTGGTTCATCATAAACAAAATTTAGAAGGAAGAATAACAAACTCAGAAAGTGATGGTGCTGACGGTAGCCCAATTGAAAATGAGGCCAACGCTGTTGCTGGGGTTATAATAAGAAAATGGGGTAAATTACACCCAGAAATTTACGAATAAGATTATGCCATATACACATAGAAAAGTAGGTGATAAAGATTGTGTCTACAAAAAAGATACTGGTAAAAAGGTAGGTTGTACAACTGGTGATGTTAATGATTATCTAGGTGCTCTTCATGTTAATGTTAAAACAGAAGAATTAGAAGAATTAAATGAAAGTTTAATTGCTGTTGGTAGAGATAAAATGTTTGCAGCAATTCTTAATATCAAAGATTCGATTAAAAATAATGTGGTGAACACATCAGATGCTATAAAAACAATTATCAAATCAATTAAAACTGGTGAAGAATTAACAAAAGAACAAAAAATCAAAATAGGTGACAACCTTAAAAGACTTTTAAAAAACCTAGGATATGGTGCTGTGTTTATGTTACCTGGTGGTTCTGTGTTTATAATTACTTTCAATTTAATAAAAAAACTTATGGATAAGAAAAAACTTAATGAGTCAAACAAACTAAAAGGTGGTAAATCTGATAAATTAACACCTAAAAAAATTGCTGATAAATTTGACGTTGATGTAAAAGACGTTAAAAAAACAAATAGAGTATGGTACATGTGTTGAATATGAACATACTGACGATAAGGGAAAAAGCAAAAGAAATTGCAACAGACCATGTATCTGAATTTCCAGACTACTATAATAGATTAGACAAAATGGAAAAACAAGCCGAAAAATATTGGGGTAAAAAAGAGAATAAAAAAGAAAAAAAAATGAATACTATACACTTCACAAAAGAAGACAAGAGTCATGAGACTTTTACTTCGGCATTGAAAAAGAATGTCAACAATTATTTCAAAGAAAATCATATTTCTACTACTGCTAATACAACCATGGTGATTAAAACAATCGTTATGGTTTCTTTGTATTTAGTACCTTTTGTTTTATTACTCATCTATGACCCTACTGTTTGGATTGCTATACTTCTTGTGGTATTAATGGGCATTGGAATTGCAGGAACTGGAATGGGGGTAATGCATGATGCTGTTCATGGAGCTTATTCTAAAAAACAATGGGTTAATAAGTTGCTAGGAAGTAGTTTATATTTATTAGGGAGCAATGTCTTAAATTGGAAAATTCAGCACAATGTATTGCACCATACCTATACCAATATCAATGATTACGATGAAGATATTGAATCAAAAGGACCAATCCGTTTAGCGGAACAAGCACCATTGAAGAAAATTCATAAATATCAATACATACATGCTTTTTTCTTTTATGGGTTGATGACATTGGTGAAAACGTATAATGATTTCCCGCAATTAGCTAAATATAATAGAATGGGGTTAACAAAGGGGCAAAAATTAACTCCATGGAAAGAATATACTAAAATGCTTTTTAGAAAAGTATTGTATATGGTTTTAATTCTTGGTTTACCATTGTATTTTACCTCCTTTAATTGGTGGCAAGTATTAATCGGGTTTTTTATTATGCACTGGGTTGCGGGGTTCATATTAGCTGTTGTTTTTCAATTAGCACATGTTGTAGAAGGGGCAGAACAACCAGTATTAGATGCAAATGGAGACATTGATAATGAGTTTGCGATTCATCAATTGCTTACTACTTCAGATTTTGCAAGAAACAATTGGTTTTTGAATTGGTTTGTTGGAGGACTGAACTTTCAAGTAGAGCATCATTTATTTCCTACGATTTGTCATGTTCACTATAAGAATTTATCGTATATCGTTGAAAAAACAGCAAAAGAGTTTAATTTACCTTATAACCTAAAGCCTTCGTTTACTGCTTCTTTCAAGTCGCATGTGAAACGATTAAAGGAATTAGGTAGAGCTTAAAAATTTTAGAATTATGGATTTAACATTAACAGAATTAGCGATATTTCTTCCTGAGACAATTACATTTTTTGAGAAATACAATTTAGATTATTTTCAAAATGGCGGAATAGAAACAAAATAAAATATTAAAAGGAGGTTTTAGACCTCCTTTTTTATTTCCCCAATATATTCATAACTAAAACATAATCTTGTATTGTCATACACGTGATTCTTATATGTGTTTTCACTAGTTACATCTTTTCTTATTTTTTTGTTCTTGCTAGTTGGTTTCCATAACGGAGAATTCTCCCAGAAACTTCCCAATCTAGGATGTGCTGTTCTAGAAAAATATCTGTATCCTTGGTCTATGTGATGTTGAGCAATTGCAGTTGAAAATCTTACACCAATCCCCATGCCTTGAAAATCTGGTAACACAACATTCCTATGACCTCTCCATGCATTTTTAAGAGTTCCACTAGGAAGTGTAATCGAGGCGAAGAAAGATACAACTTGGTCATTCCAAACTCCCACATAACATCTAGACGCTTTATTAACGTTTCCATCTAAATAGTGATGGTCTTTAAACATTCCCCAACTATCATTTGTTGTACGATATATTTCGATATTGATTTCTGGTCGGACAAAAAAAAACCGTCCAGCAGTTCACCCGTGTCCGTATTGATTACCCAATCTGGTTCTAACCAATCCACAATGTCCATGTGGCAAGTGGAAATAACAATATTCTTCAAATCATTGTTCTTGACATATCTGGCCAAGGCCATAGAGGCCGCTTTAGCAACAGTTCTATCAACGACTGAGGTGTATTCATCTATAACACTATTTGATTTAATCTTACGAGCTAAATCAGCCCTAAATTTCTCTCCGTTGGATAATACGTGATAAGGTTTATACCATGATGGTATAGAATTGAATCCAACTGAACTTAATCTGTTGATTCCATCTTCTGGATTATCAAAATGTGAAATTACTGATTTGTTTGATTCCCATGTTGGCTGCTCTTCAATTCCAAATTGTTTTAACATGGTTGATTTACCAGAACCACTAGAACCTACAATTACACCTATCTTAAAATCTTTTGGTAATTTTTTGGGTAGTTTCCATGGGTGGAAGGTTGAAGTGCCGTCAAATCTACAATCAAATGCAGTTTCACTTGCTTCTATAAATTCATCTCGTTCAACACTAGATGTCAATGGTGTTTTTTCTCTTTGTAACTTTTCTATAATTTTTTCCATAAAACATTGTTTTTTATTTTTATTATTAATACCTTTGTATAAACAAAAATATTATGAGCGGAGGACACTACGATTATAAATATCACCATATTGATGATTTATCTGAAGAAATTGAAAGAGAATTTGAAAATGATGGTAAATACATGACCGAAGATTGGTCAGCAGAAAGGTTAGGTAGAGAAATACCAATGATTGAAAGAGACCATTTTTATGGTGCAACACCAGAACAAAAAGAAGAAATTTTATCAGAAATTAATGCACTAGTGGTCACACTAAAAGACGCAGCGTTTAGAGCCAAAGAACTAGAATGGTTCATGTCTGGTGATACTGGGTTTGAATCTTATATCAGAAGACTCAATGAGTATAAAACACAAAAAAGTTAGAACGATATATAATCATCCTAACTTTTTAATATTTTAATGGTAAAAGTATTATTTTTTACCTTCAGTTAAAGTTTTGAATTTTGCTTCTAACGCAGCAATTTTACCTTCTAAAACAGCTGTTTTAGAACTTTGTTTTTTAGCTTGCTCGTTAACCCACTCTTGTTTCTTAACTGCAACAGCTTCGTTAACAATGTTATCGATTAAATCTACTAAGTCAGATTCTTTAATTTTAACTGTTTTTTTTGCAACTGGTTCCATATTTGACATATTGTTTAATGTTTAAATAAAATCTTATTTATATATAAATATATCTAAAAACATAAAAAGTTTATTGTTAAATAAAAAATTAATCAATTTTTTTTACAATAAAAATATTTAATAAGTCTTTGTTACTAATTTTTTTCTGTAATGAAAACTTTTCAACTGCTACTTCTTTATCTTCAGCCATAACATATGTTATGGTCTCACCCAATTTAGTTAATAACGCATATTTCTTCATACCTAATTCTTTTTATATAAATATAATAACCTACAAACAAAAATAAAGTATTAACACAATTTATCAGCAACATGTGAAGATGCATATGCTTCTGGTTTTACTTTGAAATCATAACCCATACCCAATATGTAACCAACAGCTTGTTGTAAAGCTTTGTTAGATTCGTGTTTAGGGTCTGTATTGATATCAGCATGTACTTCTAATTTAATTTCGTATAAATCCAACAATGGAGCTATTTCATATGAAACTTCAATAGATTTTCCAACTTCAAATACCATCCTCTCATTAACCAATTCTTTGTTACTTTTTTTGAATGTATGGTTATATACTGAAGATATAATAATACCCCCACGACCAACAATAACACCACCACCCAAATCTTCACTAGTAGTGATAAGAATTACTGTAGCAAATTTATATTCACCACCACCTACTTTTTGTGAGTCAGTACCTACACAAACTTTAAGTAATTTACCTTCTTCTAATTCTTTATCAAATACTTCTTCTAAGTATTCAATTATTGGTTTTCCAATCTCTCTGTCATTTCTTTTCCATTTCATCTTATTCATGTTTTAAAAACTTATCATATTAAAAAAGGGTCCTAATTAGGACCCTTTATCTTTTAAATTAAAGTAGTTGGTAGTAACTTCTTTAATAATAGATAATTTTCTCGTCCTATATCCTCTTCTTTCACTGCAATTCTTAATAACGAACCCCCATTTGATTTATCCAAATAGGTGATATCATTAGGTATCTCTTGAATCGGATTACCAATCAAATTCAAAAACGTTAGGTTTTTAAGTAACCCAATCTCTTTTGGTAACGTTTTAATCTTATTCTCCGTCAATACCAACATCTCCAATTTATTTAATCTACCAATAGATGGATGCAATTCATACATCTTTGCATTGCAAATGATTAGCTGGTCTAGATTACTAAACTTACTAATGTCTGGCATTTTTGGTATCTCCCTTGTCATAAATCTTATTGTTGGTGTCTCATCATCTATCAATTCAAATAAACTCTCAGCAAATCCAAACTTAATTAGATAATCTAAATATTTGTTATTCTCTATTCCTTTTTTATGTTCTTTGGCCATTCCAATCAACTCTTCATAAAAGTAATTGGTAATACCCTCACTCTCAGCTAAAACGTTCTCAAAAATGCTAACGTTACTACCGTTTTGTCTATCCTTTAATTGGTTTGTTTCAAAGTGAATCTGAAACAACTCTTGTGTTTTACCCTCAAAGAACTTGTTTGGTATTATTATATAAATATCAGACTTATCCCCATTCGGCTTTCTATGTCCTTCAGTATAACTTTAAAACATACCGTTACCCTTTCTAGCTGTACACCAATTAGCAAAATCCTCAAACGCAACGTTTGCTTCAGTTGTTTTAGGAACAAACAAAGTGAATTTTCTATCCCTTACTGGTATTTCGGCTTGGCCTATGTCAACAAACTTCTGCAACGTTCTTTCTAACGCACTTGGTTCTTTCTCAATAAAAGGGTCAACAGCATCAAACAACTGTGACAAAGATTTGTATTGGTTAATGTCTGTTGGGTCACTTACATGCTTTAAAACGTAACTACCTTTACACAATTCCTTAAACTTTCTTTTTCTTTTGTTGTCTTCAAAAACACTTAAATATTTGTTTGCTTGAGGCAAATCCTCAACAACCAAACGTGTAGCAATTTCAACATCTTCATCCTTATTGGTTTTCAATAAACGAACAAATAAGTTTAACATCCATTGAAGATACATTTTATTGTCAGTAGGGTCAGCACTAATCATATCAGCAAAAACACTTGAACAAACACTAATAGTCTGTGTAATACGTTCTTTATCATTTACCTTTACAGATAAAATAGCCAATACAACACCAGTTCTAGAAGATATCACTTTAGGTGTGTAACCTTCTTTAACCAATGACTCTATTTTTTTGTTGACACTTTCTTCACCATCACATTCAAATACATCGAATGTTTCAGCCAAATATGTTAACCTATCTTTAACGTTTATTTTATCCATACCATTTTTTGATGTAAATATACATTAAAAAAATGAATTATTCAATACCTAAATAAAAAATCTGTTAAAAAAATCATCATCAATATACTCTTCAATTCTTCTTTTTAAAAACAACACTAACCCATCTATATTGTCATTCTCCCTCTCAATAATATCTATCATAACTTTGTTTGGGTCTTCACCATCAGTTAACCTATATTTTATCTCTTTTATATAATCAATATTTGTACTTTCATTTAACACCTCAACAATCAAATTATATGTTTCCCACCTAGCTTGCTTATCATCATCTAACGACTCCATAATACTTAACATGTGTTTATTATATGCTTTATCTAAACTAGTACGCTTACTATTTGTATAATTAAATAATATATTTTTTGCTTCCATAAATATAAATTTTATTAAAAGTTATTTAACTATAAATATCTAGCATAGTCAATAAAAATTAATTTTTTTAAGATATTTTTATTATATAAAGTGTTGATTATTAAACACTTATATATAAAATATTGATAACAAGAATTGTTAACAATTTGGTAATATTTAATAGATATTTATATAAAATTATAGATTTCTAATTTTATTGTATAACCTATCTAATTCTGGTGTTCTAGTCGTTATATTTTCTAAAATTTCTATACAGACTTCGTTGGGGTCTAGGTTTTCGGTTAATTTATATTGAAGTTCTTTAACTTTCAACATATCTTTTAGGTTGTTTTTTAATTCTAAAATAACTTGGTTATATGTCAACCAAGCTATTTTGTTATTCATATCACCAATAATAAGATTTTCTGTGAGCTTATTTTCATATTCGTGCTCTAGGTATGTGTTAAATTCACCGTAATGTTCTCTTAACACTAATCTTATTTTAGTTTTTAGATTCATGACATTAACTCATAGCAACATTTTTAGACAATTGATAATCGTCAGTAATTTTATTAAACATCCAATCTTTTATTACTTGTTTTGTAAAATCATCGCCCATTTCAAATTTGTATTGCATGTATTCATATAAATCTTTAGGTGAAATAATTTCTTCATCTGCTTTTACCATAATCATAGGTTTTTCAAAATATTCACCACCCTCACGAACAAATTTTTCAACTGGTTCATAAGAATTGTCTAAAAATTCTTTCATCTGTCTTACCATACCACCATGGATATTAGATTCAAGAATTATTCTTTTATATTGAGATTCAGTAATAATAAGTTTCTTTTTCATATCTATAAATATCTAAGAACACAAAAAAAGGCCCTACAATGGGCCTCTTTTTTTTTATTTTATTTTGTTTAAGCTTCAGCTTCAATTAACAAATTGTTAATAACTTCTTGAAATTCTGCTTTGGTTTTATAACCAACTATTTTTAGATTTGGTACTTCGACACCATCTTTAAAAAAGATTACTGTTGGTATACCTCTAACCCCATGTTTAGCGGCAAGTGTGCCGTTTTCATCAACATTAACTTTTCCAATTGTAACATTTTTATCTATGTTATCTTCATGCAAGGAATCAATTACTGGACCTAACATTTTACATGGCCCACACCACGGAGCCCAAAAATCTAATACTGTGATGTTTTTGTCTTTTAAAACTTGTTCAAAGTTCTCTACTGTTACTTCTAATGCCATTTACTTAGTTTTTATTTTTTGTTATAGTTATAAATATAATATTCCATATTGAAAAATCAATGACAGATATAATTTTAATTAATAATTTTTTAACTCGTGAGTTTCCAAATGACCATCCAATAATTTTTATTTATGTCTGTGGTCAGAAAAGGTCAGAAAAAACAGCTGTTGATAAAATTATGAAAATAACTTCAGAAATTTTCTGTCCACCATTTTCAGAATTTTTTATTTTAGAAATAGTAAAAGAATTTTTGAGCGACAAAAAAACAGCCTACAAAAAAGGTGAAATAAAAGTTAAAAGTTTTTATGATTTCATGACCGATTAATTAAAAGCTAATGCGAAATGCTCTATGGTCAATAATGCCGACTTATAAAAACTAAGTTTAATGTCAACATCCAAATCAAAAAATTCAACAATATACTTACCACAAGTTTCGTCATCAAACCCATAAATCAATACCAAATCATTACCAATCTGTATAATATCAGCGGTTTCTTTCCTATCCAAAACACCAGACTTTAAAGACAAATTAAGTGTTTTGCAATAATTTATATATGTCGAAAAATGAGACCTCTTGAATTGAACCATAGAACTCTCACAAATAGTCATATACACATAATTATCAAATTTTACCATATTTTAAAATATTTACTTATCATCAACATATTTATAATATATACTTTAAAAACCATGAATAACCAAATTATTATCGATGAACAAGAAAAAGAAGTTTTAACGATTGAAACTTCTGAAGATGAGTGGGACAACCATATAGGTGATATTGTAATGTTTTAATTATGAGTCAGTTCGAAACAAATATGATGATGAAATTTCTAGAAAGGAATTATCCAGTTTCTAGAGTCAAAGACAATATGCGTTTCAAACGAGCTATAATATTAGACAACGGAACTTCTTATTTTTTAAGTGATGAACATTCACATATTCAATTAAGACTACAACTCAATCAAATCCTTAAAACAGTTTTCTACTGTGACGAACAATCCAGTAGAACTGTTTTAAAGAAATTCTTAAATCTATAATTACCACTCTTCAATTTTCTTCAATGTTAATTGAGTCCAATATCTACAATTATACCCATCAACACTTCCCTCCATTTCTTGTATTTGCATAACAATTGTTTTCTCATCGTAGTCTAATATCTGACCACTAAAAGGTCTACTACTTCCACCTAACAATTGTTGTGACATACCATAAACTGGGTCTTCAACAATTGCTTTACTCCAACCCATAATACTAACACCATAATGCTTTGTTGTGTCATCATTTAAAACAAACTTTCCAGTTCCAGGAAAATTAACTGGCCTATAAAACGAGTATGTTGTATGGTTTTTTTGTATTTTTTCTAATTCAAACATAGGACCACCCCATCTCAAACTAGATGTGTCTTTGTTCGTACCAAAATGATAAAATTTTGTTTTTTGACCAGTCTCTTTATTTTCAAAATACATTACAGCATCGATAACCAAAAATTTACCCCATAGAGTTATTTTTTTTGATGTGTCATTTTCCCATAAGTAATATGATTCTGGGTTACCCTTTGGATAACCATCACTAGGGTAAATATATTCTTTCTCACAAGACGTTAGCGACAAAAATATTGTCGCAATAATTAATAATTTACTAAATAAATTTTTCATACAATTTGCTTTTATTTGTACAAATGTAGTAAATTTATTTTAAAATAACAATTTTTTTTAAATATTTTTTGTTTGAATATCTGAAAATAAATCAGAAAGTTTCCTATCTTCGCTTTCCTCATCTCTATCAACTATTCTTTTTATGTCATATAACATATTGTCTAATGCATTGACTTTGGTGTATAATAAATGTACATTATTTGGCATATCTTGCCAATCATCACCCAATAAATCGTTTAATTTACTTTCAATTTTGTTACTAATTGTGTCAATATTATCTAATTCATCTCTATATTTTTCAATTAAACCATAATTCAATAACTCATCCAATGTTGATGAGATGATAATATTATACATACCATTGACTTTGGTTACTAATTGATTTATATTTTGAGTTAATGTTTCAACATTAACATCTTCTGTTAATCTATGTTTTAACATGTTTATTTGACCTTCTGTTAATTTAATTTTCATAGCTTTTTTATCATAAATATCATTGATTTATTAAAAAAAATATAGTATATTTATATATGGCAAATTTAGATTTTATAAGTGATTTAAAATTAGGTAATGAAGGTGAAGAAACCATAATATCATACCTATTAGATAAAGGTTGTAAATACGTTGATTCAAATGATGATAACAAGTATGACCTAAAAATGATAACAAAAGGTGTGGAAACAACTTATGAAATAAAAACAGATGTAAAATGTGCACCCCTTTTTGATACTGGAAACATTTTTATTGAATTTGAATCCAGAGGTAAAAATTCTGGAATCGTTGTTACTCAAGCTGATTGGTTCGTAACTTATTTCAAATACCTAAAAGAAGCGTGGTTTATAAAATCAGATAAACTAAAAAAACTAATAAAAGAAAATGATTTTCCAACTTTTAAAGATGCTGGTGATATCGGAAGTGCAACACACGGATATTTAATTAAAAGAAAAGACTTTAAAAAACATTTCTATGTGTGCAAAATCTAAAAAACAATTATTAGTAGAACTAATACCAAAAACTTGTCATTACTCAAACGTTAGAACAACAGTTAAACCAACTGAATGGGATAAAATAAGATTTATATCATATGAAGCCGCTGGTAATAAATGTGAAATATGCGGTGATACTGGTAAAAATCAAGGTTATAAACATAACGTAGAATGTCATGAGATTTGGGAATATAACGATGAAACACACGTTCAAAAATTAATTGGACTTATCTCATTATGTCCTTTATGTCATCTTACCAAACACATTGGTCGAGCAATCGCTATGGGTAAAGATAAAATATGTCACGTACAAATGGCGAAGGTAAATAAATGGAGTCAAGAACAAATACTAGAACATATCCTAGCAGCATTTGAGCAACATAAGGAACGTTCTAAATATCAATGGGGTTTAGATATATCTATGTTAGAAAAAGAACCTTACAACATAAAATTAAAGGTACTTAAAAAAAGAATATTCGAAGTAAAAAAATACAAACGTAAACCCAAAAAGAAAAAAGTTGCTGGTGAAACTAAAAAAGTCCACCCAAAAGCCAAGATAGTCGCAGCTTTGAAACCCAAAGCACCAACAAATAAACGACCACCTAAAAAATAATTATTTATTTTTGTTCTTCTCCATCAACTCTTTCATAAACTCATCCATAGCCAAGTGCTTATCCAACATAGTTTTATACATATCTGTTCTTTGACCAGTAAACGAATGCCACGAAATTTGACAATTTGGACATTGATAATAACCAGATTGACCATCAAAATTATAGTCACCATCAGATGCTTCAATAAAAAGCAAATGACTGAATCTTCTAGGATTCTCTGGTGTCCAATTATATAATCTCTTGGCTTGTTTTAACGATTCCTCCTCACCCAATTTAGGGTAATTGCTTTTTAATACATCCATTGCATCACCCTTGTCCCATGAATATCCACACTCTGGACAACAACCACTCGCATTCTCTTCTACAATTTTATAAAATTCCACCATCTGCTTTAATTTTTTCTATATTCTTCTCAACATATACTTTGCAGAAATCTAACACCGCTTCATA
>Ga0114918_10003228_pt1 | contig 14456 bp, 23 predicted proteins | sample LantaG_FD_87015 | JGI IMG/M metagenome (GOLD analysis project Ga0114918, IMG submission 87015) | Deep subsurface microbial communities from Baltic Sea to uncover new lineages of life (NeLLi) - Landsort_02402 metaG | ecosystem: Environmental > Aquatic > Marine > Oceanic > Sediment | place...
CGGTCGTCAAAAAGCCGCTTTATTTTCAGCCGTCCTGTGAGGGGTTTTCGACCCCCTCTTTCGTGACAAGCAAATGGCCAAAGACCTCCTCGATCGATTCGATCTCCTCCTCCGCTTCTTTGCCGGTACGAGACCGGGCGAAGGCGTAAAGGAATTCGACCGCGAGCTCCGCATCGCCGACCTCGACACCGTTGATCGACTTGATGCCGTCGAACCAATTCACGATGTTTAGGGCGGAGAACTTGCGGTCCTTGGTGCCTTGGTATGAGCGATTGCCCATTTTGACGTTGAAATTAGCCGGGGCCATTCCTCGTTGGAGGGCAACGAACGGGGTACATCCTAGATCTTCTTGGATCTCGTGACGAACCGGGGCTGTGAAAAGAAAAGAGCGGGTACCGTCCCCGCATCGTAAAATTAGCTCACCTGGTCGCATTTTTGGTCTCTCTTTTTTTGGGTAAAAGTACACGGGATAGATCCTAGGCTATCCCGTGTTTCTGTTAAGCGGTCAATCCGCTTTGATCGGTGTATGTGATGCCGAACGCGCGGCACGAGACGGAGCGCGTTGCAAGCTCCCCATCAGACCCGGAGCGATTGAAAGATTCAACCGTCAAAGTCCCAAGTTGCATTTCGTAGTCGCTGCCGGGGTTTTCAACCTCAGCGTAGCGATACTGCAAATTGGTTCCGTTTGTGTAGGCTTGGCGCAAACGCCGTTGCCCGAGGTCGTCCATCAGAGTGTTCAAAGAAAACTCGAAAGTGACTTCACTCAAATCGGTCCTATAGGGGACTTGTCCTCTGGTCGACAGGTTCGAGCACGGAATGATGTTCTTTGCGTCGGAATCATCGATTCCGGTCGCGCCGTTGATTCGGATCCAGGATAGATCCTGTGAAGCCTTAACTTCAAAAAAGCCTTCACGGGCTAAGTGTCCAGACATGGCGGCTCCTTTCTTTTGGGGTGGAACTCAAAAAGATCAAACAGCCGCTTTGCGCTGAGTGAAAAGTAGAGCGGTGACGGAGGTGATCGCGCTGAGAGTAATCGAAGGATTGTCTCCCAGGTTGAACATGTGCGGAGCCATCATCGGAAAGACTCCGGTGTCGCCCGCAGCGATGCTGCAAACCTGGTCCGGCAGGCTTCGGCCATCACGGTCGGGAGTACCGGCAAGGGTTGCGGTGATTGCCCCAACGTCGCCGTTGTGAATGAGCAGGAGCTCATACCCGGAGTTGAACCATGTGAGAACGGTATCGGTGACGGCATCACCGTCGGCAGCAACGCCATCGAATGGGATGCCTCGATCGAGCTTAGACACGGGAACAAGTGATTGAGCCATGAGGCCCTCCTTTTATTGGCACCGCAAAGCGGTGACGGTGAAAACGTACTCGGCGGCGCTTAGCTCGTCGCGTTGGAGCCGCTGGGGACGCGTTTCGGCAGTTATAGCAAAGTATCCCGCCGTTGTGGTCTTGTCTATTGCCCGGAAACAAGCGTCTGCCAGATCGAAGGCTGAATCTTCGCTGTCAAGACGGCCCCGCGCAACGATTTGAAACGAATCGGGATAATTGCCCTTCCAATCGCTGGGCTCCCCGTCCGCCGCCTTGCCGCCGATGTATGCCGTCGTGACCGGTGAGGGGATCGGGTAGACAAAAACGCACGTCTGAGGAATTCCGCCCGTCTTGGTCGTCTTGTCCGCCGCGCGAACCGGTCCCGGCCTGCAATTCGCCCCGTAAATAAGATCCACCGGCCCCGCAACCGTTGTAGGGGGGACCCCGACAAGGGCGACCCGGTCGGCAATCTTTTGTGCGATTTCGTCTTGTCCTCGGAAAAGTGCAGCCATTTATCTACCTCGTGAGCTTTCGAGCTCGTGCCGCAACCCGTGAAGAGAATCCCTTTTGAGCCTCCATCACCGGACCGCGCAAATACATCCAGGATCGCCCGTGATTGTAATTCTTGTTGATGCTGTGAACAAAAAAAGCGTAGCTCTCCAAATATTGCAAAAGAACCGTAACCCCTCGCCCCTCGCTGCGGAGCGAAACAACGTTCGAGCTTGCAAGCGCGCCGGTATCGAAAGGGACGCGCGAAAGGCTTACGCGCATGATTGCGTGGCCCTCCATCAAGAACGCTTGAATCACTGCGTTGTTGATTTCTTTTGCTCGTCGCCGGATGCCCTGTTTGACTTCCGGGATGCCCTTCACTTTGAGAGCCATCAGAAGGACGCCTCATAGTGATCGATCCCGTTTACTGAGCCCGTGCAAGAGAGGTCTGGATAGCTTCTGGTCTCTCTAAGGATGTGCAAATACTGGTCGGCGTTTGCGTCGGCGAGAGAGGAATACACTCGGTCATCGTCGCAAAGCTCTTCCTCAGCAATAATCAGATCCCGCCGTTGTTCTTCGGTTCCGTTGTTGATTTGAATGTATGTGCTCTTGGTCTGGTACGCGACGAGAAGCCTAAACGGAGCGCCAAGCGTTCCGGGGTCGCCGGACGGGGCTCGATCCGTTGCTCGCCGAATCCATCGCTCTGTTCTGCAAATCTGAGCCTTGAGACATTGATCCATGGTGTGACCTCCGCCTTGACCTTACCCCAAAACAAAAGCCTCCGATACCGGAGGCCCTTGCTTGAACATGGATGACCAAGAAAAAAAAGCAACCTCTTAGCAGAAATCGTCTTCCGCTTGAGTATTGCCGCCGCCGGCCCGATCGTCAAATTGTCCGATCGAAAAACTTGGCTGAACCAAGTCGGAATTTTGATGAAGAGATTTCTCTTCGCTTTTGCTTTCGCCTCCTACCCAGATCGAGACGTCGGGAACGCCAGTCCCATCATTGCCGCCTGGAAGGATCCCCGGCGAGGCCCGAAGGCGTTCGGCGACTTTTTCCAAAGCTGCAATCTTTTGGGACGCCTTATAGGCGGTCGCACCGGAAGAGAAGTCCACCGAGATTGAGAATCGGGCAATGAGCGAGTCCACAAGGGCAGCCGCCGCCAATGTGGGGATCGGCTGGATCGAAAGGATTTGCGTAATTTGATCCGGTGAAAAGAATTGTGCGAGTCCGTCCGACCCTCCGAGGGCGAATTGCACAAGCGAAACGGACTCAGAGGGATCGAGCGAATCAGCCATTTTCTACCTCAAATCCCGCCTCAACGGTTCCCTCTTCTTCGATGCCAAGGGTCTCACGGCGGAGGGCGTGCAATTCGGACTTGGATGCGGCCTGGCTGTACTCGACGCCCGCAAGAGTGAGCGCATTCCGAAGGTTTTTGATCGTTGCCTTGTCTGTGAGGCTCTTCAACTCTCGAAGGCTGAAGCCCGGTGCGGCCTCTACCGTGTCCTCTTGTGGTTCCTTGACCCCAATGGATTTGCTTTCCTTGTAGTCCCAGACGGCGGGAGTCGGATTCGCGGTCGACTTCGGCCACGGGCGCACATAAATCCGGCCCTGCTTTACGAGCGAAGAGAAATCGCAATGACGCATCACCCACTCGGGGACATCATCGCCAGGGGAAAATTCGTCAAGAATGACATCTCCATCGGCGGTGTATTGCTGTTCTCCGTTCGCATCCTTTCGACCAATGCGGGTTGAGGCGCGGAACATGACGACGGATTCGAGAACGTCCTCAGGTCGAAGGCGGTGCGGGACGCGCTTGGCTTGAAAGCGCGGGATTCGCTGATTCAGGTCTCGGGGAAGTTCTTTTGCCACTTGGTCCTCCGGGGAATTAAAAAAGGGGCTCCGCAATCGTAGCGGAGCCCCTTGTTTCGCACAATACGCGAAGATTACAGGCAATCGGAAAAGAAGATCCCGAGCTCTGGAGAGCAGATGGTCGGAGCGATGTTTCCGTCGCCTTCAACCACCCAGGACTCAAGAGGTTCATCACGGTAGCGCTTGGTGCGCATTCCGTTTGCAGCGCCGGAGAGTCCCGACCAAGCAAACGAGTATCCCGCAGAAGGCAAAGTCAAAGACGGAGCCTTCGGAGTGTAAAGAAGCAACATATCGTCACCCATTACATATTCATTTGCATTCGGCGAACCGCTTCCGGCGGGTTCAACTTCTGCATTGGGGTTGTACCCGAGGCTGGGGATCACGACTTCGCCCAATCCGAGGATCGTCGCAATCCGTTGTTCAGAGAGGACCTTGATGTCAGAATCGCTCAAGCGATTAAGGAATTCATCGTGATCCAAGAACACCGAAAGGATTTCCGGCCCAAGAACCAATTTCATCTCAGAAGGGCGGATGCCGATCTTACCGAGATGGGAAATCTGCGGGCGGAGAGCCTGCGAGACGGGGTTGCCGGTTGATGGCGCGGCGAACTTTGCAAAGTCAGCGCCTCCAACAAGATCGGTTCCAGTGGTCGCGCCCTTCCAGATGCCGGTGGTCAATGCTTGAGCGACGAATTTCGTCTCAAGGGCAAGCATGATTTTGTCGCCGACCGCACGCGCCGCGCTTTCGTACAAGCTCGTAGGGGTGTCGCTGTTCGCTGCGGTCTCATCGTCGATGATTTCCGCATAGGAAACACGTTCGCACATGTATTCCTGAGTAGACAAACGACGAACGCCGCGAGGCGCAGCGGTGCCGCCTGCCCGAGGGGTTGCGTCATTGCGCTGAGTGTCTTCGCGATTCCGAACAAAGTATTTGTTCGATTTGCGCTCGACGTTGAGCATTGGAAATACGCGGTTGAACGCATAAACAGGATTGGACAAAGCCCAATCGATCATCACGTTGCGCAGGGTCGTATTGACATGCACGTCGCCGGAGGTGGGCTGAGATGTTTTATTGACTAGCATGGGTGTTCCTTCCGGTCCCTAGAGAGGACCTAGCTCGATCAAACGAGCGGCACGAGGCTTGTAGAGATGGCGACGGAGATCACTTGACCGGCAGCGGATGCAGCCTCCAAAGCGGTTCCGAGAGGGAAGTCACCGGAGCCGGCGGCGGTGACAAGATTTGCACCCGCAGCGGCAACGGGGACACCGAGAGCGATAACGCCCGCAGCGCGAACACGGGTCACACCAAGAAGGCGGACGGACGCTTCAACGCCGTCGCCGGCATCGCCAACGCCGGAGCCATTGGGCTTGTTTTGCAGGAAGCCGATTGCGGCTTCTCCTGCGGCACAAGCTGCAACCGATTGATCAGCGGTGACTTTGACGGGCGTGTAAATTGCCGCCGTAAGGTCGGCAGCGGTTTTGAATGGGAGATCAAGAGTGGAGTATTCACCGTAGGCCATGAGACCCTCCTAGATTTTGGTTGAAGAGACTGATCTTTTGCGGTCGGGATTGACCGCGTTCAGATCAGACCCCCATAGCTTGCGCTTTGAGTTCAGGATTCGCGTCGGCTGCCTTGTTGTAGGCTTGGACGTCGCCCAAAGAGGAATCATCCTCTTGAAGCTTTTTCGCAATGGCGTTGAGCTGATCTTCAGCCGATGCCCCGCCTTGGGTTTCAGCGTCGCCGCCCTCAACCCCGAGCTCTTCCGTCAATTTGTCAACGGAGGATTGACTCGAAGCGGCTTTCAGAATTACGGAAAGCTTGTCTCCGGCCTCTTTGCTCACGCCGTAAGCCGCCTGCAAGGTGTCTGCGGTGTCATCAACGGAGAGACCAGCCTCGCCGATGATTTCCTTTGCGAGGGCAACGAAGCGGGTCCGCTCTTGACCTTTTTCGAGAACGTCGAGACGCTCTTCAAGGGTTTTATTGGTCGCTCGGGCCTCTTCGGCTTCTTTCAAAGCTTTTTCCGTCGCTGCGGCAGAATCGGAAAGGGCAGCCGCAACGGTATCGCGGTCGCCTTCGGATAGACCTTTGAGGATTTCCTCAAAGCTTTTTGTGACTTGGGCCATTTTGGCCTCCTTTTCTTGCGCGACGGGTGTTTCTGTCGCTAGTTGGGGCGCTTTGGGCATTGAAAAAGACTCCAAGGCTTCAAACGCTTTTGCAAATTTCTCACGCCCTTGAGCGCTAGGTGTATCAGACCCGGCGGACAGGTCGTCAATAATAGATTTCAGGGCTTCGGCGGTGCCTGGGGCCGTGCCTTCGAGCTCACCCATAAGGCGGTTCGCTTCGGAGGTGAATTCATCAACGCTTTTTTTCATGTTGACGGCCATTTGATCCATCGGAAGCCACATCGACATGTCGACGGCGTCGCGGAATGCGTTTCGGAGCTTTGAGAACTCCGAGACGAAACGGTCTTCGGCGAGAATCTCCGAGGTCGTCATGTACTTCTCGACGGACTCACCTTTGACCCAGTCCCAAAGCTTGCGGACGAGGGTTCGATCGTCTTCCTGATTTTTAACGATCATGATGTGCGCCTCTGGGTTGTCGCCTCTCTCGACGACGGACCCCTCTTTGATGGTGAGATTTTTCAATTCCTGCTTTGGCTTCTTCACTGGCATTTCATCCTCCTAGAAGTTCAGGTATGGCGGTTCCGCCAAAGCTGAACATTTTGTATTCGCCTGATTTGATTTTTTCCCAGGTCTCGGGCTCGTCAATCTTGAAGCCTGCCCAGATTCCACAAGGAATGATCCCGTCTGGGACTCCAAGGGCGGCGATCTTCTCCGCCGTGAACACAATGCATTCGACAAGTTTCCCGACCGAGATGATTTCCCCTTCGGATTTCTTGTGGCTGTCTCCCGCGTCGCGGTATTTCAGCACAAATTCATAGCTTGCTTTTTCAAGCGTCTCGATGGTGACGACTTCCCCGCTATGGTCTACGACTTGCTTCCCGTCGGCAGTCTTTGAGACGTAGAGCCATCCAAAAACAAGCATTTGATCGTCGTCGGACTTCACGATCTCAAATGCCTGCTCTCGCTGTTCGATTTCGCTGAACGCTTTGCTGAATTCGGCGCAGACCTCGCGCTCCGATGGGGCGATGTCGAACTTCTCGCACCGGCGAACCTTGAAAGATTCGCACGTTCCGCACGAATGTTCAGTTGACTTTGAAATGTGAAGCAAAGTTTTCATTTCGCTACAGTACAGCAGAGATCTATCTAGCGCTACTGTAGAGCTACGGAACAAACGCAGCGGGGATGCGCGGGCGGGGCGTCATAATAGAAGCCCGATTCCGAGGAGTAGAATTGGGCGTTCAGGTCAACCGGTCCCGCGTCGACAATGGACGCACAAATGGGGCATCCGTCGAACATCACCCATTCTTTTTTAGCGTCCAATGGGGCCACGCCTTGAGCTTGCGCAATTCTCCATGCGTTCACGGTCCCCTGATTTCTTGCAGCCATTAATTCGGTACGCGCGACCGTGACGGAGCGGGATTTGATGAGCTTTTCACGGTACCGCTTGATCACTTTGTCGATTTGAGCCGTCTTTGTTCCCTGAGTCTGCAAAAGCGACCGCCGGCGCAATACTGCATTCGCATCCCGCGCGGTGAGGCCGATCACCATTTCAACGCGCTTTGCGATCTCCCTTACGGGCAATCCTTGCTGGACTCCTTCGATGAGGATCTTCTCGATGGTGCTTCTCGTCGAGGTCGTCATCCCGGTGATGAATTGTGCGCCTCGGTTCTCAACCCATAGATTGACCTGATTCGTCTTTTCGTCGATCGACCAGATCACCTCCTGCTTTTTGATTTCAACAAATTCAAAGCCGGAAAGCTCAAGGGATCCCCGCGTTGAGCTCTCGAGGACTTGCACGGTCCCCTTGTTCCAGCCGCCCATGATCGTCTCGCCCCAGCCTGCCCAATCAAGAGCCGCGACACCGGTCAAGATCAACTCGGGCTCGATGTTGACTTTGTTCACGATGTTGCGGACCCATTCACGGCGAAGGGCCTCCATCGCTGCAAGAAAAGGCTTTGTAATCTTCGATTGAGAATTGCGGGCGATGTTGACGCCTTGCTCCCAAACGACTTTATCACCATTGGCTTTCGTCACCGTAGAGATCATTTCGGGAGTAGCGTCGGCAGTACACATTTCAGACCCCTACGATCAAAGTGTTGACGCCTTGCCCCGCAACCAAATCGAAAGGGGTACCGCCGAAGTCCTTGGAAATCTCTTCCTCGGTTTCCATGGACTCGTTAGCAACGTCTTGGGGATCGCGCTCGCTGACGATCGCTTCTGTGTTGTCGAATTCAAGGGCCTCATCCTCGTTAAACGGCATGTTTAGCATCGACATGATCTCCCGCTCAAGAGGCATCGAGGGGTTAATCAATCCAGAATCGACAGCCATTTTCAAGGTGCGGATCAAAGCCTCCGAGTTCACGCTCTCGATGTCCCCATGCTCCCATCGAGGCCAAAGCTCGCGCGGTGCTCCATTGAGTCGCATCAACTCCTCGACCGCTTGCCGGTTGAAGGTGTCCTCGATGTTGTTCAGGAGCGCCCCGAGCGTTTGCGCAAAAACGTTCGTCTGGTCTGAAGAGAGCGCGAACGATCCGACCGAGTTCATCCCAAGAAAGATGAATTGCGTCGAAATCGTTTGCGCGATGTTCCGCTGGTATCGGGAAATCACTTTGTCAAAGTCGAATTGACGAGAGCCTCCCGAGGTCAAAAGGCGAAGCTTGAAGCCCGTAGGCATGTTTTTATCGCTCAGCTCGGAGGGGACGATCACGCCCTCATTCTGATTTCGCTTCATCGAAGAAAGCATTTTCTTGAACTTGGCAAGAAGGCTTTTCTTTTCGGCGGAAGCATTGGAGAGCAAATACTCATAAGGGACCTCCATCACAACCATCCCCGTAGCGTCTCGCTCCGCCCCAACGCCCTCGAGCTCCTGGAATCGTTTCAGGTAGAAATACGACCGGAACGCATTCCGAAGCATGGAGCGTCCTTCGGGGTTGTTCTTGTCGGTCTCAGTACGGAAGTGAACGCATTTAGAGATCGGGATAAAAGTGTCTCGCCAAAGAGGCGCGGCCAATTGATAAAAGCCGATAAACTCCCGCCCGGCGTCGTCAAACTGCCAACGGTCTAGCGTCTCTTGAGCGCGGATTGAGATCTTCTTCCATCCGATTCGCCCATCGTCGTAGTCGGAGGAGGGGACCGGAGAATGGGGCGGTCGGTACCCAAGGCGGCGCTTGTAGACTTTTTCATGGGCGGACCATCCGAAAGTGAACATTGACGACGCTTCGGAAATGAAATTTGGCCAAGTCCCTTGCATGTCGCCGATGCACTCGGTGAGGAATGCCGCCCATTCTTTGGCTTCGTCGCTCTCGTCGGCAGGCTTTGCCGTCCAAGGGGCGATCTTGAGGAAAGTTTTAATCAGGTAGAGGCTTGCTCCGATTGTGGAGTCCATGTCCTGCATTTCGCGGTAGTTGCGCATCCCTTGGCGTCCGCGCAATTCGGCGAGCCACTCCTCGCCCACATATCCGCCATACTCGATTAGGCCCGTCGTCCCGATTTCCACATCTTTTCGAGAGACTTTGTTTTCCGCTTTTTTTTCAACGGTGAGCTCTACCGCTCGCGCTTGCAATTCTTCTTTAGCCATGGGTGCCTCCTGATGCAGATCAGGAGTAACATATCACCGAGTGAAGCGGAAAGCCTCGTCTTCAGCTCCAAAGACGTACCCGAGAGCCTCGAGGTCTTTTTGCATCACCGTATCGGATTTGTGCTTTGTAGTCCGCATAAGATTCTCCGCTCGAAAAGATCATCCGCTAGTTTTTTGGCGATGGCCGGGTGTGTTCCGATCCCGGTGAGGGCTTCCTCAATGCAAGAGACGCAGACTTTGCCGGCGTCGATCCCGTTGCCCACTTTAGCGGAGATGTCTCCGTAGACCTCGCCCAGAAGACACGAATCGCAAAAATACGTTTCCATCAGATCGCCCATTTTGAGCCGGTTGGGGTTGTGTCGATCTCGAGGTCTCCCCCTCCTTTGCCTCCCCATCCGAGCGTGGTCCTAAAAAGGTAGGTTGCCGCGTGAACGAATGCATCTAGGCGGTCGGGAGAGGGTTCCCCGCTCTTGCCGCTCCAATTGCAGAGCTGATCCTCAAGCGCGCCAAAGGTCCCGACGTGGTGGATCAATCCCTTCTCAGCCATGAGGGCGATCGGTTCCGCGCGGGTCCATTTCCCATCCTTGGCGTGTACGCGCAAAACTCGAATGAAGGGGTCACGCATCGCAATTGCGTCCTCCGCCATATCGCCGCCCTGGTTTGTCTCGATCACGATCACGTTTGCCTCATAGTCGTGATACGCGGCGATTGCAGTCGTTGCCCATTCGGCGGGCGTCGAAGTGAAAGAGAGATCCCGCAAAAGGTAGACGTGATTATCCTCTCCAACACCTGCGGCGATGATCCCTGACTCCGGCTTCCACATCTTCCGCTTCTCTGCGCCCTTCTTTGAGGCCATAGGGTCGATTGAAATGCAGATTCGCTTGAGTGGAGGGACAAGAGCCGGCGCGACCCGGTTGTCATCGATCCATTCTCTCCGCCATAGGGCGTTCTCGTCCTGGTCTAAGATCTCCGCATCGATTTCTTGCCGTCCGAGGCGGGTCCCTTCGTAGCGGTTGATGATCTTGAGGTACGCGGAGGACAAATTTGCAATGTTCGCTCTCGACGATCCGCCGGTGACAACCGTATCGGGGTCTTTTAAAAGGTCCCGAATCACCTTGAGCGGCTTCGGCGTGGTGGTGATTGCGATTCGAGGGGAGTCTCCCTTCGGTCCTTCGCGCCGCATACAAAATTGGAGCATTCCCCATACGGCCTCCGGGTGTTTCCACGCGGCGAGCTCATCGATCCAGGCTGTATCCCACTCAGGACCACGGGGCTTGTCGGGCAATTCGCCGGAAAAAAGATCCGCTACGGCTCCGCACGGCCATCGGACTTCTTTTTTGTTTGCAATGTAGACCGGTCGATTGGGGTGGTCATGCGGATAAATGCTGATGAGGCCGGAGGGGCCTTCGAGCATTGTCCGGCGGATCTCTTCGGGGTTCGCTCCGCCCAGTCCGATGAAGCGAGACCTTCCGGTCTGAACCTGCTCTTTGATCCACTCTGCGGCGGACCGGGTCTTCCCGAAGCCTCGCCCCGCGTTGATCAACCAATTGCTTTTCTGGTCTGGGCCTGGGGTGTCGAACTCTTCGGGCGGCAATTGGTCGGGCCGTGCAAGGACTCGCCAATTCTGAAAAAAGGCAATTGCCGCGCCTGGGTCCTGAGCCATGAGGTTGACAAACTCCTGTCTTTTATCCGCTGGAAGCGCCTTCAATTGCTCGATCGTGATCGTTTGAGCCTGTTTTCCTGCGTCTTTTTCCGGGTTCAAGTCTTTGTTTTTGGCCATCCCCAATCTTAAACCTGAATCCAAAAAAAAAGAAGAGCCATCGGCCCTCCTTCCTTCGGTCTTTGTTTTGGTCTCCCTGCCCTGGGTGGGTTAGGGGTTTCCCCCTCCTGAGTCCTCCTTCATATGCTCGTAGAGCCACGCTAGGGCGTCTTCTTCGTTTGTGAAGATCTTCCTAGCGAATACCCCAGGTAGAAGCCAATCAATCGCAACATGAACGATCCTTGATGTTCTCCCCCCTACTAGAAGAGCCCATCCCTTACAGTTTCTTTCAAAGAGGGATTCATTTTCTGAGATCTTCCGAATGAATTTCAGCCGATCGGAAACGGGAGGATTGGGGCCGATCCGTGCGTCTGTTAGAATTCCTGCGGGGCCTTCTTTTATTTTTTGGATTAATTCTTCGAGGTTATTTTCAAAATCTTCGCTTGAGTATGTGGGTTTTTGAGTGATCCGTATGATTTGGCCACGGCTAGATGTGATGAATCCCGGCATTCTGAATTTCCAGCGTCAAGGTTCGTACCCGCTCCCGTGAGTCCCTAAATGCCTGTAGAGCTTTCGAGGTCGTGGGAGGGCGGTCAAGCATAGCCCTGCTTTTTACCTTCAAAGCGTTTTCAATTTCACTCTGTGTGCAGATACCCATCGCGAGACAGACCTCGCCCAATTTCGGATTGTTGCCCCATGCCCTTTCGGCTCTTTGTCGTTCGAGGGCGTTTTCAAGCTCTTCGCGGGTGATAGATCCTTCGAGGACTAAAATTCGGCCAATCTGGTTTCGCTCCGTCATCAGTTGCTCCCGTTGCCTTCGTGGCGGACCTCTTGAGCGAGAGCCACAATGCTAGAATTTAAAATCCGCAGGGTGTTTCCTACTTCGACCGATGTTTCCGTACTTGCTACAAGAAGCTCTTTCACTTCTGAATCCCTGCGATCCAAATATGCGAAGAATTTCTCGGTTTGTTCTTTTTCTTGCGCGTGGTGCAAAGCGGCTTGCTCTTTGATTTCCTTCGCGCATTCATCCGTCTGCTTTTTTTGCTCGGCTGTGTGCTCCTTTGTGAGCGACAACATTCGACGTACTGCCCAGATCATAACAAAGAGCATTACGGCGGCGAGGTACCATCCGCCTTGCCGCTCAAGACCGTTTGCAACTTCTGCTACCGACAAATCGGAAACGCCGTCTACAGGTGCAGACGGCGCGTTCAGAAGGATGTAAATTAAGTCCTGCATCGGATGACCGTATCACGGGGCCAAATCTGCCACAATGAGAGACATCAGCCCTCTTTCAAGGCAATCAACCGATCAATGTACCAACGGGCTTTCTTGAGATCCTCGAGCTCTTTCCCTTTGTGCCTTGCTCTTGCGATGTACTTAATCGCGTTTCCGTCGTGGAAGCCCATTCCCCAGTCCTCGATCGCGTCGATCACCTCAATGTTCCCGGTGTTGTAGTGCTCTGGGTGGTTTACGGTCTCGCCTTTTTTGGTTTTATTTTTCATTCTCCCCTCCAATCAAGACAGCTTTTCCACCCGTGAAGTTTTCCCAGCGTTTGATAATTACGTCGCAATATCTCGGGTCCATCTCAACGATGCGCGCCCGGCGTCCCGCCCTCTCTGCGGCGATCATGGTTGTCCCTGAGCCTCCGAACGAGTCGAGGACGATGTCTCCCTTTTTTGATGAATTCTCCATTTGGTACTGAAAGAGCTCGATCGGCTTCATTGTTGGGTGGTCTGGGTTTTTATCGGGCCGATCGAACTCGAGGATCGTCGTCTGCTTTCGATCCGTGCCCCAGTAATGAGCGGCTCCGGGCTTCCACCCGTAGAGGCATGGCTCGTGCTTCCAATGGTAATCTTGGCGACCAAGGACAAGCCTATTTTTCAGCCAAATCAGGCATTGACGAACTCGCCATCCAGTCTCAACGGCGGCGGCGTAAAAATTGTACCCCTCGGAAGGAGCATGCCAGATGTAGAAGACGCCGCCGGGAGCAAGGGCAGCATTTGCCGCCGCGTATGCCCCGGTTAGGAGCTTGAGGAAGTCGCCATCGCTGATGTTGTCGTTGTCGATCTTGAGAGCCCCTTCCGTGAGTCCGTTATAGTCGACGTTGTACGGCGGGTCAGTCAGCCATAGATTCGCCTCTTGTCCGTCCATTAAGCGCTTTACGGTCTCCATTTTCGACGAGTCTCCGCAGATTAGGCGGTGATCTCCCATCTTCCACATGTCCCCGCTCCTCGCGGTTGGGGTTTGCTCAGGGGCCGGAACGCTCTCAGCTTCCTCCTGCAAAGATGGCGGCCTGCGCATGAAGCCGCCGACCTCGATCGTTTTCCCGAGCTCTGAAATCATATCGTCGAGGTTGTCGAGGTCGTATCCAGTCCCTTCGAGTGTTCCTTCTGCGTTGAGCTCGTCAAGAATTACCGCGAGCGCGTGAGAATCATACCCTCCAAGCTCCGATGTTCGATTGTCTGCAACAAGAATCTTTTTCGCCTCCTCATCGCTCACGTCGACCCAAGCAACGGGGATCTTTTTCGCCCCTGCCTTTGCTGCGGCTCGCAAGCGGTGATTGCCGGCGAGGACGAAGCCGGTTGAAACCTGCGCAACCACAACACCATAAAAGCCGTTCTTGTCGATTGATTTTTCAATCGCGGCCTCGTCTCCTCGTCGAGGATTTAATGGATGCTCCTTGAGTTTGGCGATGGGAGTTTCTTCGATTTTTTTGTTGATGGTTTTCAATGGATTTGCTGGCTTTCTGCAATTTCTGCGAGATTAGGGGCTTCGACGTTGAGGACTTTCGCCATTGCATTGATTGCTCTCTGAGCGGCGTCATCGGCAACCGTTGCCGATTCGTCTTGTGTGCGAATGATCTCGCCGGGCTCGTTCAAGGAGAGGCGTTCGAGCTTGCTTCCTACGTCGTAGAGCTTGACGACCTCGCCGACAGACAAGGAGGCCCCCTTCTTCGCCTTCGCTTTTTCAAGGATTTTTTTCATTTCGATGAAGGCCAATGCCTGCATTGCGCGACCCGCCTCCCCTTGCCGTTTCTCCATTGAAACGATGGCGTTCACTCGGGCGAGGTCGATCTCTGTTTGATTGTGCTCGTCAAACAGTCGCGCGCGGCTGGTCCATGACCAACGGGTTGCGGTCTCGTCCATCTTATGGCTTGGATCGAGGCCATAGTCCTCTTTGACTCTTCGGACGCTCCTCCGCCCTTCCAGCGCTAGATAGTGTTGAAAATAATCAAAGCTTTGTTTCGATTCTCGGTGCTGTTTGTGCCAAGCCTTGCGGGTCGTAACGTCGATTCGGTTGCGGGACTTCATGGCGTGCTCTC
>Ga0114918_10003229_pt1 | contig 14451 bp, 9 predicted proteins | sample LantaG_FD_87015 | JGI IMG/M metagenome (GOLD analysis project Ga0114918, IMG submission 87015) | Deep subsurface microbial communities from Baltic Sea to uncover new lineages of life (NeLLi) - Landsort_02402 metaG | ecosystem: Environmental > Aquatic > Marine > Oceanic > Sediment | place: Baltic...
CGGCCGGGTCGGCGATTTCCTCTTTCTTTTCCTTCTTCAGTTTGACATGCTCAAGGACATCGCCGACCCGGCCGCCTTTGGGCGGCGGGGCGAGTGGCTGGTCTTCCTCCAGTTCACAGCCCTTTTCTTCGTCCTCTTCCCGCCGCACGCGGTGTCGGTGGCGGTGCAGCTGGCGGGCCTGGCCGCGGCCGCGGGCGGGCTGGTCCTGGTGGTGGGTGGCGCAACGGCCCTGGGCCCGCGCTCCCTGTCGCCCTTCCCGACGCCCCGCTTCACCAACGTCCTGACCACCTCCGGCGCATACGGCGTGGTGCGGCATCCCATGTACGCGGGCCTGCTGGCCCTGGCGGCGGGGCTGACGGCGGTGTCCGTCAACCCGGGGCGCCTGCTCGCGACGGCCTGCCTCGCGCTCGTCCTGCGGGAGAAGGTGCGGGTGGAGGAGGGCGCCCTGGGCGCCGTGCATGGGGCGGCCTATGAGGCGTACCGGGAGCGGGTGAAGAGCGCGCTCATCCCGTACGTGTGGTGATGGGAGTGAGGATGAGAAAGATGAGAGAGAGACAGGAAGAGAGAGCGAGTTGGGGGAGGAGAGGAGGTTGGGGGAGAGGAGAGAGTGTACGGCGCGGTTGGTGGAGAGGAGAGAGTGTACGGCGCGCGTGGGTTTTCATTTCCTTTTCTTTACGCTCCCGGCGCGTCCGCCCCGCGCCGCCCCTCCCAGACCGGGTCGTGCGGGGCGGGCATGGCGACGGGGGTGGCGGTGCCCTCCCCAAAGCCGGCCTTCCTCCCACGCCGCCGCCCCGCCCGGCCCCGCCGGTCGCGGCGGTCCGCCTCCTTGCGCGCGGCCGCGTCGGCGCTGCCCACCGCCAGACCCAGCAACCCCGGCGGCGGGGACACCGTCATTGTGCGCCCCACCCGGCACACGTCCAGGACGAATGCGTCGGCAAAGGGGAGGAGCAGGGTGGGGGCGTCGCCGGCGGGCGTGGCGGGGACGCCCGCGGCGCCCGCACCCCCACCCCCGGGTGCGCCGCCGCCCTCGCCCTCGCCCCCACCCCCTCCTCCCTCTCCGGCGTCCTCCTTCTCATCAATCACCGCGCCCGCCTCCACCGCCGCCGCCGCCCGGGCGGACTCCAGCCCCGACGCCGACAGGGCGATGCGCAGCGTGTCAAAGGGGCCGGTGCCGGAGTACACGTCGACGACAGTGCCCAGGGGGGCCGGTGGGGGGGGGGGCGGGCCAGGGCCGCCCTCCGCCGCGGCGGCGGTGGTGGTGGAGGCAGCGCCCGCGCCGCCCGCCAGGCTGACGCTCATGCCCACCAGCTCCTGCACGTAAAACTCGGCGTCGCCGGCCAGGGCGGGGCTGTGGGAGAGGAAGAGGAGGGGAGAGAGGGACGTGAGCGTGGTGAGTGTGTGTGTGTTGGCGCGTGCTTTTTCGTTGTCTCTCTCATCCTCTCCTGTCCTCTCTCTTTCTCCCATCTCACCGGTCCGCTGCCGACACCCACAGCTCCTGGTTGCACAGCACCGCCGCCTCCTCGGGTGTGGTCACGCCGCTGAACCGCACCAGCCAGGCTTCCCGCCCGCGAATCGTCGCGGGCCGGCCCGACAGGAGGGTAAGCGGGGTGTGTGTCGGCCTGCCCTGCCCGCCACCAGCGCGCCCGCCCAGCGCGCGCCCGCCCGACCGGGGCGCCGCCCACGCGGTCGCGCCCGCGCGCCCCAGCCGCCCCTCCGGGTCGTCCGTGACGGGGAAGACGCGGAGCTCGCCCTTCAGGCCGTGCGGGGCGCCGATGGTGCCGATCAGGACCAGGTCGGCCGGCGGCGGCGGCGGCGGCGGGGGTGGGGGTGGGGAGGGAGGTGGAGGGGTGGCGTCCGTGCCCGCCGCCGCCGCCGCCGCGGCAACGGCGGCGCTGTCTCGACAGCCGATGCCCGCCTGTCGGGGACGAGGCGAGCCAAGGCGATGTGTGGACATGGTGCTCAGTCGCCCACTGCCCATCTGGCCGGCGGGCCGTGTCGGGTGGCGGGCCGCGCCGGCCGGGGCGGCGGGGCGGGCGGGAGCGGTGCCAGCTAACCGATGCATTTTGATGTGAGAGTGCGAGTGAGTGCCTGCCTTTTTTCCGCTTTTGCTCCGCCACACACTCTTACTTTCTCGCGCGCTGTTCGTGCCTGTCCACATCCACACCACACGAGGCCCTCCCCTGCCCCAGGTTGCCCACATCGCAAGGGAGGCACGCGCCGAGTCATGGTGCGTGTGTATGGGAGAAAGGAGAGAGAGGTGTGGCTGCACATGTGCGGGCCGCCGCCCGGGCCGCCCGCTCTCCCCCAGCATGCGCTCTCACACGCCGCTCCCACCCACATCCCAGGTCAAAAAAGTCACCCGCCTGCGGGACAAGGCGGCCCGCCTGGCCAAGGTGAGCAAGTAATGGAGAGATAGAGAGAGGCGCACAGAGGGGGCGTGCGCCGGCCTCCCCCTCGCTTCGCCTCTCAACCTTCCCTTTTTCCCCCTTTCTTCAGGCCGGCCCCGCCACCCCTCGCTCCACCGCCCCGCCGGGCGACGCACCGCCCCCGCCCTCCCACATCCGGTCCAAGATCGTGAAGCGCCTCCAATTCTTCGACCGGGTCAGCAGCGCGGTGACGGCCAAGAAGGGCGGCGGGGTCGGGAAACGAGCACTCGCGCCCGCGCCTGCAGTCGCGCCGGCCACCAAAGCCAAGCCCCCGCCCTCCTCCTCCGCCCCGCCCTCCATCGCCGCCCTCCTGGCCCGCCCCCTGGGCAGCGGCCGCATCTTGAAGGGCACCAAGCTGGGCCTGTCCCCCTCCGCCCTGCGGCGGGCCAAGCGGAAAGCCCGGGCCGCGGGCGCGCTAAGGACGCTGCGCGACTTGGGGGGCCTGGCGGCGGCGGTGGAGGAGGCGACCGCCGCCTCGGCCGCGCCGCCGCCGCCCACGCCCAACTTTTCGCGGGGGCGGGTTCGCATGGCGGTCGGCGCGGCGGAGACGGCCCGGCTGACGACCGTCGTGTCCCTGCCGGCCTTCCGGGCCGACCCCGTGGCGGCCATCGGCGCTCACCTTGCGGCGGCCGCGCCGCCCGTGCCGGCGGGGCGGGCGCGGGCTGGGAGTGGGGCTGGGGCTGGGGCGGGCGCCGACCCGGAGCGGACCAAGCAGCAGCGCATTCGGCGGCGGCGGGAGGCCAAGGTGGAGGGGAAGGCGCGCAAGCGGGCGGCGATGGCGACGGACTGAGGACTGAGGAGGAGAGGAGAGACACTGTTCAAAAATAGAAAAATAGAAAAATAGAAACATGCAGTCATTCATTTCTCTTTAACCCGCACCGTCAGCGCCCCACCAACGCACACGTACGCGGCCCAGCCCGCCCCACCGGGGGCGCGCTTTGCATCCGCACCCCCCACTCGCTTCAGCCGCAGCTGGAGGGCCACCCCGTCCGCCGCCAGCAGGCCCGCCGTCACCCACACCCCGGGTGGCAGGCTGTCCAGGCCCGCCCGCCCGCCGCCACCGGCTGCGCCCTCCCCCACGCCAGGCAGCTCGTACGTCGCTTCCAAGGCACGGCCGGCGACCGTGGTGAGCAGGCGGCCGGCCGGCGGGAGCAGGGCGGGGGAGGGCGGCGGCACGGCGGTGAGGCGGGTGCGCACGCCCCGCACCCTTGGCCTCGGCCCGCCCTCCCCGTCGCTCCCCGCCCCCTCCACGCGCACCGCCTCCGGGCTGCCGTCCGGGGCGCGAGCCAGGCGCAGGGTCAGGGCCGAGGACATGGAGCCCCGAGCCCACACCCGGACGGAGAGTTCTTCGGTGGCACTGCCTGCCGCCTCCTTTCCTTCCGGCCTCCCCCCGGCCAGGCGGGGCTCGGCCGCGAGCGCGTCCGCCACCGCGCGCAGGCCGTCCCCCGCCCCCTCCCCGTCCGCGCACAGGGCGGCCGCGCACTCGCCCGCCAGACCATCCCAGTCCATTCCGTCCAGCACCCGGGCCAGGGGTGTCGGCATCTCCTGGATGAGGAGGGAGGAGGAGGAGGTGGACGGAGGAGGGTGGATGCTCGCACCACCGCCCGCGGCCGCGGCCGCGACCGCGGCGGCAGACGCGAGCGGGCCGCCGCCGCTGGCGCCGCCGCGGCCGGCCACCGCCATGACACCCTCCAAGGCTGGCAGCAGCAGGCCCGCCAGAGGTGGCAGGGCGTCGTGGTGCGGGCCGGGCGCCCGCAGGGCGGCCGCCAGGCGGGCCGCCAGGGCGGCCCCCCCCCCGCTCCCGCCCGCCCAGGCGGACTCGCCCCGGGCCGCAAAGGCGGGGCCCGCGACGAGCCACAGCGTCGCCAGCCAGGCGTGGCCCGCGTGCGGCGGCAGCATGGCCGCCGCCTGCGCGGGCGACAGCTCCACCCATCCGCTGCCGCCCCGGCGCAAGACGGAGGGCGGGCGGGCCTTGGAGGCCGGGCGGCGGGCCTCCCAGGGCGGGCAGGCCAGGAGCGAGGCGAGGTGCGGGAGCGCGCCGCTGCCGCCCCACCCGCCGCCGCCCCCGCCGCCGCCGGCCAGGCGGTCCGCCACGCCCGGGCCCAGGTCGCTGGCCCGCTGGGCCAAGCCGCGCAGGGCTCCCAGGGCGGCCAGGGCGGCCGAAAAAGCGGCGTCAGCGGCCGCGGCGGCGGGGTCGGCCACGGCGGCCGACGCAGCCGCGGTGGTCGCGGCCCGCCCGGCCGCCCGCCCGCCGGTCTCTCCATCCAACCAGCCCACCGCGCCCACCGCCCAGGCCGCCGCGTCCAGGGCGGCATCGTCCCCGCCCTTCCCCCCGAACAGCAGGGCGGACGGAACGTCAGACAGCAGGACCAGGGCCAGCAGGGACGACGCGGCCGGCTCCTGAAAAAGGGCGGCCTCTGCGGCGAGCGAGGCCTGCGAGCGCTCACCGCGTCCGTCCTTTTCTCCGCCTCCGCCTCCCACCACCGCGGCCGCCATGGCCGGCCAGGCCCGGGCCCGCCAAGACGCGGCGTAAGCCACCGCCCGCACCAGGGCGGGCACCGCGCCGGGAGTGGACGCTAAAACCGCGGGCACACGGTCGGCGGGCGGCGTGGCGGCAGCCCGCTGCTTGAGGGTGGGGATGGTGGTGGACGGGGGAGGGGGAGGGGGCGGCGCCTCATCGCCACCCTCCCCGCATGCCAGCGCGTCCGCGTGGGCGGTCACTGTCAGGCGGACCAGGGCGGCGTGTTGGGCCGCCCAGGCGGGGCTGCCGACCTAGAGAGGGAGAGAAAAGAGAGGGGAGGAGGGGAGAGATGATAGGAAGGGAGAGGTTACGGGGGGAGGGAACGCCAACCATCTCTCCTCCATGTCCTCCTCACCACGCCCGCCGGCGGGCCCGCCAGGGTCTTGGCCCAGCCCCGGACGTCCGCATCGGAGGCGATCTTGGCGGTGCCGGAGCTGCTGCCCGGTCGCGGGGCCTCCAGGGCCAGGAGGGCAGACGACGAGGAGGAGGAGGGTGGCGGCGGCGGCAACATTTTGTGAGGCTTGTGAGGCTAGGCTCTTGAGGTTAAAGGTTTAAGTGTTCTTTTTTTCTTTTCTTGCACCCACACCTCTGTGGGGCGGGCCGCGCCTCCCGACCTCTCACCCTGCCCCCTGTCCTTCCTCCTCCTCGCTCTCCTCGCCCCGTCGGCGGGCCAGCGCCTCGGCGACCGCCTCCAGCCGGGCCGCCGCCTCCGCGGCCTCATCAACGGCCACCCCCGGCATCTTGCGCGGCCAGGCAGCCGCGGGGCGGGCGGCCGCCGCGGCCGCCGCCGCGGCCGCCCACGCGCCGGCGAGCGCAGCCAGCGCGGCCGCCCGCGCCGCGCGCGCGGGCGGGGACGCGTCCTCGGTGACCTCCACCCCGCCGCCACCGCTGGCGTCGCTGCTGCCGCCACCGACGCTCACTCCCCGCGCCACCGCCCGCGCGACGTCGCCCAGCGTGCCCGTCACATCCACCTTGGCGGCCGCCCACAGGGCGGCCAGCATGGCGGGCAGGGCGGCGGCCTCCAGGCGGGCGCGCTCGCTGGCCGCGGCGGTGGCGGTGGAGGAGGAGGCGGCAGCGGGTTCGGGCTCGTCGCTGGTCGCCGCCTCAGCTGCGGACGCCTCCTCCACCCGCGCCCGGCGGTCCGCCTCCTCCATCTGCAGGGTCAGGGCCGCCACCCGCACTGCCGCGCCCGCGGCGCGCGCCCGGCCGGACAGGGCGCCCCAAGCGGCGCGTGTGGACAGCGCCAGGCCCCGCACGGAGGCGCCCCCGCCCGCGACCTCCCGCTCGGCCGCGTCTCCGTACGCCTTCGCCACCGCCCGCAGCAGGGGGACGCCGAAGCAGGCCGCCGCCAGGGCGTCGCCCTCGGCCCGGGCGGCCGCCACCCAGGCGGCCGCGTCGCTCGGACTCGCCGCGTGCGTGTAGCCCCTCAGGCGGCGGGCCAGGGCCAGGGCCAGGGCCGCCCGGCGCTCGGCCTGGGCCGCCGCCGCGGCCGCCGCGCCCGCGCGGAGGGCGTCTAGCCCCCCTTCTCCACCCTCCCCGGACGGCGTTGCGGCCGCGGCCGATGCCTCCCGGGCAGCGGAGGCCAGGGACAGCTCGCCGACGATGGCGGCGAAGCGCCCCTCCCCGAAGAGCGCGGCAAAAAAGGCGGCCCCATCCATGCCGGCCGCGCCCTCGCGCCCCTCCACCGCGGCCAGGCCGCCCCGGTCGTAGGCGGCCCGGGCGGCGGGATCGGCCAGGACCTCGTACGCCCGAGCCAGGGCCTGGAAGCGGGCCGCCAGGTCAGCCGCGTCCGGTGGCGGCGGCGACGCCTGCCCCACCTCAGCCGACGCGGCCGCGGCCGCGCGCGCGCCAGCGGCCTTGTCTGGGTGCACCAGGCGGGCGCGGGCCCGGAAGGCGCGGCGGATGGCGGCCGCGTCTGCGTCCCGGGCCACTCCCAGGACGGCGTACAGGTCGGTGGACGAGGGCGCAGGCCCGCTGGCCGCGGCCAGGCGGACGCCGGGCGGCAGGCGGCCCCCGCCACCACCGCCCCCGGGCGCCCCGCCCGGCGCAGCAGCCAGGGCCGTCCCCGGCGCGTCCACCCAGGCCCGGGCCTCCCTGTCCCAGGCCGCCCCGCGCGCGCGGGCGCGGACGGCTTCGGGCGTGGCGGCCACACCGCGCACGACCTGGGCCACGCCCACGCCCGCGCCCAGGACGGGCATCACCACCAGCCCCACCGCGCCCGCGGCCAGGCCCTTCGCGAAGCCGGCCCCGCCCTCCGCCACCGCGCCCAGGGCGGGCGCGGCGACCGCGCCCGCCACGCCGCCCAGGACGCCCTTGGCGAAGGACTTGGCGCCGGAGGAGAGGCCGGCCTTCCAGTCCTTGGGCGCCCGGGTGGAGAAGATGTCGGAGAGGCCGACGGCGTCGGCGGCGTCTCCGGAGGGCGCGGGGTGCGGCGGCGCGTCCATTTGGTAGAGAGAGACTTTTGTGCGCGCCGCGCGCGTGTGTGCGCGCCCCGCGGCGAGGGGACCGAGGTGTGAGCGACTGTGGACGTGGGGAGCGTGTCCTAGCCCGCAGGGTTGAGGCGCGGCCGAGGGGCGCGCGCAAAGAGAGAGAGAGAGACTGCGTGCGCGGCAAACAGAGAGAGTGCGAGGGGGCAGGGCGGGCACGCGAGCGCGCCCTCTTCCTTCCCACCCTTCCTTCCCATCTCCTTCCCTCCCCCGTCCGCGCACACACACACACACAAAGCTAACACACACACCCCTCCCCTCAATAAAACGCGCCCCCCCCATCATCCCCGCCCTCCGGGTCCCGCACCACCAGGTGGCGCATGCCGTACGCGCCCAGCCGCTCGTCCGCGGCGGCGGCCGCGTCGTCGTCCGACTCGTCCCACCCTTTGCCCCCGGGGGCCGCCCCGCCCCACTCAGGGATGAGGGCGTCCGGCGGGACCGCCCCCATCTGGACGCCGGGCGCCGCCTCCAGCTCGGCCAGGCGGGCGCACGCCTCCCGCACCAGGCGCTCCACGTCCGCCCGGGCATTGCCGTTGTCCATCCAGCGGGCTGCCGGGCGGTGCGCGCCCAGGGCAAAGGTCGGGGCATAGTACTCCAGGTAGGGGTGCGGGGGCAAGGCGTCCGCCAAGCCGCCCAGGCCGACGCCGGTGAGGACCGCCGTCTCGGCCGCCCAGCACCGGGCGACGGCCGCTTTCGTGTAGCCCCCCCCTCCCGTGACCAGGGTCGGCAGGCCGAAGGCTTGCACAAAGCGCACCGCCTCTGCGTGGCCCGCGACTGTGAGGTTGAAACAGCCCAGCCGGTCGCCGCCCAGGGAGTCGGCCCCGCACTGCAGCACGATGGCGCCCGGGCGGAACACGTCCACGGCGCGGGCCATGACCGGCTTGAAGGCCGCGTGAAAGGTCGCGTCATCCACCCCTTCCCGCAAAGGGATGTTGAGGGAGTACCCCCGCCCGCGCCGCTCGCCCACGTCGGAGGCGGCGCCGGTGCCGGGGAAAAAGGCGTCGCCGTACCGGTGGAAGGAGGCGCACATGACGCTGTGTGAAGAAAGAGGGGAGGGAATGGGGTGAGGGGGGTTGAGTGCGGGCGCGCTTCTTGTTGTTTGTTTCACTCTCCTCCTCCTCTGTTGTCGTCTCTCTTTCTCTTTCTCTCACTCACCGGTCCGTCAGGTAGAACGCCTCCTCCACCCCGTCCCCGTGGTGGATGTCGATGTCCACGTACATCACGCGCGCATGGTACTTCAGCAGCTCCAGGATGGCCAGCACCAAATCATTGACGTAGCAAAACCCCGACGCTTCCGCCTTCTTCGCGTGGTGCAGGCCGCCCGCCCAGTTGATGGCCACGTCGGACAGGCCGTGGTTGAGGCGGGTCGCCCCCGTGATGGAGGCGCCCGTGTACAGGCGGCAAAAGTCGTACAGGCCGTCGAAGACGGGGCAGTCCTCGCCCATGTTGAAGCGGGCGAGCTGGAATGAGAAAAAGGAGAATGAGGGGGGGGGGAAAATGATGAGGGTTGAGGGAAGAGAGGCAGGCGAGGTTGGGTGGGCGCAAGCGGGAAAAAAAACCACTCTCTCCCTCTCTCTCTCTCTTCTCACCTGCCCCGCCAGCTCGCCCCGCGCCGAGTCAGGCGTGACCTTGGCCAGGAAGTCGATATAGTCCTCCGAGTGGAACTGGGTCAGCTCGGCCGGGTAGGCGCGGCGGGGGCGCTGCGTGACGAGGGGGGCGAGAGAGGGTGAGGAAACGCGCGGGTTGAGAGCGGCTCTTCTCCCCTCTCTCACTCTCCTTCACCAAAAAAAACTCACATACACCTCCATGCCCTCGTGCAGGCCGTACGCCAGGACCAGGGAGTGCGTCATGGCCAGGCGGTGCGGCTTCATGGGGTGGTTGGCGCCGTAGTAGACGGACCCGAAGTCGGCTGAGGAGGGAGACGAGGTTGAGAGAGAGGTCGAGGAGAGCAGGAGAGAGATGAGGAGCGAGTGCGCGTGTGCCCCCCTCGGCAGGGCCTCGCGCCCACGCTCCGCCCCTTCCCGCCCTGCGGATGCGTGTGCATGCTCAGCCCCTCCCAGCCACCGCACTGCCGGGCGATTCCGCGCACCGTCATAAAAGTAGGAGACCCGGCGCTTGCGGTCGGTCGCCATGACGGCGGCGCTGGGCCTTGCGCGTGGCCCTTCCCTTTTTCGCGCGCGCGTGAGTTGGAGTGCCGCTGGGTCAGGAGTCGGGGCGCGCGGTCGTCCGTGCGCGCGGAGGAGGAGGAAGGTGCGAGAGGCGTGCGCGCACGCCCCCCGTATTGGCGGTGTGAAGAAGATAGAGGGCGACGGCGAGCGGGGGGAAGCATTCTCACACGTCTGTTCGCGAGCAGGGGGGCTCGTGCCGCGCACACACACACACACACACAAGGGGCCGCCCTTCCCCTCGCATCCCAGGCGGCGACAAGCGCGACTGTAGACGCACACCGGCACATCACGCCCAGCCGCGCGCGGGCGCGTGAAGGCACACGCCAAAGAGAGAGGAGAGCGCAGGTCAACGCTCCCCCATCGGTCTACCCTCCCCTCTCTCCACAACCACTCCATTTTTATTCCGGCGCGCTGTCGCGACCGCGCACCGGACGGCCGACGCCCTACTTTTACAATGGCCGCCTCCCTGGCATCCTCTTCTGGTAGCATGGCTGGCTGCCTGGCCGTGGCGGGCGCGTTTGGCCACTCCCCTCCACCCCCACCCCCACCACCCCTCGCACGCGCGCTCGCGGCAGCGGCTGCGCGCGTGACCGCCCTCGCCGTCGCCCTCGGCCCCCGCCGCTGGCTGCTCCTGCAGGCGGGCGCGGTGTGTGGCTTGGCCGTCCTGGCGGGCGGCCTGGCTTTTGCCCTGCTGGCCCGCAAGGTTGGCGACGAAGGGAGTGACGGGCGGCGGCGGGGAGGCGCCTGGGGCGCGCCGCCCGGGCGGACCACCTCGCCCCCGTCCGTCTCCGCGGCGGACGACGGCGCGGCCGCCGCCACCCCGCGCTCCCGGGGCGGGCGCGCCTCGGCCGTCGGCGGGGCCGCCCTCGTCTCCGCCAACGCCCTGGCCGCCGCCAAGCGGTTGGGCGCGTCCGTCGCCGCGTCCGCGCGAGACGCCGTGAGCGGGGGTGGGGGTGGCGGCGCGGCTGGCGGCCGGCTCCGCCGCACGACCACCGGGGCGGCGGCCTCGCCCGCCCCTGGTGGTGGTGCCGACGAGGCCGACCCGGGCGCCCTGCCCCTCCTCCCCGCCGCGCCCGGCGCGGGGAGCGGCGGCCGCCCCGCGCCAGACCTGCCCTCGGCCGCTGCTGCCTCTGACGCCGACACCACCACCACCGCCGCCATCCCGTCCCTCTCCCTTCCCCCTTTCCCCCCGCCCCGCGACCCCGTCGCCGCGGCCGGTATCCCGGACGGCGAGGGCGCCGCCACCTGGCCGGACGGCAGCGAGTACGTCGGCGAGTGGCGGGGCGGGCGCGCGCACGGGCGGGGCGTGTATGTGTGGCCGTCTGGGGCGCGGTACGAGGGCGAGTGGGTGGGCGGCCTGGAGCAGGGCGTGGGGACGGCCATCGCGACGGGCGGCGGGGATGGGGCGACCGGCGGCGGCGGCGGCGGCACGTACACGGGTTTCTGGCTGGCGGGCGCGATGGATGGGCAGGGCGTGTTTGTGCCCGCCACTGCTTCATCTGCAGCGGCCGCTGCCTCTGCCGGCAGCGCCGCCGCCGCGGCCCCGCCCGCCCGGGCGGAGGTCATCTTCCTGCGCCAGTACGACCGGGGAAACCTCGTTTCGGAGACCGTGCTGCGGGTGGCGGACTACGACGTGCGGCGGAAGGCGGCGCGGGCGGAGGCGAAGCGGAAGGCGGGCGAGAAGGACGGGGGTGGGGGTGGTGGGGGCGGGCGCGCGCTCGCGCCCGCCTCCACCACGCACGCCGTCCCGCGCCCGCCCCGGCCCGGCACCACCATCTACAAGGGCCACGCCTCGTACGATCTGATGCGGGCCCTGCAGATGGGGATCCTGTTCTCCACCGCCCGGGGCGGGAAGGGCGGCGGCGGAGCAGGAGTGGTTTCGAGGAGGAGTGGAGCGGCCACGGCCGCTGCGCGCCCGCCCCCACCCCGCACCTCCACCGCCGCCCCCCTCCCCCTCCCCACCCCCGCCGACTTTTCCGCCCAAGTCGAACAAGCCTTCCCCGCCTCCACCGAGTCCGGCGGCTGCCCGGCCTTCAAGTGGAAGGACTACGCGCCCGCCGCCTTCGCCCGCCTGCGGGCCGCCTTCGGCCTGGACGACGGCGACTACCTCCTCTCCCTCACGGGCGCGGGCGCGCTGCGCGTCCTGCCCTCGCCCGGCAAGTCCGGCTCCGTCTTCTTCCTGTCGGACGACGACCGGTTCCTGGTGAAGACCGTCTCCCGGGAGGAGATGCGGGCCCTGCTCAGGCTGATACCGGCCTACTACGACCACGTGGCGGGGGGTGGAGGCGGAGGCGGAGAGGGCGGCGGGGGCGGCGGAGAGGGCGGGAGCGGAGGAGAGGGCGGCGGGGGCGGAGAGCGCGGCGGTGGCGGTTCCGCCGCCGGCCCCTCCTCCTCCTCCCCCTCCCCTCCTTCCGCCACCCCTCCCAAAACCCTGCTCACCCGCTTCTACGGCGTGCACCGGGTGGCCTTCCCGGCCGGCGGCGCGAAGGTGCGCTTCATCGTGATGGGCAACGTCTTCCCCACGGACGTCGACCTGCACCGCCGCTTTGACATCAAAGGCTCCACCCACGGGCGGACGGCGGGCCGAGAGGCGGCGGCCCGGCCGGGGACCATCCTGAAGGACCTGGACGTGGACGTGGCTTTACGGCCGGGCGGGTGGGGGAGTGGCCCGTCCTCCTCCGCCTCCACAGCCGCCGCTCGGGCGGCCCTGCTGGCCACGCTGCGGCGGGACACGGCGTTACTGGAGCGGCTGGGCCTCATCGACTATTCCCTGCTGCTGGGACTGCACTACACCGACTGGGCGCCCGGCGAGTGGCGCCCGCCCGCGGCGGCGGGAGGGATCGCTGGCCCTGCCGCTCCTGCTGCTGCTCCGGGCGAGGCGGGCGGCCCGCCGGAGGCGCTGCCTGACTCGGCGCCCGGCTCCCCCACCGCCGCTGCCGCCCCCCGCCGCGGCCGGGCGGGGAGGGGCGGGGCCGCCGCCGCCCGCCGCACCGCGTTCGCCCTGGACGAGCTGATCGAGCGCGCGATGGCGTCTCCGCCACGCCCCGCCGCGGCCGCGGGGGCCGGCGGGAGCGGGCCCGGCACGCCGCCGCCGCTGCCGCCGCCGCCGCCCGGCCTGGCCGCGTCCTCCTCCTCGCCCACCACCACCACCTCGGGCGCCGGCGCCCCCTCCGCCTCCCTGCCCACCGTCCAGTCGTGGGCCAAGCTGCGGGATGGGACGGCGCCCTCGTCGGCCCGGCCCTCCTCCTCCTCCTCCTCCGCCCAGCTGTCAACAGGTGAGAGGGGGGAGGAGGGCGAGGGCGGGGGCGGGGAGGTGGTCAGCGAGGAGGGCGTGCCGCCGCCGCCGCCGCCGCCGCCGCCGCTGCCGCCCCCTCCTCGCCCCGTCCGCACGACCTCCTTTGCCGCCGTCCCGGTCCTGTCCAGCGGCCTGCGCCGGCTGGCGTCGTCCGTGTGTCTGGAGCCCCGCCTGGGCGTTGCGACGCCCGCCCTCGCCTTGCCGGCCCCGCCCCCGTCCGTGCCGCCCAACCCGGGGGCCGGCGCGCCGGGCCACCACCGGCCGACGGCGACGGACCGGGTGGCGGCCACCATCGCGGCCGCGGCCACCGCGTCGGCCGCGGCGGCGACGAGCCCCCGGGAGGTGCTGGCGGGGGCGCCTGGCGACGCCGGTCCCTCCTCCCCTCTCTCTTCCGCTCCCGCCCCCGCCCCCGCCGCTCCCCACCACCAGCACCAGCCCCGGCAGGGCGAGCGCGTCCTCCTCTTCTTCGGCATCATCGACTTCCTGCAGTCCTACAACGCGCGCAAGTGGGCGGAGCACGCGCTGAAGGCCGCGGCCTTTGGGCCCTCCGCAGCGTCGGTCGTGTCGCCGTCCGCGTACGCGGCCCGGTTCATGGGGGCGATGGAGCGGCTGTTTGTGGATGGCGAGGAGGGTGAGGGTGAGGGTGGCGGGAACGGTGGTGTTGGTGGCGGGTCGTAGAGAGAGAGGCGGACACAGACACACAGCGCGCGTTCTTCTCTAGAAAGGTTGGTTAGAAAAAAATGCAAAACAACCATTCTCACACACACAGCACCACAGCACAGCGCCGCCCCTCCCTCCCTCCCTCCCTTTCTCCGCCCCACGCACGCACGGCCGCGCGCGCTCGCGCACGGGCGCCCTGCTCCGCCCTGATCAGCACGCCCCAGCCCCTGTCACCACACTCACACACTCACACACACGCACGCACGCACATGCCCACCTTTGACCAACCCCCACACCTCTCTCATGCTCACTCTCTCTCCCCCCACACACACACACACACCCCTTCATCACCCCCTTGCCCGCCCGCGCGCGCCCGTCGCCGCCGCCGCCACCGTCGCCACATCCAGCGAGTCCGTCGCGCCCGCGTCGTCCGTCACGTCCGGCAGGCCCTCGTCGATCAGCGCCACCAGGTTGCCCGCGTCCACGGTGTCGCCCGCCTCCAGGGCCACGTGGCGGACCACGCCCGCGACGGGCGCGGCGACGGCCGTCTCCATCTTCATGGCGGACAGGACGGCCAAGGGCGCGCCCGCCTCCACGGTCGTCCCGGGTTTGATCTTCACCTCCACCACCTCGCCCGCCATGGGCGCGGCGACGGAGCCGAGGATCATGGGGTCCGCCCGCTCGCGCGCGGCGCGCTTGGAGGAGGGGGCGCCGGCCGCCGTGCCGGGCGGGCGGGCGTCCGCCACCTCCACCACGCGGGGCACGCCGTTCGTCTCGAAGAAGACCTGAAGAGGGAGAGAGAGAGGGGGTGGGGGGAGAGGAGAGGGAAGGGAGGGGAGGAGCGTGAGTTGGAAAGAGAGACAGAAAACCGGCGCGCGCCTCTCTCCAAAAGGAC
>Ga0114918_10003230_pt1 | contig 14442 bp, 8 predicted proteins | sample LantaG_FD_87015 | JGI IMG/M metagenome (GOLD analysis project Ga0114918, IMG submission 87015) | Deep subsurface microbial communities from Baltic Sea to uncover new lineages of life (NeLLi) - Landsort_02402 metaG | ecosystem: Environmental > Aquatic > Marine > Oceanic > Sediment | place: Baltic...
CGGGGGGAGGGGGGGGGAGGGGGGGGGGGGGGGGGGGGGGGGGGGGGGGGCCCCCCCCCGGGCCGGGGGCGGGGGGGGGGGGGGGGATGCGCAGGAGAAATACACGTGTTCGCCCCACGCCCTCTCCCGCCCACGCACCTTGGCCTGGGCGCTCGACACTGCACCCACGACGTCGATGAGCATGTGGACGACCTGTACGGGGGTGTTGGGAGGAGGTGTTAGGGGGCTTTGAGTCGGGCTCGGAAGGGGCGGGATGAAACGACGGGCGCGTCGATGGTGCAAGGGGGAAGAGGAGCGGGCGGGGCGGGTGCGCGTTTCCAATGCCCCCCCCTCCGAGACGCGCGCGACGCTCCCCTTCCGCCTCCCTCCCTCTCGCCCCTCACCCGCACCTCGGAGGCCGCGCGCGACGGCGGCCAGGGCGGCGGCCAGGACAAGGCGGTCAGGGGCGAGTGCGCGTACGCGGCGTGGGCAGACGCCGCGGCCGCCACATGTCTCGAGCCGGACGCGGCCGCGCCGGAAGCCAGGGCGGCCAGGGTCAGGAGCGCCCAGGCCACGGACCGCCTGGAGAGGGTGGGCATGGGTGCAGAGGGCGACCGGACAGGGGCGGGGCGGGGGTGAAGGCCACCGGTGGGGCGGTGTGTCGGGGCGCGCCTTTCCCGGGAGGGGTTAGAGAGAGAGTGTCTGAAAGCAGTCCGAGAGAGAGAAGAGCTAAGAGCGGTTTTTAAAATCCGCCCCCTGCCCCCCCCACCCCCCCACCCCTGTCCCCGCTCACGCTGTCTCTCCACCCCATCCCCATCCCATCCTCATCACTCGTACAGCCCGCCCGGCCCGTAGTTGATCAGCGCCTCCCGCATCAGGTCTGCCGCGCTCTTGCCCGCCACCCCGCTGCCTTTGCTCCCCTCCCCGCCCCTTTGTTCGATGGACGTGCCGCCAGAGGCGATGACAAAGCCAAACACACGCCTCTCCGCCTTGTTGGTCCACTTGAGCGCCCAGCCCGCGTACCCGCCGTCCAGGATGGTGAGCGGGGTGCTGAAGCCCGGCGCGTCTTTCAACGCCTCCGCGGCGGCCGCGGCCCGGAGGACGCCGCCGTCGCCGCCGTCGGGGACGCCGGAGCAGAGAATGACCACGCCGGCCGGCCCGCCCTGGCCGGGCGGGCGCACGGCCTTGGTCACGCCCCTCACAAAGGCGGCCGGGTCGGGAGGGGGCTTGGTCACGACCTTGCGGCCGGCGCTGGCGTCGTAGCGCGCCGTCCAGGCCGCCCAGGGGAGCGCCAGCGAGCGGGGCGCGCGCGGCAAGGGCCGCCCCTCGCACTCGCCCTCCAGGGCCGACCGCACGTCCAAGAGGGCCCACCCGCCCTCCGCGTACAGAATGCGGGCCTCCTCCGGGTCGACGGTCGGCGGGATGGAAGGGGTCGCCGCCGACAGCCAGCCCCGCACGCGGGCCAGGGTCGCCGGGTCCGCGCCCGGGTCGGGCGGCGCGTCCGAGGAGGGTGGGGTCGCGGCGGCCAAGAACGAGGTGGGTGCGCGGAGTGTGGGGCGGGGGAGGGTGGGGACGCTCGCCCCGCGCGGGCGTGCGTGCTGGGGCGCCCACACCCGCCTGCATTGGTCAGGCAGGCCCTGACGGACGCCTGAGAAGGGGCGGCGGGCGGGTGGAGCCGGCCGGGCGGCGGCACGGAATGACATGAGGGAGAGAAAGCTTCACGCAAATTAGCTTGGCCCGCGCGCTCTCGTCTCGACCTGTGTGTGTGCCGCCCCACCCCCACCGTCCTCCTGCGCCTTCCCTTCCCTCACACTCACTCACACACACCCACGCTCAGACAAAGTAGCTCCCCCCGCCCGCCCCCACATCCCGCACCGCGGCCCACTGCTCCTCCGACAGGCCCGCGGGGCGCCCACCCCCTCCCCCCCCACCCGCCGCGTCGGCCGCCTCGTGCGTCCGCCGAAACTCTGCCAGGGCCGCGCGGGCCGTCCCGCCCACAGGCTCCCCCTCGCCCGCCGCGTCGGCCGCCGCCAGCAACGCCTCCGGCAGCCAGGGCGGGACGTCGTAGGGCGCGGACGCGATGAGGGCGCGCAGGCCCAGGACGGCCGCCAGGCGGGCGGCGCGAGTGGCGCGGGACGGAGGGGGGTCGGCGGCGGCAGCACCGCTCCTCCCCGTCCGTGCTTTCTTGGGCGGCGGCGGCGGGCGGGTCGCCGCCGCCGCGCCCAGCAGGCGCGCCCGCAGGCCGGCCGCCTCGCGCTCCGTCAGCCCCCGCAGCAGGCCCGCCAGCGTGCCGGCCGCCAGGTCCGCGACGGCGCGTTTGGGGTCGGCCAACCCCGCCTCGGCGGCCGAGACGACCGAGGCCACCGCCCCGGCCTCCAGGCTCAGCGCCCACCGGAACCAGAGCGCTCCCGCCGCGGCCAGGCCCGCCGCCCAGGTGGCCATGAGGGAGCCGCCGGCGCCCCGCCCCCCCTCGTCCTCCCCCTCCACAGCCGCCGTCGCCGCCATCAGGGCGGCCGCCGCGCGGGCGGGCGGGGCCGGGTCGGGCCAAGCAACGTACTTCAGCCCCGCCACCGCACGGGCCGCGCCGCCGGCCGCGCCATCCGCGCCCGGCCAGGCCGTGCCCAGGTCGACGGACCGGGCCAGCGGGGTGAGGAGGGGCAGGAGGAGGGGGGCGGCCAGGGACGGCGCGGAGGCGCCGCCCCGGGCGGAGAGGGCGGCGATCACAAGGGAGGCCGCAGAGTCCAGGGCGGCCGTCGCGGCGGCCGCCTCGGCCGCGGACCCGCCGCCCGCCCTGTGGCCCGCAAACCAGGCCGCCGCCGCGGTGGCTTGACGGACAGCTTCGCCTATGGTCCCAGACGCCGCGTCAGCCAGGGCGGGCGGCGACGCAGAGGCCAGGGCGGGGCCGGCGAGGTTGACGAGCAGCATCGCGCCCGCGCCTCGCACGGCCTCCGTCGCCGCGCCCGCCGCCGCCGCGGCCCGGGCCAGGGCGGGCACGGCCCAGGCGGCCGCGGCGGCCCGGACGGGGGCGGCGACTGGAGGGCGGGTGAAGGGCGAGGGCGGGGCGTCGGCCGCCGCGAAGGCTCCCGCCGCCCCGAGCTCAGCCGCGGCCGCGGCCGCGAGGGTGAGGCCGCGCGCGGCGGGCGCCGCGCCCTCGCCGCCCGCCCCGTCCACGGCGGCCAGGAGGGAGGTTAAGGCCGCGGGGACGGCGCCGTCCGCCAGCAGGCTCCCGGGCGCCAGCAGGCCGGCGATGGCGAAGCGGGCGGCCGCCGCCCAGGCGGGGACGAGGGCGGGCGGGCACGCCAGGCCCGCCCGCCAGGCGCCGCCGCCCCACTCCTCCCATGTGGAGGCGGCGCCGCCGCTTCCGCCACTCTCCCCCTTCAAAAACAGCGCCCCGGACGCGGTCAGGCCGGCCAGCGCCTCCGCCGCCGCTGCGGCCCGGGGCCGGTCCGCCTCCTGGGCTTTGGGGCTGGCCAGGGCGGCGGTGATGGCGGGCCGCAAGGCCGCAGCCGCGGCGGCCGGCGCGGCCCGCCCCACCGCCTCGGCCGCGCCCGCCGCGCGCGGAGAAAACCAGCCCTCGCCCACGCCCGGCGGCGCCGGCTCGCCCGCCCGCAGCCAGGGCACGCCCCGCTCCAAGGGGCGGGTCAGCAGCTCGGACGCCCGCTCGTCCAGGGCGGCGCCCCCGCCGTTGGCGCCGCCGCCCATCAGGGCTCGCGCCATCGCGGCCGCTCCGCCCCCGCCACCCCGCCCGCTCCCACCGCCGCCCTCCCCGTCCTGAGGGTGGGCGGCCGCGAAGCCGTCCAGGAGGGCGGGGCCGAAAGCGGGCCCCGCGGCGGCGATGGCGGCACCGACGCCCGCCGCCGCCGCGCTCCTCCCGTCCGGGCTCGACCACCCGGCGTCCGCCCCGCCGCCCCGCGGGCACAGCAGGCCCAGGGCCGCCCCGCCGACCGCCCGCCGCGCCGCAAGGGAGGAGGCCAGGTCGGCCGTGGCGGCGGCCGCGGCCGCGCCGCAGGACGCCGGGTCCGGGCTGGGCAGCAGCAGGAGGGCCGTTCCACTCGTCACCAGGGACGCCCGCCAGTGGCCGGTGGCGGAGGAGGGAGGAGCGGGCGCGGCCGTGGCCGCGCCGGCCGCGGCGGTGTCGGCCGCGGCCGCGCGCTCCGCGGCCGCCAGGGCGGCTGCCAGGGCCGCCACGCTGGCGGGCATGGGCCCCAGCCCCGCGCCCGCCAGGGCCATGCCGGGCGGGCGCACAAAGCGCATGACGTGGGCGGCCCACGCGTCAAAGGCGGCCTGCGCCGTGCGCGGGGAGAGCAGGGCAGCGGCGGGGCCTGAGGGAGAGCGGGAGGCTGCGACGCACGCGGCGGCCGTCGCGGCCGCCGCGGCAGGCCGGCGGCAGGCCAGGCGCCACAGGGCCTGCGTCCGCAGCAGGCCGGACGCGCCCATGACCGCGCCCTCCTCCTCTGAGGCCGTGGTGATCGTGGTCGTGGCGGGCGGCGGCGTCGGCGGCTGGGCGGAAGCAGAGGCAGGAGGGGCACTGATGATGGTAGCTGTCAGGGCGGCGAGCAGGTCGGCCGGCACGCCCGACGCCTCGTCCCCGTCCGCAAAGGCGATGTTTGCGCCGCCGCCCAGCCCCAGCAGGGCCTCCACCTCGCCGGCGGGGCGGGGCGGCAGGCGAGCCAGGGCGGCCAGGGCGCCGGGTAGGGCGGCCGGCGCGGCGGCCGGCGCGCGCTTGAGCACGGCCTCCAGGGCGCCCACCGCGGCGGACCGCACGCCGGCGTAGGGCCCGCGTGCTTGGGCCACTAGGGCGGCGGCCAGGGACCGCCAACCGGGGGGCAGGTCGGACGGGGTGGCGGGCCCGCCCGGGCGGGCCAGCGTGGGGCCGGCCTCGTCAGCCTCTTCCTCACCACACCCCCACAGCCCGCCCCGCCACCCGGCCTGCCCCGCCCGCCACAGGCCGTCCGCGTACGCCCGCTCCACGACCAGCCAGCGCGGGCGGCGCCGGCGGAAGGCGGCCTTCGGGTCTGAGGGACCGCCGCCGGACGGCGCTCCCGCCGCGCCTCCCGCTCCCACCAGGGCCGCCCACGCGCCCGACCGGGGTTCGGACAGCGCGTCCACGTCCCCCGACCACGCCCCGTACGCGCCCTGGGCCTCGCCGTGCTCGGCGGAGCCCCGGGTCAGGACCGCGCCCGCGACGCGGGCTGCGAGGGAGAGCGTGTCCGGGTCGGAGGAGGCGGAGGAGGTCAGCAGGGACGCCAGGGCGGACCCCAGGGCCTCCCGGGGCGAGGGGCCGTCGCCCAGCAGGCCCAGGGGCGGGCCCGCGGCGCCCCGGATGCCTAGGCCCGCGCCCGCCTCGCCCGCGTCGGGGGCACGCGCCGCCCCGCCAAAGTCGGGCAGGCCGCCCCGGGCGCCCTGCAGGACCGCCTCGGCCCGGAGCAGGGCGGCCCGGACCGCCTCCCGCCCGGGCGCGGGGCCGGGAACGCCGCCGTCGGACGCCCCGGCGTCGGCGGCCGCGCGGATGACCGCCGCCGCTCCGACGCAGTGGTCGGCCACCAAGTCTCGCGCCAGGGCCAGCTCGGCGGGGGACGGCACGTGCCAGGCCGGCGGCGGCGTGGACGCCGCGGCCGAGACGTGGTCAAAGAAAGGGTCGCACGCCGCGCCGGCGTGCCCGCCGCCGCCGCCCTCCACCACCTCCACTGGCCCGCACTGGGAGGCGGAGGTCGGGTAGAAGGAGGCCAGCCCCGCCAGGGCGGCCGCGATGGCGCGGGACGCCAGTTCCGCGGCGGGGCGGGAGGGCGCGCCTGCCGCGGCCGCCAGAGCGGCCCGCAGTCGGGGGCCGGCCGCGGCGGCCGCGGGCCCCGCCCGGTACAGCGCGGCCGCCAGCAGGGCCAGCGCCCAGCACAGGCCCGCCTCGGCCGCCTTGGACAGGCGGGTCGGAGTGGCGGAAGAGGCAGCGGAGGCGGCACTAGGCGGCAGGTGCGCTTCGACGGAGGCCAGGAGGGACGGGACGAGGTCGCGCCCCGCGCCCTCCGGGTCCGCCCAGGCCGCCGCGTTGACCAGCAGGGCCGCCTCCGCCGCGACGGAGGGCATGGCCCGGGCGGAGGCAAAGCGGGTCACCGCCCGCAGGCCGCGCGCCCGGGCCGCGGCCGGCGCCCGCGCGAACGCCAGCTCCAGGACGGGGCGCGGGCAGGACTCGCCCGATAGCAGGAAGGAGCCCCCGCCGCCGTTCCCGCCACCCCCCCCTCCTCCACCCCCTCCTCCACCACCACCCCCTCCTCCACCGCCCGCATCGCCCGGCGGCGCGTCCAGGGCCGTCAGCAGCGCCATGGTCCGGTCCAGCAGGCCGTCCAGAAAGCCCGACGGCAGCGTGAACGGCTGGCTGCGCCCGCCCGCCTCCGCCTCCTCGCCCTCCTCGCCCGGGTCGGGCGCGACGCACCCGGAGGACAGCGCGGCCGCCATCAGGCGCAGGGCGGCGACCGTCTTGGCCGGGTCGGACGGGTCCAGGGCGGGCAGGAGGGCGCCCGCCGCGGCGGCCAGGAAGGCCGCGCCCGTGGCGGGGTCGCCTCGGTAAGGGGCGCCCTCGCCCTCACCCTCGCCCTCGGCCGCCCGCCCTCCTCCGCCCCCTCCGTCGCCGTCCGCCTCCTCCTCCGCCCACCCGTCCGGCAAGCCCAGCGCCAGCAGCGGCCGCACGCACGCCGTCAGCGCGTCCGTCGCCGCGCCCAGGCGGTGCGCGGCGGCCAGGGAGGACAGGGACGCTTCAAAACGGCGGGCGACGAGGGGCAGGGCGGCGCCCGGCGCCCAGAAGGCCACCTCCCCCAGCGCCCGGGCGGAGGCCGCGGCCAGGCCGGCGTCCTTGGAGAACAGGCCCGCCCCGGCCAGGCCGGCGATGGCGGACCCCAGGGCCTCCGCGTCGGCGGGGGACAGGGGCCGGGTCGGCGGGTGCGGGCCGCGAGCCGCCACCGCCTCCGCCGTCAGCCGTTTTGACAGGTGGCGGGCCAGGGCCGCCAGCAGGTCGCCCAGCGCGCCCGACCAGCGGCCGGAGTTGGAGGGGTGGGCGTACTGGGCGAGCAGGGCGAGCAGGCGGAGCGTGCGGGGCGTGCCGCCCTCGCCTCCCTCCCCCGGCCCGTCCGTCCCCGCCAGCGCGGCCAGCAGCTTGGCCGCGCCGCGGGGCCGGCTCCACCCGCCCTCCCCGCCAAAGAGGGACCCCACCCGGGGTGGCGGGGGGCGGGAGAAGGGCGGGTCGGCCGACGCGGTGCCGACGGGGACGGGGACGGCCGGCTGGGCCAGGCGCGAGGCCAGGCGGGCGCCCAGGGCGGGCCAGGGCACACAGCCCGCCGCGTCGTGCTTGGCCACGCGCGCGAGCAGGCCCGCCCACAGGCCGTCCCACCAGGCGGAGCCTTGGACGGCGTCGACGTGGACTGTGACCCAGGACGCCACGACCTCTCCCCAGGGAAAGGCCGTGTCCGCGGGGTGGGGGGAGGCGACCGCCCGCGCGGGGAAGAGCAGGGCCAGCCAGCCCAGGCTCTCCCAGGGCGCGCCCTCCGGCAGGCGGTCCGCCCGCAGGCCGGGCGCCGCGGCCGCCCAGACGTCTGCCGCGGCGCCGGGGCCGTAAAAGCGGCGGGCCGCCCGGGCCAGGCGCAGGCCGCCGTCCCGCAGCTGGGCCGAGACGACGGGCCCCTCGTAGGCGGGCGGCGCCTCCAGGCCGCCCGCGCCGCGCACCAGGGCCTGGACGGACCGCCAGTCCAGGACCAGGCCCGCGGCGTCCAGCCGGAAGCGCAGGGCGCGCAGGTGGGCGGCGGCGAGGGCGAGCCAGCGGACGTGCGGGGCGAGGGCGATGCCGGGCGGGATGGTGGTGACGATGGACAGCATGGTTTCGACTGCGGCCCGAGCGGCCGCGGGAGGCACGGCCCGCCGGTCCAGGACGTGGCGCCAGTTGTTGAACAGCGGGACGTAGGGCAGTGTGGCCAGGGCGCGGTCGGCCAGGGGCTGGCCGTCGGTCGATGCCCAGGCGGCGGCAAAGGCCGACACCAGTCGCTCCCACCGGGCGGTGTCGCCCGCCGCGGCGGCGGCGGTGGGTGGGGGCAGCCAGGAGGTGGGGGCAGACATTTGTTTGGCGGGCGGAGAGAGAGGGAGGAGAGGGGACGGGGACTGTGTGTGTGGGGCGTGTAAAGAGAGAGGATGGATGTGGATGGAAAAGAGAAACAGCGGGGCATCGGCGTGTGCCGATGCCCCGCGGCTCTCGCGGGACAGCGCCGCCTGCCGCACCCGCCTCCCACGCACCCCGCACTCGGACACGGACCTGGCGGAGATCTGGGAGGGGGTACTAAGAAGGGGGCGAGACGCAAGGGTGCGCGTGGGCGCCCGTGTGGGCGGGGAGAGAGAAGCTAGCGAAAAGCGCGCCGCTCTGTTTGTCCGAGTGTGGGTCTGACCCTCCTCTCCATTTTCCCTCTCTCCGTGGCGCGTCCCTCCGTCCCCTGTTTATCCCCCGCCACGCACACACACGCAATGAGACAGTAAAACAAGAAACCGACACCCTGCATAAACTGACACACCTCACCCCTCCTCCATCCCCTCTCCACCCTCCTCTCCTCCATCCCCACCCAGCGCGTTCCCCTCCACCGCAGGCCGCCCGCCCCGCCGCCGGGGACCCCCACCCGCCATGACCACCCCGGAGCCGCCACCTCCACCCTCCTCGCCACCACCACCCGGCGGCGGCGCCGCCGGCGCGATGTCGTACGTCGCGCCCAGCAGCGCGGCGGGTGGGGGGGGCGGGTGCAGGCCGCCCAGGGCCCGGATGGGTGGGAAGGGCAGGGCATTGCGGGAGGACGCGGACGCGGCGACGGCGGCGGCGGGCGGGGGCGCCGCAAAGCCCGACGCCTCCCGGGCCGCCAGGGCGACGTAGACGTCCCCTCGGCCGACGCCGCCGCCCGACGCGCCGGCCCGGCCCGGCCCGCCGCCGCCGCCATCCCCGCCCGGCCGCCCCGCTGCCGCCGCGTACGCGTCCGCATCCCGCAGGATCTCCGCCACGTACCGGTATAGGAAGTCGAGGAGCTGGGGCACAACGCGGGGGTCGTAGTCGGCGACGCCCTGTGAGTGGAAGGAGGAGGAGAGGAAGGAGGGAATGAGGAAGATGATGGGTTGAGGAGAGCAGTAGAGAGCGGGGAGGAGAAAAGCAAGGCAGCGCGTGCCCCCCACGCCCTCTTTCTCTGTCTCTCTCATCTCTCACATACCATGCTCTTCAGCAGGTCCTTGACCATGGTCTCCTCGCGGGGCAGGGCGGCCGCCTCGTCCTCGGCGCCCGGGCGGCCGGAGGGCATTGCGGCGGGCGCGGGCGCCTGCGCGGCCGTGCCGGCGCTGGCGCGGCCGCGGCCGCCGGCGGCGGCGCGGCGGGGGGGCATCTCTCTGCCAGCCGGCGTGCGTGTGTGTGCGCAGGGCCTGGGCGTGGACTCGCAGGCGTCCTGGCTATGGACAACCGGCGCGAGAGAGGGAGCGGGAGAGAGAGAGAGAGAGAGAAGGCTCGTCTGCGGCCCCTCCCCGATTCCTCTCAACCTCGCCCTCTCACTCCCTCACTTCTCTTTCCTTTCGAGGATGGAAGCAACCAGGGTGCGCGCGCGCCATTCCTTTTGCACAGACCACGCGCACACCCACACACGCAGCACATCCGTCTCTCTCTCTCCTCTCCCTCTCCCCCCACACACAGAAAGAAAGAAAAACGCGCCCTTTTTTCCATAAGCTCACGCCTTGTAACCACGAGAGTTGCGGCGCCCCCGGGCCTTCTCGAACTTGCGGCCCTTGCCCCGGACGAAGGGCTTGGTGTGGGAGTGGGGGACGCCGGGCGCGGGGCCAAAGTGGCGCACCGACTCGCGCGAGTTCTTGGGGCCCCGCAGCAGGACGCACCCCGACCCAGTCGGCGCGGCCAGGGCGAGCTGGTCGAGCGTCAGCACCTCCCCGCCCGCCGCCAGGATGCGGGCCCGGGCGGTCTCCGTGACGCGCAGGGCGGCCACGCGCAGCTTGGGGACGGTGAACAGGCGGGCGTCGTCCGTGATGGTGCCGACCAGGACGGCCGTCGCGCCCGCGGGCTTGCCCTCCATGAACGCGGACAGCTTGGACAGGGATAGCGGGGGGCGGTTGATGCGAGACATGAACAGGCGCTTCAGCACGGTTGCGTTGAACTTGGAGTCGGTGCGGCGGGCCAGGAAGGCGTAGACCTAGGAATGGAGGGAAGGGAGGGGAGAGGAGGGGCGCGTGAGGATGAGGGTGGACAGAGGGAGGGGGTGGGGTGGGGTGGGGTGGGAGGGAGAGAGCACGGGGGGCCGATCGCACGGGCGCGCCCCTTTGGTCTGCCGTGCCGCGTGGGCGGCGGGTGCGCACAGAACGCCACGCCGCCCCTTGCAGGCTATAGCTGGTCGCCCTGGCGGGCGCCGTGAGGTGCTGCATCGGCGCCCGAGGGGCTCTCTGTCGCTGGGCGGGGACGAGGCCAGCGCCGGGCCCCGGCGGCCCGCTGCCGCTGTCTCTCTCGCTCTCGCCTCTCCTCCCTCTCTCACCTTGACCAGCAACTTGATGTACACGTTCTCCGACTTGGGCGCCGTGCGGTGCTTGGTCTTGTTGCGGCCGCCGGCCTCGAGGTCGATGCCCTGGGAGGAGAGAGTGGGGGAGGGAGGGACGTGAGAGAGGGCGGTGGCGGCGCAAAAAGGGGAGGCGGCGTCTTTGCTCTCTCTCTCTCTCCCCGTCCCGCGTGTGCTCAGTTCCCCGCCCCCAAAAAACAATCGCGCACCATGGTGACGAGTGTGCGTTCTGCTGTGTTCACGGGCTGGGTTGACGCCTGGGAAAAGAGAGAGGGAGAGGGGGGGAAGAGGAGAGTTAGGAAGGAGAGCGGCGGGCGATCGGAGCGGCGGCCACGGACGCTTGCCCGCCCGCCCCCTGGGGGGGCGGCTGAGCGCAAGGGGGGCGGGGCGCCCAGGCGCTCAATTCGCGCAGCGAGGCGTCCTGCAAGGACCCGCTGGAGGAGAGGGGCACGCGTCCGGAAGCGTGAGAGAGCAGCCGCGCCGGGACACACGCACCGAACGAAGAGAGGAGTGCGGAGAGAGGGAGGAGAGAGCGGCCGGCCGTCTCGCCCTCACTGCCAAAAAACTGGGCACCATGGCCGAAGTCGCCCGCCTGGACGCGGCCGCCGCCGCCGCCGCGGCCACCCACGGCGCCTTCCACGAAGCCGCCGCCCGGGCTAGGTCCGCCCTGCGGGCCGCCGCCCGGAAAGCCATCCTGGCCGACCCGTGCGGCGCGGCGGGCGAAGAGGGCGGGGAGCGCGCCGGCGCCGCGCCCGCGGCTGCCGTCGGCCCGCCGGGCGCCCGGCCGCCCGCCTTTGCGCTGTGGCGGGCGGGCTGGTACGAGGAGATTGCCGCGCACCGGGCCCGGGTGGCGGGCGGTGGGCCCGCCGCGCTCCAGCGCAAGGTGAGGGAGAGAGAGAGAGAGAGGCAATGCGCACGAAAAACGCGCGCCCACCCCCCCGCCCGCCACGCTCCGCACGCTTTGACATCTCGTCTCTTCATCTCTTCTCTCCATTAGTCCCTCGCCGCCTACCGGGCCTGCCTGGGCGAGGCCGCCCTCTTCTACGAGGCTCTGGCCGCGGCCCTGCAGGCTTCCCACGGCGGCGCGCCCGGGTGGCGGCCCCGGTCGCCGGGCGCGATAGCTGCGGCGGACAAGGCAGCAGCAAAGGAGGGCAAGGGTGGTGGGGGTGGCGGCGGCGCCGCCGCCCGCCCGCCCTCGGACGCCTCCCCCGCCATCGCCCGCTGCCTGGTCTGCCTGGGCGACGTCCTGCGGTACGCTGCGACCGCGCCCTGCCCGGTGGCGGCGGAGACGGCGGGGGGCCCGCCCGCCTCCCCAGGCCCGCCCCCGCCCCCTCACCCCCTCCTCCCCCGCCCACCCGCCGCCCCGGGCCGCTGCCCGGACCTGCGCCCGGCCCAGGCCGCCTACGCGGCCGCGGCGGCCGCCTGGCCGGCGGGCGGCCACGCCTTCAACCAGCTGGGCGTCCTGGCGGCGACGCGCGGGGACGCGCTCGGGGCGGCCGCCCTGTACGCTCGCGCGGACGCGGTGTGCGGAGGTGGAGGGGGCGCGACCGCCGCGGGGGGGGGTGACCGTTTTGACGGCGCGCGGGGCAACCTGGACGCCATCCTGGCCAGCTACGTGGCGGCGGCGGAAGCGGGAGGGCCGGCCGGTGAGAGAAAGAGGAGGGAGGGCAAGAGCAACAGGGGCGAGGCGTCTGTGGCAGGCGCGGTCGGGGCTGTGCAGGCGGCTGTGCTCGCTGTGGCGGCCGCCACGCTGCTGCCACCCGCGGCGGGGGCGCCGCCGCCGGTGCCACCCGCTGTGCCTGCTGCCGCTCTTTTGGATGAGGTGGAGCTGACGCCTGTGGGCGGCGGCGGCGGCGGTGGCGGCGGCGAGCCGCAGCAACACAGCGGCTGGCGGCGACGCAAGCGCGGGCGCGGGGGCGGCAGCAGGGGCGGCGGCGGCACGCCCGCCCACGTCCACGCCACGCCCGCCGCGCCCACGCCCGCCGACCTCGCCGCCGCCGCTATCGCCCGCCTGGGCGAGTCCCTGGCGGCCGCCCTGGCCCGGCCGGAGCTGGCCCTGGCCGCCCCCACCGCCCTCGCCCGCCCCGCCTCTGCGGCGGCCGCGGCCTCAGCGGCCGCCGCAGCCCACTGGGCCGCCTCTGCGGGGACCGACCTGCCTTCCTCCGCCGTGCCGGGTTCGGGCGGTCCGCCACCTGTGGCCCGCATTGGGCGGGCCCTGTTGCACGTCCTGGTGCTGGCGATGTACACGGCGGACCGCGGGCGGGAGGGGCGGGAGGGCGCGGGAGAGGATGGTGATGATGGAGGGGGAGGGGGCGAGGGAGGGCAGGAGCGCGCCGCCGCCGGGGCGCACCCCTCGCCCGGCGACGCGGCCCTCACCCTGGCGTCGGCCTGCCTGGCGGCCGCCGCGGCCGCGGGCGCGGCCGGGGTGGCGGTGGTCGCCCTCCCCGACGAAAACGGGCGCGCGCCACCGCCCCCCCTCCTCGCGGCCGCGCCCTCCCTCCCGCCCGCCCACCTCCTGCTGACCTGGCTCGCGGCCGGGCCCGCCCACCGCCTGGCGGCCGCCTCCCCGTCTGTCCGGGCCCGCCTGTGGGCGGCCCTGGCGGCCCTGGTCCGGGTGGCGGCGGCCAGCGGGGCGGCGGCGGCGTCGGCGGCGGCCCCGCGGCCTCCCGGCCCCGTGCCGCCCCGCCCGCCCCTGCCTGAGGAGGCGGCCTTCCGCTGCTTCGCCCCCCTGGCCCGCGCGTCGTCGCGTGCGGGGGCGGCCGCCGCCGCCGTGGTGGTGGATTGGGGCCTCCCTCCGGCCGACGACCCGGCCGCCCGCCTGGGCGCGGTCCTGGCGAGCGCGGCGGCCGTCGCCGCGCCGGCCGCGGCCGCCGCCGCCAGCCCGGCAGAAGCGGCGGCCGCGGCCGCGCTCAAGGCCGCGCTGGCCGCCCTGCCCTCGACGGGCGCCGCCGCCCCTCCTCCGACCCGCTGCGCCGTTTGCCAGGCGAACGGCGGCGGCGGCGGCGAGGCCATGCAGCAGCAGCAGCAGCAGCAGCAGCAGCAGTCGGCCGGCCCGCCCGGCGCCTGGCTGGCCGCGTGGGAGGCGCACACGGCGGGGTGAGAGAGGAGAGGCGAGAGGCGCGGGGTTGGTTGAAAAATCTTCTCTCCATTTTCACACACACACCGCAGACACACACGCCCCCGCCCCGGCCCGGAAGGGCACCCCGCTCTCCCTCCCTCCCTCCCTCCCTCTCTCTCAGCACACACGCGAAGCAGAAGACGAACAGGGGCGCGCGCGCGCCTCCCCCCCCCTGTGCTCTCAAGCGTCCGTGGGCGTGGCCACCTCAAAGACAGCGTCCTTGCCCGTGAGCTTCTTGTAGACGGCCCCAAAGGTGTCCAGCTTGGCCTCCGTCGTGTTGCGGTCCTTGGGGTCGAGGTAGACCTTGAGCACGCGGGAGCCGTCCAGGTGGTACCGCACCCGCTGGCCCACGATTTCCGTCGGGTGGACGAGGTCGCCGAGGATGGCGGCGTGCACGGCCGTGAGCGTGCGGGAGCGGGGGCGCGCAATGGCTTTTCCATTGGAGGGGGGGCGCATGACGCGGCGGTCCGCCACGATGACGACGTCCCGCCCGGAGAACTTCTTCTCCAGCTCCCGCACCAGGCGGGCCTGCACGCGGTGGAAGGCCTTGAGCAGGCGGAAGGGGACGCGCACGACGACCGCGCGGCGCGCGGCGCCCGTGTCCACCTCGGCCGCGCCGGAGATGAACAGGTCGCGCAGGTCGGCTTTGAGCTCGGCGTTGGTGGCCTCCAGGTCAAACAGGGCCTTGGATGAGTGGAGTGTGGAGACAGAGGGGGGGGGGGGGGGGGGGGGATGGGGGGGGGGCGGGGGGGGGGAGGGGGGGGGGGCGGGTCGCTACGCGGAGAACCG
>Ga0114918_10003231_pt1 | contig 14442 bp, 4 predicted proteins | sample LantaG_FD_87015 | JGI IMG/M metagenome (GOLD analysis project Ga0114918, IMG submission 87015) | Deep subsurface microbial communities from Baltic Sea to uncover new lineages of life (NeLLi) - Landsort_02402 metaG | ecosystem: Environmental > Aquatic > Marine > Oceanic > Sediment | place: Baltic...
CCCCCGCCTCCTCCTCCGCCTCCTCCTCCTCCTCCTCCTCCTCCTCCTCCTCCTCCTCCAGCCCCCGACCCCCCCGCAGCCGCAGCCGCAGCCTCCTCCGCGGCCCTCCTGTCGATCCCTTCCATCCACGCGGCGAGCCCGGGTAGCGCCTGCCCGACCCGCTCCCTCACCCCGCGCGCCTCGGCCTCGGACCCCGCGCCGAGCGCGTCGGCCAGCGCGGCGTCGCCCATCCCGTACATGAGGCCGTAGACGAGCCTCTTGGCGGCGTCGCGCTGCTGCAGGGTGACGGCTCGGATGGCCTCGGGGGTCGCCGGGAGGGAAGAGGAGGACAGAGAGGGCGTCGAGGCGTTTTTCTGCTGCTGCTGCTGCTGCTGCTGCCGCTCGTGTTCCTGCTCCTGCTCCTGCTCCTGGATTTCGTCGGGGCGGCGGAAAAAGACCGCCGCGGCGACGACGCGCATCGGGTCCTCGGCAGCAGCTCCTCCTCCCCCCTCGCCCTCGCCGCCGCCGCCGAAGCACGCGAGCAGGGCCGCGTCGTTCGACAAGTGCGCCGCGAGGCGGAGCTCCATCTGGGCGTAGTCGGCCGAGACGAGGAGGCCGCCGCGAGGGGGAACGACGGCGTTGCGGACGTTGCTGACGCAAGAGGAAGTGGAGGTCGAGGTCCAAGTCGAGGTCGTCGCCGCCGCTGCTTCTCCTCCTCCGTCCTCTCCGCCTCCGCCAAACGCAAAGCAGTAATCGATAGCCTTGGGCAGAGTCTGCAGAGAGGGAGAGTCGACGATCAGCCTCCCCCCGGCAGCGGCAGTCTGGCGGAGGCAGAGAGGCAGGCGGCAGAGGGGGAGCGGGGAGCGGTCGCCGCCGCCGCCGCCACCGCCGCCGCCGAGGCCTCCGCCGCGGGAAGACTCCTGCGCCGCCCTCTCCCTCCGCCTCCGCCGCCTCTGCCTCTCCCTCTCGGCCACGGCCGCCGTCACCGCGCACCGGCGCAGCAGCAGCTGCACATCCTCCTCGCGCTTCCGCGCGCCCCTCCACGCCTGGACCAGCAGCACGCCGGGCTCCCCTCGCGCCGCGAGCGGAGCCAGCGCGCGCGCATTGGTCGGCTGCCTCGGCGCAGCAGCGGGCCCGCCGCCGCCACCGCCGCCGCCGCCGCCCCCCCTTCCCGCGCCGCCGGCGCTCGAGGGCGAAGCAGCGGCCGCGGCGGCCCCGGGGCTGCTCAGCCCCAGCCAGTCGAAGAGGAGCTGCGACACGTCCACTGGGGCCTCGAGGTTGAGCGCCCCGACGTGGGCGCGGGCGCGGTCCCTCGCGGCGTCGGCGAGCCTGCGGAGCGCCGGCGAGGAGGCGGTGGCGATGGCTGAAGCGGAGAGAGCACGCGAAGAGAGAGCGCGAGCGCCCGCGGCAGCTTGCACCGCCAGCCGCGACGCCCTCTCCCCGGCGAGCCCTTGCAGCCTCGCGACGGCCGCGGCCTGCACTTTTCTGAGAAACGCGCGCTCTCCCGAGAGGGCCGCGACGTCGACCAGCACCCCGCGGTGCTCCATAGAGGCCAGCAGAGGCGTCAGAGCGGTCTCGACGCGGTCGGCGAGGGCGAGGAGGAGAGGAGGAGGCTGAGGCGGTAGACGAGCAGCAGGAGCAGGAAGAGCGGGTGCAGGAAGATGAGAGGGAAAACCCGCTGCTCCCCTCGCACTCTCCATCTCCGCCCGCTGCAGGTCGAAGAGCGCCAGGCACCTCGCTGCCGAGACGCACGCGGCCTTTCTGCGGTCCCTCTCGAGGAGAGCCATCGCGGCGAGGTCAGAGTCGGAAGGCAGGGGCGCAGCAGGCGCTGTGGCACCTGCCGAAGCCTCCTGCTGCTGCTGCTGCTGGCCGCCGACGCCGACGCCGCCCCAGAAGTGGTGCTGTTGCCGGCGCTTCTTGTGCAGCGGGGAAAGAGCCCCCGGGAGCTTTTCCGTGGGCAGAGAAGCCGCGAGCGCCGCCGTGGAGCCCGTCCTCCTGTCGAGGAGACGCGCCAGGGTGCGCTCGGACTGGGATTTTTGTGTGTGTGTGTGGTGGAGTGAAAAAAAAGTGGGAAAACGGATGAGCTCACTCCTTTTCTTCTCCCTTCTCTCTCTCTCTCTCTGAGCTTTCAAAGAAAAGAAAAACATTCTTTACCAGCAGCAGCGCCCGGGGCCCCATCCCGTCCTCTGCCTCCCTGACGGTGAAGTCAAGGAGCCACTCCACGACCCTGACGTCGGAGACGGGGGAGGCGACGAGGCCGTGGAAGGAAAGCGGAGGAGGAGGAGGAGGAGAAGGAGAAGAAAGAGCGTCGGCGGCGTCGACGCCCTTCTCGGTGCCGTCTCCACCGCCACCTCCAGTCCTCCTCCGCTTCTTCCTCCTCCTCGCCTCCCTCGCCGAGTCCAGGGACAGCTCGTGAAGCACGCCCTTGAGGTCGAACGTGACCTTCCTGCCGCCCCCGGGGGAGGCGAGGGCAGAAAGGACCTTGGCGCGAGACGAACCTGTCGGTGCTGCTCCTGCTGGTCCTGCTGCTGCTCCTGCTGCGACGGCTGCTGCGGCTGCCGCTGCTGCTGTGGCGGCTGCTGCTGCTGTGGCGGCTGCTGCTGCGGCTCGGGTCGACGTGCGGCGGCGGCAGCGGTCGCCGTCGCCACCGCCGTCGCCGCCGCCGCCGTCGCCGTCGTCGCCGAGCTCGGCCTCCTTCTCCTGCTCCTTTTCGCCACCGTCGTTGTCGTCGTCATTGAACGAGACGAATAAGACGCGGCCGGGCTCCCAAGTCAGGGCGATCCCGGCGACGCGCCTCTTGCTTTTTTTCTGCTTCGACGGCGGTGGAGGCGGCGGCGATGGAGACTTCGCAGAAGCGGAAGCAGAGACAGAGGCAGCAGCAACTGTCCTCGTCGCCTTCGACGCAGCCACAGACCCGGGCAGCACCGACAGGGAGAAGCGCGCCGCGGCCGCGGTCGAGGCGGCCGCAACGAGCGACGAACCCCCCCTCTCGTTCCTCGCCCCTTTTTCCTCCTCCTGCTCCTCCTCCGAATCGCTCTCGCCGTTGCCTGGCCCCGCCCCGACCTCCTGCCTCAGCGAGAGAGCAAACGCCGAGACGGGCTGTCGGCGCCACGCGCCCAACAAAACGTCGACGTCGGCGGGGCGGCGCACGGCGAGGAACCCCCCCTTGGCAGCAGCCGCGAGGAGCGACGAGGAGGTGAAGGCGAGCTGCGTGAAGCGGGGCAGAGGAGGAGGAGCAGAGGCGTCGTCGAGGCCCCCCGACGGCGGCGGCGCGGACGCCGACGCTGCCGCTGCCGCTGCCGGAGGGAGGAGCGGCGGCCGCGTCTTGGGCGCGAGGAGAGCGAGCTCCGCGTCGGCCGGAGCTGCTGCTGCTCCTTCTGCTGCTGCTGCTCCTTCTCGCTTGTCGATTTGCATCATCGACGGAGCGGCAGCAGGTGGCGGTTGCTGCTGCTGTTGAGGCGGAGCGGGAGCGGGAGGAGGAGGAGGAGGAAGAGCAGGAGGAGCAGGGGGAGGAGGCATCGCTCCTCCTCCGCTGTTCCCGCCGCCGCTGCCCGCGGCAGCAGCGCCACCGCCGCCAGCCCCGTCGTCCCCATCCTTCTCGCGTCTCTTTTTCCGCGGGCCACTGCCGTCCTTGTCGTCGACGCCATCTTCACCATCGTCTTCGTCGTCGCCACCGTCGCGCTTCTCGCCACCGCCGCCACCACCCTTCTCCTCCTCGTCCCCATCGCCCTCCTCCCCCAGTCCCGCCGTCCCTTCCTCCTCCTCCATCCAGGCGCGCGCGGCCAGCTCCTCGTTCTCGGCCCGCAGCGCCGCGGCCCTCGCGATCAGCCGCGCCGAGGCCTGCATGCGCTCGACCAGCCTTCGGTTCGCGTTGGTGTCGCCGCCGTCGCGGAGGCAGCGCGCGACGGCGGCCGGGTCCGCGGCGGCCAACGCCGCGGCGTCGCAGACGCCCGAGGCGTAGAGGATGCGCGCGCGGGCCCGGCGGACCCCGGCGACCTCGGTCAGGCCCAGGAGCTCGGCGCGGACGCCCGCGCCGACCCTGCGGTCGAGCGTCGCGAGCGCGTCGACGAGCTGCTCGAGGCCGCCTCCGTTGTTACCAGACGAAGAACAGCAGCTGCTCCCGTCGCCGCGGCAGAGCGCCGAGGCCTGGTAGGCCCGCTGCGACACGCTCTCTTGCAAAGCAGAAAGGTTGGCGACGGTTGCCTCGAAGCGCTGGGCGATCGCGCTGGGCTCGTCGACGACCGAGGGAGCGGCAGCGGCGGTGGCTTTTGAAGAAGAAGGGGAAGCAGAGGCGGTGAGAAGCCCAGCCACCGCGGCGCCGACGACGCCGCTCACGCGTCCGGCTCCTCCTCCTCCTCCGCCGCCGCCGCCGCCGCCAGCCCCGACGAGCTCCTCCAGGGCCAGCGCCGCGTGCATCCGCAGGATCAGCTGCTGCTTCTCCTCGTCGACGGGAATGCCCGAGGCCACGCGCTGGAAGTCGAGCATCGTCAGGCCCACGGTTTCGGCGACGTGCGCGCGGGCCGCGGCGGCAAAGTGCTGCTGCCGCTGCCGGTCGGGGCTCGCGCCGCCGCCGCCTCCTCCTCCTCCGAAGAGCGACCTCTCGACAATCCGCGCCGCGACAGTGATGTCCGGGCCCAGCCTCGCGTCGCCGGGGACCAGCAGGAAGAGCAGGTGCAGGTCCCCGCGCAGCACGATGCCCGAGGCCGCGGCGGCCCGTAGCCCGCCGACGAGCGCCAGCGCCTCGCGCGGCGGCAGGCCCGCCTCGAGCACCGCCGAGCCCAGCGGCGTCGGGGACCAGCCGCCGCAGCCGTCCTCGCCGCCGCCGCCGCCCCCGCCGCCGCCGCCGCTGCCGCCCCACCTGATCAGCCCCTCGGCCCGGAGGTGGTTAAGCACTGCCAGAAGCTTGCTGAAGAGCCTGTTCTTGGCCTCCTTTTTGTTCTTCCGGGGAGGAGGCGGAGGCGGAGCTGGTGGGGCTGGGTCCGTCGCGGCGGCGGCGGCGACGTCAGCAGCGTCGGCCTTTGCTGCTCCTGCTGCTGCTCCTGCTGCTGCTGCTGCTGCTCCCGCTGCTGCTCCCGCTGCTGCTCTCTCTCCCCCTTCTTCCTCCTTCAGCTCGCTCTCGACGCAGCTCCACATGAAGGTGCTCGTGAAGAGTTTGAGCACGTCGTCTCCAGAGACCACGGCCCGCAGCGCCACGCCCTCGAAGACGGCGCGGAGGAGGTGCTGCGAGCCAAAGCTGGCAGAGTCGGAGTTCTTGCTGCTGTTGCTGTCGACACTTTTCCCTCCGTCCTTCTTCTCTCCTCCTCCGTCGCCAGCGTCGCCGTCGTCGTCCGAGGCCAGGCAGGAGCGCATCAGCAAGGGCTTCGAGCGCACGAGAGAGAGCAGCTTGTTGACCTCGCGCTCGATCGGGATCGAAGAGGCGGCAGCAGAGGCAGCAGCAGAAGACGAAGAAGAAGAAGAAGAGGAAGCGACAGAGGCGGCGCTCCACGGCACCTTGGCCACCACGACCGCCTCGCCGTGCGTGTCCGCCAGCGCCCTCCCGGCCCTTCCGGCCATCTGCAGGTACTCGGTCCCGTCCAGCTCGTTGCTCTTCAGCCCCTTGAACGTGTCCCTGAAGACGACCCTGCGGACCGGCAGGTTGACCCCGGCCGCCAGCGTCGACGTCGCGGCGACGCAGGCGACGGCGCCGGCCTCGAGCGCCGCGACGACGAGCTCCTTCTCGGCCGAGGTCAGGTCGGCGTGGTGGAAGGCGACGCCCATGCGCAGCGTGGCGCGCAGCGTGGCGTTTGCCGCGGGCAGGGCGTCAACGCGGGCGATCACCTCGGCGCGGGTGAGAGGCGCGGCGGGCGCGGGAGCGGGAGGGAAGGGAGCGGGAGCGGCGGAAAGAGGGGCCAGGTTCCACTCGGGCAGCGGCACCGGCAGCATCCGCGCCAGCAGCCGCGCCGTGTCCGCCGCCCTGGCCTTTGTGCCGCAGAAGATCAGGGCCGAGCCGCCCGGGTCGGAGGCCGTCTCTCGCACCAGCGCGGCGACGCCGCTCATGTCCCGGTCGTCGGCGGGCAGGGAGAAGGAGGAAGAAGGAGGAAAAAGGCGCGGAGCCGTGGCGGCAGCGGAGGAGGAAGCGGCGGCGGCGGCGAGCGCGCCGCCACCACCCCCGCCGCTCTCAAAAAACTCCCCGCGCACGGACCTCTCCACCCTCCCGCGCTTGTTCACCATCCTGCACCCGCACAGCACGTAGTGCCTCAGCGGGATTGGCCGCTCGTGGGTCTCGAACAGCGCCGCGCCCAGCCACGAGGCCAGCTCGGCTGTGTTGGGCATCGTCGCGCTCATCGCGACGAGCTGGATGCTGGTCTGCAGCAGCGCCCGGGAGTTTGGGGAGGGGGAGGAAGGGGCGTGCTGCTGCTGCTGCTGCTGCTGCGAGGAGGACTGAGAGGTGCGCATCGAAGAGCCAGGCGTGGGCTGCGTCGTGGCGGTGGCCTGAGTTGCTGCTGCTGCTGCTGCTGCTGCTGCCGCGGAGGAGGTAAGGGCCTGGCGCCGGAGCTCGTTCGGTTGCTGCGCCGCGGTGCCGCCGTCGCCGACGCCGCCTCCGCTTCCGCCTCCGCCTCCCCCTCCTTCTCCACCTTCCCCTCCTTCCCACTTCATCAGCCTCCCGCTGTACAGCAGCATCGTCAGCATGATCTCGGTCAGGAACCCGCGGCTCGGGTCCGACAGCATGTGCAGCTCGTCGACCACGACGCAGCTCAGCTCGTGCAGCCGGCGCTCTCGCAGCAGGTCGGCGACGAGGCGCTTGCCGCGCTCGTAGGTCGCGACGAGCGCGCCGACGCCGTCGAGCCCTCCCGCCTCGGCGGGCCGGTAGGGCAGGCGGTCGAACATGCGGCCGACGCGGAGGCCCATGGGCCGCAGCAGCCTCTCGAACTGGTCGGCCTTCTCGCGGCACAGCGAGTTGTACGGGAAGACGAGCAGCGCCGGGCGGCACGAGATCGAAGGCGAGGAGGACGAAGAAGGGGAAGCGCCTCCGTTGCCCGCCCTCCTGCTCGCGTCGACGCGGAGCAGCGCCAGGATCGTGGCCACCAGCGTCTTCCCCCCGGCCGTCGGGGCGGAGTAGACCAGGGACCGCCCGCCGCGGAGGACGCCCGGCAGGGCGAGGGCCGCTGCCTGCCAGGGGTAGAGCCTGGAGACGCCCAGCGCCGCGGCCTGCTCCGGCAGGAGGTACGAGGTCAGGAGGAGCGGGTCCCGCTGGTCTGCTGCTGCTGCTGCTGCGTTGGCGTCGGCGTCTGCGTCGGCGTCGGCGTTGGCGGTGCTGGTGGTGTTGCCTTCGGGGGAGAAGAAAGGAGGCGGCGGAGGAGCTGGAGCGGGAGCGGCAGCGGCAACGGGAGCGGCAGCGGCGCCGCCGGCGGCGCTTCCGAGGCCAACTCCCCCTCCGCAGCTCAGCCTGGGGCTCCCCAAGCTGTTTCCCGGGAGAATCGGGGACGGAAAGTGCTGCTGTTCGTGCACGTGCTGCTGCTGCTGTTGTTGTTGCTGCGATCCGGGCCCAAAGCTGGCCGCACGAGCAGGAGCGGCGGCGGCTGCGGCGGCAGGGGCAAAGGCCGGGGAAGGGAAGAAGAGCGGCATCAACGGCGGAGGCAGCGGAGGAGGCTGAGGAGGAGGGGGGCAAGCAGGAGGAGGAGCTGGGGCGAGAGCGCTGCTTCCGGGCATCGTGCCCGCGTTGCTCGGGGTCGGCGCAATGCCTTTCCCGGTCAGGCTCGAGTTGCTGAGGCGGTGCTTGCCTGCCCCAGGGCGCGCGGCGCGAGCCTCGACGAAATTTGACGTCGTCGTCGAGTTCGTCGCCGTCGCCGTCGCCGTCGCCGTCGTCGCCGTCATTGCCGCCGCGGCCGCGACTGCCCCAACAGAAACTCCCGCTGCTGCTGCTCCCGCTCCGTTTCCAGCAGCAACAGCAGCCCCCGCAGCGGCCTCGGGCGTCGTCGAGTTCGTCTGGAGCATCTGAGGCGGCTGCAAGGGCAGCGACGGAGGCTGCAGCGGAGGGGAGCAGCGAACTACGGCAGGAGCGGGAGCAGCGGCAGCCGGAGTCGTCTCTGCTGCCGCCACCGCCGCCACCACCGCCGCTGTAGCATCGAAGGCAGCGGCAAGCTCCGACTCGCTCCCGGAAGAACAAGCGGAGGCAAAGACGCCCGTCGCTGCTACGACGTTTCCAGCTGCAGAAGCGGCGGCGACGAGAGGTGGCAGCGCTGGTGCTGCCGCCGCTGCTGTTGCTGCTGCTGCCGCCGCGGCTGCTCTCGCTTCCCCGTCGCCCGACCGCCGCCGCCGTCGGCGCGAAGGAGGCAGCTGCACCCGCTCCTCGAGGGTTCCGACGCCGTCGCCGCCTCCCGCCTCGGGACTCTCCCCAGAGAGCTGGATCGGGTCGTCCTGCACGACGCGAGGGAGGAGAGCAGGCTGCAGCTGCTGCTGCTGCTGCTGCTGCCGCCGCTGCCACTGCTGCTGCTGCCGCCGCGAAGAGACGAATGCGGGCGGGGCGAGCTTTGAGCGCCAGTAGCTGAAGTCGGAGGCCGAGGCGGCGGCGGCGGCGGCGGCGGCAGCTGCAGTCGAAGGAGGCGAGGGGCCCCCTCCGAAGCCAGCTGCTGCTGCTGCTGCCTGTGCTGCTGTTTCTGCTGCGCCGCCGCTGCCGTCGAGAGAAGACAGTCTTGCCGATCTGCGCTTGGGGGCCGGAAGCGAACTGCGTTGTTTCGGCGTTTGATGGGGACGGGGGGGTGGGGGGGGGTGGGGGCGGAGAGAGAGACAGAGAGAGAGGGAGAGAGAGAGGAGGTTGAGAAGAAGAAGAAGAGATCGCGCAAAGCGCAGCGGCGAACAGAGGTGGGAACAAACGCGAGGAGAGCAAAACGAATGCCTCTGTTGTCTTCCTTGAATCCCGCGTCTTTCAGCGACTCGCGCACTCTGGGAGCTTGGAGCGTGCCTCCCCTCTCTTAATTCTCAGGCGAGGCACAAAACAAGGCTGGAGAGAAGATGGGGGAACGACGGCAAGAAGGGCTCGAAATGCAAGAAAGCGAGCGAGCGAGCGTCTGCATTTCGGCAAAAAAAGAAGAGTTTGCCCTCACCTCGCAGAAGCGCCTCCCTCGCTTAGCTGCAAAGGCAATGGGGCCTCGTTCTCTCCGGGCGCCATGGCGCGAGCAGGAGAGAGAGAGAGGGAGAAAAGAATGAGAAATCGAGCGAAGCGCTCTCAACTCTCCGCGAGCGAAGAAGAGTTCTTCAGGAAAGTGAGCCTCGCCGGCTCGAGGGGAAAATCGTCAGGAAAAAAAAACTCAACCTCATCTCTCTCTCTCTCGTCTCCTACTCCGCACTCCTTCTCGCTTCCCGGCGAAACTTTTGCACCTCTAGCTCGCTCCTTCTTTATTCACAAAGCGCTCAGTGCAGGAAAGTTCTTCTCTCCAAGCCCATCTTCTCTACAGCTTGGCGGAAAGGCCGCTGCGGAGGAGCTCCAGCTCCCTCTCCGGCGGCAGCGACCCCCAGCTCGCACTCGCCCCCTCCGCCACTGCCACTGCCCTCCCAAACGCCTCTGCGGCCCTCTCTCCGACGAATTCGGGCCTCTCAAACGGGCCCAGGTGGCCTAACCCGCGATAAACCTCGAGCCTGCCGCGAGGCAAAAGGCGAGCCGTCCGCGGGGCCGCCCTGGCGAGCGGCGCGTGGAGGAGACCTGAACTCTGCCCCTTCGTCGCCGCGCCTCCGCCGCCTCCGCCGCCTCCGCCGCCGGCAGCGCCGCTCGCTCCGCCTCGCACGCCGCCGCCCGCAGCCACTAGCACGGGAGCGGCAACGGCTCCCAGCCTCCTCCCGGCATCTGCCCCGAGCGGGCCAGCCTCGAGGTAGACCGCGGCCTCGTCTTCGGGGGAGGCGGCGAGGGAGACCGCGGCGGTGGGGGCGGAGGCGGTGGTGGTGGAGTAGGAGAATGTCGGTGGAGGCAAAGCTGCCGCCGCCGCTGCTCTCCTCCTCCTCCCTGCCCCCTCCGCCTCGCCTCCCTCTTCTTCGCCCTCCCTTTCGTCGACCATCCCCTCCTCGGCGTAGATCCGCGCGCACTCGGCGTCGAACAGCGAGAACGGAGGTTTTCTCCGCAGGGAGAGCAGGGCCGCTTCCCTGGAGCTGAAGGCCCTGCGACGCCTCCTGGCTCCGGCCTCGAGCGACGGCGTCGAAGAGAGCGCGGGGGGGGGGAGAGCAGAGGAAGGGGACGAGATCGAAGCCTCTTCTTCTCTCTGGCTCCTCTCTTGGGAAGGATCCGCTGCTGTTGCTGCTGCTGCTGTTTCTGCTGTCAGGATCACGGGCTCGTAGAGGTAGAGCTGCGTTGTGTCAAGAGAAGGAGGCGGAGAGGGAGGGAGGGAGGGAAAGCATGAGAAGAGGAAGAAAAGAAAGTAGCAGCAACAACAAACGCCAAAAACAAAATACTCTTCTTCTTACAGCTCGAAACGTCCCCGGCCTCTGCTGCTCAGCCCTCAGCGCCGCAAGCCCCCCACCAGAGTGGCCAAAGGCGCACAGCAGAGAGAGAGAGGAGGAGGAGACGATCTCGTTCTCCCTCAGCCAATCAACAGCCGCGAGCGCCAAGAAGCTGTAACTCTCGAGGGCTCCCGGCGACCCCTTCCCCCGTCTCCTGGGTCTCGGGGACGATCCCTGACCGGGCATGTCCAGGGCGAAGACGGTGGCGAGCGAGGAGAGCGAGGAGCGCCGGACGAGGGGCTCGTACCTGAGGGAGAAGGGAAAGAGAAAAGAGAAGGGAAGGAGGAGGAGGTGAGTTTCTTGCTAGCCAACGTGTTTTTTTTTTTCGTTTTCGCTCCGGTGTCAATCGACTGCTCACATGAGCCCGCAGAAGCCGTTGGCGTGCAGCAGCAGCACGGTCATCGGTCCGCTGCCTCCATCGAGCCTGTGCAACGCTGCGCTCTCGCCGTGGGAAGAGATGATCGCGAGCGGCGGGCGGCGACTGCGATGGCGATGTTGCGACATCTCTCGTCATCAAAGGGCAAACCAGAGAGAAGTAGGGGGGGAGAACATTCACGGTTTTTTTCCATTTCTTTCTTTCCCGGGACAGGAAAGGGAAAGCCAGAGATTTTACAAAATGTTTTTTTTTTGGGGGGGGGGCGAGTGGGGGGTTGGAGTTGTTAAAAACGGCCTTCATTCCGTCGCCAACGGAGACGGAGAGTCAGGCAAGCCGCAGCCGACGGCCCAGCGCAAGACCCCCGGCGCGTCCTCCAGCGCCGAGCACAGCGACTCGACCGCCGCCCGCGCGGCCTCGGCGCGCCGCTCCTCCCTTTCCTCGGGGGTCTCGTAGTCGTCGTCGTCAAACTCCTCGGGCTCCGAGCCGTCTTGTCCGGAGGCAGAGGAGGAGGGACCGGCAGCAGAAGAGGGAACCGCGAGCTCCAACTCATATTTCATGACGAAGGTCTTTTGCGGCTTCCCCAGAGGATTCGACGACGACGGAGCCGAGCTGCTCCGCTCGCCAGAGTAGGAGAGGATGTTGGAGCCCTGGGCCGCGATCGCGGCCGCGACGTCGGCGAGGAGGCCCGCGCGGTCCGCGCACTCGACGGTGAGCCAGGTGACGGAGCTGCTGGAACTGGGAGAAGGAGAAGAAGAAGAAGAAAAAGAAGAAGAAGAAGAAGAAGAAGCGGGGCGAGAGGAGGGAGGAAGGGAGGCGCGGCGGCGAGCCTTTGAGGTCGTCGCCGTCGCCGGAGTAGCTTCGGCCGAAGCGGAGGTGGCTCCTGCTTCCGCTCTCCTACGCCCGGCAAGCGCGCCCGTCGCCTTGCTCGGAGTCGACGCGCCGACCCTCCCGTCGGACCCGGAGCTGAGCGCGTCCCAGGTGGCAGCAGCGGCGGTCGTCGGAGAAGCGGAAGCAGCAGCAGCAGGAGAAGCACCAGCCGCGGCGCCGGCGCCGGCGGCGCTTGCTGCATCTCCCCCTTCCTCGCCCTCCCCTCCTCCCTCCCCCCCTCCCTCTCCTTTCCCTTCCTCCTCGTCAACCCACCCGTGCTCCTTGAGGAACTTGGCGATCTTGTGCCTCGCCGACCGCGTCCTCGCGTGCCTCGCCCACGCCGCGTGCGCGGCCAGCGCGAGCCTCGTCGGCGGGCCCGGCTGCGTGACGACGTCGACGACGTCGGCGTTGCTCAGCGCTGTGTGCGGCGGGGCCGGCGCGCCGTTGACCCTGCCGCCGATCATCTGGTTGCCGACGTCCGTGTGCACGTGGTAGGCGAAGTCGACGAGCGTGGCGCCCGCCGGGAGGCGCATCATCTCGCCCCGGGGCGTGAACACGAACACCCCGGCTCTGCCGAGCAGGTCGCCCGTCACGCACTCGACAAACTCGGCCGCCGAGAGCGAGCCGAGGAAGTCGGCCTGCCACTCGCGGATGGACGCGAGCCAGTTGGCGCGGCGGGCCGCGGCCCTGCGGTCGACGGAGAGCGGGGAGGAGGCCGCGGGAGTGGCGGTGGGGAGCGGCGGAGAGGATGAAGATGAGGCGGGAGCGCTGCTGCTGCCGTTGCCGCCGCTGCTGTTGCTGCTGCTGCTGCCGTTGCCGTCGCCGCTGCTCCCGTTGCCATTTCCGCCGAGGAACGCGCCGGTGATCCGAGGCGCGCCGCTGACGACCGAAGAAGCAGAGGTCGAGGAGCCGTTGGAAGAGAAGCCGTTGGAACCGTTGACGCCGATGCTGGCGGACCTGCCGCCGTTGACTCCATTCGCGGCGGAACTGCCGTTGACTCCGTTGACTGTCGGCGAGAACGACGAGTTGGCGGCCTTGGAGCCCCACGCCGCGTCGCGCGCCACGCCGTACTCCCCGAGCCGGTGCATCTCCGCTGAGCGGATCTGGACCTCGAGCGGGAAGAGGGAGACCGCTGCTGCCGCCGCTGCTGCGGCTGCTGCTGCGGCTGCGGCTGCGGCTGCGGCGGTGGTCGCGGGGGGGCCCGACGTTGCCGCTGCCGCGCCCTCGAGCTCGCCGCTCTCGAGCAAGCCCCCTCCGCCGCCGCCGCCGCCGCCGCCCTCGGCCCCGAACGGCAGCACCGTCGTGTGCAGCGACTGGTACCCGTTCGACTTGGGCGTCGAGATGTAGTCCTTGACGCCGCCCGGGAGAGGGGCCCAGGCCGCGTGGACGACGCCCATCGCGTGGTAGCAGAGCGCCGCGCCGCCGCCGTCGCCCGGCGAGGCCGGCGAGGCCGGCGAGGCCGAGGAGGCCGGGCCCGAGCCCGGGCTCGAGGAGAACGAGCCCCCGCCGCCGTTGGCCGCCACGCTCACGGCCCTGGGAGCGATCACCACCCGCAGCGCCGCGGGCCGCAGCGCCGCCACGTCGGACACCGTCTCGAGCCGCAGCCCGCGCTGCAGCGCCTTCCGGTGGACCCAGTACGCGCTCTTGACGACGGGGCTCACCGAGATCGAGCCGGCGCGCGCCGAGAGGTAGGGGTCGCCGCGCAGCGCCTGCTCGAGCGCCCTGCGCGCCAGGCCCAGGCCCGGGGCCGCCGCGGCGGCCACGGCGTCGAGCAGGGACCGCGTGCGCGCGTGCGCCGCCGGGTCCGCGTACCGGAACCCGAGCTCCTCGAGCTCCTCCTTGACCGAGTAGAGCCCGAGCAGCCTCGCCAGCGGCGCGAAGACCGCCAGCGTCTCCGCGGCGATGCGCGCCTGCTTGGCCGGGGCCATCGCGCCCAGGGTGCGCATGTTGTGGAGCCTGTCGGCGAGCTTGACGACGAGGATGCGGACCTCCTCGGTCATGGCCAGGAAGAGCTGCTTGAGGTCGGCCGCGGCGGACTCGGCTGCCGCTGCTGCCGCTGTCGCGGCGGCGGCGGCGGCAGCGGCCTCTGCGTCATGAGAGGGAGAAGAAGAAGGAGAAGAAGAAGAAGGAGGAGAAGAAGAAGAAGCAGGCGACGTCGCTGCTGCTGATGCTGCTGCCACCGCCGCTGTTGAGGCAGGCTCGCTGCTCGCAGCCCCCTCCGCAGCAGCAGCAGCAGCAGCAGCGGCAGCGCCAGCGCCGCCTCCGCCCTCCGTCGCCTCGGCGGCCGCGGCGGCGAGCCTCCCGATCTTGCTGAACTTGGTCTCGCCCTCGACGATCCGCCGCACCGCGGGCCCAAACCATGCCTCGATCTCCGCGAAGCTCACCGCGTCGGTGTCCTCGACCGTGTCGTGCAGCAGTCCCGCGGCCAGGCTCTCGGCGTCCATCCCCAGCTCGGCCAGGATGCGCGCGACCTCGACCGGGTGCGTCACGAACGGCTCGCCCGACTTGCGCGCCTGGCCCTGGTGCGAGTCGAAGGCCAGGTTGAGCGCCTCGCGCACCTTGCCCCTCTCCGCGACCGTCAGGTACGAAAGGAGGGGCTCGAGCCGGGACCAGAGGTAGTCGTCGGTGATGTCCGCCGGGGGCAGCTCGCGGTAGAACTGTTGGTGTTGGTGTTGTTTTGGAGGGAGAAAGGAGCGGAGAGGGGAGAGAAAAAGTGAGTTTTTCGTTGGCTCTCTCTCTCTCTCAGGGGAGGG
>Ga0114918_10003233_pt1 | contig 14439 bp, 27 predicted proteins | sample LantaG_FD_87015 | JGI IMG/M metagenome (GOLD analysis project Ga0114918, IMG submission 87015) | Deep subsurface microbial communities from Baltic Sea to uncover new lineages of life (NeLLi) - Landsort_02402 metaG | ecosystem: Environmental > Aquatic > Marine > Oceanic > Sediment | place...
ATCGCCAATGATCGTCTCCCAGCCAGATAATAGTCTCTGTGGGCGTTTCCGATGATATTTCTTCCCATACTGTACGATCAATAAAATCCTTATAATGGAAATAAAACAATATATCGGGTTGATAATAATAAACGGCCTCCAATAACATCTTAGATACAATTTTAGCACCATATTTAATTATCAATCTATCATAATCAAAGTAAATAAGAGAATATCCCATATTTTCAAGAGTTTTGTAAAAATTATAATGTTCATAACTCAAACCCCAATTTGGCTGGCAATAATCATATCGAATACCCACATACAGTATTGTTGGTTTAGCCTTAAATTGTTTTGGGATTAATCTCTTTTCAAGTTCCCAATCTACCAATGTTTCAATAGCAGCAATTGCCATATTTTTAATCCCTTTTATCTCGTAATCCTTATAATATCACCTTCAACGTCAAAGGTACACTTTGGCCTTTTCAATAAAACAAACTTTTCCAATTCTTTCAGTGTGGGATAATCACTTTCTCCATTAAAACACCTGGCATCATCAATTAATATTACATACCCTTCATCTTGAACCGAGTTACCAAATATACACTCCAGTTCTTCCATAATAGGGGTATCTTTTACTCCCCTTACTGTTTTCCCCCCCGAATAGTGAGCATCTAACCAGCAAAGATATGGGCTATTGACATACATAAGAGCATATTTTAATATATTGCTACTATCCCCCCTGAGAATTGTGATATGCTTAAACGGTTTAAATTTTCTCATTGCACCACAAGCCAGGGAATGGCTCAGTTCAATCGATATTATCTTTTTAAATTCATGTTTTACTGCATCTACCATATCTCCCATATACGTTCCGGTTTCAATGAATGTATTACAGTGAAACTTTTGGGCGTATTTTATAACAGTATCTTGCTTTTGGGTCATTATTATATCAATTTCCTGTATTTCTTTAGATTATCAACAAATTTACCACCATAATCCATGCCATATATCCTAATAATAGTTTGCATCATCCCCTTTAATAGCTTTTTTTCTTCCTTTTCTGACTTACATACTTTAAGACAATATGCTATAAATAACGGAATATCCCTTACTCTGTCCTCTATTTGATGCGATGCTGAGGCAGTATCATATTCATAACCTCTATATGTATAATAAACAGGTGTAATGCGGGATATATCGCCAGATAGCACCATAATAGCAAGCAATAGGCTATCCTCTGCTACCCTCATCTGTTCAATACCAACCTTTTCAAGCAACTCATGAAGAACATTGTATGCCTTGAGTAGCTTGCCTCTACTCATGATTGTATTGGCAAGGGCTATTTTCCCACAGACGTTTTTTAATCCATCTATTAGATATTCTTCAGGAGAATTCAAGAGGTTGTGATACCAAATACTGCCAGTAAATTTACCCTGTTCCATCAAAGCACAAGATACGGGTAAATGGACACCATCAACATAATCTCTCATTAAGTTGGTTATGCAATCTGGGAAAACCAGATCATCAACATCAAGGAAGAAAACGAGGTCATTGTTGACATATTCCAATCCTGAAAGCCGAGCCTTAGATACTCCTGTATTTTTATCCCAACAAATAACATGACAATGTAAACCCTTCCCCATAGAATCTACCATCCCATTCCTTTTCAATATCTCATAAGTCTTATCCGTTGATCCATCATCTACATAAATCACTTCAAGGTTGGGATATTTAATCTGTTTTACATTTTCAATCGATCTTTCAATATACTTTTCGCCATTATGAACTGGTATAATAACTGAGACTCCGGGAATAAGCGTTACTTCATTTTGAACCGAAATGCTTGGGGCAATTAATCGTGGTTGCCCTAAAGGTTGATTAATTTTCGACCCAATAGCAATAAGCCAACTCCCCACTTTAGTAACACCCTGATAAATATCACTTAGATTTTGTGCTAATTGTATAGGAATAAGTTCTGGATTTATCCTTCTTAGATATGAGGCTTCTGTTACTCCGCCGATCACTGTTTCGAACTGCGCAAATATTCCAGCTTTCTCAAATAAATCCACCATCGTATAAAAGTTTCTTTCAGCCCCATACTCCCAAGTACCCCTTTTTATGGAATATGCTTTCGATAGTTTGTATGTATCAGAGCCGCTATAAGGGACACCAACTACAACATAACCACCAATCTCAGACATCTTCTTGAGCATTTTAATAATATATTCATCATCCTCATGTTCCAAAACGCCCATGCTCATAACAATATTAAAGTAAACATTATTTAAATTAAATAAATCCTTATGATTAAAAAAACAATGATGACCATTTTGTGCGTTATAATCCTTAGTTATTCTTGTAGCGAGCTTAACACTTTCCACATCAATATCAATTCCGAGGCAAAGAGCACCCCTCATGGCAAGTTCAATACAATATTGCCCAGTTCCCGTTCCCACATCAAGAATAGATTTACCTTTCAGGTCAAAAAACTTTAGAAGCAATCCTATGAATTCAGAACGCATAGTCATGCTGCCGGGATCGTTCATGATAGAGACAGAATCATCTTCTTTGTAACATTTCCAGAGATTACCCCATACGTTAGATTCCATCAATAATCTCCCTTGTTTGACGTATCTGATCCTTGAAAGTCCATTTGTGATCTATAATCCATTCCCTCAACCACTTCTTTTCCCTTTTTACGGCATCCTCAATTAGAAAAACTGCTTCATCAACAGTATTATATAAACATTCAGGTGGATATTGCTCTGATGATCCAAAGAAATTGTGAATAACAGGGTATATGCCTCTTGCCATTGCTTCCGTTATGCAACAAGAATGCCCCTCATGAATGCTTGTTGACAAGAGAACACTTTTATCCTGATACCATTTACTCATATCCTTAACAAATCCGTCAAAAATAATATTGTGTGTCAGGTTCATGTTCTTAATCATATATGGGAGATACACCTCATACCGCCTATCTTGATATGCCCCGGCAATATATAGTTTAATCCCGGGATGACGAAGAACCAACTTCTGCATAATCTGTAAAAGCGTTGACGGATCCTTTTTGTGATTAATATTACCTACGCAGGCTATCTTATATGGGTCTTGTACTTTAGACATAATCTTACATTTTGTCATATCTACGCCATTCGGAATAATGACATATTCAACTTTTGCTGGTATCAAATTATATGTATTAGTAATGGAATGTATATGCTCAGCTACAAATATTAATCTATCGACATTCTCCCAATTAATTTGCTTAGGCATATCAGTCAACGCTTCATAGGAATGCAACCTAACTATTACTTCCTTATTTTTGATTTCAGGGCAGAGCTTTTCTATAGTTCCCAGAACAGCCAGTTCATTCGCCCACTCAAACCATACTATATCAGCCCAATTAATAGCTACATTCATTTGAGTAATTATTTTATCTTGGCCATCTTGTAAATTAAGATATTGAGCATCGCATATATAATCATTTGATTTGTCAAGTTCCTTAACAATTGGCTTGATGAATGTTTCAAATCCTTTGGCGCAGATAAAAGTGATTCGTTTCATATTAAGCTCTCCGGGCTGCTAATATCGTTTGCTCTTCTATTTTTCGCTTTGCTCTGGCTTCTTTGCTTATATAGAGTGTGCCAAGGCAATATTTATTTTCAATTTCATCATCTGTCATGGTAGCTTCAATATCATTCCATTCTTTTTTGTTCCGCATTACCATTTTTTCAAATTCATCATCACGCTCTTTTTGCGACAAACCAAACCAGTAAGCAGTAAATGGCATGTCTTTTTCCAAATCAACTTCAAATAAATGTCTATATTTCCACCAATTTAATAAATATATCGTTATTACAATGCCTATTATACCACCTATTATCTGATGTATCATTTATCTGCTCCTTGGGTTCACAATGGCATCAAATCCCTATGAATCGGAGCAATACCATGTATAGGTAATGAAGAACCACTAAGTCTATGAACAATTTGCCAATATCCACCGCCACAATATCCGTCACCATGGCAGGAGATAATAATATCTTCTTTACATAGACGACAAATATGTGGCAAAGATTCGATTTTGATTGTCATTGCGTCAATCTCTTCTATCATCTCCCCACCCTCTCTTTGTTTGTTTCACTGTTAAATCCTTATTGAAATTATCTCTCATCCAATACGGTTCTGTTCCTCGCTTAACATACCCACCCAGCTTCTTAGCATTGGTCTTCATAAAAGCATTCATCTTCGGTGGCATTTTAGTAATGAAATTACTCTTAGCAATCTGACCAGTTTTCATAAACTTGACAAAATCCTTCGGGCTGACTTTCTTCCATGTCCGATAGCAAATACATACTGGGTGCCAGCCCCCCCAAACAAAGTCTTTTGGATAATCACCCAGCAAATCATCACAAACATCCATTCTCGGATGGGATGGAGATAAATGAATAGTACAACCTGTTATAAATGGTAATTGTTTTACCTTTGTTTCCTCAGCTAAGCGAAATGCCATGTTTGCTTCAGTTATCGCTAATCGCAATGCTTCCCACCGTATATTCCGAGCTTTAAGAAGAGTTCCCTTATATTGCACGCCTTTCCCTGTCATATATCTCTCAAGGTCTTTGGCTACTTTTATCGCTGGTTTCCCTACAGTTATCCCACTGGCGAGGAACTCTTGTATTTGTATTTGAGCAGTATTTGATATACCCCATATCCTTTTACTAAGATTCATTCCGCGCTCAGTGCGATTTAAAAAGGTATTGAGAACGCCAAGATTGGGGACTCGGAATGATTTGTATAAATCCTCTGATACTTTCACGTTTTGCAAATACCCGTCTGTTATTGTATCTATTTTTTGATTTCCTAAAGTCCATTGTTGTTTAATTCCTTGCTCTATGTTTGCCCTCAAACTTGCCCTTAGAGCGTTTAATTCTTTCCGAAGTACCTTTGCAAATCTTTTGCCCTTAACCGTCGTAAACCGCAGGGAAAGGTCTTTGTATGACTTATTAAGGATGCTATTGATCTTTTTATTACGTGCAATAATAGTTTGGACACTTTTTTTATCATAATTCATCCTATTTCCAATACCTTAATTATTTTTATACTTATTCAATGCAATATTACATATATGATCTGTTAGTATTTCCCTCTCATCATTAACTTCATTTTTTGAAACATAACGGTATAATGCTTTTTGGTACAATGGGTCAGTTACCGGATGGCACATTTCATGTACGATATATGGGACTAAATCTTTCCCATGCTCCCATTTTTTGAATGATGAATCAGAATACTTTATGGTTACATTCAAATACGGATAATTAAAAAGACATTCAAACAGAGACCTCTTGTCTTCTACTCCCCTTTTAACCTTAAAGGTATGTCGCTGCAATAATAACACAGGTGTATATTCATCTATTATTTTTAATATATATTTCTCAAATGACTTACGATTTTTAGACCCCAAAACTCTCCCCTAAAGATAGTTCTGCTTCTTTTTCTTGCTTCAAATTCTCTATATCAGCATCAGCATCCATAACCAAGGGATTCTGTCTAATAGCGGTCTCTTCACTCATTATAGCCTCGCCACCTCTGGCAAGGGATATTGATTTAATAAGCTCTTCTAGATCAGTTGGTAATACAGAGCCGAATTTAAGGCCTATATCGAGCACTTCCAATTTTTCTTTGTCTTTAAGGCTGGTAGTACTGAGTATTGCTTTAAGAAGATTATTTCTACGGGTAAGCCCTTCTCCAAATAATTCTTCATGATCTTTTGCTTTTAGAACACTATCGGCAAACATAAGTTTTATCGCTATACCAGATAAAGCGGATAGTCCTTTTACATTATCAAAGGATAAATCCGGTGTTGATGTCATACTAAAGATTATACTCTTTATTATATCATATTCTAATCGGATCGCCTCTGGTGCTTGCTCCCAAGTTAGATATTCAGCATCCCCAGGATATGTAACTTTTCCATCAGAATCTATTTCACTCGAAAATTGCAGCATTTTACCCATTTCTTCCTTAGATGGAAGATCGGTGGGTTTTCCCTTGAATTTTATTATTGGAGAACCAAAATAATCGTTTGTATCACCGAAGTTTGAAACTAACGTTTCCATTCTATCAATTTCAGATTGAACGTCATCCCATTCCGGCTTCTTTCGTGAGTAATAAATAACTGGTATTTTGCTAAAGATATTAGGAAGTTTTTCTACATCCCAACCACCTGGCTTCTGTGTTCCTTTATAAACCATGGTATCAGTATAAATGTCAGCGTGCGTAACCTCTGTCTCAAGTTCATTTATTAAAATATATTTTCTTAGAAAACCGTCCATGTTCCCTAAATCATCAAAGTGAGCATAAATAGCGTCTCCGTTTTCAATACTCAATAAAGCAACTTTGATTTGAGCTTCTTGACCTTCCAGTTTTTTCACATACCAAAGTTCCGCTGCTTTGGTCTCTATGAATACCTTCCTTGCCAATTTCTTATTGAAATATTCAAGTTTATTTTTATCCCAAACATCGCTTAACAATTTAAATGCTTCTTCATCCCCATCATTTAATAAAAGTTTTACCGGTTCACCAAAAAGGAAAGATACGGCGGATGCTACTATTTTTTTCTGAAGGGTAATTACTTCCTTCACCAGCCCTTGTGAGGTTTTCTTGGCTCCTGTCCCTAACTCTTTAGGTAGTTTTTTTAGGATTTCATGAACACCATCATATAATTCTTGCCACTCTTCAGGTTTTCTCTCAATCGGGTCTTTCTCTATGGCAAAAAGAATCTTATTAAAATCATCGCCATATTTATCAAAAATAGCTTGTATATCCATCTATTTAATCCCTTTACCAAGGTTTGTTGTTGTCATCATCTACGAATATAGCCAAAATAAAGACAATAAGTGCAATACCGGCTACAATATAGCATAACATTATGTCGTGACTCTCAAGAAAGCATTCCATTATTTACTCCACCCTTAAGCAACTAACAGGATTCACACCCCACGTACCGTCTATGCTCGGCTGATAAGAATCAAGTTCACAAATTACACGAGCAGTTCTTGTCTTTGTAACTTTTTGTTTAGTTTTATAACCACCCATGTCAACCATCATACTAACCGTTAAAGTTATATCAACTGTTGCTTCACCAACAACATTTCTTTCTTTTAGCGACCATTCCAAAGGCGCTATATGGGAAAGACTATGTTTAAGCCAGTCAACGGCTGATTGATTGGGATGTCCGTCTTTAACCCAGGTAATCTGGCAGTATTTAAGAATCTTCTTCCAGTTCTTATTTTTCCAAGCCTTCATAAAGTTGTGACAGGTAATAAAGGCTTCATCTTCTATTTGCTTATCCATCTTGTCCATTATCTGGATCGTGCCCATCTTCAAGTGCCTCTATTTTAGAGTCAATTAAGATTTGAGCTGTCTCGTAGTCAGAAAAGGCTCTTTCTATTATTGCTTCTTCTTCTTCTGTGAATTCAAGAATCCAAAAAGCATCATCTTCATCTACTGGGAAATACCAATCTTTTGCCCCTAGCGCATAATCTACGCCTCTTTTCACCATAACAATCTTATTATCCATTATAGTGTCCTATGTTTGTTTTGATAAAGGTATGAAGATTGCCGTATAACTTACTGGATCGCGCCCTTCTTTAATGGCTATTACAGTGCCACCCATATCATCCGATTCTTGTAAGACATTGGCTATTTTAAAAGCCATGTCTTTCTTTAATAAATCTTTTGTGGATTCTTGGCAGAATACGGTTGTAACTTTAACAATCTTATTGTCCATTATCTGGATCGTACCCTTCTTTAAGTGCCTTTACATTAGAGTGAATTAAGACTTGGACTTTCTCATATTCAGCATATGCTCTTTCTATCCTTGCTTTCTCCCTGTCTGTAATATCAAGAATATAAACAACATCACCATAAGTTACTTTTTTAAGCATCTTACGGTACTCCCAACATTGCCTTGGTTAATGGTTTACGCTTAGACTCTTTAAATGAAACGCCACTTACCGAATATCGCAACGCATCAATGAAATGATTATTTTTGTCAACGGGTACATTCATTGTTTCACCATCTTTGTTTTGCTCCCATTGATATACCTGAAATTCGTTAATGGCATTCTGTGCTTCTCTGTCTATAATAATTTCAAATTCTTTCAAGAACTGTATCCCATAATTAACTGATCCCGGTCCACCTCGTGCTGATATTGCATTTAAACTCCGATTGCGAAGTTCTTGTATTGATCGTGGTTCTGACGGATCGCACCGTAATATCTCATTGCCTATAATCGGTTTTATATCGGTTTCCATGTCATTGTACGACATGCCGTATTTATAAATCTCATCGGTAATATAAAGTCTCCGTTTATCTTTAATGGAACACCGTGCAAATGCTGTCGGATCGTTAGTATATCCGAAGTCAAGCCCGTTGTAATACGTTGAGAAAGTATTTCTAATATCCGTAAGGTCTTCAACACGCCAGTTATCAAAAATAATATTTCCGAGTACACCCCATGCACCAAGCGTATACACGTTGTAATAATATTCATTCTTTTCAGATTCAAGATAATGAGCATCTTCAGGCTCAAGGAACTGATTGTCTTTATAGGTCGTTTTGAGAATTGAAAGCTCGGTATCTTTGTATTTAGTATCGGTATCGTGGAAAGATTTAAAAAATTCTTTAAATATCCAATGTGTCAACATAATAGGATTGAACGAAAGAGTAATGCGCTTAGGGACTCGTGCTTTCCCACGTAAGCGTTTAGTAAGCTGTTTGTAATCGTCAAACCGTGCTTCAGTTGCCTCTTCAATCCAGATGTCAGTGATAACGCCCTTCTTCGGTGTAATCGATTTCGTTTTCTGAACATCGTCAAGCCCCGTACATAAAATCTGACAATCGTTAGCGCAAGTAAATGTCATGTCAGTTTTGTTGATATTGAACCTATCTCTTAATTCCCACTCGTCAATAACTTTGTTTATCTCATTAAATACCGATGCCCTTATAGTACGTCCCGTGTTCCTGACGATAAGATAATTGCGGTTGCCATCAAGAACATCTTTGACACACCGCTGGGAAAGGAAGACCGACTTACCAGATGAGCTTCCGCCAAAGAAAATCTGCGTTCGGATGGTATCATTGAGGTATGGTAGATAAACGGGATTGAACAATTTTTCATCGAGATTTATCCTAATCTTTTCCATCGTCGTCAAATTTCTTAAGTCTTACATCAAACGCTATAGGATTGCCATCCTTGCCGCCAATTTCATTTTTATCTGATTGTCCAAGATATTGCTTGCCGAGAAATATCAAAAGTGCTACATTGCCTGATAATGCAACTTGCCATTGTTTTCTACGCAAGGTTATTTTCCCCACTTCTCTGCCTTTTGTGAGAATATCGGAAAAACGCTTCCTGATAGTTGCCTCATCACAATCGAAGAACGCTGCAATCTCAACATTCGTACATTGCATTATGGCAAGTTTCTTTACTTGCACAGAGTCTATGTCTAATTTAGGTCGTGCCATTTTAATTTATCCAAAATCTCCTATATCAAAATCATCAAGTCCATCATGTTGTGTATTTTGTTTTTTTGGTTTTTCTCGATTTTCTATTTCTGTCTGTAATTTCATAATATCATGAATTATAACTGTGGTTTCCGGGAATACAATTTTTCTATCCTTCTCAATTTGTACTGCCATTTCCAATCTTGTTTTCTCAATGACAAGTAACCCTTTTAATGTATCTAATTTCTCATTTAGGTTAGGCGGTATATTGTTTGCCAGCGCTCTTTTTTCGCCACGTTCCATTCTGAAATATTCCTTATTAATGGGTGCATCAATGCGTGACATTCAGAACATAGTATTATCATATTGGCAGGCTCATACATTAAATTTGAATGTATTCTTTGAAGGGAAACTGGGATGATGTGATGTATATATTTAGCAGCTACACCACAAGCCTCACAAAAACACCCTCTCTTTTCCCTAACTTCCCTTAATACTTTGAGATATTTTGAAAAGTTACTATCTTTCTGTACCATTAGTTCTCTATGCTCCTGAACAATTCCTTGAATTCATCGTCCTCGTATATATGTACCCCGTCAAACATCTCAACTATCCAGTCACCAGGGTCTACTATAGTCGGTAAATCTTCATATACGTCCTGGAAATAATAACCTGAAACCATAGAACATCCAGGTCGTTCTTTATAATAGAATACCTCCTCGTGATCGCCATCCTTAAACCACTGTGTAGCAATGAATGTATCGCTTTTCAATTTAACTTTAATGCTCATCCCCATTCCTATGCCATTTCCAAACTTGTTATTTTTACATTTAACACTTTAGCTGGACAATATTCATCATGTTTATAACCAGTCAATCCCTCATGCGACATATTCAGTGAATCAAGGCGAAATATTATTTGATCAAATAGTCCGCCACAATATCCAAGTCCATTTCCACAAGGTACATTCATTTCCCCTGCACAATTCTTGCAAATTTTCGGATATATTTTCGGCTGATTTAATTTTTGTTCTTTTGTAAGTGAGTTGCCCGGAGAAAACGATATCATGGCTACTTTCCTCTTCCTGTGCCTACCTTATCGTCAATAGCAGCTTCGAACCACTGGAATCCGCAATTAAGGCAAGTCCTTAATATAGTTTCAATATCTGATGGTGCTTGCAAACCGTCAATAAACCAAGTTGTAGTCATGTCTTTATCAGTCCAATTTCTGCCACTGATATATTCGCCTTTGTGAACTAATAAATTCTTTATACCTGTGCATCCACACTTGGGACATGTGGCATCGGGATTGTATACATTCATGATTTTATCCATTTTCTTTCTTCTCGTTATTCAGATTTGTCGGTGTTCCGTCTGGTGTATAAAACATTGATACTATTTCTCCTAACATTCTTGTGCGCCCGATTCCATATCCAACAATAAATGCAACTATAATATATAAGATATATAAAATATCTGTTATCACTGTTCATCCTCTCATTAAGTTTCTCAAATTTTAATATTCCGGCCGGTTTATTAGAGAGACTCATATTTTATACCCTTTTCTTGTACGCTTTTGCCAGCGTGAGGCTTGGCTTTAATATATCGCCCCTCTACTAATAGACGTTGGGAACTAAAATTGTTACGTAAGTTATTGTTTTTCGTTTTGGATTATTTTATTAACATATCGTAGCGAGCATCCCGCAAGTAAAGCTATATCAGCCTTTCCCCTACGATCAATAAAAAAAAGTTCTCTTATTTGCTGTTTTTTTGACGTTATTCCCGAAACCCAATATTTCCCTGTTTTTCTGACACTATCTACAAACTCACGTGGTAGCCTCTCATGTTCCGGGACTGTTACCGATCGCAATAGTTCCTCAACCGGAGCACACATTATAGTACATGTATCCCGTTTCTTACATTTTGTACAGTATTTGCTTGAATCTCCTTCTTTGTCCATGCAAACTCTCACCATAGTCGTGTAAATGGTTTTCGTTTAGTCTGTGTCATTTGTCAACCCTCCTCATATCATATTCTATGTTAAGTAATATATCAGCTGTCCGTACACTATAGCCACCTTTACACCAAATAGTTATTTCTTTACCTATTAAGTCTTTTAATATATTATAATGTTCATTGCCTTCTTTCGATTCTTTATATTCACCACCAAAAAACTGCGGTTTAAGATAATATTGGAATTTATTATATATATTATTCTCTCCCCATATTTCAAGATAAGCCACACCCGCCATGCTCGGTATATTCTCATCTCCCTTTCCGGGATCATACCCATCTATTTTTAATATTTCTTTATAATGTACATCTTTTAAAACCATATTGACTTTTTTCCTTTCAGGACTTATAGATGGATATCTGTATTCATATATTACAGTTCCTATTATTCCAAATAGTAAACACCCAAATATATAAATGATAGCTACATAGGCAGCAATTGTTTCTATTTTTTTAAGGTTTATTTTCACTTTTATCCTTTTTCTCCCATTCCCAAATAGCATCTTTTAAAGATGAGCGTGGTTTAGTTGTTCTTCCACAGTCAGGACATATAGCTACAATTTGTATAATAGGTATACCTTTGCAAGAACATTTCTCAATCTTTGGCATTATTTTCTCCTTTTTATTCCATGCCATAACTTCAAGGTACGGATTGGCGTGAATGGTAAGTGGTTTGCCTTTCCATGTATGTCCAATCATATTATATTTTTCATGCCATGTCATATTATCATAGAGATAGCAAATATATCCATCCCCCTTGCGAACTGGCTTGGCATGGAGCGAGTTAAAGTGATTGATAAATAACTTTCTCTCATAATCTACTCTATCACACACTTCTCTATGATGGGAACGCTCGATCCCTATCGCTATTATCTCCATTGCACTCAATTCCTGCACCCGTTTCACCGTTGTATTAATCTTAATCTGTCCACCTTCCACATCGTACACACCTGATGGGTAATGGAGTGGTATGTGGTATCCTTTATTGCCAAAGCAAAACATAGCACAACTTCCTTGTGGAATTCCCTGGAGAGAATGATATTTATATCCTTCGGGCGGCTGATTCGTTAATAATTCCCACCACGTTCTACTATCTTTATTCGCAAGATCTCTTGCCTGCTGTTCATTTGCATTGAATATCATTTGTCAACCCTCCTCATATCATAATATCCATATTCTACACAGTATTTAACAACTGTCATTTGCTTTGCTCTGGTGTTTGAGAATGTCCAACACTGTCCATTCATATTTACATACGCAACGGTATGCCACCAAACGAGAATCCCCAATGTATACCATGTACGGCGATACAACTTCCATATTTCAGGCTTATATCCTAGCCGTGTGAGTTGGTTATACCACAACCACGCAAAGTCCTCACAATCCCCTTTCTCTCTGTGAACAGTTGTTATTGGATACTGTGTCCAATGAATACGAAAACCATCACCACGATATTCAAAACTCTTAATCCATTCTACAATATCGTCAAAACATGTATCATCACCATTGCCAAAGGGATCATTGAGAACAGCTTCCATTGTTTCTCTGGAATCTATTCCACTTTTCCCTAACCAGTACCACCAGTTCCACAGTTTTGACCACCGGCTAATTTTCATTTCCCCTCCTCGTAGCCAATCGCTTGCAATACACTACGTTCTCCTTGAGATAATTTCAAATTAATTTCCACGAGTTGTCTTTCTATTTGGATGCGAGTTCCCCAAGCATTACATTCTTTCACAAATCCAGTAAAAAATAAAACCTGCTCGGCAACTTCCGCATCTGCCAACAAAGCACCGATATATTCCCAATCCGGGTCTTTCATTAAACCATGCCTCATTTGTCAACCCTCCATGTTTTATTGCACAATAACATTGTTTATGTTACTATGCAAAATAAGTGTTATTTTCTATGCAATGCTCTTGTTATACGTTGATTAATCAATGACACTGTTTCATCTACTGGTATCCTGCGACTACCCCTTGTTATTATAAATGTTTTTTTGTTCGCATAATCGTTAAACACATTTACTATCTCGGTCTCATCAATATATCTTTCTATACCTTTTTGAGTGTATTTAATCATTCTATTATTTCTCCCTTTTGCTTCTTAGGTGGCATCAATTGCATAATACAATAAAGCCATGGCATCAGCCTCATTATCATCAATCGGCGGTCTACCACGCTCATTCTCAAACCATATCATCACGGGTATCTTCCCCTTGATTTTCTTATAAGCTGATTTGCACAATTCTTGCTCAAGTTTATCATTGAGAAGTTTTACAACTCCAGGCGATACTTTAGTGTTGATAAATTTCTTTAATTCACCGGAATAAATTGGCCTATGTTCTATCTTGTGCCTTTCCCCAAATTCCTGCACCCTCGTAGTAAGACCAACACACAATTCAGTTGCCGCCCCTCCTCTGTGATGTGCCTGCTCATACACAATCAAATCAAAGGATTTTAATTTCTGATTATCCCCAATCCCAATTTGCTCCCCATATAATCCCATCTCTTCCAACCAGTGATTGAAATTCATAAATAGAATCCCGCTTGATTCACCACGCCTTTTTGTGAAATCCTGTACGCCGGATTCGATTCTTCCTTGTATTTGGGCAGCCCAACCAGTAAGAGTTGCACAATCAAGAGCTAAGATATTCATAGCACCCCCTTGAGATTTTCAACAACAAAATATACTGCGTCAGAGAAAGGAATAGTGGGTCTATATTTCTCAAGTTCGAGCATTAACTGTCTTTCATAATCACGTTGGGATGTCTTTTTATAAAAAGAAGCATGACCATCAATAACACAGCCCCCTGGCTCTTGCCGTGATAGTGGTTTCAGATAAACAGTAAATAATATTTCATTCATTATATCCGCATTAAGTCTCTTGAATGTACCGCCGAAAGATTTCTCGGTTTTAGCAACCGCC
>Ga0114918_10003234_pt1 | contig 14438 bp, 13 predicted proteins | sample LantaG_FD_87015 | JGI IMG/M metagenome (GOLD analysis project Ga0114918, IMG submission 87015) | Deep subsurface microbial communities from Baltic Sea to uncover new lineages of life (NeLLi) - Landsort_02402 metaG | ecosystem: Environmental > Aquatic > Marine > Oceanic > Sediment | place...
AGCATCACGCGCATGAGGGTGGTCCCGCTTCGGGCGCATCCGCCTATGACCACCGGGCTTTCCTCTGAGACGTGGTCAGTCCTGTACCACCCAGCCCTGAAGGTCTTCTCCCACAGCCTCTCTAGGAGGCCCTTCATCTTATCCATGCGGTACATGGATTGACGTTGTCCAGTTATTTATACGGTGCCCTGTTTGGCCTGGATACAGGAAAACGTAACTGTATAAATGGAGACGCCTTCAGTCTCCGCGATCAGCGTCGCTGAAAACCGGGGCACATCCACTCGGGAGAAAAAGTGGTTACAGGCTTATCTTATCTCGATCAAATCGACCACTCAGAACGTGATAGATTGTTCTGATGTTTAAATAAAATATTGGGTTGAGCAATAACTAAATCGGGCCCACCCATGGATAGAATGAGATACATGAAACGAGGTCTATTGGCTATAGTTTCTCACCCCGACGACGAGACGTTCGGCTGCGGCGGAACGCTGGCTGCCCACGTGTCTAACGCCCCGGTGGACGTGCTGTGCCTGACATGCAACCCGCCGGAGAGGCGAGAGGAGTTGTTCTCCGCTGCCCAAGCCCTCGGGGTCGGCGAGCCCACCGTGTTCGATGATCTCCGCGTCGAGAACAGCGCCCAGCTCATCAGACGCGTCTCGGATGTGATCGTGGAGAAGAGGCCTAGGGTCGTGATCACACACCTGCCCTTCGACTACCACAGGGAGCACAGGGCGGCGTATGAGGCTGTGAAGGAGGCCGTGGAGTGGGCGGCCCACACCACCACATACGACGAGCCGTGCCTCGTGGAGCGGCTGCTGCTGATGGAGGTCAACACACTCATCCCTCAGCCCCACGTCCTCGTGGACATCTCGGAGGCCATGGACCGTAAGATGGAGGCCGTGGGACGGTACACCAGCCAGCTGGCCAAGTTCCCGTGGGGCTACTACCAGAACTATAACCTGAAGAAGGCCGAGCTCAGGGGCGTCCAGGCGGGCTGCGTGTACGCCGAGGCGTTCCTGGAGGAGCCGGTGCCTTCGAACAGCCCCTTCTACGAGGCCAAGGCGACGCGCAGCCTCCTCTAGCGACTCAACTCTTTTACCCTTCCACCTTGATATGCTTAAGGCGACGGCATTGAATCTCTACGGCTTGAAGGTGATCGATTTCCACAGCCACTTCCCGGTGCAGCGTACCGGCTCCGGCGGGTGGAGGCAGAGGCTCGTCGAGCAGTACGGCGAGGAGAAGGCCAAGGTGATCCTGGAGAACAGCCAGCTTTACAGGGGCGAGTGGAGGAGGATGTGGGGTTTCGATCCCCCGGAGACCGAGGTGCACAGCGACGAGGAGCAGGCCGAAAGGTGGGCGGCGGACATAGAGGCGAAAGGCGTGGAGCGGGTTAACTTCGTGACGGGCGGCGACAACGACAGACTCGCCGAGGTGGTCGCCATGCACTCCGACAGGTTCACCGGGTTCGCGCACCACGACCCCTTCAGCGAAGGCGCGGACAGGGAGCTTGAGCGCGCCGTCGAGGAGCTGGGGCTCAAGGGCTACAAGATGATAGCCTCCAGCCAGACCAGGCCCGTCGACGATAGGGCGCTGTACCCCCTCTGGGAGGCGGCGGATAGGCTGAAGGTGCCGGTACTAATGCACTTCGGCGTCCTCGGCGGCGGCGGAGGCCCGCCCAGGGACCTGAGGAACATGAACCCCCTCACGCTATGGGAGGTGGCGTCCAGCTTCCCATCGCTGAACTTCGTGGTACCCCACTTCGGGGCCTGCTACCTGAGGGAGCTACTCCAATTATGCTGGGCGTGCCCCAACGTGTTGATCGACTCCTCCGGCAGCAACCAGTGGATGAGGTGGATGCCCTACCGGCTCACCATGAAGGAACTCATCAGCAAGACCATGGAGACGGTGGGCCCGGAGAGACTGGTGTTCGGCACCGACTCCAGCTACTTCCCCAGAGGCTTCAGCGTGGAGTACCTAAGGCAGCAGCTCATGGCCTGCTACTCGATAGGCCTGGAGCGGGGCAGCGTAGAGAAGATGTTCCACGGCAACGCGGCGAGGCTCCTGGGACTAGCCTGAAAGGGTTTTTATTGCCTCCTTTGTCTTTCGATACGATTTAGGTGAACCCGTTGTCCGTCGACGCACTTCCTCAGGCCCATTTGATTTACAGCGGCTACGTCAAGGACGGCTCCAGGGCTGAGTTGGCGAAGACTCTCTGGGGCGTGATCCCGGCGACGATGGGTGAGGCGGCGTCGCTTCTGAAGGGGATACGAGAGAGGTACGGGTCGCCGCCGGAGGACGTTGAGGGCTTCATGAAGGCCCTCAAGGGCTATCAGCGGGAGCTGGGCCTGCTCACGGGCAGGGTCAGCGATAGAATCGACTCGCTGGACGCCGGCGTCGTGGAGGCGGGCCAACAGCCCATGTGCCTCGCGGGTACCAGCCTGATACTGAACAAGATCGCGTACGCCCACACCCTCTGCGCCATCGGCGGCGGATACGTGCCCGTGTTCTACAACGCGGACTATGATGGAGTCCAGGCCGAGCTCCTGAACCTCAGGCTGCCGAGCCCCTCAGTAAGAGGCTTGCTTGTCACCTACCCCGCCGGCCCGGAGTACGAGGGCAGCCCCATCCACATGCTCCCCAACCCGCCCGAGGAGTGGTTGACCAAGACCGTGGAGAAGATCACGAGCAACTACAGGGGCATCATGAAGGACGTGAAGCCGGAGACCCAGGAGCGCGTCATGAGGAACCTCGACCACATACTCACCGTCATCCGGGGCGCCTACTACTCCACAGACAACGTCTCGGACTGGGCGGCGAAGATCATCGGCACCGTCGTCAACCTGGAGGCCGACCTCGGCGTACCCGTGCTATCACCGTCGAAGCCGGGTTTACGGCCATTCTTCCAGCGGGGCTACGAGACGCTTCTCTCCGAGCCCAACAGAAGCGGCTTCATCGAGTCCACCAACAGGGCCGCCGAGCGGGTGGAGGCGTACGGGTTCAGGCCCCAGATAGGGAGGAGGGGCAGGGACTACGTCCCGTTCTTCCTCGAGTGCTCCAACCCCGGCTGCAACAGGGCCAGGATCGAGCCTAGGTACGTAGGCGGCGGCTCCACCGCCTCTGTGAAAGGAAGGTGCCCCCGCTGCGAGACGGAGTACGAGTACTCGTTCAACGCTTCAAGTCCAGACCTCAGCGAGGTGATCGACTGGATGAGCCCCCGGGTCGACTCCAGGCAGGTGATCGTGGACTCCGCGATGCCTGTGCTCGCCCACATCGGGGGCCCCGGTGAGACCAGCTACTACGCCGAGGTTGTCTCCGCGGCCCAGAGGCTCGGCATGCCGTTTCCGGTATACCTCCGCTACACCAGAGCCTTCTACAACACGCCGTGGAACGAGGCGTACGGTGAAGAGGTGAAGGCGGCTGGGCACCCGACGATCCTCGGTGAAACCCTGTTCGACGGCTTGGGGGAGTGGGTTAAGGCCCGCAACGACGACGACGGTGAAGCCCTCAAGAGAAGCCACGACGCGATAGAGGCTTCGATGGAGGAGACGTACTCAAGCTTGGTCTCTGAGGCCGAGGCGCTTCAGAGCATGGTTGACTCCATCAAGGGCAGACTGGGCGCAGCCAAGGATCGTGGGCCCCTCATCAAGGAGATGAGGATGAAACAGAGCACGTTGTCCATGGTCGAGCAGTACCTCTCCTGGGCGTACGGCCGGTTCAGCCCCGAGCGGCGTGGCCAGGAGGTGAGCTGGGCCTGGATAGACCTGGCCCTTGTGACGGGGGTCACCGACGTGGTGGGGGTCTACCTCCGCCAGTACAACGAGCATACGCCGAACTCGTCGATGTACTTCATGAACACCTAGTCGCCGTGGAGCCGTCTGAGAGGCGGCTCATCGTCTCTCTCCACCGCTCGGCGTGGGACTGGTCCTTCTTCTCGAGGAACTCTTCGTACTCGGCGGCCTGCTCGAAGTGTCTTCTCCAGAACCCGCTTCTCTTGTCGTAGTACGTTGGTTTCTGGGTTATAACTGACCCCGTGTAACGACGGAATATATTGTTTAGCCAGAGATGACCTTCTCGTAGACCTCCAGGTACTGGCCCACGATCTTGTCTGTGGTGTAGCGCTCCAGCACGGTCTCCCTGGCCTGCTCGCCCATGCGCCTCATCTTCTCCCTGTCGGCGTTGAGCTCGAGGAGCCTCTCCGCGATGTCCTCAGGGTGCTTTAGGGGCACGAGGAAGCCGTTGCGGCCGTGCTCCACTAATTCGGGGATGCCTCCCACGTTGGTGGCGACGACTGGGAGCCCGCTGCTCATGGCCTCTAGGATGGTGAGGGGCGCGCTCTCGGTCTCGCTGCAGAGCACGAGGGTGTCCATGCACTTGAGCCGCTCCGGTATGTCGCTCCGGTAGCCGTCGAGCAGTATGCTGTGGTAGAGGTCCAGCTTATCGATGAGCCGCTCAATCCTGTGCCTCTCAGGGCCGTCCCCCACGAGGATGAGCCTGACGCCCGGCGCCTTCTTGGTGACGACGCACATGGCGTAGATCAGGTCCTCGATGCGTTTCACGGGCCTGAAGTTTGAGATGTGGCCCACGACGATGTCCCTGGACTCCAGCCTCTCCGGGTCGACGCACGCGTCGGGCCTGTACAGCTCCGTGTCCACGAAGTTAGGGATCACCCTGATCTCTTGATTGATGCCCAGGTTGTTTTTAGCCTCCTCGGCCATGAACCGGGACACCGCGGTCACGGCGTCGGCGGCCTCCACGGAGTAGGTGTTCACGGGCTCGTAGGCGGGGTCGCTGCCCAAGATGGTGACGTCTGAGCCGTGAAGGGTGACCATATAGGGCTTGCCTGTGATCTGCTTGGACATGTAGGCGGCGGTGGCATGGGGTATGCTGTAGTGGACGTGAAGCAGGTCCAGATCATGTCTCTCCGTGACTCGGCTCATCTCGCTGCCCAGCGCGATGGTGTAGGGCGGGTACTTGAAGAGCGGGTACTCGACGACGCTCACGTGGTGCATATACACGTTATCGTAGTCTATTCCATGGATGGCGACGGGCCTCTGGTACGTGATGAAGTGGGTCTCATGCCCCCTCTTCGCGAGCTCGACGCCCAGCCTGGTGGCTAGGATTCCGCTCCCACCGAACGTCGGGTAACAGGTTACTCCTATCCTCAAGTCTTTTTCACTAACAGTAGCTAGGATCACGTGGAGACGATGGAATAAAAAGAGGGAGGTTAGGTGCCCTTCATGCGCTTCTCGACGCCAAGGATGGCGGCGATCTGCCCCTCGTGGTGCAGTATCTCGCTGATGGCGAGCATCAGGTATGCCTCCATGGGCTGCTTACCGTAGAACCAGTCGATCTCCTTCTTGAGGTCCTGCTCCTTTAGGCCGCTGAGCAGTTTGAGGACGTTCTCCTTGCCCTTCTTGTAGTCCCCCATTATCTTGTCGAGGCTGTAGCTCTTGTTACCGACGTAGTCGGCGGGCCAGTCCTTGGGGACGTAGTCCTTGTCGGCCTTGACTATCTTGGGGAAGAACGTGAAGAACTCGCTGTTCATGTGCGTCAGTATCCAGCGGATGGTGTTGGCCTCGGGGCAGCTCTTCCAGTCGAGCTGATCATCCGTCAGGTTCTGTGTTGAACGCTCAAGCCTGCTGAAGCCCACCTGGGCGAAGGCTTTCATGGTCTCTATCTTGTCAGACACTATTTTATCACCGAGAAATCGGTAAGAAAAGGTTTGATCGGGGCTACTTATACCATACGGCAACGCTTATAAGGAGAAAAAGATTGGAGGCTACTTTTCGTGGAGTCTCTTGTAGGTGCCCCTGACGTAGGCGGCCTGCCCCCTGTGGTGGAAGACCTCCCCGATGTAGGCGAATAACCCTATCTTCCTCTGCCTCGTGCCGCCCCACATGGGTATCTCGGCCTCAAGGTCCTCGTCGGATAAGCCCTTCAGCCCATCCACGGCGGCCTTCGCGGCCTTCTTGATGTCAGCCATGAGCTTCTCCACGCCGTAGTCCTGGTCCCGGTAGTCCTCGGGCCAGCCCTCGGGGGTGTACTCGGTTACTCCCTTGATGAGTCGCGGGAGGCTCACGTTCACGATCCTTGAGATGTGGTTCAGCTGCCACTGGACGCTGTTGGAGACCGGGGTAGGCTTGAACCTGTACTCGTCATCGCCGAGGCCCTCCACGGTCCTCTCGAGGGCTCCGACAACGTACTCCAGTTCCTCTGCTAGGATTGATCCTTTCTCGTTCATGGTATCGCCAAGAACGAGGGACGAATGGACGAATATAACGTGTTCGGAAGCTACTTCAAGCGCCTACCTCTGACCCTGTTGAAGAGCTTGATCACGTTACCGCTCCTCAGGAGCCTGTGGAAGAGCCTGCCGCGCTCGGTCATGGTGTAGAGGTAGTGTCTGCCCTCCCTCCGCTCCTTCAGCACATCCTCGGGCAGGATGAATCCGTCGATCCATTTCCTGAACTGGGCGTCGTTGCCCAGCACCTTGATGAGGCCACACTTGGCCGCCTCTCCCTTCTCTGCCACGCAGTCCAGTAGCTCCATGGCTCTTCGTTGACGCTGTTCGACGTCATGGGTTTGATTCAGCTGAAAAACGTTAAAACGCTTGTTCTGGAAACAGTTCAGGCGTTAATTCCAGTTACTATCACGTGCTCCCTGTTGCGTCGAAGACCATGAGGGCGTTCATCCTTGCCCCGGTGGTCTCCTTGATGGGCATCATCAACCCGTAGACCCTGACGGTCTGGTTGAACCGGAACATGGCGATGGGCTGCCCCGTGCCGCATATGGGGATGTAGTAGAGGTAGCCCTCGTGGCTGGCCAGCGGCACCTCCATGGCCACCTCGTCGTTGTCGTCGAGTATCTTGCAGGAGATCATCAAGTCTGTTGGATTCGATTTTCTCCCACCGGATTTGTAGAAGGTGTATGGAGCCAAGTCGAAGTGCTTCCTCGACAGGATGCCGCGGTACCACCGTCCCATCTCGGAGAACTCTATATGCTCAACCTCAAGCACCTTCACGGCTACGCCACGGTAGTCATTGATCTCCGATGTGTTGCCCGTGATCTTGGCGGGCTTGGTGCCCCAGTAGCCCCACACAGGGTCGTTCCTGCTGTATTTGGGGTGTATCCTGTAGAACCCTCCGCTGCTGTTGGTCAGGATGTACGTCTCCACGTACTCGGCGGACACGGGGTCGATGACGTCCAGGCTGAGCACCTTGGGACCGGAGGGGTCCTCGTCCCAGTCGTGGAGGGGGTCGTCCTCCTGATCTACGAGTCCCTCATAAACGGCTTCCTCTACGGAAACGGAGGGGGCGAGTTGCGCCGGCGTAACCTCCTCTGGCTGGTAGAGGAATACAACTGCCAGCGTTGTAACCAATAGAAACGCAACTGCAAACCTAATCGCTTTTCTCCACACGCCTCAGCGCTCCTAGAGTTTCAGAACAGTATCACAGATACGAGGGATAAACCTAGGGATTTGAACACATGGAAAAAAGGTTAGGGTTTAATGGGGGCCTGTATCTCGGTGAGCACCTCGCTGGGCGCCACTGTGTTAGGGTCGTTTAGGTACACGTCCATCATGGGCCCCGACGGCTCGAAGCCCTCCTTGTTCATGTACTCGAAGAGCTTGGCGTAGGCCGGCCCTATGGTCTCGTAGCTGCCCTTGTGGACGAGGCAGGCGACCCTGCGCCCAGGCAGGTTCTTCACCTCCAGGCTTGGGTCACTTAGCGTCACCTTGCCGGTGACAGGCACCGCCACCTCCAGGTCGGCGTCCAGCTCCCTGTACTCGTGGTCGTGGTATATGGTCATGAAAGGCCCCACGATCTTGACATGGTTGGCCTGGTTGTTGGGGGCCGTGACGGCGCCCATGATCTCACCTATGAGCCTGCCTATGGTCTCCCCTATGGGCCCCTTGTCCCGCTTGCTTATCACGCGGACGCCGGGCACCATCTTCAACGAAGGTTCAGACATGGTCTCCTTCATCAACTCCATGGTGTGGTTACGATCGAGCAACGACGCGACCCGCCTGAGCCGGTTCAGCTCCGTCTCAGTCTCCTCAAGCCTGGCCTCGACTAGGGCTGAGAGCGTTTCCTTGTCCCCAGCCTCCTCGGCCTCAAGGTACTCGGCCATCCCTTCGACGGTGAACCCCAGGTCTGAGAGGTGCCTGATCTTTACGCCCCTCTGCATCTGGTCGCCGGTGTAGTACCTGTAGCCCGTGAAAGGGTCCTTGGCCTCAGGGACCAGGAGCCCCTTGGCTTCGTAGTAGCGGAGCGCCTTCCGGGTGAGCCTGGTCACGGTGCTGAACCTCCCGATGGGTATCTGGTCGACGGTCATCGCTCAACCACCTGGACGCGGGAGCCCTTCTAAGGGCATGGAGTCTGCCCCGGGGGAGACTCTTAGCATATAAAGCTGCCCCCGCATTTAACGTTGGTAGGATGACCAAGCTGGACCTAAGGAAGGAGCTGAAGAGGTACTACACGGCTAAGAGAAAGCCCGAGCTCATCGACGTGCCTGAGGGCAAGTTCCTAACCATACTCGGGAAGGGAGACCCAAACGGCGAAGAGTATCAGCGGGCTATGATGGCCCTCTACGGCGTCAGCTACACCCTCAAGTTCGACCGGAAGGCCGAGGGCAGGGACTACAACGTCATGCATCTGGAGGGCCTCTGGTGGGTGGACGGCGGCGTCTTCGACCTCAACGACCCGGCGCCGCGTGAGCAGTGGCGGTGGAAGAGCATGATAAGGCAGCCCGACTTCATCACGGACGAGATGGTGGAGGAGGTAAGGCCGGGCGTCTGGGAGAAACGTGGCCCCAAGGTGGACGAGGTGAAGCTGGAGTCGTTCCACGAGGGGCTCTCCGCGCAGGTGATGCACGTCGGCCCCTACAGCGAGGAGGGCCCCACAATCCAGCTGCTCCACGACTACATCACGGAGCAGGGGTACCGGATGCGCGGCGACCACCACGAGATATACATGAGCGATCCAAGACGGAGCAAACCGGAGAAACTGAAGACGATCATCAGACACCAAATTGAGAAGCGCTGACCGCCACCGGCCTCGCGCAGGCAGCCTGCGTCGACGGCAATCAGTCAGAGAATCACAGTAAAACAACGGTCTTGAGCCCGTTTGGGGCTCATCTTCTGACCACTATGAAAACGATTATCAACGCAATGACCGCTGTGACCTGAAGGATCTTTATCAGCGTCCCATTCCTCTCCCAGATCAGAAACTTGCCGCTGAGAACCCTCAGAGGATTCCTTGAGGTGAGCATCAGATACAGCAGCCCGGCCTCCTCCTCGGTGTAGGGCCTCCCGTCGACCTCCAACGCGCCCTCATTCGTCGCCCTGAAGCTGTGCCCACCTATCCAGACCTGATCCACGAACCTGGTCTTCAACCAGATCTCAAAATCCTCCAGCTCAGCCTCCTCATGTTTCATGCTGGTCACCTCACCACTATGCTGATGTAGTGCAGCTCCCTTATCCCCCTCGGAGTGACTTTGAAGACGCCATAGTTAACCGTGCCCCCGTCCGATCTCCAGCCGTACACGTCCGGACCATACACACTGACGTAGTCATCCACGAAAGATGTGACCGTGGACTCCATCTCCCGCCTATCCTGTATGCTCACATAGGTTATGTTGGCCACCTGCACGAACACCTCCGGGTTCACGGCCGTCACATTGAAGGGCGCATAGCCTCGAGCCGTGAAAGCCGCGTAGGTGTCGTCGATCCTCTCAGATTCGCCGGGCTGCCCGGTCGGGCCCTGCTTCGTCAAGCTGTAGAAGGCGGAGGCCGAATCGACCCCTATGGCGACGTCCCTCGTGAGGGCGTCCACTACCCCTATGAAAGGCATCTTGGTGATTATGCCCCCGCCCGAGGTGATGTAAACGGGGATGAAGTAGTACAGACGATGATTGATGCGGTAGAGCAACCTGTTGCCGAGCTTGTAGTTGCTGCCGTAGAGCGTGAGCTTCTCCCTCACCTCGCTGTTCGTCTGGAAGGCGCTCACGGCCCCCGTGGGGCCGATGAGGGACGATGTACCGTTGCCCGAGGAGACCCTCAGCAGCTGGGTCTCCCCTAGGTCCGAGCCACCGCCGATGATGTACATTCCGGCCAGGTTCTTTCCGGCGGAGCCCCTGTACTCAGCCAGCTGAACCCCGACGAAACGGGCGCTGTCATTCTCTGTGAGGATGACGTAGTTCACCTCTGTTCCAGGCGGCCTCTCATAAAAGTCCGATCCCGAACGCCACACATAGGGGTCTCTCACATGGTAGATGAAATCTATATCCAGCTGTCCAGGTATACTGAAGAGAACGCTTCCCAGGAGGGCTTCGGGGTATCTCAGCTGGGGTATAAGCCAGTCCGGCGGGGGACCCCAGTCGGGGTAGTACTGCTTGTAGAATGACACGAGGAACCCGTCGTCCTGACCGACGGTGTAGCACGACATCTCACCGTTTTCGACGTCGATGAGAATCATGGCGAAAAACCTGTAGTAGTCGCTGGCGACGAACCTGGAGTTCATGGGGTACTGCGCGTAGACCTGCATCGCGTAGTACACCCTGTCGTTGCCGGCCACGATGTAGGGGTCAGGATCGATCTTCAAGCCACTGATCAGTATTCTCTCGACCCTCTTCACGACTTCTCGGTTGTAGAGCATCTCAATCGATTCCTGCGGTGGGGCGAAGGCGAAGCCCAGCTGCCCCTGAGCGAGGAACCAGAGCATCCTCTGCCACCCCGACAGAACGTAATCCGGCTCGCCGGCGTAGCTGATGTTCTCCACCTCGTTGAATCCCTTCACCTTCGGATAAACGATGTCAGAGATCTCCTCCCCATAGTATATCTTGGGCTCCTTGCTCAGATGGAAGGCCTCCGTGATCGGGACCGATTCTCCCGAGTGGCTCTCGATCGCGAAGATATTCGAGGCATGAGTGTAGATGAGCTGCCTGCTGATCCAGTCGTCACTCGGGTACTTTATGGTGGTTGGAGAGATCCAGTACTCCTTCCCGTAAACGTAGACGATGTCCGGAGTCGGAATCTTAAGCCAGTTGACAGGAATCATGTTCACCATCCGGGTGAGGGCCGAATCATAGTCCCACTGCCGGACGAGGCTCAGGATCTTGGTCTCATTACCAGTCGGATACTGCTCGATGGGGGTGGTGACTATGGAGTCGATGCCGGCGGCCCACCTGGTCACCTCTATCTGCTTCGAGGTGAAGGGGAGCCACTCATAGGCGGCCCAATTGTTGTCCCAGTTGAAGCTGTAGACCGCTATTAGGGCGCCATTTATCGCGATTACTCCAATTAACCCAACGATAATCCCCGTTGCGAAGATGTTCTTCCTCCCAATGTCAGTGAGCTGCAGTGGGGAGCCTCCCCGATGGTATATTATGGAGAGTGCCAGGAAGCTGATGAGAAGCGTCAATGCGATGTAATAATAGTGCGGCGTAGTGATGTCCATCCTCCAGTAAGGAGCGTCGAAGATGAAGGCGAACGTGATGAGAGTCAAGATGATGAAGACGTTCCTCATCGCCGCCGCAGGCCTGGCATCGATGAAATCCTTAAACGCCCTCAGGGCAAGCCGCACCGATATCACTCCGAAGACCGTTAGGATCATTATGAACAGGAAGCGGTACTGCACCTCGATCGTCGGCATCAAACTGATCAACTCAGCACCGGACGCAGGCTGGAGAGCCAGCAGAAATATCCTTGGAACCTGAGACCAGCTACCAAAACCTTTGACCATCATGTAGAAGACGTTCATGAAAGGGCCGACGAAGGGAATCTCCATGGATGTTGCTATCACCACGAAAGCGGTGACCCACTTAACCATCTGCCAGAGGGCCCAGGTTGACCTCCCCCATTTAATCTTCAGGTTTGGTATAGAGACGTCGATTTCTATGCCTGATGTGGCTGACATCATCTTGGCATATTGCTGGATGCTGTCATACGCTTCATACAGGTCGCTTTTCCCGACAGAGGGATTGATCACTAAAAGAGCCAGAAACGCCGAGATGTAAAAGACGTAGTTGCTGTAAAAGACGGTCTGGAACCAGTTCAAGTTAGCCTTCTCAAGGTACATCGTCTGATTGATGTTGAACTCCAAGAAGACATAGAGCGACAAAAGAACGGTTACAGCTAAGATTACGGATAAGAACACCCAGACCGAATGTCTCCTTATGAACCCTGGTTTCTCAAGCAAAGATAATGGCTCCCTACAAGTTGTAATCAATACGCCCAACTATAAGTACATATAGCTGAGCATCGCGCGCCTTCTTGGACCCGTGCAAGGGGCTTGCTATCATCCCCTTTGAAAGGTCACGTCATCATTGCAGCCACGAGAAGGGCTGTCATTGTAATGACGAAAGGCGCGGATGTGAGGCTCGCATCTGTCCTCAAATTGTCAAATAGGAGTTAAAACCATTTTACATATAACCGCGCGCGCGAAACTGATCATTCAGCTCTGAAAACGTAAGCGGAGTAAAGTGGTCTTTTCTCACAGTTTTTTGCGTGGTTCTGGAAGTCGATGATCCGGCAGCCCGACTTCATCAGCCCCGGGATGCTGGATGAGGTCCGCCCCGACGTCAGGGAGAGGAGCGGATCAGCGGCCGATGAGGTGGTCCTAGAGACCTTCAATGAGGGCCTGAGCGCACAGGTGCTGCGCGTCGGCCCCTACAGCGAGGAGGCGCCCACCATCCAGCTGCTCCACGGCTTCATAGAGGAGAGCGGGTACAGGCCCAGGGGCGACCACCACGAGATGTACCTGGGTGACCCCCGCCGCACCAAGCCTGAGAACCTGAAGACCAGTCTGAGGCACCCGGTAGAGCCCAAGTAGCAACCACTCTTTCCCCAGTTACGGACGGAAGCGGTCACGGAACCATTGATCCTACAAGGGTTCAGAGCAGGCTCCATGCTCTGCATTAAATATAGTACCTACAGATAATCTATGATCACGTTGTCTCGGCGGGTAGAACTGCTTCTCGAAGCCCACAGGATGCTTAGGCACACCGAATACAGGACCGTGAAGGAGCTATCCATCTGGGATCAGGGCGCCGATCCATCGGAGCCCATAGTGATCCGTAAGGCGAAGGCCTTCAGGCTGCTACTGGAGGAGACCCCCGCGGTCATCATGGACCACGAGCTAATAGTGGGGCTCCGCACCCTCTACGGCGCCCTGAATGAGGGGGAGAACGTGTTCGGCGGCACCTACATGCTCCCCGTGAAGCCTGCGACCATGCACAATAAAAGATTCTATCCAAGATACCTCACCGACGAGGAGGCCGCCGCGGCTAGGGGGATGGGCGTCGCGGAGGGCGGCTTCACGAGCCACGTCCCCTTCGGCACGGAGAAGGTGCTAGGGCTTGGGCTGCGGGGCGTGAAGGAGCAGGCCGCCGCCGGGCTCGCCGAGCTGGGGGAGAACGGGGAGAAGGCGGCGTTCCTCAAAGCCGTTCTCGTATCCCTCGACGCCGTCACGGAGTATATCAGGAGACACACAGACGAGGCGCTGAGGCTCAGAGACGAAGCCCGGGACGAGGCCAGGAGGGAGGAGCTCAAGGAGATAGCTGACATCTGCCTATGGGTCTCCACCGAGCCTCCGAGGACGTTCCGCGAGGCCCTCCAGCTGTATTGGTTCTGCTGCCTCGCGATGGCCGCCGAGAGCCAGAGCTGCATCCCCATAGGCAGGTTCGACCAGGACCTCTACCCGTATCTAGAGAGGGACCTGGACGCGGGGGAGACGACCCTCGGCGAGGCTCAGGGGCTCCTGGAGTGCCTCTGGATAAAGCTCAACTTCGAGTCAGACCTCACCACGGACACGTGCAGGAACATCACCCTCGCGGGGCAGAGGCCAGACGGCCTCGACGCTACCAACACCCTCACCTACATGTGCCTCGACGCGTCCCACCGCCTGCGGCTGGCGGACCCCAAGCTCAACGTACGGTTCCACGACGGCTCCTCTGGCCGGCTCCTCAGGAAATGTGTAGAGATGGTGAAGGCGGGCCTGGGAGGCTTCCCCGCGTTCTACAACGACGAAGCCATCATCGAGGGGCTGACCCGGATGGGTGTCCCCGTGGAGCACGCCCGCCTCTACAGCTGCGACGGCTGCCAAGAGATCATCCTCCCGGGGAGGGGCGACTTCTACCCCGTGCACACGGCGGTCGACCTCCTCGCATGCGTCCAGAACACCCTCGGCGTCCCACCGTACCTCGTGGAGCCGGGCGGACCCGAGCCCCCTGAACCCGAGGTGAGGGACTACGGCGGCTTCGAGATGTTCATGGACGCGTACCTCGAGAACCTCGACGCCATGATCTCCGCCGCCGTCGAGGAGGGAAACATGAGGGACAGGGGGCTCGCCGCGTACAGCCCCGTCCCATTCCTGTCGAGTACCCTGGAGGGCTGCCTGGAGAGGGCTGTGGACAAGACGGGGGGCGGCTGCAGCTACAACTGG
>Ga0114918_10003235_pt1 | contig 14437 bp, 11 predicted proteins | sample LantaG_FD_87015 | JGI IMG/M metagenome (GOLD analysis project Ga0114918, IMG submission 87015) | Deep subsurface microbial communities from Baltic Sea to uncover new lineages of life (NeLLi) - Landsort_02402 metaG | ecosystem: Environmental > Aquatic > Marine > Oceanic > Sediment | place...
CCTGTCGGCTTTCAGTGGCATCTCTTCGCACTTTCGACCCCGGCGGCATCTGCTCAGTGCGACCCAGTGGCGAACCGAAATGACTGACCGCTTCGCGGCCTGGGATGAGGTCACCGCGCTGGACGCCGCCGCCTGAAATGTCAACGACCCAAGCGTGATCGGGCGCCAAACCCCTAATTACAATTGCGCCACTACACATTTCGATTAACGTGACAGTGCCCGCGTGGAGGCCGTGCGTGCACGCCGCGGAGACCCTGCGCGAGAAAGCTGACCAACGGTTCTTCGAGATCCGGGAGGTCATCGGTGCTACCTGCTCTGATTCGTCGGCAAATGAGTTCGTTGCAGCCACCTACCAGGGCAACGTAGTACTCAAGCGGCCGCGGTTCACTGGCTTCGGTAGCTGGCGCCTCGTGCGTGATGTGCGCCTCGCGAATGAGCTCGGCTAGCAGGTCGAGGTATCGGTCCCGAAGGGCGGACGTCCCTTTTCCGGCGGTCGCCAGTTCGACTGCCCAGGCAATCGAGAATTCTGGTTCTGACGCGCTGATGCTGAGGTATTCGACCACTATGGCCCGAAGGACGGTCTCTAGGCCTCCGTCGCGAACACTGTCCGCTGCCGCAGCGATTCTGGGTAACACGATGGACTGACCCATCTCGATCGCAGCCTCGAAGCACTCAAGCTTTCCGGAGAAGTTCCGATAAAAAGCCTCGCGAGACACTCGGGCTCGCCGGACGATGTCAGCGATGGTCGACTCGTGGTACCCGACGTCCGCGATCGCGGCCACAGCGGCACGAATGATCCGTACTCGTTGCTCGGATGCAACGTCCTCGCGCGGGATACGGCCTCTGCCTCTTGGCAGGCCGGCAGCCTGGGGGGGATGGGATCCGGCCAGCTCGCTCACGAGGCCCATGGTAAAGGTCCGCTGGCACGGGTGGGCTGCCCCGCGATGGCTCTGGGCGGAGCATGACGTGGTGTGGACTTGACCAGCGGCGCACGCTTGCGCTGGCGGGTGAGAACTATGCGCCGCGCGTCGTATCGGAGCGAACCGACTTCGGTAGCAACCGGTAGCTGCGCCCACTGTGTTGAAACCGCTCGATGCGGACCTTGACGTGACGAAGCGGCGCACGCTAACTTCGACAAAAGAAATTACGCGTTCTTTTAAAGTGGAGGTTTCGATGAGTGTTACCGGCGGTGTCGATCCATCGATGGCTGGTCCCGTGTTGACGTTGGACTCGATCCGGCGCCCGCCAATTCATTCGGCCCTGGGCTGGGCTGCGTTCTGGACCATGCCGGACTTCGCGCGCCGCCGAATGGAGAAGATGGGCGACCGTGTCGTGGTTGATATCCCGCTGATGCCGACCATGTTGTTCACCTCCGCGCCCGAAGACTGCAAGGCAATCTTCACCGAACGCAACGGCGCACTGGAATTCAATGAGGCGCTACGGCGGATGGCGCCACACGAGCGCGTGCTGGGTAAGGACTTGGTCGACTGGCTGGGCGGCGAGATGCACCCGCGCATCAGGCGATTGGTGATGCCGGCATTCCTGGGCTCAGCCATCCAGGGGTACGAGCAGGCCATGGCGGAAGTCGCTCGCGAGCACATTGCGAAGTGGCCCGTCGACGAACCCGTCCGTTTCAGTCAGTTGGCAAAGAATCTCGCCCGCGACGTCATCATGTCCGTTGTCTTTGGCGTGACCGATCCTGGCCGACGTGACCGCCTCACACGTGCGCTCATCGAACTGGACTCCCTGATCGGATCTCGCGGGATGATGGCCCGCTACATGGTGTCGATGGTTGCGGGTGGTCGCTGGTTACCCTTCGGTGCCCTCGATCGGGTGAACGCCGAGATCGACGCGATCATCCACGAGGAGATCGAGTGTCGTCGGGCGAAACCGTTAGATGACGACCGGAAAGACTGTCTCGCCATCTTCCTCCGACTGCAGCGCGAGGAAGAGGACGGCGGTTACCTCGACGATCGAATGATCGCCATCTTCCAGAGTTTTCTGTTGCTTGCAGGCTATGAGACGACGGCCACCACCCTCAGCTGGATCGTGGAACGGCTGGTCCGTCATCCTGAGGTGATGGCCCGCCTAGACGAGACGCTGGCGGAGGGGGACGACGATTATCTCGACGCCGTCATCACCGAATCCATGCGGGTGCGCCCTGCCCTTCAGGTCACTGTGAGATCGGTGGAGAAGGACTGCGTCATCAACGGCCTCTCTCTTCCCGCGGGCGCGATCATCATGCTGTATATCAACGCGATTCATAAGCGGCCCGACCTCTACGCCGACGCCGACGCGTTCGATCCCGACAGATTCGTTGGCGCGAAGCCAATTTCGAGCCAATGGCTGCCGTTCGGAGGCGGAGCCCATCGCTGCCTAGGTGCGCAGTTCTCGATGGTGGAAGCCCGGGTGCTACTCAAGACCATCCTGGAGCACCGCGTCCTCGCCCCCGACGACACGCCAGACGAGCGTCAGGTCCAGCACCGCAGCCTTATGACGCTGCCTGGAAGCGGCGCCCTCGTCACCTTCCGGCGCCGCGCGGAGCCATCCGCGTAGGGGCCGACGACACTGACAACAACGCCATCGACGACGAGTTGTGCCGGGTGGACTGGCCATCAAACGGGCGCAAAACTCGGCGGCTAGCACCCCGGGCGTGCAACCCCCGCTTAGGTTTTCGTGGGTTGTGGTGGCTTCCACTGTCCGTTGAGAGCTTCTTCCTTGGGCCAGTACAGTCGTGCGATTACGCGGAATGAGCCCTCCGGTGCGGGGAGCCAATTGGCTTCCCTATCGGGTCCTGGTGACTGGTTCTGGAGGTAGAGCGTGACTCCGCCGTCGGGGTCCTTGACCAGATCGTCGAGCATCGATGAGTTGATCAGGTAGCGGTCGATCGGGTTGGCGACCAGCAGGCTGGACGGCAACTCATACATGGTCACCGACCAGAAGGAGTTGACCGGCGGCAGCTGACCGGGCGCGAACCGGTAGGTGTACTCGTCGGCCCCCGTCAGTAACGCACCGGAGGAGTCGGTGGAGGACACGGGGTATATCGCTTCGGCGGCGGTGTTGCCGTAGATGCCGAGGAATGCGGCCGCCATCCGGTAGAGGTAGTTGCCGTTGAGCATTTGGCGGGTGCCGAACCCATCGGCGGACGTGACATGGCCGGTGTTGATCTCGTCCTTCACCATGGTGTTCAGCTCTGCCCACGCGTCGGCCATGCCGGCTTCGATGGCGGTGCGCATCTGCGGTGTCAGGGCGTCGGCGGCGAAGGTGCCCTCGGATCCGATGCCGATGGCGACGAACCGGGTGCGCAGTTCTGTCTCCGACGGGAGAATTGGCACGTAGCGCAGCACCGAACTCAAGAGGCCGAAGAAGTGTGGGTCGGTCTTCTGCTGATCAGGTGTCAACGGCGTCATGAAGTCCAGGGCGGGCGGCGCTGCGGGTGCAGGTTGGTTCAGGAACGCCGAGAGTGGCTCGACTCGGTAACCCGCCTGGATCTTCTTGACCTCGTCGAGGTCGTCGGGAGCGAACATTTGGGTGCGGTAGAGAGCGAACACCACCTCGGTGTCGGCCCGGATGACTGCGTCGATGCCAGCGGGTGTGTCACCGTTCCAGCCTGGGCCGGCCAGCAGGTACCTGCCGCCTCCGTTGCCGGTGGCGCGGCTGCCGAGGTAGGCGAAGTTGTAGGTGTAGGCATCGATGAACTGGATCGAGTAGTAGCGGGCCGGATCGATCGGCGGCAGGGTGACGACCAGCGGCTCTGCGCGCAGGTCGGCTCCGAGCATCGAGTACGGCGTGTCGGAGTTGGGTGTCTGGATGGCGGTGTCGTCGGGGGTGAAGACCCTCGCGGTGTTGTGGATCTGGTTGAACGTACCCCTGTATTCGGGGTCATCTCGGTCGACGAAGTACGAGTACTGGATGCGGTTGCTGTCGACCATCGGGAAGCCGTAAACGTAAGCGTCCTTGGCGATCTCGCGGGCCTGGGCGAGCGTGAGGCCGCCCGCAGAGGTGGGTGTGGGACTCGCGGTCATGGTTGGCTCCTCGTTGTCATTGGGACCCTGCGGATGCGGGCGCGGCCGTCGCATCCGGTAGTCGGTATGTGCCGTCGAGCACGCTCGGACCGGGCCGGTAGATTCGCATCAGGAAGTTCCAGCCGTCGGTGATGTCGACCCGGTTCGGGACGTCCCCGCACGCTTGCGCCGTGCCGAAGTTGACCGTGAACGTTCCGTCAGCGTTGAAGACCGCGTCCGAGGAGCCGATGTGGTTGGTGGCCGACTTCATGTATCCATCGGCTCCGTACACGGTGATCGACCAGAATGCACCGTTCTCTGGTACGTCGTAGGTAGCCGAGTAGCCGCCGGCCACCTCGGCATCTCCGGTGTAGCCGATGTAGGTGGCGTCGCGATTCGGGAACAGTCCCCACGCTCCTGCGGCGGCCAGGTGGCGGGTCTGTTCGTTCAGTTCGCCGCGCTTGCCCTGCCAATCGTCGGGGTAGGAACTGTAGGTCTGAAACTCAGTCTCGTATTCGGCGCGGAGTGTATCCAGCGATGCCGGATCCCACTGTGGTGCTGGGAAATCCGTGGCACTCGCAGCGTCGATGACGAACTGATCTTGGAGGCTATTGACCAGGGACATCTCGTCGGGATCACTCGGGTCGAACACCTGAATCCGCACGCCGACACCCAGGTAGCGGGTGTCTTGGGGCAACTGATGGATTCCTGGCTCGTAGATCACGAACGGGACGTAGTGGTCGTTGTCGACGAGGTAGATCGAGGCATAGCGACCGGCAGGGATGTCGGGCATCGTGATCGTGGCGCCCTTGGTGGTGTCGACGACCCCCATCGAGTAGAGCGTGTCCTTGTTCATCCGCACCACGGTCTGCTGATCCAGCGGTGTGACCGTCCGGAAGTGCAGTAGCCGGTTGACGCCTCCAGCTGCGCGAGACATTTTGTAGAAGTAGCGGTCTGACTCTGTTCGGATAAACGTGTCCTTGGTGACTACTTCCATGCTCCTGCACCCTTTCGCCTAGAAGGTACTCCAGCGACAGGCGCGCCGCACTGACGCCGCCTTCTGGACACCCGCGAGCGCAACGGTAGTCCTGTCCTATAGCGCCAAACGCTGAGTCGACAGTCTTCCACCATTAGGCAGATCACTGCAGCACGGCGACGTCGAACCAGTGACATACCAGTAACGCGATCTCGACGTCGAGCCGATCGTCTGCGATCGGCCGGCCGCGACGATGCTCGGCGCGTTGCACGCGATACTTCACGGAGTTGAAATGCAGGTTGAGTTCCCTGGCGGCGGCCTTGTAGCTCGAGCCGGTCCGCAGGAAGATCCGCAGCGTCTCCCGCAGGCGTTCATCGGCCTCGCTGGCGCAGGCCAGCGGGCCGAGCACCTCGCCGACCCAGGCGCGCGCCGCGTGGATGTCGTTTCCCAGTAGCGCCGCCGCGGACAGGCCAGAGTCGGCGTTGGCGACTATCCGTCGCGCGTTCGGCCCGGCCGCGACGGCAACTGCACGCGCGCCCAGCGCCTGCTGATGCGAGCGCCGGAAGCCGTCGACGCCCGGCAGCGGGTCGCCCAGCGCTAACGACGGCGGGCCCTCCTGCGTCTCGGCGAAGGTCTGGGCGCTGGCGACCGCGCCCGATGTGGCATCGGCCGTGAGTGCAATCCATGCCCATCCGGTCAGCCGGTCTGCGGCGACGAACAGCGAGCTGCTTTGAGTTCCAATTGATTCAGCGAGTTCGAGCACGAACTGCTCCATACGGGCCAACGCGTCGCGGTCGTCGGTCTCGGGGCACCAGACGACAAGGGAGAGATGAAACCGTCTGAGTGGGTAGCCTATTGAGAGTGTCATCGCGTCGACGTCCACGTTTTCCGCGTCGAGTAGTTCACTGATCTGCAAGGCGCGGGTGGCGTTCCGATTCGCCAGCCAACGATCACGCTCGCTCTGGTAGGCAGCGACGACCAGCTGCGAGATCCAGTCGAGATACTCGAACGTGACGGCGGTCATCTGCTCGTATACGGCGAGTCCGAGCCGCGGGTCCAGGTTCGCCAGTCGCACTTCGTCGAGGGTGGTGCTGAGAAACAACTGCTGGCCGAGGCGGTAGGCGCGCACCAATGCGTTCACGGAGATTCCGCGTTGAGCGAGGCGCCGTGCGTATTCCAGCGCCGCCGTCGGCGCCTCGACGTTCTCGATCGGGATATCGTGCTGGATCGCGGAGAACACGGTGTCGACGTTGCCCTCGACGCTGTCACGCATCAGGTCCAGCAACTGCGCGTCTACGCGTAGTTCCGAGATTTCGGACACCAGGAATTTTTGGATGGCGCCGGTTACTTCGCCGAGCCGCATGTTCAGTCGGCCGACAATCGCAGCTAATGCAGCGACGACGGCATCAGCCACGCCGCTCGGTCCCGCCACACACAAATCCTAATCAATAGTGCCAGGCAGCGACGAGGGTTTCAGAGGGGTCTTTGTCTTCCGGAGACAACGATGGAGTCGAACTTCATATCTGTGACACGGTGTGCGGCCCCTAACAAGCTCCTAACGTTTGCCTTATCCACCACGTCTATTCCACCAGGAGCGCCGTGAGCCTCAGCGCATTGCCCGATGTCCGCGCCGAACAATCCCCGGACGCCCCCGCGGTCGCGGACGACCAAACCGACTTGAACAACACTCAGTTCCTCGCGGCCGTCCGGCGGGCCGCGGCAACGTTGCGCACGCACGGGGTATCGGCGGGCGACGTGGTGGCCATCATGCTCCCGAATACGGCCGATTTCGTCGTCGCGCTATTCGCCGCGTGGCGGTTGGGTGCCACGGTCACCCCGATCAACCCGTCGCTGGTGGCTGCCGAGGTTGCCTACCAGGTCGACGATGCCGACGCGAACGTGCTGATCGTCGAGCCATCGCCCGACTCGTCACCGGCACCGGTGGTGCTGACTACCAGCGAGCTCAAGGCCGGCGAGCCGGTCGTTGATGCCGGGGCGGTCGAACAGTCCGACGACGCGCTCGCGTTGCTCATCTATACCAGCGGCACCACCGGCCGCCCCAAGGGGGTGATGCTCGACCACGCCAACCTGAATGCCATGTGCGGCATGGTGATCGATGCATTCGCTCTGACGAGCGCCGACCGCAGCCTGTTGATCCTGCCGCTGTTCCATGCCAATGGCATTGTGGCCGGCACACTCTCGCCGCTGATCGCCGGCGGCAGCACGGTGATCGCCGGGCGGTTCAGCCCGAAGACGTTCTTCGACCGCGTCGAGCAGAGCCGCCCGACCTACTTTTCCGCTGTGCCGACGATCTACACCATGCTGTGCGACCTGCCCGCCGACGTGCGTCCGGATACCTCCTCGGTCCGCTTCGCGGTCTGCGGTGCGGCACCGGCCAGCGTCGAGCTGCTGGACACGTTCGAGTCGCGCTACCGCGTTCCCATCGTCGAGGGGTACGGGCTGTCCGAGGGAACGTGTGCCAGCACGGGCAACCCGCTCGACGGTGTGCGCAAAGCCGGCACCGTCGGAATTCCCTTGCCCGGGCAGCAGATCCGAATCGTCGACGCGGACGGCCAGGACGTCCCCCACGGTGAGGCCGGCGAGGTGCTTGTGAGTGGCCCGAATGTCATGCGCGGCTACCTCAACCGGCCGGAGGAGACGGCGAAGACGATCGTCGACGGCTGGCTGTACACCGGCGACGTGGGCCGCCTCGACGAGGATGGCTACCTGGTGCTGGTCGACCGGGCCAAGGACATGATTATCCGCGGCGGCGAGAACATCTACCCCAAGGAGATCGAGACCCTCGTCTACCAACTGCCCGGGGTGGCCGAGGCAGCCGTCGTCGGCCGCGCGAACCCCTTGTACGGCGAAGTGCCGGTGCTTTTCGTGTCGCTGAACTCCGGTGTGGATCTCACGACCGACCGGGTCGATGAGCATCTGCGTGGGTCGCTGTCGAAATACAAATTGCCGGTGTAGATCACGATCCTGCACGACCTCCCCAAGAACCCCGTCGGCAAGATCGACAAGCCGAAGCTGCGCCAGCTGACCGCCGAAACCAGCTGAAAATCAGCACGAACCAGCACGAACCAGCCTGACCACCCGCAAAAGGAGCAACTCATGGGGTTCACCACGCCGAATCTGCCGAAGGTCGATCCAGACGAGTTTCTGCAGAAACCGCTGATGGAGCGGATACACATCCTCTCCGTGAACTGGGTGGAAAACGGATTCGGTTCGCCGAGGATGGTTCACGCCATCTACCTGGTGAAGCTTGTCTTCTTCTTCACGCTCGGTGGCATCGTCGTCGCGACCGTGACGTCGCACCTGCCGGCGTTCTGGCATGTTTCGCAATGGTGGAACCAGCCGATCGTCTACTAGAAGGTGATCCTGTGGATCGTCCTGCTGGAAGCCATCGGCGTCGCGGGCTCGTGGGGGCCGCTCGCCGGCAAGGTCAAGCCGATGACCGGGGGCATTCTCTTCTGGGCAAGGCCGGGGACCATCAGGCTGCGGCCCTGGAAGTGGTTGCCGCTCACCAACGGTGACCGCCGCACCTGGGCCGACGTCGCGATCTACGTTGCGCTGCTGACGAGTGTGACCATCGCGCTGCTCATGCCGGGTGTGTACAGCGACTCGCTGTCGCAAGCCCTCCCGGACAACACCTCCGGGCTGGTCAACCCGGCGCTGCTGGTCGCGCCCATCGTGCTGCTCATCGTCATGGGGCTACGGGACAAGACGATCTTCCTCGGCGCGCGAGGCGAGCAGTATTTGCCGGCCCTGTTCTTCTTCGCCGTGGTGCCGTTCGTCGACATGATCATCGCGCTGAAGTTGCTGATCGTGGTCGTCTGGGTCGGCGCGGGCATCTCGAAGCTCGGCAAGCACTTCTCCAATGTCATCCCACCCATGGTCAGCAACACCCCCTTCGTCCCGTTCAAACGGCTGAGGCGCGCCCAGTACCGCGACTTCCCGCGAGACCTGCGTCCGTCACAGACCGCGAACATCATGGCGCATGTCATGGGTACGACCGTCGAGGTCATCGCTCCGCTCGTACTGTTGTTCTCTGCGAATAAGTGGTTGACGGTGGCGGCCGCACTACTGATGGTGGCGTTCCACCTGTTCATCATCACAACGTTCCCGCTGGCAGTGCCGCTGGAATGGAACGTGGTGTTCGCCTACGCCACCATCTTCCTGTTCCTCGGCTTCCCGGCCTGGGACGGCTACGGCATCACCGACATGTCCTCACCATGGCTGACCCTGGTCATCGTCGCCGCCCTGTTGTTCTTTCCGATCCTGGGCAACTTCCGCCCGGACAAGGTGTCGTTCCTGCCGTCGATGCGGCAGTACGCCGGCAACTGGGCCTCGGCGGTGTGGGCGTTCACTCCCGGTGCGGAGGCGAAACTGAACAACGTCACCCGCTCCGCGCGCAACATTGTCGACCAGTTCGTCGATTTCGGTTACGAGCCGCAGTGGGCCGAGATCACGACCCAGCAGGCGATCGCCTTTCGGGCCATGCACAGCCAGGGCCGCGGCCTGTTCTCGGTACTGCTGAAGAACCTCCCCGACATCGACACCCGGACCGTGCGCGAGGCGGAGTTCGCCTGCAACTCGCTGATCGGCTTCAACTTCGGTGACGGACACCTGCACAACGAGGACATGATCGCCGCCGTGCAACGCCAGGCCCGCTTCGAACCCGGCGAACTGGTGATCGTGTGGGTGGAGTCGCAAGCCTGGAATAGCAAGGTGCAGCACTACAAGGTGATCGACGCGGCCCTGGGCGTGACCGAGCGCGGCACCTGGAAGGTCGGCGACGCGGTGGCCGAGCAGCCCTGGCTGCCCAACGGACCAATCCCGACCCAGGTCACCTGGACGATGGCCGGCACCGGCGCGTGAGCACCGCGATCGTGGTGGGCAGCGGGCCCAACGGGCTCGCCGGCGCCGTCGCCCTCGCCGCCCGGGGCGTGCAGGTCACCGTACTCGAGGCCGCTGCCGAGATCGGTGGTGGGGCCCGCTCCGGCGAGGCGATCGTGCCCGGCCTGCTGCACGACCACTGTTCGGCCTTTCACCCGATGGCCGTCGGGTCGAGGTTCCTCAACAGTCTTGGACTGGATCGCTACGGCCTGCAGTGGAGTTGGCCCGAAATCGACTGTGTGCATCCGCTGGACGGCGGCGACGCCGGCGTGCTGTACCGATCGGTCGACGACACGGCCGCCGGGCTCGGCGCGGACGGTTCGCGCTGGCGGCTGGCGTTCGGGGCCCCCTCGGCACGGTTCGACGCGCTGTCGACCGACATCATGGGCCCGCTGCTGCGGGTGCCCCAACACCCGCTGACGCTGGCGCGGTTCGGCGCGCCGACCGTGCTGCCGGCCTCGACCGTCGCCCGGCTGTTCCGCACTGAACGGGGCAGGGCGCTGTTCGCAGGTGTTGCGGCGCACACGTTCCGCCCGCTGCACTACCCGATGACCGCCGCCATCGGCATGGGCATCATCACCGCCGGACACCGCCACGGATGGCCGGTCGCGGCGGGCGGTTCACAATCCATCATCAACGCGCTCGCGGCGTTGCTGGCCGATCTGGGCGGAAGGATCGAGACGGGCACGCGGATCGAGTCCGCATCCCAGCTGCCGCCCGCCGACGTGACACTGTTCGACCTCGCCCCCGGCGCGATAGTCGACATCCTCGGGGATCGGCTGCCGGGGCGAGTGGCCCGCGCCTATCGCAGGTTCCGGCACGGACCTGGCGCGTTCAAGGTCGACTTCGCGGTCGCCGGCGGGGTGCCGTGGACCAACGCAGACGCGCACAAGGCGGGAACCGTCCACCTGGGCGGCGACTACGCCGAGATCGCCGCCGGCGAACGCAAGATCCACGCGCGGCGGATGCCCGAGCGGCCGTTCGTGCTCGTCGGCCAGCAATACCTGGCGGATCCACAACGAGCGGTCGGCGACGTCGTGCCGTTGTGGACCTACGCCCATGTGCCGCATGGCTACACCGGCGACGCGACCGCGGTGATCATCGCTCAGATCGAGCGCTTCGCCCCCGGTTTCCGGGAGCGAATCGTTGGGCAGGCGGTCCGGGCGACCACCGAGATGGCGATATACAACCCCAACTACGTGGGTGGGGACATCGTCACGGGAGCGAAGGACATCCGTCAGCTGGTTTTCGGCCCACGGCCGACGCTGAACCCCTACACGCTGGGGATTCCCGGCATGTATATCTGTTCGGCCGCCACCCCGCCCGGACCGGGTGCGCACGGCATGTGCGGCTACCACGCGGCCCAGTCAGCGCTCAAGCACCACGTCAACTAGTAACCCATCACCCGAAGAAGAGGACTGCCATGTCTGCACTGCTGACCGACAAGATCGCCATCGTCACCGGCTCCGGCGCCGGCCTCGGCGCGGCTACCGCCCGCGCGTTCGCCGCCGAGGGCGCCCGCGTCGTGATCTCCGATATCAACCCTGTCGCTGCAAAGGAAATCGCAGCCGAGATCGACGGCGCCATCGCCATCCCGGCCGATGTGACCGACGAGAATCAGGTCCAGGCGCTGATTGAGAGGACCGTGTCCGAACTCGGCGGCCTGCACATCATGGTCGCCAACGCCGGAGTGGGGACACCCCAGGCTCTGCTTGAGACCTCGCTCGCCGACTGGCGCCGCACCACTGCCGTCAACCTCGACGGGGTCTTCCTGTCCATCCGCTACGCCGCGCCGGCGATCATCGCGACTGGCGGTGGCACGATTGTCACCCTGTCGTCCATTACCTCGGTTACCGGCACGCCGCTGATGGCCAGCTACGCCGCATCCAAGGCAGCAGTCCGCAACCTCACCCAGACTGCTGCGATGGAACTCCGGCCGCACGGGGTCCGGGTCAACGCACTGTTGCCGGGTTTCATCGACACCGAACTCGTCACCACCGGGGCCCCGAGCTTCGAAGCCGCAATGGGGCTCGCCCCAGGCCAGTTCGATCAGCTCATCGCCCAAAAACAGGGCCGCTACGGGACCCCTGAGGAAGTCGCGGCCGCCGCCGTGTTCCTCGCCAGCGACCAGTCCTCCTGGTGCACCGGGTCCGGCCTCGTGCTCGACGGCGGCTACACCAGCTCCCTCTTTTGATGCCAACCACAACCGAGAACGAGTTGCGCGACTTTGTTGGTGAGCGTTTGGCGCCATGCAAGTACCCGCGTGTCGTCTGGGTTCGCCGACACCTTGGCGATCGGTCCGACCGGCACGATCCTCAAACGCCCGATCGTCGTCCCTACCAACGCCCGATCGTCGTCCCTACCAACAAGGAGAAAAATGTCTGAATCCACCACTGCCGTCGTCACTGGCGCCGGGCGCGGGATCGGTCTTGAAATCGCCAGGCAACTCGCCGTTGTAGGACACCGGGTGCTGGTCACCGACATCGACGCGGATGCCGCGAAGCGTGCCGCTGCCGACATCGGTGGTGGGGCGTGGGGCACCGGCCAGGACGTCGCAGACCTGGCCGGCCATCGTGACGTCGCCGCGCAGGCGTCGGCCGAAGGGCGGCTTGCCGTCTGGGTGAACAACGCCGGCATCCTCATCGTCGGTGACAGCTGGACAACAACCGACCAGGAGCTCGCCAGCATCCTGGATATCAACATCCGCGGCACGATGGCCGGCTCACACGCGGCGATCGCGACGATGGGCGGAGCCGGAGGCGCGATCCTCAACATCGCGTCGATCTCGGCCCTTGCCCCGGTGCCGGGGCTCGCCCTGTACGCAGCGACCAAGGCGGCGGTGTTGTCGTTCACCACATCGCTGCAAGGTGACCTCGACCATGCCGGGCTGCCGATCCGAGTACGGGCGCTATGCCCCGACGTGGTCGGCACCCATATGGTCACCTCACGGGCGACCGACCCAGGTGCGGCGCTGCTGTTCTCCGGACCCAAGCCGTTGGCGTCCGAGGACGTCGCCCGGGCCGGGCTGCAGTTGTTGGAGAGCCGTCAGATCTTCCAGGTCGTGCCGCGATGGCGTGGCCTGATGGTCCGCGCCGTGGACGCGACTCCGGCCCTGGGGATGAAGGCACTGGGCCTGATGCGCAGCATGGGCGAACGCCGCCAGCGCAAGGGTGCCTGACCGACGGAGTGGACTCATCGCGGCAGGCTCTCGGCGCGGATCGTTGAACACCCTGCACTGCAAAGGTACTCAACCCGAGACGTGGGACGGGTGCTGCTCGGTCGGCCTGCCTCATGGATGACGTGCTGACAGAGTGGGCTTGGCGGGGATTGGTCGTTGTGGAGACTGTGGTGGCGCCGACATACAAGGGTTATCGGTATCCGATCGAGGTCATCGGGCATGCGGTCTGGCTCTATCACCGTTTCGCGTTGAGCCTTCGCGATGTCGAGGAACTGATGTCGTCTCGTGGTGTGGTGGTTACCTACGAGTCGATCCGGGCCTGGTGTGCGACGTTCGGGCCGGATTACGCGAAGAAGCATAACCCAAGATCGTCGCCGTACCGGCGACTGTCTCACTGCCCACCGACATCGAGGATCTGAGACACGCGGTGTGAGACAAGAAACGAGACAGCACGACCTGGGGTTACGTGGTGGGGGAGTGGGTGCTGTTGGGGTGTCTCGTTTCTCTAGTACCGAGACGATGGCTCGGAGCTCCTCACCGACTAGCCATGACCATCGAGGTGAACCCGTGGGGTTGGTCGGCCCGAGATGACAATTAACCAACCGCCTCGGTGGGCATCGCCAGGGTCACCCAATCGTGCATCCCTCCACGGTAATAGGCGAGGGCGGAGGCAGGATAACCGATGTCCAACAGCTCGCGGATGGCGGCTGGCGACTGTGGGCACTGTGGGCCGTTGCAAAAAAAGACACTCACCCGCGACTGGTCGAGTTCCGTACGGCGATTTGTTATCTCGCCGTGCGGGATGTTCAGAGAACCAGGGATGGCGACACCGTTTCTGGAATCGGGCACTCGGGTGTCGATGAGGGCGGCATCGCCGCGCACACGTTCGATCAGTTCGAGCTCGCCGACGGTGACGACGCCGGGCGCGCACTGCATTGGCTGCAATTCGCCCCACGTAGTATCCACCGCCACCAAATCCGGCTCCTGATCGACCGGCTCAGGAACGCTGGCAGGATCTTGGGACCGCGCCCTGGACATGCGTTCCAACTTTGCCGGTGCTTCTCCCACAATCACAGCCTAGCGTGGACATCAGCGCGATTCGAATGTGTCCGTTACCAGACGCCGCCACGGCGCATCGACCAAGAATTCCCAAGCCCCCCACTTTCGTCCGTGCGCCTTGGTGAGGTTGGCGTCCTTGGAAGTGATGGCACTGTCACGCTAATTGAAATATGTAGCGGTACAGTCGGATTAGTAGTTTCGGCGTTGAATCAGACCCGGGGCGTTAATATTTCAGGCGGCGGCGTCCAGCGCGGTGACCTCATCCCAGACCGTGAATCGGTCAGTCATTTCGGTTCGCCATCCGGTCGCGTTGAGCAG
>Ga0114918_10003236_pt1 | contig 14434 bp, 13 predicted proteins | sample LantaG_FD_87015 | JGI IMG/M metagenome (GOLD analysis project Ga0114918, IMG submission 87015) | Deep subsurface microbial communities from Baltic Sea to uncover new lineages of life (NeLLi) - Landsort_02402 metaG | ecosystem: Environmental > Aquatic > Marine > Oceanic > Sediment | place...
AGAGAGAGCAGAGAGTTTTGCGCGGGAGCGGAGGAGGAAGAAGAACAGAAGAAGGAGAAGAACAGAAGAAGAAGACTTCGAAAAGGAAACAAATCTGCAAACGGACGAAACCTTTTTTTTCTTTCTTTGTTTTACATTTGAGAGAGAGAGAGATTCTCTCAGAGCCAAACATCACCACCCTTTGCTGCTGCTGTTGCCGTTGATGCCGCAGCTGCTTCATCGTTGTTAGAAGCGGGCTGAGCAGCAGGAGCAGAGGCAGCAGGCGGCGGAGGAACAGCAGCACTTTCACCTCCACCACCCCCACCACCACCTCTCTCACCTCCGCTCCCCTCGGGCCTCGCCAGCCACTGCGGCTCCACCGCCACGCTCGCCCCGCTGCCCCGCACGCCCTTGGCCTTCCGCACCTCCTCCTCCAGCGCGGCGGCCCGCGCCCTGTACTTGGCGATGACGACGATGTTCTCCCCGAGCGCCGCGCGGAACTCCCCAACGTCGGCGGCGGCGTCTCCCTCGCCGCAACGGGCGATGGCCTCCTTGAGCTCGGCGTTGGACTCCTCGAGCTTGGCCGCACTGCGAAGCACGCGGTCGCGCTCCACCTCGAGCTCCGAAGGGCTCGCAGGGCCACCGTCGTCGTCGTCGCCGTCTCCGCCGCGGAGCAGGGCCTCGCGGCGCCTCTTCTCGGCGGAGGAGGTCGCCGCCGTCGCCGCCGCGACGGTGTCGGCATCGTCGCTCGCTGCGACGTCGGCTCGGAGCTCGGCCATCTGCTCCGCCAACGAGGAGGAGGAGGACGGCATCACAACAAAGGTGGAGAGATAGAGAGCTAGAAAGCGATAGGAGAAAGCGTGTGTGTTGACCGCGCGCGCGTCTTCTCTGCGCGGAAGAAAGAAAGTGGTTGATGGGGGATCGATCGATCACGTTCGAAAAAAGTGAGCGAGAAATTCGTTCGCCGCGAGGGCCATCATCTCACTTTTTTTGTTCTCTCTTTTTCATCGACCTCCCCTTTTTTCTCGCAGGAAAAGAAAACAAAAGACAGCATGGACGCCGCCCAGCGCCGCATGGCTTCGCTCGCGGCGCACGTCGCTGCACCCCAGGTGTGTCTAATCGGCGAGAGAAGAGCACAGGTGGAGAAGATGATGATGATGAAGAAGCGAAGAAGAAAAAAAAGGCATGGAACGATGACGACGACGACGACGGCTGGCATGCGAATCGAGCTTTTTTCCCGCTCGCTTTCCAGGCACCGCTGTCGACGCGCGTTCTTCTCCGCCACGCTCGACGCGAAGGAGATGATCTCCCTGTCCCTGTCGATGCAAAAGAAAAGAGCCAAACATTACAATTCGTGCCTTTTTTTAAAGCTCATCAACAATCTTTTCAACGACAAAAAAAACAGAACGCCGCCCTCGCCGCCGCCGTCGCCGCTACCCCGACCTCTTCTTCGTCTCCCTCCTCCGCTGGCGGCTTCAAGGTCGCGCTGCTGGGCGCCGGAGGGGGCATCGGCCAGCCTCTTGGCCTCCTGCTGAAGCTGTGAGTTGATGAGTCTGTCTGTGTTTTGGTCGGGGTTGAGAAGAAGAAGAAGAGAAAGAGAGAAAAGAGAGAAAAAAAAGCCCGCGTCTGCTGCTGCTTGCTGCTGCTCTCTTCCTCTTCCACTCACCACCACCACCAACCCCTCCACCACCACCACCACCACCACCCCAGCTCCCCTCTCGTCTCCCACCTCTCGCTCTACGACGTTGTCGGCACCGAGGGCGTGGGAGCCGACCTGGGACACATCGACACCCCGGCGCGCGTCTCGGCGCACACGGGATCGGCGCAGCTCGGCGACGCGCTTTTCGGCGCCGACCTCGTCATCATCCCTGCCGGGGTGCCTCGCAAGCCAGGGATGACCCGTGACGACCTGTTCAACATCAACGCCGGGATCGTGGCCGGGCTGGCAGCGGGCGTGGCACGCTTCTGCCCGCGGGCGTGGGTCGCGATCATCTCCAACCCGGTCAACTCGACCGTGCCGATCGCCGCCGAGGTGCTGAAGAAGGCGGGCGTGTACGACCCGCGCAGGCTGCTGGGCGTGACGACGCTGGACGTGGTCCGCGCGAGGTCGTTCGTCGCCGAGGCCGCCGGCGTGTCGCCCGTGGGCCTGCGCGTGCCCGTCGTCGGGGGCCACGCGGGCGTGACGATCCTGCCGCTGCTCTCACAGGCGACGACGGCGAGCGGGCGAAAGGTCGTGGCCTCGGCGGTCCTCTCTGACGAGAAGGTCGCCGCGCTGACCGCCCGCATCCAGGACGCGGGTACCGAGGTGGTGACCGCCAAGGCCGGGAAAGGGTCGGCCACGCTCTCGATGGCGTACGCGGCCTTTGAGTTTGCCAAGGCCTGCCTTGCGGCGATGGGCGGCGAACGGGGCGTCGTCGAGTGCTGCTACGTCGAGAGCTTCGACGCCCCCGGGGGCGCTCCGTTCTTCGCCAGGCCCGTGCTGCTGGGACCGCAGGGCGTCGCGGAGTACCTGCCGCTGGGGCCCCTGTCTGCCTCCGAGAAGGAAGGGCTGGGGAAGCTGGCGGGAGAGCTGGAGAGCTCGATCAAGAAAGGCGTGGAGTTTGTTCGCAAGCTTTGAGGAGTTTTTCATTCTTTCTTTTTTCTTTGAAGCCGGAAGAAGGAAGAGAGAAAAACAGGGATAGGTGGAGGGGCGCGCTAGGAGCTCTCTCCGGGTTTAGATGTTTAGGAGGGGGGGAGGAGAGACTGTAAAAAGAGAAAGAGGAAAAGAAAGAGCGTTGAGGTTGAGGAGGTTGAGAAAGAAAGAGAAGAGAAAGAAGTTTTTTCCTCACTTTTTTTCCCCCTCGGAACGACGAAAGCATCGATCGAAGCAAAAAAACAAAAAAATCGTCCGTTTCTCTCCCTCTTCCCCTCTCCCTCGCTCTTGTCGCACCCGCGATCGACGCAAGAGAATCTTAGCTTGCCTTCAGCGAAGCGGCAGCAAGAAAGAAGTAAAAAAAAGTCGTTCTCGGAAGCAACAAAAAGATTCAGCAGCGATGGCCGATTTGAGCGACCTCTTGGCCGAAAAACTCGACCGCGACCTCGACGACGCCCCGGGCGGCTCGAGCAGCAGCTCCAGCTCCAGCTCCACTGCCGCGCCCGTGCTCCTCAAGCTCACCGAGGTCCCCAACCAGGTGCTCGTGTCGATCTTGGACTTGGCTGCGGACGGTCTCACTACGTGGGTTCGCTTTACTGTCCCCTCTGTCTGCAAGGCCTTCCGCGACCTCTACCGCTCGCGTGATGCTTCGCCGCTCCACGAGTTTCTCGTGCTCGACTTCGCGGCTGAAGTCACCGCAGCCACGTTAACGGCCACTCGCCGTTCTTCTCGTCGCGAGCCTGTCGTCCACGCCTCGAGGGTCATCTCCTGGGCTCGCACGCACGCCGCGTCGGTTCGCCGGCTGATCCTCAGCCCCCGAGACGGCGCTTCTCTCGGCGACTTCAACGCAACAAACTTTGCTCAACTCGTCGCTTCCGTCGGACCTCACTTGACCATGCTCTTTATCTATGATGGTTTTGAAAAGCTTCTCGGACCTCCCTTCCGGGCGGCGCTGCGTGCTCGCGTCGTCCCCGCCCGACAGCTGCGCATGCTTTACGTCGTGGACACCCCAAAAGGCCTTTTCATGGGCGACGTCGAGCCCTTGATCCAGCTCCGAGGCAGCCTCGAGGAGTTCAGCCTCAATGGGTCCTCTGCTAACTACCGAAACTTTTCGACTGGCCTGCGTCGCTTCCCGGAGTCGTTTCTGGACCTCACGAAGCTTGAGGCCCTCATCTGAACCCGCCACTATAGGATCAAGGCGATCCCGGCCGGGATCTCGAATCGCAAAAAACTGCGAGGCCTCGGTGTCGCCAGCTGCGACCTTCGCTCGCTGCCGAAAGAGCTGGGCGCGCTCTCGCAGGTAGATGCGCTCATCATTTCCTCGAATGAGGATCTAGGCGCTGCTCCCGACGACGTGGCTTTCCCTCCAGAGCTCAAGGGGATGAACTCTCTGATCCACCTTAACCTTGACAAGTGCGGCCTCCGCCGCGTGCCGGCGTTTGTGCGCGAGTTGAGCTCGCTCGAGAACATCTCTCTCAGACAGAACGAGCATTTGCAGATCGACGCCCCGCTGGACGATTTGATCGAGTGCTGTCCTCGCCTGAGCGTGGTGGAGATGCGGAAAGCGCTCAATGAGGGTTCGTGGACTCCGCAGTCGCTGGCGCACCTCTTCGCCTTTGAGGCGAAACTGCAAAAGAAAAACCCGAGCGCCGAAGTGAAGTTTTAGAGAGATTGTTTTCCTCCCCCTCCTGCTTTTTTTGTGTTTGTGTTTTGTTTTTCACAAGAGAGAGCAACAGAGAGAGAGCTTTGTGTGTGTGTGTTTGTTCTGTTTTCCGCAAGAGAGCGAGAGCGCGGGTGCGCCGGGTGTGTAAAGAGAGAGAGAGGAAAGAGAGAAGAAAGAAAGAGAGAAGAAAGAGAGAGAGAAGAAAGAGAGGGGGTCGAGGTCGAGAGAGGGGGAAGAAAAAAAAAGACTCTCTCACTTTTCCCTGTAGTGAAAAAAAAAAACTCTTCACCTCGCCATTTTCTCCCACGCTCCCTCTCTCACTCGTCCGACCCCCAGGAGAGTCGCGTCCAGGTCCCCTTGGACGCGGCACGGCTCCATAATTCTGCCCTCCATAAATCTCGATTACACCAAAACCACAAAGCAGCCCCTCCCCGGTAGTGTGGAGGAGGTCCCCTTGTCGGTCCGCGTCGGGCAAGGTGGTGGTTGCCAAAAAAGGTCGACGACGACGAAAACTTTTTTTTCTTCAACTTTTCGTTTTTCAAGCCATTCCTTCGCACCCTTCAATCTCCCCCCAACTTCTTCTTCTTGCTTCTCTCTTTCCGTAGTTGTGCTTTCCTTCAGCAATTCAAGCCATCGCATGCAATCAAAGAAAAGAAAGAGGCCGGCACGTGGCAATTGAGAGCGCGATTGAGGAGAAAGGTCGACATTCATCTCCCCGATCTCAACTGTCGCCACAACCATCCACGCCTCTTCTTCCGTCGCGCCTCCCGGCTCGAGCCCTGCCCTGTTTTCCGATTCCCGACCGCGATTGAAGCGCCACGTTAAAGATCAAGACCCCTGTGGGAATTGGGCCCTTTGGAAGGGCGCGTTGGCAACGCGTTTGGGTGCAAAAAAAACCTCGGCATGCCCGAGCGATCTCGGGTTTGTCGTCTACCGCTCTCGTGCTCCCGATTTCTCCCGAGCGCTCCCCTTCCTCCGCATCCCCTTGCTCCACGCCTCTGCGCATTCGAGGGGTCTCCGCATCTTTTCACCCTAGCAAAGTGCAAAAAAAATGTGCTTCCATACCGAGACTCGAACTCGGGTCTTACCGGGCCACTACGTCTTCCGCCGGAGCGGGAGATAAGTGAGTGAAACCGAGATGTCAGGGTCGCGTTTCCACTTCTGGAACCTCAAACCCTGCTCAACGGCGTGCGCTCTATTCAATTCTGAGAGCGGTACGTGCTGACCACCTACACCATATGGAACATTTCATGTCAAACAACGCATTTGGAGGTCACTTTATTGCGTGCGATCATTGTGGGTAAAGTGGGGGGAGAGAGAAGAGTGAACGAGCGGCGGGTTTTCTTTTTTTTCTTTTCTCTCTTCCTCAGTCATTTCTCTCTTTCTTCAGCTCCTTCCTCGCTCTCACATACACTCTTCTTTCCCTCCGCGTTGTCGAGGGACTGGAATCAGCGTGAGAGAGAGGAAGAAAGAGGGAGAGAGACGAGGTAAAAAAGATGATGTTTTTTTCTTCGTCTTGCTCGTCTTCTTCTTCCATCTTTTTCTAATTTTCATCTTTTTCGTTCTTTTAGAAAGCTTTGAAGGGGAAACCTTCTCTCTCTCGCGCGCGAGAGAGATAAGGTTGCTCTTCGTTCACCCTGGAAGGGGGTGGGAGGTGGGGGTCGGAGAAGAGAGGTCTACTCTTCTCCGAGGAGGGCGCACTCTGGAGGAAAAGAGAGGAGAAGAAACAGGTAGCAGGTGGTGCAAGGCAGAGGTCGAGGTTGAGAAAAGATCTTTCTCCGCCAAATCCGGCGGCGCGCGCGCTCGCAGCCTCCTTTTCTTCTCATCCCCCTCCCTCGGGCCTCAATCAAGGATCGAGGGAGAGAGAAAAAGATGAAACAACAGAAAAGGTAGAAAGAAGGTTTTTTTTTGCTTCTCCCCCATTTTCTTGCAAATTTAGGTTGATCTACCTCCTACCTCTTTGTTTATTTCGACGCCACCTATCTATGTCTCCCCACCGCCTCGGCCACTCTCGGTTTTAATTTCTCATCCGGCCGGTGAAAGACCCGGCGCCCCCTCTTTCCAAGTGAAAATCCGAACTCTTTCCTCGCTAGCTGCATTTCTTCATCTCTGCGCGCTCCCTTTGTCTCTCTCCGCTCTCTCCCTCTCTCTCCGCTCTCTCTCCCACCCCCAGCTCTCTCTCTCTCTCCCTCTCTCCCCGCTCTCTCTCCCTCTTTCCGTCTCGCTGTCGCGTCTTCTTCACTGATTCAGAGAAGAAGACTGAAGGAGGGCCACAGTTCTTCTCTGTGGCCCTCCTTTGACGCTCTTTTTCCCAACTCCCTCTCGCCCTGAAAAAAAAAAACGAAACCACCGTTTTCTTTTTTTAAATCTTTTTTGAGTCGAGTGTTTTTTTTTTGTAACATTGGTCGTTTTTCATTCGGTTTGGAACAGAGGTTGGGAGGAAGGGGGGTGGGGTGGAAGAAGAGAAAAGGCAGTAGCAAACAACGAAACAATAAAAACTAAACGGCCGTCGCCGCGACTGCGGGCGCGCCGACGCCCGGCACGCCCCACTTGCCGCCGCCGCTTCCGTTGCTTCCGTTGACCTCGCGCACGGGAGGCTTCGGCCTGTCGCCTTGCTGCTGCTGCTTCGCCGGCGACGAAGAGAGCGGCGCAGGCGGCAAAGCCCCACCTCCACCTCCTCCTCCGAGCTCCAAGCTGCCGCCGCCGCCGCCGCCGTTGATGCTGCTGCTCCCGAACCCGCTGCTGCTGCTGCTGCTGCTGCTGCTGTCCCCTCCGCCTCTCGGCGACGTCGCGACCAGCTTCTCGGCCACCACGTACCCGGACTGCCTGAACCTCCCCCGCGACAGCGCCGCCAGCGCGCTCGTCGCCGCGGCGTGCAGCGACGGCAGCACCATAAACAGCCACATCCCCACCACCAGCACGGGGTACTCTGCCGCGCGCCGTAGCCTGCGCGCGCCGGGCCCGGAGCCGGGGAGCGCGAACAGCGCCGGCCTTACGCTGGCGCGCATAGCCTCGTTGAGCGCGGCCATGCAGGCGAAGCCCAGCGCTCCCGCGGCGCCCAGGTATCCCGCGAGCCGGAGGGCCGCAAGCGCCTGCGGCGGCAGCGGCGCGATCAGCCCCAATTTGGACAAAATCATCGCCCAGGCGCCGGCGATCCCCATGTAAAAGGGGGCCGTCGCCGGCAGCGCCTGCGCCTCTGCCAGCTTCAGCAGCAGCACGGTGGTGCGCAGCCTGGGGAGCCCGCTGCTGCCCGCGGAGGCAGCGGCGCGGGCGAGCAGCGCCTGGTTGAGCGCGTACGAAAAGTCGGCGACGCCGCGCGCGTGCCGCTCGGCCTGGACCGCGCGCACCCAGAGCGTCGCCGCGTAGCTCTCTGCCTGGAGGTTGAGCATGTTGAGCGGGGCGGCGATGGCGCAGAGACGGACCTTGCCTGTGTGTGGTGAGTTGGTGGTTTGGTTTGGGTTGGTGGAGGGGGGATGGGTTGGGTTGAGAGAAGGAAGGAAGGAAGGAAGGAAGGAAAAAGGTTGTTTTTTTTCGAAGGTGAAAAAAAAAAGGTGAAAAGAGTTTTTGTTTTCCTCTCTGTTCTCTCTTTCACGCGCGCGAGCGCGCCATCCATGCTTTTTCTTCTGACAGCGGAGAAGGCCTAAAAATAGCTTGAACAGCGAAAGAAAGAAGAAGAAAAAACCGCATTCTCCTCTCTCTCTTTCTCCTCAAAAGCGGCGACGACTCCCCTCCCCCCAAAAAAAAAAACTCACCTCCCGTCTTGAAAAAGGCCTTCAAGAACATATGCAAATCCTCCCCGATCGCGTCGTCGTGCAGGTCCCAGAAGCCCACCGCCTGCAGCAGGCTCGCCGACATCGTGTAGTTGGATATCGGGAAGCCCAGCCCCATGGAAGAGCCCAGGTTCTGGGCCGCCATCGCGCTCCACATGGCGTCGTGCACCCGCGTCAGCGCGGGCACCGCCTCGGCGTTGCGCTCGAAGACGATCGGCGCCGCGTAGACCCTCGCGTGCGGGTCGTCCGCCGCGGCCGCCGCGGCGTCGACCAGCGTGACGTAGAGCGGCGGGACGTGCGCGTCGGCGTCCATGCAGGTGACCATGACGCGCGCGGCCGGGAAGCCGAGGCGGGCGGCGCGCTCGACGGCGGCGCGGGCGCCGTGGTTGGCGTTGGAGGCCTTGCCCGGGGACTCGCCGGGGAGGCCGCGCGGGTGCAGAGTCCACGCCAGGTCGAGAAAGGAGGAAGAAGATGATGCAGAGGAGGTAGAAGCAGTCGAAGAAGGATTCGTCGAAGAAGAAGTCCCTCCTCCTCTCGCAGCAGTGCCGCTCCCAAACTCAGCGACAAGCTCGGCCGCCTTGGCCGCCGCGCCGCTCTCCCCTTCCTCCATCGCGAGCGTCACGAGGTAGCGCGTCGAGGCCCCCGGGTGCGCCGCGAGCCTGGCCAGCGTGGAGCGCAGGACGTGCAGGGGCTCCTGGTAGTTGGGGATGACGAAGGCGTGGACAAAGCCCCCGACGTCGAGGGTCACGGACTCGGAGTTGTTGGGGATGGAAGAGGAGATCGAGGTCGAGGTCGGGTTTGTCGAGCGCGCGAGAGCAGAGTCGTTGCTTTCGCTGCCACCACCGACGACGCCCAGCCTCAGCGGCGTGGCGTCGCTGGCGCCGACGTCATCCTCGTCGTCGCCGTCGATCTTGGCAGCGGCAGCAGAAGCGGAAGCTTTCTTGGGCTTGACGTCAGAAGAAGGAAAACTCCTCGCGCCAAACAGCGGCGCCTTTTCGCCTCCTGCTCTTTCGCCTCCACCAACTCCTCCTCCGTCCACCATACTCATCACGCCCTCGGTGCCCTCGTACCTCCGCAGCGTCCTCCGCAGCCGCAGCACGAACGCCGCCATGCGCCGCACCTGGCACGCCGACGCGAACACGAACACTGCGATGAAGAGCGCGACGAAGCGCAGCCACAGCGTCGGCGCGATAGCGGGCCCGAGGAACGTGCCGACGATCGTGAAGAGCTCGAACGAGGGGATGATGAGCTTGAGCCCCTCGAGGTTTTCAAAGTCTCCGGGAGACATCGTCGGAGGGGTGGTGGTGGTGGTCGTGGAGGTTTGGTTTGGTTTGGATTGAGGCGTTGGCCCGGGCTCGGAAGAAGAAGAACGAGAAGAATAAGGAAGAAGGAAGAAGGAAGAAGAAGAGGTGCCCTCTGCTTGCTAGCAAGACGAGCGAAGAAGCGTCCGCGCTCCTCTCTTCTCTTTCCGTCTCTCTCTCTCTCTTTCAGATACAAGACGACCTGACACCTCCGACACCTCCTGTTTTGTTTGATATTTGGTGGTTTGTTGATTCACGTTCCGTTGGGTGAGAAAAGAGAGCAAGAGGCGAGAGCAAGAGGTCGAGAGAGCGACGGCAACGCCTTTTTTCTTCTTGTTCTCTTCGATTCCCATCCGCGCAGCGAGCTCTTTCGCACGCCTCTTCGGGCGTTTTCGCGCTTGTCCCTCTCGGATGGAGCGACTTCATTCGCATCTGACCCCATCGGGCACGTCCGGCGGGGATGAAAAGGTGCGGAAACGCACGCGATTCGACGACGAAGACAACAGCAGGCGACCGTTGTCTTTTTTTTGTTTTTATTCGACGCCGCTGCCAACGGACGAAGAATCAAGGCCCGAATTGGCGCCCTTTGAGAGACTTTTCACCGCCTCTCGCTCCCCTCAGTGATGTCGAGATGACATCCAGAAGGCAGAAAACAGGTGATAGAGGCCTTGATGCGTCTGAATCCACGCCGATGCGTTTGCGCAGCTTCTCGTCGAGTGTTTTGCGTCAAGGAGAAGCAAGAAGGCGAAGAAGAAGAGAGCTAAAAGAAAAAAACCCATCGTTCGACCCTCTTTCCTACCTCTACGAGCGCGCTCGAGGTGGCGAGCGGGTAAGCGCGGGTGCTTTCTCGCCCTGTGTGCGAGAGAAGAGCTCAAAAAGAGGCCTGGCGAAGAGAAAGTGCCTTGCGCGAAAGGAAGGGCTGCTGCTCTTCCGATTCCGAAAAAGAGTGAGGAATTTTCAGAGGCGCGAAAAAATCTGCTCCTCTCTTTCTCTCGCTCTCTCGACCTCCCGCGCTCTTCCTCTCTCTCTCGCTTGCTCTTCCTCTTCCTCTCCCGTACGGCAGCAACTCTGCTCAGTTTTCTAAAAAATAGCCGTGTTTTGCAGTAGTTTTCTCTTTAAAAAAAGAAATCACTTCTCTTTCTCTCCCTCCTCCACCGCCACCAGCTTCCCCAGCAGCGCCGCCGCGGCTTCCTCCCTCTGCCTCTGCCTTTGCCTCTTCTTCCCGCCTCCACCTCCGTCACCTTCTCCATCTCCTCCGCCGCTGCTCGTCGCCACGCTCACAAAGTTGTCCACGTCGATGTAGTAGAGCTTGCCCGTCTCGGAGTCGGAGAAGGTCGCCTGCGGGTGGATGCTGCCGTCGGGCGGCGCCGCGACGCGCGAGAGCGGCAGCGACCTCGTGCTCTTCCTGCCGAGGACGTCGAGCGTCGTGACCTCGATGCGATCGCCATCTTCGTCGCTGCCGCCGCTGCTGCTGCTCTCGCCTTTCCTCCTCCACGTCAGCTCGTGGACATAAGGGCCGACGAACCAGTGCAGCAGCCCCGTCGTGAAGAGGCCGAAGCCGGCGATCCCGACCGCGGCGGTCGCGCGCGCGGCCGGTGGCATCGACTCGGTCGCCGCGAGCGTCGGGGCCGCGGCCGTGGTCAGCAGGCACGAGAACAGGGAGAGGCGCTTGAGCCTGTGGACCGTCGTGGATAGGGGGGCGACGTAGGATATCGTCGTTGTGGAGATGGAGGAAGAAGGGGCAGAGGCGGCGGCAGAGGCGGCGTTGCCGCCGCGCTCGGTCGAGGTCGAAGAAACGTCGCCGGCAGCGTCTTCTTCCTCCTCCTCTCTCGCGGAAGAGGCGGCCGAATTGGACGCTGCTCTCCATGACGACGAAGAGAACGAAGATCTCCTCTCCTGCTGCTGCGTCCACAGCGAGCCTTGGCGGAGCCTCCACGATGATGACGACGACGACGACGACGACGACGACGACGACGACGACGACGACGACGACGACGACGACGACGACGACGACGACGACGAAAAAGAAGAGGAGCAACGACCCATCGATGGTGCCCCGAACGACAATCTCGATGCCCTCGCTCTTGCCGCTCCTGCTGCCTCTTCCCTCAGCGCCAGGGCCGCCGCTGATCGCACCAGGGCCACAGCGCCGGAGAGACGGCTCATCGTGCCCGAGGAGAGAGGGAGCAGAGCACGGAAGAAAAGAGAGAGAAAGAAGCAAGAAGAAGAGGATTGAAAGTGTCTGAACTTCGAGCTCTCTCGCCGTCACTCTTTTTCGAAAAAAAAAAAAGAAAAAAATAGTCGATCGAATCCCTCTTCAGATGTCGCTCCCGTTCTCCACGCTCCCATGCGTTTCACCGCCTCTCCCTCCGCATGGGATACGACTCCATCAATTTGCAAACACAGTCTCGAGGCCACCGCGATCCAAGCTCAGCAGGCGAAGAATTAGGGGCGCGAAATCTACTATCCTCGTCGCCGCCGCCGCCGCCGCATCTGCAAACCCCTCCTCGACCTCCTCAACCCCACCTTCTTCCTTCGCCTCCTCTTCCGCGCAAGTCGACTCGTTCGCCGACGCGCTCTTCGACATCCAGGACGAGCTCCTCCGCGCCGTCGAGGAGCTCGACGGGTCCGGAGCGAGGTTCCTCCGCGAGCCCTGGACCCGCACAAAGGGAGCGCAAGGGGTCTCGGCGCCGGGGCGGGGCCTCACGGCCGTGCTCCAAGGCGGTGCGCTGATCGAGAAGGGCGCCGCCTCGGTCACGCACGTGTCTGGCGCCCTGTCCGCCGCCAGGGCCTCCGCGCTGGCGTCCCGGGGCGTCCCAGGCGCCGTCGAGGGGGCCCCGTACGCTGCCGCCGCCCTGTCGATCGTCTTCCACTCCAGGTCGCCGCACGTCCCGACCCTCAGAGGCGACGTCCGCGTCTTCTCAACCGGAGACCCTTCTTCGGGGTCTTCGACCTCTACTTCTTCCGGTTCTTCTTCGTCGTCTTCTTCCGGTTCCTCCTCATCCTCCTCTACTTCTTCTTCTTCTTCTTCCCTGGCGTCCTTCGGTGGCGGCGCGGACCTGACGCCCTTTGTGCTCTACGAGGAAGACGTCGAGGCGTTCCACGGCTACTGGAAGCGCGTTTGCGACGAGGCCGAGGAGGAAGCGGAAGCGGCAAGGTCGCGGAGGAGGACAAGCAGTTTCTCTGGTTCAGCTTCTTCTCCCGCCTCCTCCTCTAATTCTTCTTCTCCTTCGTCCCCTCTCTACCGCGCTCTAAAGTCTTCCTGCGACGAATACTTCTACATCCCTGCCCGGAAGGAGCACCGAGGCACGGGCGGAATCTTTTTCGACGGCGCGCTGAGCAAGAGCGCCGAAAACGAAAACGAAAACGAAGCCGAAAACGAAAGCGAAAACAAAACTCCTTCTTCGTCGCCGCTGCTGCAGATCGACGGCCGCGCCTTCGCCGAGCGCGTCGCCCGAGGCTGGCTCCCTTCCTGGCTCCCCGCCGTCCAGGCCCGCCGCCACCTTCCGGTCTCGGACAGGCAGAGGCAGTGGCAGCTGCTGAGACGAGGAAGATACGTCGAGTTCAACCTTCTGTACGACCGCGGCGTGAGGTTTGGCCTCGACGGCGGCGGCGACGTCGACGCGGTGATGGTCTCGGCGCCGCCGCTGGTGGCGTGGGAGCACAGGGCCGGGGCTCAGAGCGCGGACGAGGATAGGCTGATGGGGGTCCTGCGGGAGCCGCGGGACTGGGCTTGAGCAAGGAGGAGAGAGAGAAGAAGGGAGAAAGGAAAAGAGGAAAGAAGAGAAGAGATATTTCAAGATCGAGTTTCCACTTCTGGAAGCTCAAACCCTGCTCAACGGGCGCGCTCTATTCAATTTTGAGAGGGTCCGCACTGACCACCTACACCATATGGAACATTTCATGTCAAATAACGCATTTGGAGGTCACTTTATGGCGTGCGATCATTGTGGGTAAAGTGGGTCGAGAGAGAAGAGTGAAGAGTAAGAGAGAGAGAAAGAGAGAGAGGGGAAAAAAACTCTCTTCTTCACACTTCTTCTTTCCTCTTTCTTTCCCTTGCTTTCCTTTTCCAATTTCGATTAAGACTCGTTTTCGCTTTCGCTCAGCAGCTGAGCAGCAGCAGCAGCTTCTCTTCTTCTTCTCTCTGGAGGAATTGACAGCTCTTGCGCTCCTGTGCAAAAGGGAAAGACAACAACCGCGCGCGCTCTCTCTCTCTAGCGGCACTGTCAAAAAAAGGGTGAGGAATGCGAACATCGTTTTCACCGAAACCAACAGCCGCGGCGGGAAAAAGAGAGAAAAAACAAGCGAAAAGAAATTCGCCGACGGCTCGCCCTTGCTAGTGGGCTTTACATGGCGTCTGCGGTGCTACTTTTTGTTTGTTCAAACAGTTCATTGTCTCAGACAAAGCCCTGCGTGAAGCAAGAACAAGAAAGCACGCGTTTTGAGGGCGAAGAGAAGCGCGGAACGGCCAGGTTGAAGAACACAAGCTTTGCTCGAAATGGTTTCGCCTCGTTGCTCTCTCCTTTCTCTCTCTCACCGAATCTGCTCTCTCTCTCTCTCTTTCCCCATTCTTGCACGCCTCCATTCACTCCACAAACCGCTCAAACAGAGAAAAAGAGACAATTTTCTGTCGTTTCGTGTTTAAAAAAAACAAAAAAACAAAAGACAAAGGAGCGAAACCATGGAGACGCTCCACCCGGCGGCAGCAGCGCTCTTGCAGCGCGACCGCGGCGACAGCGGCGGCGGCGACCAGCAGCGACGATTGCTCCGCGTGCCCCTGGGCCAGCTCGACCGCGCCGGCTCGGCGTCCAACGTGCTGTCCTCTCCCGGAGGCGACGCGCGCAAGGCTAGAAAGGTGAGGATTGGCGGGAGCTGAAGAAGAGAGAAAAGAGAAAGACTTGAACAAGACAAAGGGGATTCCAAAAGCAAAGCAAGCAAACTGCCGCCAAAGCTCTCTCTCGCTCAACCTCCTCTCTTTCTCTCTCTCTCTCTCTCTCAAAAAAAAAAACAAAAAAACCCCCCCCCACCCCTCCGCGGCGCGCCCCGGGGCCCGACCCCCCCCCCCCCCGCACCCCCACGGGATGGGGCG
>Ga0114918_10003237_pt1 | contig 14430 bp, 28 predicted proteins | sample LantaG_FD_87015 | JGI IMG/M metagenome (GOLD analysis project Ga0114918, IMG submission 87015) | Deep subsurface microbial communities from Baltic Sea to uncover new lineages of life (NeLLi) - Landsort_02402 metaG | ecosystem: Environmental > Aquatic > Marine > Oceanic > Sediment | place...
GCTTCAACGCCGGTAAGACCAGTAGCCGCAGAAACTACAGACCGCTCATTATCATAAGGCATAATTGATCTCCTATTACAATCCCAAAAAATGAATCAGAACAGCAATATAAAAATAGACTACAAAATATGTATAAACACAAAATTTAAATAATAACCTTACCGTGTTTAGAAGCACTCTTGTTAATATTTTTCAAAATCTCAAAAACTTTAAAATCAGCAATTCGAACAGTACAAATATTTTTATCGTCAACATTTTTCTCAATATCAGCTTTAAAATCATTAAATTTTTTCTCAAATTCCTCAGCATCTTTATTATTACCGATCACAACATTATAGCTCTTGTCACTCTCAGCGGGTACATCTTGTTTCTCCCAATGAACAAGGCCCTTAGCAACAGCACAGCCGACAACCATCTCAGCAGCCAGGCCACGACTCACCAGGCCATCTTCAAGCTTACCTAGTTTAATAGCAGACTCAAGCGCATCCTGCCATTTCACAATACTTCTATGAAGATAATAATCAAGATTCAAAACATGTTTAGAATCATCAAGCTCAAAAGTCTCATCATCCGGCTCAGTTTCACTCAACTAAGATCACCACCACGATCAAGTAAACCCATACTTGTAAGCTTCTCATGTAAACGCTTCTCAAATTCAATTTGCTCAGTACGAGTAATCTCATGCATGTCTTTAAACTCTTTGCGTATCCTGAATTTCTTATAACGTGGATCAATAATGAGTTGCAACTGACCAGGATTCGTACTATAATATTTTACAAGATCTTCAACTTTATTAAAAACAGTTCCTATATCTCGATTCATTTTATGGATAGTCTCTTCGATACGCTTACGTAGGATTGTAGATTTAGCTCTAAAGTTCTCTTCATCATATTTTTTAAATAGTTCACGATCAGGCATGTTAGCCTCGAAACGTGGATAAAACTTTGATTGAGTATGCTCGTATTTTATATATCCAACTAGAGGCCTTTTGCAGAGACGAGGCCGTTCAAGATCATAAGTATTCTTCCAGATCCTTTCAAAATTAACTCGTGTTCTACCAGTAAGAGGCCGCATGCACTCAGCATAAAACGTCAGCGTATAACGAATAGCACTATCAATATCTTTAATGAATTGACTTACAACAATCAACACCATAGGCTTAATCTTACGGCTCATAGCATTACAATCAGAGATAGCACGATTCAGAAACGTATACCAATCTCTCGCACGAACAACCTCACGAGCCTCATCAATCATAAGTACATGCAGATCCTTTAGATCACGGCGATCCTTTCTCTTCCAAAACAAGACATTATCGAGTTTAGTAAGATATTGAATAGGGAGATAAACCACAGTATCATTAAGAGTCTCAAGACTATCAATACCATAGTAATCATTGACAGCAGATATAATCTTCAAACCAGCGCAACTCTTACCCTCTCCGCTATCCCCTCCTATGAATATGATGCATGGCTTATTGGCTCGTAGTCGATTAACAGTAATGTTAGTAATGATCTGTTTACCCATAACTTTAGGATCTGGATTGTAATCTATTATAAAATCTATGAACTTTCCCATTCTATCAGATGTATCTTTTCATCTCTTATATATATTAGTACACTGACTAAAAACAAAACATCCTTATACTCAGGAAACTATACAGTTTCCCGATAGCTGGTGAAAAAAGAAGATACATTCCTCAAAAGGTCTCATTAGACAGAGGTTTCCACCAGCTAGCTAGGATAAATTAACTAGAAAGAACAATATTAGTGATACATAATAAGAAGACCATGAGTATGATAAGAAAATCTGAAAAGTTAATGTTTGGTTATTTCGATCAGATAGATATTACAATTCTTCAGTTGGCTTTTATTACTTTAGGGATTTTTTGTCTGGTAACTGGAATTATGAAAATATTAGGACTGTAGGTGATTGAAGATGAAAACTGTATTTGGAAATGAGATGTCGGAAGAAGAATTGTTATTATTTATTTCATTATTAATTATAAGTGGGTTTATGATAATATTTTGTTTAGTAGGAATAATCTTTAAATTATAGGTGAGGATAGTATGGGAACAGTAAAAAACCAATATTATAAAGACTTCCTGGATGGATTCTTACTCAATGAGATCAGCAGACAGGATATCAACCTAGTACTAGATAACATTAAACACCAGCACCAGGCGCAAGCTAGAGTACTTGTTATCATATCCTGGGCGAGTGGTGCAAGACCAAACGAATACTTACGGATCACACCGGAGCATATATCAAGAAGTAAAGAGTTTTTGGAGATAAAGATGCCTGGATCAAAAGGATCTAGTGCAAGAACTATCAGCTTACCGAGACAATTAAAGGATGGATCACCAGATCCGCTCACCACAGAGATTGATGATTATGTAAGACGTCTATTTCCAAAACAATATCTATTCTGGTTTTTCAGATCCAATGCAATAAAAAACGGTGTAACTAAGAATTATAAAAGAAAAGACGGCACACTGGTAACAAGAAGATATGATAAATGCTATGAATTACTCTCAAATAAACTCACGTATTATTTCCCCAAGTGGTTCGAAGTATTGTTCCCTGATGGAGTACCACCCTACTATCTACGGCATAACCGGAGTACTAAACTACTGGAAGTTGCAGGTAGAGAAGCAACATTGATGAATCAGGGATGGAAATCAGAGATCACTCTCAAGAGATATACTCATAAAACCAAAAAGATGAGAAAACAGATCGCCGATGGACTCATGGAGTAGATCGATTATGAAAACACCTGTTTCTATGTTTGTTGGTTTACTTCTATTTGTTATAGTGGTGATCCTAGCAGCCCTTATAATTATAGCAGTTGGTATTCAATGTGGTGATCTAGTAGAAATCGGAGACACATATATAGAATATGGAAATACTAGAAATCTCATGAATTTTTTGGAAGCACAATATATATTTGCAATTCTTGTACTTGTTACTACTGCAACACTTATAATTTTTAACAGTACAAAAATTAAGACATATTTAAAAAAGAAGTTAAAGAAGAAATTGAGGTAGTGTTCTGTTAAGTCCTTTATCCCTTCTGTTTTTGTTCTATATCTAATAATTCTTCTTGTAATTTAATTAGTCGTTTTTTAAGTTCAATGATCTTTCTTTTTATCTCAATTTGTTTTTCGTTCATGTTGAATTATTTTTTCCTTTTGTCTTTATCTATAAGATAGTTTAGTATTGGCATGGGATTTAAGAATAATCTCCATGTCATAGCTTCTTGCCTGGTTTCTTTCTGTTTTTCTAATAATTCATCTTCTTTACTCATTTTTTCATCTCACAAATTTCAAATATACGGCAAAAACAAGTCCGGAGATCTTCCAGCTGGTCTAGTTTTGCCGTCAATTCATCGATGGCCAGCTGCAACACCTGGTTCTTTTTGACGGCATTTGAGTATAACTCAGGGATTTTCTTGTATATCTCAGAATCAGTATTGAAAACATGATCGCCATACTTTGCTTTTAAAATCCGTTTCAATTTCTCAATATTTGCAACATCTTCTTTTTTCCGCCAAAGTGTATATTTGACGGCAATTTTCTTAGACGTTGCTTTAGATCCTGTCTGGACCATCGAACCTTTGCCGTCATTTTTTCCTGCAGTAGATTTAGACGTCTTCTTTTTTGCCGTCATTATTATTCCTCGTGATCAACAAAATCAGTTATTTTCATAGTGTCTTTGTATTTGGTTTTAATATGATCATCAGCTTTTAGCTGCGCAGATCGATCATTTTTAGCTTTTATTATGGCTTTAAAATAGTATGTGTACTTCTTCATTTCTTCCGCTCCTTATCCAATTCGGTTTTTTTCATACAGTCTGTCTCAATTATTACTTCTCCTACGTCTTTAAATATTATTTTCATCTAATTCTCTCCTGTTCTTTCTTCAATTGACCTATATATTCACCAGCTTGTCTCTTTGTTTTAATAATCGTTGGATCTCCACCAAGGCCTTTGATATATTCTAATTGAGACTGGGTAGCTGGTGAATCCAACGAAGTCGTCTTTTTTGTTTTAGTTACGTGATCACCCCATTTATTAGTATACTGATCAAGACCACAACCAGGGCAAAAAGCCTTCTTACCAAATCTGACAAGCTCCTTTGAGACAAAACATTTCACTGGAAATGTTCTACTGCATTTCGAACAATGATACATAACATCTTTACCCATATGGATCTCTCCTAAATATTTGATATTGTGCTATGATAGGGGTAAGGAGGCCAGGGTGAATAACTACCCACTAGGAGGGGAGTCTGTTGGGATGCACCAATACTCTTTTCACCCTGGCCGAAATCAAAGAAGCCTCACAACTGATACTTTTAAATCCAACATCTTAATCAAACTATCAAGCTCCCTGCAGCACCTTCTTTTCTCTCTCCTTGAATACGACATGTTTTTCTCCTTAGAAATTATAATTATGTTTAGCTCGATTGATCACCGGGATAGCTTTCACTTTCTCGAAATCAATCTTAAAACTTTTCACATCCTTGATCAACATCGGCTCTCTAAGATGTTTTTTATCTTTTCCTATCTGATAATTATGACATCTTCTGTTCATCTCAACCTGAATCTTGTTAAAAGTTTCAACACTAATCAACGGATCAATATCCTCGATCTTCCTGAAAAAATGACACCATCGTTCAACACCACAATACATACAATTATGAAGAAAATACTTAACCGTAGTATTCGCCAACGACTTACCCGCCAATTTATTATAATCAGGTGAAAGACTCCGGGCGATCTCCCGCATACTAAAACCATCAATATACATCTGAAATACATTTTTAACAAGATCTAGTTTCGCAGGATCTGGTTTAAAAACCTGTTTTTTCTTATCCCAATCAATACCAAAAGCGGTACGATGCCCCATAAATTTCTCTGCATTCTTAGCTTTCTGATTCAACGCAACCGAGACACGTTCCCCGATCTGTTCACTTTCAAGTTGTGCGATCCCCTGCAGGATATTCATAACAAAACGGCCCATAGCAGTACTTGTATCAAAGGATTCTGTCATACTGATAAACTGTTTTTCTTTGATCGCTAGTTTTTCCATCATAGAAAGAAAATTCTTCTGATTACGATGAATACGATCCATTTTCATTACTAGAAGGCCATCCCATTGCTCGATATCTTCAAACATCTGTTTATATTGAGGCCTACGGGTATTACGGCCACTGAAACCAGGATCTACATATTCCCCTGCAATTTCCCAATCACGGGCCGTACAATAGGCTTTAAGCTTCTCTAATTGGGCTTCTAGGCTTAGACCACTTCGTGCCTGTTCATCGGTTGATACACGTGTATAAACCGCTACTTTCTTAATGACTTCCTTATCATTAAACATCTATTTCTCCAGCTTCAAACATCTTCAAAATATCATACTCAGAATACTTACTACAACCTGCTTTCTTTAACTCAGGTAAAACACTACTGCGAATCCATGACCTATTTTGAGAAGGGCCCACTAAAACCTCAGAGTTACGTCTGATGTAACCTTTTAGGCCAGATTCTAAGATCTCACGAACTTGGCCGTTGTTCTGTTTATTGGATTTCACCAATTCATCTAGTCTTTTGATCTCTTCTTTTAACTCTTCTCTTCTCTTCTTTATATATATACTATCTAATCTATCTAATCTATCTTTATATATAAGAGTAGTAATGTATTCAGTTTTATCAGGTAACTCCCCTAAATATTTCCACATATCCATAGATACCCTCAGATGTATTTCTTTCTCTTTCAACACACCATCTCCTCAGCGTGGCGTGGACGTGGCGTGTCCACAATCAATCCTCGTGGCCTTTAGCAAAGTTTTTTGTTTTTACCGTGTTCCTTGGTGATCTGTTTGATCTGTTTTTTAAGTTGATCTATTTCATCGATGAAGCGATTGATCAGATGATCATAGGTCTCATCTTCAATTATTTTTAAACCTTCCAATTTTTGCCTTGTCGATTTCATAATCGCAATTGTTGTGTCATCTCTCATTCAATAACCTCTATGTCATAACATAACATAAGTACGGAATAGTGGAAGTAATACTTAAATATATTCATTACATCCACGTTATCATTACTTACCCACTATAAATTATTATATCTTTATCTGGATATGTAGTACCATGGGGAAAAAAAAGTTCTATCAAACACCAATCAGAGAAAAAAATGTGATTACAGTACCAAAACCAGTTATTGATAGATTGGAAGCTAAACAAGGGGATCTTATTGTATTCATCCCTGTAGAGGATCATTTTGTTGTTGGTTTACTTACAGAAGATATCATAGAAAAGAATATTAGAACTAAAATCAAAAAACTGTAAGGGGGTGAGATACTTAGACGCTATAACTCAGATTATACATTACTTGGAAGGGTTGTGGGGTTCGTTGTGGATAGTTGATCCATGTTGTTTCGTGTTTATAATTGTAATTCTGATCATAATCATAATTGTCTTACTTTGTGATAGCAACCACGAAGAAGTACCGATCGAATACAAGTGTCCTAACTGCGGAGGCCCTATAACAAAAGACTGCTCATTTTGTCCATACTGCGGAATACAGGTTAGGCAACCATAATTTAAGGTTGTGTCCACAACGTGTCCACAGAATTAAACCTCTCCTGTTAAGCGTGTGTCCACAACGTGGCCACAGATTATGAAATATAGTAAATTGTAGTGAAATACAACAATCGCTACTCCTAGTAAAAAAGTGTAAAGCAAGCTCCACCTAGCTGAGCTACAAGCCCCGACAGAAGGATTTTACTTGTAAACGAAGGCTAACTGCACAGGCATTTTAAACCTTGCGCAAAAAAAATTTTTGAGTTGCCGAAGGCAAACGCCGCCTATTTCCAATTAGTATGCACTATATAATTCATTGCAATTACAACAACTATCAAAAAAAACAGGATTAGGTGAGAAAGCAGGGCGAGTCTGGCTCTCGCCCTACTTTCGCAGGGAACATCTTGGGAGCGTATATATTCCCTTTTTGTGATCCGGTACTATTAATTCTAATCCTTCCATCCTAAGTCTCAATCCCAATCAACTCCTGTAATAATACCATTAACAACAGTGACAACTCCCTCAGTAACAGTAAAAGTACCACTCCAACCGTTATCAGCACTTATGGTATTTGCAGAGAAATCACCAGCGACATCAACAGTCTCAGCAGTAAAATCAACCCTAAAAAGATCATCAATTACATCACCATAAATACTGAAAAAACCAGCATCATTGTTATGATTCATAATAATATCAGAACTCATCCCTTGACTAAAATCAATCTGAGTCTTACCATCACAAACAATCCCTATATGGTTAAAATCATTCATCTTAATATATGTATCAGGATTATTATTACTTCTAAGATAACCAGCATTATCAGCACCAGAACCCTTCAAATAAATATTATCGACAGTCAAATCACCATCAACAGAAACCTTACTATTAGTAGCATCAACATTTAATAAAGTATCACCATTAGTATCATACCATTTAAAAAAGCCGTCATCATAGTTTAAATTACCCTGTAAACAAATACTCTGACCAGAATCCAATCGCATAGCCTGTTGTTCATTAATATACCAAATAAATGTCTCCATACCAACTTCAAATATACAATCAGAATCAGATGAACTAATAATACTACTTATATACAAATCATCAAAAGTTGGACTATCACTCGTATTCAAGTCTTGATTAAAAGGATTACCAACACCAGCACCAAGATAACCAAGAGGATTAATATAAAAACTCATATCCAAAGTATTATTACGATCATCAAAAACCAGACTATAATTATGACTAAAAATAGAAGAACTATAAATGCACTCATCACCAAAATTTAGAAAACCAAAAGTATCATTCAAAGAATGAAAAGAAGCATTCAACCAACTATTATTGCGCCTCACATCACTAACACGCAACTCATCAATCACACCATTAAAATCCCTACCGCCATAAGTAAGACCACCAACAAAAAAACCCTCAGAAGGCACACCAGCGAACACAGTTACAGAATCATCAACACCAATAGAAGTAGTATCCTGCCTATATTCTGCATCATTTGTAGCCCATACGAAAGCATGATAATGTTCAAGAGCATCCTGAACAGTCGTAATACCAAACTGCAAAACACTACCTGTATGCATGCCGTAATAATAATTAACACCAGCAAAAGTATGAAGAAAAATCTGGTTATTACCATCTTTTCTATAATGCCATAATGTTTCTGCAACATCAACAGAATCAGGCTTACATATTATTTCGAGAGTACCAACATTAGAAATATCTATAGTGTTAGGCAAAGAAATATAATCAGTATTTACACTATTCAAATCCTGTCCATACCCAACACCAAAACTTATCTGATTAGGCATAGCACCATGATAAACACCATTATTATCATTAGAGGTTGAATCAACACAAGCTGAACCAGACAATTCATCAAGATGATATACACCAACATAATTATTATTCCAGACACTATTAGAATCCTGATTATCAGTAGCAAGACTATTACCGTAATACATCAAAAACTGATAATCAGTATCATTATCAATAACCTCGGAGACATTAACCCATATATCAAAACCACCGGGAGTCCATCGTTCAATCTCATAATGAAACTGAGTAACATTATCCATACTCAAGAACCGTATATCTCCACCGTCAGCTTGACATTTACCTATCAAAGTAGTATCCGTGCTATTAACTAAAACAGGGAAATTTTTGAGGTCGGCATCAATATAACCATGATTTATAGTAATCTTACTAAAATAACTCCAATCAGTATCCCACCAATCACCATAAATAAAAACAGTCTCATAACCAGACCTCAACTCCATATTAGTACCAATAGTAGTATCATCCAAATAAACAGGGAAAAAGTTGGTATCCCAAACACCAGCACTCTCATTATACTGCAAAATATCGCCATCATTACCACTACTTAAAGAAGTATAGCTTACCGTAGTATCTGATGTAGCACCAAAGATCAAAGCGATCAAGATACAAGCTACAATCCAAAACTTAGTATTATGCTTCATGTTATTCCAATCAAAACGACCACTACTGCTTATATTAGGAGAGCTATATTTATCTCTCATTTTTTTCCACCAACCCCTACAAGTTTAACAACAAAATTATCTTCTTCTGCGATATCAAGGATCTGTCGATTAAGAATACGATCCGCTTCACTACCATTAAGCTCATTTTTTAAAGCATCCAGGCCTTTACAGATAAGCCATTTCACACCACTAGAACGATTATGTATATCAGTATCTATAGCCATCCTACCTGTCCAAGCAGCATCGATCTCACGTATCATTACCTCAGACATATGAATATTAATCTGAGGATACTCACCATCATCTTCACTCATCTTCAATCATTCCCTCTGTAATGTTACTATTATAAATTCACCTACCATGTATTGCTTCTGTCGATACTCTTCTCTGGTAATTGAGAAAGTATCATGTATCATCTGATTCATCTGGTTATTCATCATCCGCTGAGCCGCACCCATAGGATTATTGATCATATCATCTAGTTTTATCCTTTCATCTTTTTTCTTTATCAGCTCTGCAGGATCTAAGATTACACGTACAGTTTTTCCGCAATCCCTAAATCCTAAAATTTTATATCTTCTAGTTTCAGATTTCATACAAACCATCTCCTTATCATGGTATAGTTGTGCTAGGCGGCATGATCTTAGCACCAGATTGAATCAAACCCGGTAGAAACATCAGGATCACCATGATGATCAGACCAACAATAGCCGCTATAATGATATATTTAATAATCGGGTTATTTGATAGGAATCCTTTTTTCGGATGCAGCAATTCACCAGCGTAACGGCCAAAGTTACGGAAGTTAATATCGATCTCCTGAACCTTACGGAGAATATTTAGAGCATTATGTTTCAGCATGATATCTTTCTCAAATTTCGCTAATGCATCACGAGAAAGAAACTTACCCAGCACCTTATTATAGATGAAAGCAGGCTTATTTTCAAAAGCGAATAGATTATCATATTTAGAATCACCATGAGGCAATACCAAAACATCAACAGATTCACCTAATACTATCTTTCCTGTTTCATCTCTATCAAAAGTTACTGCTTTTGTAAGTGTTGCATCACGAGGAACGATCAGACGATGCATAAGATCAACATTATAGGTATCCTCCACGTCTGCGACTCCTTTACGATTAAAAATTCCTTTCATAGCTGGCGCATTCACCAGAACGTTAAAACAGGCCATGATGCCTGTAGAATCAAGAATAAACGCTAGAAGGCCTTTACCCTCGATCATATTGGTAAATGCATGACGAAGCATCTTATTGCCTATAATGATTATAATTGCAGCAACTAGCATCGATGCTGCTAATGAGATCACAATATTTATTGGATCAACGATAATAATCTTGATAGATGGGAAAAAAACCATGATGAAAATCATAGTAGGTAATGTTCCCAACAACGAAAAAATAGCATATCTCTTCCATTTATAGAAACTAATCATTTTTATATCACCCAAAATCTATTTATTATTTTATTTTTTAAATAAGTTTATTCCTAATCTTTTCTCCTGAGGTTGAGGCAGAGGCATACTTGGATAACTATATTCAAATTTGGAAGTACTAAGAGTCTCAAAAGCAGCGCCATCAATACTAAGGGTACTATTACTAATCAACAGAAAGATACTGATAAGAAACTTCATGTTATGAAGCAGAAATTTATTGATCTCCTTAATAATCTCAATAGTTTCTAGTCTATTCCCATCATCAACGAACTCTTTTTTATACGCCTCAGTATTAACCTGTTCCTCATAGAGCAACATTGTTTTGCAGACAGTACTAAAATCCTTAACCCAGGGAAATAATTTTACAATAACATAACGATCCCATTCATTATAATTAACGATTTTCTGATCAATACTTGTCATAAGAAAAAGGATCTCTTCAATATCGCCACGAGTAAGAGGCTCTTTCTTAATCAACTCATGAAGTTTATCTGCATCCTGACGACCAAGGATCTTATCGATAAAGCTTTTCTCAGCTTCGCCATGAAACAAAGAACGATTCAAATTTGAATAAAAATTAGGTTTATACATCGGTTGTGTCTGCAGATCTTGAGTTGCTCCATCTAGTTCCATTAAATATACATATTGCGATACATGTTTATATGCCTATTGCAATACACATATATATATCTTATCTAATTTCAAACATGTGAGAACATCATGATAAGCATATCTCTATACGTAGAAAAAGAACAAAAAGATTTCTTCTATAAAAGAAGAATAAAAACAGGGATACCAGCAGCCGTACAGATGAGAGAAGCATTCAACGATTACATCAACAAACACCAGGAGGAATAAAAGATATGAACAAAATAAAGATACAGATAACACGAGCAATAATAAACTTCGCAATATTCTCAACAACACTCATCTCAGCAGTATATTACTCCTATAACAACATACCCGAGTTATTTCTAGCAAAAAATATATTACTCCCCTTTAAAGGAGCATTACTAATCGCATTCTTTCTTGCTCTAATATTTGCCATACTAAACGAGGTCGTATCAATGGCCCTTATCAAAAAAATGATACGAGAGTGATGAATAATGACAAAGGATAAAAAAACGACAGAGGATAAAAAAACAATAGACGATAGAGAAGCAATGAACGAAATACGGAAAATATTAGAAAAAAGAGAAAAAACGATTCAGGAACAAGAGAAAATCAAAACACAACAGAGAGAACAAGATCAAAATAAAGAGATAACAAAAAAAGATCTACAAGATCTTATAGGCCTCATGACGAATCAACAACCAACACAAACAACACAACCAGATCTATCTACACCACAACAAAAACAGCAGCAGCAGCCTTTAACCAAACAACAAATAGCAGCCGTAGCGATGAAAGATGCAAAAAACATAACACTATTATCCCTTCTACTTCTTACAATTCCAACAATACTAATATTTATTACAATGATGCACCTGGAATCTATCGCAATAATAATCACATTTATAGTAGCCATCTATCCAGTACTACTTCTAATGAAATCAATGTCAACACAATTTTACTTAGCAGATAAATACGGATTCAAACCACTATTCAGATTCAAAACACAACAACAACCAAGACAGATCCCACAACAACAACCACAAAATAAGGAGATCATACTATGATAGATCAAGAAACCGATATAGTTTCAAGAGGATATCTCACAACTTTTTTTATAGATATAGACAACCTAAAAAACAGTCTCACAGGATACAGATCCATTATGTTAAGACTCAACATAAACACAGGAACGGACATAGAAACATCGATGGAAGGCCTGAAAGACGAAAAGATGAAAAACGCAGTAATAACATGGAGCGACAGCGTAAGACACAATGTTGAAAGATGCCAGATATCATTAGAAGCATTATCTGAATCAATACCAGATATAAAAAAAGAGAGCCTTACAATAGCCAGTGAAAACTATGAGAAAATAATAAACCAATTCGCACCAAATATTGCAGATGTAAAATTATATGTTTTCGAGATCAATAAAATATTTATAAAGAGTACATTAGAAAAACTGTTAACAAAAATGGAAACATTCTACGAACAATTCACAAAAAAATAATATGGAAAAAATAATATGGATAGTAGCGTAGTAATACCATGCCCTTACTGTGATTCAAAGATAATACTACAACTACCAATAATTGATCTATACATCTATATAAAAAAGATCAATAACAACCCATCTATAAACATTAGTAAAACATTCAACAGCTCAGATGAAAACAAAGAATTTATAAAACATCTTTTAGTAAATTCATTAAAGAAAAAACCATTCTACTCAAGGATAATAATAACAAAAAGCTACCACAACGCAATACAAGAACTCACAAAGATAGGATACATCAAACCAGAAGATCTAAAAGAACTAAACATCTATTACTAGTATCTTTGATATCCTTCTAAACGCTCATTTTTTCTTTTATTCATACGAGTAAAAGGCTCATTTACAGAAAATGCAGCATAAATAATCAACTCAGCAAACCAAAGAACCCATAACATAATGATGAACACACGAGCAAACCAGAAATAGATCGAATATTCAAGAGTAAGATTAAGATAAAGACCGATCTCAATAAATAGATAAGCGATTGTACCAACTGCTAAAACAATAATGCTCTCAGCGATATCATAAAAACTGCAGCTACGTAAAATATTATAAAGCTTTAAAAGAAAAGTACCAAACAACCCTAACAAAGCAAACATTGTAAGATCTTCAATTAAAGCCATCAATCCACCTAATATACTTCCTCTTTTTATATAGATTCTGTATTGTTAAAACCAGTAAAAAGGAAAAAAGAATAGAGAATGATTTTAAAGCATTCCCTGATTGCCGCCGTAGCCGCCGTAACCGCCGAAGCCCATACCAGGCGTCATGAACTTAGAAGCGATTCCACCTATGATAAGACCGATCACAATCGTAATTATGATAGCAAGAGCAATTATAGGCATATAGTCGCCTATCTGTTGTTGAGCCTCAAAGTTACTAATGATACCGCCCTGTATCGCAGCACGAATCGTACCATCATCATACTGATAGACAGCTTGCATGGTTGTACCATTTAAAGACGCATTATCACTGATCAATAAGACCAAACCAGTTGTGACATTTACAGTGAAATCAGAAGCATTATCTGTCCATCCTGTAGTATTATATAACGCTACATTTCGCAATGATGTATTCCCTAGATCTACCCATGTAGTATTATCTGCAACAAAAGAATGATTCGTACTCGTATAAGAATGGATATTGTTAATATCATCTTCGACAAGATTATATGTCTGGCCACCAAGAACCTGAGTGAAAGTAAACAATAACCCAGCAATAGCAAAACCGACAACAAGAATGATCACGGCGAAAATTGCTTTAGCAGTATCCTCCATCTTTCATTACTCCATATAAAAAAAAGAGAGAATGGATAGATTGTAGATTCCCTCTACAACCTATAGAACTCCGCCGTAACCGCCGTAGCCACCGCCACCAAAGCCCATACCAGGAGTCATGAACTTAGAAGCGATTCCACCTATGATAAGACCGATCACAATCGTAATTATGATAGCAAGAGCAATTATAGGCATATAGTCGCCTATCTGTTGTTGAGCCTCAAAGTTACTGGCAATACCCGCTTTAATACTGTTTTTTATTGTTTCGTTTTCAATAGCATCAATGTTATCTTCGACAAGCTGGTAGGTTTGACCACCAAGCACCTGAGTGAATGTAAACAATAGTCCAGCTACAGCAAAACCGACAATTAACAATATGACGGACATTACCGCAGCAGCGGTATTAGCCTTTTCGTCACTGACGAAATTTCTAA
>Ga0114918_10003240_pt1 | contig 14424 bp, 10 predicted proteins | sample LantaG_FD_87015 | JGI IMG/M metagenome (GOLD analysis project Ga0114918, IMG submission 87015) | Deep subsurface microbial communities from Baltic Sea to uncover new lineages of life (NeLLi) - Landsort_02402 metaG | ecosystem: Environmental > Aquatic > Marine > Oceanic > Sediment | place...
CCCTCAAGGTAGAGATCCCGCCCGTTCCCGGAGAGCAGAATACAGAGGACAACATCAAGACAGTGACAATTGAGGTCAAAGAGCTTTCCAAATAAAGCTCATGGCCAGCATGGCCGGCCTTCACGAAGAGCACCTGCAAAAATTGCAGACGAGTTTCCCAAGGAACATCCGTGTTCTTACAGCATTTATTAGGCTTCAGAAAACTCCAAACACAATAGAACCCGACAAATACCTGTAAACACAACCGCTGAAAGTGTAAATGAAAAGTGTAGGCGGATAACAGACCTGACCGCAGGCTCCATGTTGGTCAGGCCTTCTCCCGATTGCAGGAATTTCCATTTGACGTTATAATGCCGACAAGAAGCCTTGCCTAACTACCGTGCTGCCGAAAAGCTGTGGTTAGGGCAATATATACACGCTCAGGGTTTTACGTGGGCTTAACGCATGCTGGCAAAATTATTTTCCCTGTTTTTAAAAAAACTGTTTTCTTCAAGAAACCGGCCCTTAGAGGCTATACTGAGCGTTTTACAGGTGCACGTGTGACCTGCTGGAAGCTAAAAAATTGTCTGAGAGCTGAATGCCAGTGCGGGTGAACGGTTATATATAGTAGAAAACATGCGTGCAACCGAGATCGGCCGTATTTGTTATGAATGAAGTTACAGATGAACAACTAATGATGCTGGTGAAAGGCCATGATATCTCTGCTTTCGAGAGACTTTTCGATCGATATGAGCAGCGCATCTTTGGATTCTTCTGGCGTCTGGGGCGTGACACAGAACAGGCAAAAGACTGTACGCAGGAGACTTTTCTTCGCTTGTGGAAGGCACGCCGTCGCTATAGGCCTAAGGGGAAGTTCTCAAGCTATCTTTTTCGAATAGCGAAGAATCATTTGCTGAATGAACGAAAAAAACAGAAATTCCAGAACCGAATAGAGCAACAGTATGCCGAGTCCCAGGGATTTTCTGTGCAGCAACAGTGTTCAACGGATGCCTCCAGCGAGATGGTAGCCGAAGAGCTGCAAACGGCTGTACACCAGACAGTTAATCGTCTGCCGAACGTACAGAAACTGGTATGGGTATTGAGTGAATCTCAGCGTATGTCATATAAAGAGATAGGCCAAATCTTAGGTTGTTCGGCCGCTACTGTCTGTTCCAGGAAAGCAGAAGCTGTCGAGCAATTACAGGTGATGCTTGAACCCTTGGGCGAGGAGTTCTTTGGCGCAACACTTGAACTGAATGAGAAAATGTACAGTGACTTACCGAGCCAGGAGAAAACGCGATGAGCCAGTGTAAAGAGTGGCACAAAAACATTGTTAAATGCATTGACAACGAAGCAGGTGACGAAGAACAAAGACTCGTTGCAAAACACTTGCAGGTATGCTCATCATGCAAGGAGTTTCGTAACAGGTTCGCCAAGATCAGGCAGGCATTCAGGTCCGTGGCTGAACCTGGGCTACCTCTTGGCATCAGGCAAGCACTGATCAGAAAAGTGCAGGCGGATATCCCACACAACACCATGAGTCCCATATCGATCAGAAAGAAATGGGTGAAATCCTTGGGACTGGGGTGTCCCGGATGGAGATGGTACGTGAGCGCTGCCGCGATTCTCTTCATTGCAGCCCTAGGCACAGTCTGCACGGTCCTGGCCCAAGAGAATCTGATCCTGAAAAAGGACCTTCTACTGGCCCGCCAGGAGGTCGAAGTACTTCAACAGCAAGAACAGCTCATGTATACCCAGAACAGTCAACAGAAGGCAATCTCAGAACTGCACATGCGTGTCAAAGAACTGGAAGGGCATGTACAACTCGGCATCTCACCACGGACAGTCTGGCAGCCTGAGTTACCCTACTACAGACCAGAGCGTCCGGGGAAACTATAAAGTATTCCGTAACGGATTAAGTAAAAAGAAAGGATGGTCATAAAATGAAATGGTTTTGTTTGTCCACAGCAATCCTCTTGTTCGTTCAGCTTAGCACATTTGAAGCTAAGGCCCAAACACGCCAGGAACAGTCGGAGCCCAAGCTGATCATAGGCGACGGACACATTGCCGACATCACCACTGGTTTGCAGTTTCATAAGGCCCACAGTATTGTCGGTGCCAAGGACGTAATACGACTCAATCACAACGGTGAGCATGTTCGAATGTCACCCAATGGAAAGTTCCTGCTTCACAATAAATATATTATCCCTTTGGATGACAGAGAGGTCATCACGTTTACGGATATGGATGCCTACCGCTGTGCATGGTCCCCGGACGGCGAGAAGATCGTATTCTATTCGAACGGGATTTGGATGATACCGGTTTCAGAAGAAACCGGTAGGCCTACCGGTCCAGCCCGGAAGATCCTCGAGGGCGAGTACTCTTATGGACCTCATCCGTGCTGGTCACCCGATTCCAAGAAGATTGTGTTCTTGTCAACCAACCAGCAACATCTATTGGTTCTCTCTGTCGACGATGGCAAGCTCATTCAGCTCACGGAAGTAGCCCAATACTATTTCCCGGGAGATTGGTCGCCGGATGGGAAATGGATCGCCTACGATCAAAATGGCAACAGCAGATGGGTCATTCCTTCAGAAGGTGGAGAAGCAAGAAAGCTAGCTGATGGGAAAGGCCGCCCAAGGCTAAAGTGGTCGCCGGACGGGAAATGGGTCTTCTATCACATGGATAACACGCTCCATTTCATGCGCTTCTCCGACGGTTTCACCTTTGACATTTCCACACCTGAGCAGATTGGCCACTATGTTTCCAGGTCGCAAGATGACAAGAAGATGCTTTTCTATAAGTGTTCCTACAAGATGACCGACGCTCTAAAGATCATGTCCGCGTCCGGCGGAAAACCCTTTGGTCCCGAAGGTCTGGATCTTTCCGCCATGGAACACTATTGGTCGCCGGACAGCCAATTCGTACTGTCCTGGGGAAAGCATGATGATCAATGGACCTATTGGATTGTCCCTATGACAGGCGAGGATGCCTATCCATTACGTTTGGATGTCCCCCTGGAAGGTGAACTGAAGTGTAGAAGCCTTTCGCCTGACATTAGGAAGCTGTGTTTCTCACAAAAGCTAGGTCAAGAAGAAAAGATATTCTGGGTTGCACCCATTTCAGTGAAACAAGGCAAGACCGCGGGACGCCCCGTAAATGTCTTCGACCAGGGAAAGGTCAGTCAATTGCAATGGGCATCTGACGGCTCAAAGCTGGGTTTCATACATGAAGAGGATTTTTGGATCGCACGAAGCGACGGAAGCGAATCCATACGCCTTACCGACGTCTCAGACCGTGAAATAGCGGCGCCTCATCTGTCGCCCGATGGGAGTGCGGTTTCCTGGATCTCGTACACCCCCGAATCAAAGGTCTCTATCCTGCGCTGGCAGCAGATGTCTGAAAGCGACTCTCATGATGTCGTGACGAGTTTGAGACGCCTTCCCTATCAATGGTCCCCTTACGGCAAGCGCATCGTCTATTGGCTATACGATGGAGACGACGAAACACCGGATGAAGTATTCGCTTTCTCTCTCCGTGACGGTGAATCGAAGAAGCTTGTCGAAGGACATATTCAATTCTGGGCCTGGTCTCCGAGTGGCGACCAATTGGCGGTTCTGACCAAAGAAAAGCTCCGGGTCTTCAATGTAGAAGACGGCACCACACGGGATATCGAATTCACCGGAAAGATCGATCCCCTCTGGGATCGAGCCTACCATATGCAATGGTCTCCCGATGGACAGCAGATTGGCATCGTGGCTATGTTCATAGATGAGGACGTCACGAGTTTGTTCACCGTAAGTCTTCTTGACGGCAAATGGAAAGAAATGACCGAAAGGCAAGGGACCAGTTACGTCTTTTCCTGGTCCCCGAACGGCAAGTGGATATCGTATAACTTACAGGAACTGGTTAAACTACGGCCGGCAGGTAGTCTCTGGGAGGTTGAGATCGACGAATACATAGAGAAGGTGGTTCAGACGCAGAGAACTGATTAGACATGAGTAGGGTATACAGCGTTCCACTGGGCAGTATATTTTGGGTACCCCGATCTTGTAGAGTTGCTGATCTCCAAATGAGCCGACCACATTCTCATAAGTGACACTGGCAGGACTCCACTCGAGATAGCAGAAGCCATGGATTATGAGAGCCTGACCAACATACTCCGTAAGCACGGCGCCAAGGAATAATAACCAGAACGGATCCGAACGAATGTGGGTTTTTTTCCGGCCGTCGCCTGATTCTTGGCCAAATATTGCCTGCAAAAATTGCACACGCTCTACACAAGGAGTATCCCCGTTTCTACACGATTCATGAAGTTTCATGAAATTCCAAACACAATAGAACCTGATAAATACCCGTGAACGCAACCGTAAAAAAGTGTAAATGAAAAGTGTACGTGGATAATCCCCCGCGTACAATGCCCTCAGGATCGCTACAATGCCCGTGGATCGCACACCTCATACGTGAGTTTTTTCCCTGTCCGAGTTGACCTGCTGCGGTTATAATAATACGCGGCGAACCAATAGATTCATAGCGATTTTTTTATGGAGGCATAGGTATGTTTGTTCGACGCAGAGCCTTTCATATACTTGTTGGGATGATCACCCTAAGTTTTGCAGCCATGATCTGCGAGTGTGCTGCAAACGCTCAGGCGGATAAAAGCGGTTCAAAGCATGATGGAGTGATCTATAGGAATCCGCGTGTTTATAACGTTGACTATTCTTTTGAGATGGTTCCCGACCCGAACAAGATTGACCGGGCCAAGGACCTCAAGGTGTGGTTGTCCATACCACGAGAATGGGATTCTCAAAAGGCGGTCAAAATCATTTCCGTCGAACCGGAACCGCACGCCAGATATGTCGATCCCGAATATGGCAATCCCATGCTTTTCTGGGACTTCGGCAAAGAACCGGAACAGGCGTCCTACAAGGTGGACGTCAAATTCCGGCTGGAATCATACGAAGTCAGCGTGAAGGTTGATCCTGAACTCGTGGGTTCGTATGACAAAACAACTAAGGATTATGCCCTCTACACTCGAAGCACCCATACGATCAGCATTACGCCAAAGATAAGAGAAATGGCACACGAGGCTATTGGCGATGAAAAAAATCCGTACCTGCAAGCAAAACGAATCCTTGCGTTTGTTAGGAAGAAAGTGCACTTTAAAGTCCTCGACTTTGAGAGAGGCAGGGGAATTAAATGCCTGTTAGATTATCCTGTTATAAATGAAAAAACAGGCGAGGAGTATTACGAAGGTTGCTGCAGCCAAGATACTGCCCTGTTTGTTGCCTTATGTCGTGCGGTGGGAATACCCGCGAGGTCTGTTAGTGGGTACATCCGTTGGTGTCCATGGGTAAAATCGGATGACTTGAAAGCGAGATACCCGTTCGAGACCAAAATATCACCAGAAGGTCTGGCCACTACCCAATTCTATACTGAACTCGATGCTCATATGTGGGGCGAGTGTTTTATCCCAAACTACGGCTGGATCCCAACCGATGGCAAGATTGAACACCAGAACAACAAAAGATGGATCATGTCCAAAGGCCGAGACATCCAAGTTGGACCTTGTGCTCCACAAGAAGACAGCGATGGTTATGGTGCTTGGTGGGTAGCACTTCACAACGGCAGAGCTGACATGGGTATGGCCGTTATGAATATTGCTAAAATACACACCAGTAAGATCAAAGTCTTACACCATTCAGCCCCATTTCCTGTCGTCAAGTATTCTGTCTACTTCTTAACTGCTATTATTCTTGCCATTTTTGTCGGGGGACTTGCCGGATACATTTGCCTTCACAAATTCAATAAATATGCATTGATTGGGCTATCGAGCGTTGTGCCTTTTGTTGGCTTGGCTCTGCCTATAGTGCTTGTTACCAAGGAGAAGCAAATCAGATGCTCCAAGGTCAGCTTTGTAATGTTATTCTGGATATTTTCTATATTTCTGCTTTGGCTTTTGGTTTTTCCAGTGATGGTCGAAACTGATCTTATCCCGTGGAGCACTTGGCTGACATTCTGTGCAATCGTTATTTGCATTCTCTCTGTTTTGGGGGGTTGGATATTGGCCGGCTTTTTCTGCAGGAAATCCTGGATAAAGAACAAAGCGATTAGAGTCATTATCAAAACTATTCTCTTTGGCATTTTTTGGATAGTGTCAGCTTGTATGCTGGGAGTTTGGATAACGTCCTCTTTCACATAAACACGAAAGGTAAGTAAAATAGAAGATAAGTAGTTGGTTTGTGGCGATTGGAAAGTGGATAATCGCGTGCGGCGAACCAAATAGATTCATAGCGATCTTTTTCAGGGAGGTAAACGTATGTTTGTTCGAAGCCGAGTCTCTCACATGCTCGTTGGGATTATTATCATAAGTTTTGCAACCCTGATCTCCGAGTGTGCTGCAAACGCTCAGGCGGAGAAAGCCGGTTCAAAACACAAGGGAGTGATCTACAGGAACCCTCGTGTTTATAACGTTGACTATTCTTTTGAGATGTCTCCTGATCCGAACAAGATAGACCGAAGCAAGGATCTCAAGGTGTGGATACCGATACCACGCGAATGGGATTCTCAAAAGGCGGTGAAGATTATTTCCGCTGAACCCGAGCCTCACGCTAAGTATGTAGATCCTGAGTATGGAAACCCCATGCTTTTCTGGGACTTTGGCAAGATGCCGGAACAGGCTACCTATAAGGCCAACATCAAATTCCGTCTGGAATCATACGATGTCAGCGTTGAGGTTGATCCTGAACAAGTAGGTTCCTACGACAAAACGAGCAAAGAATATGCAGTTTATACCCAAAGTACCCACACAATCAGTATTACGCCTAAAATAAGAGAACTGGCTCAAGTAGCGATTGGAGACGAAGAGAATCCGTACCTGCAGGCAAAACGAATCATAGAGTTTACTAAGAAAAAAGTACGCTTCAAGCTCACCGCTTTTGAGAGAGGCAGAGGAATCAAGTGCTTGTTGGATAACCCTGTTATAGATGAAAAGACCGGGGAGGAGTATTACGAGGGATCCTGTAATCAATACTGTGCTCTATTTGTTGCCTTATGTCGTGCGGTCGGCATACCCGCAAGGTGCATTTCCGGATATATCGGCTGGAATCCGTGGGTCGACCCGAACGACGTAAAAGCGAGATACCCGTTCGAGACGAAGCTATCGCCGGAAGGTCTGGCCGCTACCCAATTCTATGGAGAACTCGACAGTCACATGTGGGGTGAGTTCTTCATTCCAGATTACGGCTGGATTCCGACCGACCCCACGTCGGGCAAGATTGGACATCAGAGCAACAGAGGGTGGATCAAATATAAGGGCCGAGACATTCAACTTGGACCTCATGCCCCCCAAGAAGATAGCGAAGGTTACGGCGTTCATTGGGTCGCACTTCACAAATGGAAAGCAGACAGCTTGTGTTATGGAGCTTTGAATATTGCCAAGATACACAATAGCAAAGTTACACTCTTACACCTTTCCGATCCTTTCCCTGCCGACGAACTGGCTGGCTATGGTCGAAACCCTTACATACGTCATCCACAGGGCATAGACAAAGATCTTAGACATTGGCGTCAAGAAGTCTTGAGTATGCCATATCTTTTCGGACCAAATCCTTGGAATTTAGAGAAATTCTACAGCAAAATTCCATATGGCAGGGAGCCTATAGACGCTTTCATTTGCGATATGTTGCGTCGACAATTAGGCGAAGAAAAGTTCTTTAGGCTTGTCGATACATACGTGGCCCTACGACAGAAATTCAATCAACCAGTATCAACAAGTCATTTCCAAAAACTTGCCGAGGATATTTATGGAGAACCATTGGATTGGTTCTTCAAACAATGGATAAATAGTACGGAACGGCCCCGGCTTAAATTGGAAAAGGTCGCTGTTAGGAAAGACAAAGAGGGCTGGCTGGTCCATGGACGTCTTGTGCAATCAGGCGACACCATCTTCCGGTTGCCGATTGAAGTTGCTATAGATACGAAAAACGGAAGAGAAAAACAGAAACTTTGGGTTGAGGCGAAGGCTACAGATTTCGATTTCTATATGCTAAATGAACCACAAAGTCTTGTAGTTGATCCTGATTATGAAGTTCTCAAAATTCAAACGATGCCTTCACGCTTTTTGTGGTTTCGAAATGCTTATCATAACTATATTATAATTTATGGGACTTTAGCTGAAGCTAAAGCAAATAAGACTGCTGCCGAGCGTTTTAACAGTGATTATCTTGGGTCGGGAAGTGAGATAATAAAGGCTGATACGGATGTAAATGAAGTTGACCTGAAAACCAAGTGTGTTTTTCTCATTGGCAGGCCCGAAACCAATAAAGTCGCTCAACAGTTCAAAGACAGTTTCCCTATAAAGTTCGACGGTGCCAAGTTCACTTGGCTGGGAATAACGTATAACAAGCCGACGCAGGGAGTTGCCCAAGTTATTGATAACACTCAAGACGGTGGCTGGCTAATGATAATGTATGCCGGTTTAAGCCCGGAAGCTACGTTGAAGTTGTGCGATTTGGAGTTGTATGATGCGGACTGTTCCTACGTCATCTTCGATGGCGACAAGCAAACCAACAAGGGGGATTGGGAGGATGTGGATTCCAACTTGTACTGGAAAAACAGTTCTCACACTTCCGCCGTATCGCTTTCAAACCAGCGGTAAAATTATCTGTGGAGGATAGGCGGATTCCTGCTCGTTACTAAGGTTAAAGCCCTGGGACACAAAATAGCATAAGTGTCGGTCTTGTGATTCAATGTTAAATCCTACGTTGTGATGAGCATTTTCTTCGTCCATGGGGATGACGCCAGACAGTGTGCGATCGCTCGCTTGCCATGCTTGACTTCATGAGCCGCCAATCCACAACCGGTCCTTGGGAGCTTCCAGGACACAAGCAATTACCGTGCAGCGGCTCCAATCTACTAAGTTGTCGACACCCAGCTTGTGCATGAGGTGAGCACGATGCACTTCAACGGTCCTTGCAGAACGGTGGAGTATATTCGCTATTTCCTTGTTGCTCTTGCCATCGATGATAAGCTGTAAGATTCTCGCCTCATTCCGGGTCAGAGAATCGCCCAAATCAGGATGGGTGGCAACATTCTTTTGAAGGACAGATCTGATCTTCCGCACAAAATTCTTTTTGTCCAAGGGCTTTTCAATAAAATCTACAGCTCCAGCTTTTATGGCTTTAACAGCGGTGGGTATGTCCCCGTATCCTGTTATCATCAGAACAGGGACCCATGGGGCCAGGTGCTTGACATCCGTGAGTAATTCAATGCCGTCCTTTTCAGGCATTTTCAGATCAGTAACAAGCAAATCACACTTTTTAGAACGCAATCTTGTAAGGCATTCAATCGGATCACCAAAGCAGCTCACTTTGAAGTGTGAATCTTCAAGGGTCTCCTTGACGACCTCGCGAACTGTCAGCTCATCATCGAGGAAGAAAATATGTTGTTCTGCGATATTTGCCATTGCTCTTCTGTTGCCGTTTTACTGCTTCTTTCACAAAGGCAAAATACACAGCAAGGGACACCGATGTATTTACACTACAAATAAGGGGAGCTTGCCTTAACCGGGATTTCCCATATGCACTTCACACTGTAACACTCCTGAACGTTTAAATTCACATGGTACCATAGTTTCAGCTCAATGTCAACAATATACCGGTAGTTCCAACATGCCGTGCCGCAATGGGTCGGATGGGACATAGTATGAGGAATACATATATAGTAGTGGACGGCAAGGGCAGAACAGTGATAATATAACATACAACAATGTCAACAGGTAACGGAAAGTCCAATTAGGTGAAAGGAATTGTACTATGGCGAAAAAGAAACTTGTCAAAGGCTTATGGTCGAAGAGCGATGTTGCATTGCTGAGAAAACTTTTCCCGAACAATCCTACAGCCAAAATAGCTGCAAGGTTGGGACGGCCACTCGATGCGGTAAAGAAAAAAGCATCCAGAATGGGGCTTAAGAAGACAAAGAAATACCTCAAGTCTCTTGGCCGATCATAGTTGGCCCCTATTTGAGCAACTGACCAAGAGCAGTCGGAGAAAAGTTGAAAACTCGGCCCACGTAGTGATGATATAACGTGGGCCTGTTTAATATCTCTCTATTCTTCCAAAGGTCAGGCCATATCTTTCAGATTCTTAAGTGGCCGAATCTTCACAAGATTACGTGCCGGCTTGGCCTTGAAAACAGTTTCTTCGCCTGTGAAGGGATTCATACCCTTTCGAGCCTCGGTCGCAGGCTTTCGCTGTACGATCAACTTCATCAGACCGGGCACGGTGTATGAACCCGAACCGCTTTGATCGAGGCTCTTCTTAATCTGAGTAGCCATTGCTTCAAACACAGAGTTGACATCTTTCTTTGTTAATCCCGTTGCATCAGCGATTCCCGATATGATCTCACTTTTGGTCATTGGCTTAACAAGTACTTTCATGTTCTCCATAACATGCTCTCCTTATGAAAAAAAGAATCTATGAGGCTACGAATTCTATCGAGCCAAACTTCTATGCAACTCCCAATCACTATACCAGAGATTGTGATGTAGTACATGAGTTTTTTTCCCTATCTGATATGACCTCCTGCATGTATAATATCGTGCGGCGAACCAATAGATTCATAGCGATCTTTTTCATGGAGGCGTAGGTATGTTTGTTCGAAGCAAAGCTTCTCACATGCTCGTTGGGATGATCACCCTGGGATTCGCAATCCTTATCTGTGGATGTGCTGCAAATACCCAAGCAGAGAAAAATGGTCCAGAACACGATGGAATAATCTACAGAAATCCGCGTGTTTATAACGTTGACTATTCTTTTGAGATGGTTCCGGACCCGAACAAGATTGACAGAGCCAAAGATCTCAAGGTGTGGTTGTCCATACCACGAGAATGGGATTCTCAAAAGGCGGTGAAGATCATTTCCGTTCAACCGGAGCCGCATGCCAGATATGTTGATCCCGAGTACGGAAACCCGATGCTCTTCTGGGATTTCGGCAAAGAGCGAGAGCAGCCTTCGTATAAGGTGGATATCAAATTCCGCCTGGAGTCGTACGACGTCAAAGTTGAGGTTGACCCGAATCGGGTAGGTCCCTACGACAAAACGAACAAAGAGTATGCCCTCTATACCCGAAGCACGCATACCGTCCACATTACGCCGAAGATAAGAGAACTGGCCCGGGAAGCGGTTGGCCATGAAACCAATCCGTACCTGCAAACCGAGCGCATTGTCAAATTCGTCGGAAAGAAAATGCGTTATAAGAGGTTAGCTTTTGAAAGAGGCAGAGGAATCGACTGCCTGCTGGCGTATCCGGTTACTGATAAGGAAACGGGGCAGGAGTATTACGAGGGCAGTTGTAACCAGTATACGGCTTTCATGGTGGCCTTATGTCGCGCGGTTGGCATACCCGCTAGGAGTGTTTCCGGGTACACCGGTTGGAATCCGTGGATTGAGCCGAATGACATAAAGGCAAAATTCCGGTTCGAGACGAAGTTGTCACCAGATGGTTTGGCAGCGACGCAACTATATGGAAAACTTGGCTCTCATATGTGGTGTGAGTTCTTCATTCCCAACTACGGCTGGATTCCCGCCGATGCTCAGGGGGGCACATTCGGACACCAGAGCAACCGAATGTGGATCAAATGGAAAGGCCGAGACATTCAACTTGGACCTAATGCTCCCCAGGAAGAAAGCGAAGGCTATGGTGTTAATTGGGTCGCACTTCACAAAGGCAGAGCAGACGGTCTGAACTACGGCGTTTTAAATATTGCTAAAATACGCAATAGTAAAGTTGCACTCTCACACCATTCGGATCCGTTCCCTGCTAATGCGCTTGCCACCTATCCTGGAAATACCTTGCCGTCAGAGGGTACAGAAAATCTTAGACATTGGCGTCAAGGAGTATTAAGTTGGCCCGCTTGCTACATAAGAAATCTCATGCCGGAGAATCTGAATTTAGATCAGTTCTATAAAGATTATCCACGTACCAAGGATGATAGAGATGCCTTCATCTGCCATACGTTACGCAGACAAATGGGTGATGAAAAGTTTTTCGAGCTTACCGATGCATATGTGGATCTGCGCCAGAAATCCGGCAAGGCTGTGCCAACAAGTCGTTTCCAGGAACTCGCCGAAGATATTTCCGGACAATCATTGGGCTGGTTCTTCAACCAATGGGTAAATAGTACGGATCTACCCCGGCTTAAATTGGAAAAGGCCGTCGTCAGGAAAGACAAGGAGGGCTGGCAGATCCAGGGGCGTCTGCTGCAATTAGGTGAGACTACCTTCCGGCTGCCGATTGAACTTGCTATTGATACGAAAAACGGCAGAGAAATGCAGAGACTCTGGATTGACGGCAAGGTTGTAGATTTCGATTTTCATAAGCAGGATGAACCACGAAAACTCATTGTCGATCCTAACTATGAGGTTCTCAAGGTTCAACGGATGCCTCCCCGCCTTTTCTGGTTTTGGGAGGCTTATGATGAACTAGTTGTAATATATGGGACCTTAGCTGAAGCTGAAGCAAACAAGACCGCTGCCGAGCGTTTCAACAATGACGAGCTTGGGTTGGGCCGCGAGATAGTCAAGGCAGATACTGATGCAACTAAAGATGATCTTGGGAAGAAGTGTGTTGTTCTCTTTGGTCGGCCAGAAACCAATCAGATCGCTCAAAAGTCCAAGGATATCTTCCCCATAGAACTCAATAAGAACAAGTTCACCTGGCAAGGTGTAACCTACGCTCAAGCAACACAGGGAGTAGCCCAGATTGCCGAAAATCCCAATGATCCCGGAAGTCTGATGATAATGTATGCGGGCCTAAGCCCGGAAGCAACACAGAACTTTTGCGACTTGTATCTGTACGATTCGGACAGTTCCTACGTCATTTTCGACGGTGACAAGCAGTTAGCTATTGGTGATTGGGAAGATGTGGATTCCAACCTGTACTGGCAATTCAAATCTCACAATTCCGCTGCATCGCTTTCAAATCAGCGATGACAACTGTATCTGCAAGACAAACGGATTCCCAATCCGTTGCTACCCAAAGGAATAATACTCGGGACATGCCCGAGCGAATGCAGGGCCCCCGGACATCGCCTGCAAAAGAAACAAGAGATCGCCTGCAAAAATTGCAGGCGAGCTTAACAGGAAATATCTGCGTTTATACAGGATTAATGAAGTCTCAGAAAACTCCGAACACAATAGAACCCGACAAATATCATCAAACACAATCGGCAAAAGTGTAGTTGAAAAGTGTAGCAGACTTGACTGTGCGTTCCGTAAGTTCGGTTTCATTCCAATTGCAGGAGTCTCCATCTGATGGTATAATCTTTGCCGACAAACCTTTGCTTAACAACGGTGCTGCCGGAAAGTTGTAGTTCAATATGTGAGAGGATGTAACATGAGAGTACGATGTGCACACCAGGCCGTGCTTGGAATATTGTTAGTTTGCCAGTTCTCTGTGTGCCTCGGCAAAGCAACCCCAGATGCAAACGACACCAGCAAATACCTCAACGCCGTTCGTGAGTTCGCCGATAATGTCCTCAAGTATGGTCGGGATACATATGGGCCCAAACACACGCCGTTGTTTGTGGACGGGCTGAACATTCATACGCATGAGCCGGTGAAGTGGATCGATCCGGATGGAACCAAATGGATATTGTCGAATTTCGCTTCTCAGCAGAATCTTCTGCGTACACTGGATGGCCTTACGACAATCACAAGCGATCCAAAATACAAACAGGCGGCGATGGATGCAATTAGGTATGCCTTTGAAAACCTGCGGGCTCCCAACGGACTTTTGCACTGGGGAGGGCACGAAGCATATGATGTGGGGGCAGACAGTCCACATGGAAGGGAAATTCATGAACTGAAGACACACTTGCCCCACTACCGACTAATGTGGGAGGTCAACAGTCACGCAACGAAGCGGCTCATCGAGGCCTTATGGTCTGCACATGTGCGGGATTGGTCCAATTTGGATATGAACCGGCACGGATCTCTGTCCGAAGCTCTGGAAACACCCTGGCAGCATGACTACAAAGGCGGGCCTGTATTTGAGTATACCAGTGGCGGATACTCTTCTATTAGCACCAGCCGTGATTTGGTCTACGCCGCAGTGTGGCTTACCAAGTTGTCCCGAGACAAGGAGCCTCTCGTGTGGGCCAAACGCCTTGCCGATCGGTTTGTAAAAACAAGACATCCAAAGACTGGGATTAGCTACTGGTGTTATACGCATTGGGATAAGTCTGAACATGACTCACACGACAGCATCCTAAGGAAACTCGTTCCTGTAATTGGTGAATATCCAATAAGTGAGTTTCCATGGTTCGTGCACACAAATCGAATAGCACATGAGTGCACCCTTGGGTATTTTACGCCGACTCCTGGGGTATCCGTCCACTGGCAGCTTTTTGAGTGGCAAAGTCAATTGCTTTGTGGAGATCTCTTA
>Ga0114918_10003241_pt1 | contig 14420 bp, 8 predicted proteins | sample LantaG_FD_87015 | JGI IMG/M metagenome (GOLD analysis project Ga0114918, IMG submission 87015) | Deep subsurface microbial communities from Baltic Sea to uncover new lineages of life (NeLLi) - Landsort_02402 metaG | ecosystem: Environmental > Aquatic > Marine > Oceanic > Sediment | place: Baltic...
AAAGAAAAAAGCGCCCGGGGGGGCCACCCAGGGCCACAAGGGGCCCCCCCGGGGGGGCCCCCGTTTTTTTTTTTTTTGTTTAGGGAAAAACCCGCGGAGGGGCCCCCCCCCCCCCCCCGAAACCTCGAAAACTCACCCCCTTCATCCTCCCCCCCCCCTCCCCGCCATTCGCACACGACCGCACAGCGCCGAGTTCGAGGGCTTCTCCTCCGACGAGACCGTCCGCGTCGTCATGAGCGGCTCGCAGGAGCCCCGCTCCGTCGACATCACGGAGGAGGCCGCGGCCCAGGGCGCCGAGAGGCTCTCGGCCCTGGTCTCGGAGGCGATGAAGGACGCGCACTCGAAGTCGGTGGAGGGGATGAAGGTCCGGATGTCGGCGATGGCCAAGAGCCTGGGGCTGGGCGGGCCCGGCGGGGGTCTGGGGCTGTAAAAAAGAGGAGGAGGAGGAAGGGAAGCGGGGAGGAAAGAACGAAGACGTGGTTTCCTTTCTCTTACGATTTCAACCGATTTTGTTTTTTGGCCCGAGTCCCCCCTTGAAAAAAGCTCTGTCGAAAACTCTCCCTCTCTTTCCTCCCGCCGCTGCTGCTTCTCTCTCCCCGCTTCGAATGATTCGGTTTTTTTATAGAGCCTCGGTTTCACAAACGCAGGGGTTCCACCGTCGAAACCAAAAAGAGAGCGACAAAACTCCTCTCCCTCACATCGTCCACAGCTTCATCTCGCCGACCGGCTCGTCGGCCCAAAACGTCTCCTCCCTGCCTTCCTCTTCCGAGATCCCCGCCTCGTCGTAGCTCTGCGCGTCCTCGACCGCGTCGGACAGCGCCGCCTGCAGCGCCGAGACGGGCGGCTCCGGCGCGAGCCCGAAGCCCTCGCGGATAGCGGCGGGGGAGGTGGCCCGCGGCCTGACGGGCTCGGGCCGCTCCGAGGGGCGCGGCGCGGCGGCGACGGCGCCGTCGCCGTCGTCGACCAGGGCGTCGCCGTTCCCGCCCTCCCCTTCCCCGTCCTCGCCCTCGCCCGCGTAGGACCTCCGCTCGTCCTCGATCCAGTCCTCGGCGTCGTCCTCATCGGGGACGAACCCCTCGTCGAAGCGGAACTTCTGGAAGACCGCCTCGAGGTCGGCGAACTCGCCCTCCTCCGCGCCCTCGGCCGGCGCGCCGCCGCCGCCGCCGGCGCCCTGGACGGGGGGGTTGTCCTGGATCGCGCGCCGCAGCTCCACGCCGCTCACATCCCCGTTCGCCAGCAGCAGCGCCACGACCGCCTCCAGCGCCGGCCGGTAAGCCGCCAGCGCGCGCAGGGCGGCGGCGTGCGCTGCCCTGACCAGCCTGAATGCGTCGACCCGCTGCGCGTCGCGGCCGACGTCGGGCGGCTGGAACCCGGCCCCCCGGGGCGGCGCGCCGCCGAAGGCGTCAGTGTCGAGGTTGACGACCTCGACGCGGAACTTGGAGGTGATGAGCGAGGCTGGGCCCGTCGGGGAGTGCGGGGCGTAGACGGGGGCGCGGAGGAGGTGCGGCGACCTCTGCGACGGGGGAGACGACGAAGAGGACGGGGAGCTCGAGGAAGAGCTCGAAGAGCCTCCCTTGCGGGCCGACGCCGACGACCCGTAGAAGCCGTACTCCCCCAGCGCCTTCTCGGCCAGCATCCTCGCCCTGTCGAGCGCCTTTAGCTTGGCCGCGTACGTCGAGGGACCTTCTTTTCCGCAGAGCAGCGTCTCTGCCGCGTGGCCCGCGAGCAAAATCTGCAGGCGCGCCTCGACGCGAGCCCGAGTGACGACGAACGCGGCGGCGTCGCCGCGGCGGGCCAAGATGGTCCGCGACCACGAGTCCCCTCGAGGGGCGATCGAGAGGCGCTCGACGGCCTCTGCGTTCAGAGGCATCGAGCCCGAGTCGTCAGAGAAGATCGATGGGGATGATGAAGAAGAAGAAGAAGAAGAGTTGTTTGAGTTCTCCTCCTTGTCCTTCGCCTCCTTCCTCCGCCGCTTCTCCTCGCGCTCGCGGATCCTCAGGACTTCGCAGAGCACGCCCGTCCCGGCCTCGTAAATCGCCATGTGCCTCTTCGGCGCCAGCCTGTCGGGCAGCGGCGGCCTCTTCAGTCCATAGAGGATGCGGTCCAGGGCCGAGTCGAAGTCGTCCTGCTCCACCGCGGCGGCGCCGCGGCGCGCCGCGGCGAGCGCCGCCTCGTTGACGACGTTGGCGAGCTCGGCGCCGCTCAGGCCCGGGGTGTCCAGCGCGAGCTGCTCGAGGTCGACCCGCGGCCCCAGCAGCTTCTTCCGCGCGTGGATCCGGAGCACCTGCAGCCTGCCCCTCGCGTCGGGCAGGCCGATCGTGACGCGCCGGTCGAAGCGCCCCGGGCGCAGCAGCGCGTCGTCCAGCAGGTCCGCGCGGTTGGTCGCGGCGATGAAGACGACGCCCTGCCCCGGCGTGAACCCGTCGAGCTCGCTCAGCAGCTGGTTGAGCGTCTGCTCGCGCTCCTCGTTCGGCTGCCTGTCGCCCTGCGCGCGCTTGGCCCCGATCGCGTCGACCTCGTCGATGAAGACGATGCAGGGGCCCGACTGCACGCGCGCGCGCTTGAACAGGTCGCGGACGCGGGCGGCGCCGACGCCGACGATGGCCTCGACAAACTCGGCGCCCGACATGGCGTAAAACGGCACGCCCGCCTCGCCGGCCACGGCCTTGGCGATCAGGGTCTTGCCGGTCCCGGGCCCGCCCTCGAACAGGATCCCCTTGGGCGGGGCCGCCCCGAGCCTGGCGTAGTGGGCCGGGTCCTTGAGGAACTCGACCACGAAGGCCAGGTCGCCGAGCAGCTTGTCCTGGCCGGCGACGTCGGCGAAGGCGACGCCCGTCGAGCCCTCGCGCCGCGCCTTGCCCTTGGACTGCGCGAACTCGACGGCCTCCTGCAGGTCCGTCGGCATGCCCCGCTTCTTCCGAAACAGGCCGTAGACGATCGCGCCCCCCAGGAAGGTCAGCCCGAAGGTCAGGGCCGCCACCACGGGGAGCAGGTCGGCGACGGCGCGGAGCGCGCTCGGCCGCGGCGGGATCATGCCGGTGCGCACGTCGAGCAGCCGGTCGCCCGGGCAGTCGTAGCCCTCGGCGCTCTGCTCGGCGCTGCCGTCGACGGCGAGCGCCGCCAGCTGCTGCGCCGAGAGGCGCTGCTCGAACGCCTGGAAGAGCTGCTCGAACACCGCCGCGTACCCGACCTCGGAGGGCCTGCCGGGCCCGCCCGTCGCGGCCGAGAAGCGCGGCGCCCGGTAAAAGGCGCCGGCCGTGCCGCCCGCGGTCGCGTCAAAGGCGAACGCCGCGGCCTCGCCCCGCTGCGGCAGGTCGACCCACCTGGTCGCCGTGGACTGCACCCGCCGCCTCCCGTCGGAGCTCCTCCCGGGCCTGTCCGCGGGCCACTCGCGCCCGCGCGCGTCGAGGGCCTCGGTGACCAGGACGCGGTACCCTGGCCAGGTCGGCGCCGTCGCGCGCCCGACGTCCCTGAAGATCTCGACGCGCCAGGGGCGCGCCGCGGGGTCGAACGCGGCCTCGTCGGTCCAGTTTCGCTCCCGGAGCCCGCGCAGGAGCTCCACGGCGGGCATCTCCTCGAGCCTGCTCCACCGCGGCTCCTCGCCCACGAACGCGTCGCCCGTGACGGTGATCGGGACCCACTTGTACTCGGCGTCGACGATCTCGCCGAAGCGGCTCTCGTCGATCGCGTCTCCCGAGCCCGGGGCGGGCCACCCCGCGGTGTGGTCCTCGACGCGGAAGGTGGTCGCGGCGGTGACGTCGGTGCCGGAGGCGCCCTGGTCGCGGATGCGCTCGACGTCGTCCTTGAAGAAGACCTTGGTGTCCGGCCGCGGCGGGCGCGGGTCGACGACCTTCTTCTTCTTGCTTGCCTTTGGCGGGTTTGAGCTTTTCGACTTTGCTGCTGCCGCTGCTAGGCTCGCGGCTTTTTGCTTCGCGGCCGCGGCGTCGGACCTGACGGGGGCGGGCGGCAGCAGGCTCGCGTCGTCGTCGTCGGAGGTGCAGGCGGCGCGCGGGAGGAGAGTGCCGCGACGACGGCGGCCTGAGAGAGAGATCGAGGGAGGGTTGAGAGAAAGAGAAACAGTGAGAGAGGGTCGAGAGCCTATCGATGCCGATGTCGGCGGCGATGGTGGAGAAAAGGCGCCTCGAATTGAGGGCTGTTTCGCTCCATCTTTTTCAAAAGCGCAAACCCCTCTCGTGTCGCGACGACGTCTTCTCGCGCCTCGCGTGGTTGATCACGATGGAAAGAGCTAAGAGCTTTGTCAGCACGCTTTTTCTTTTCTGCGTGTGGCAATTCACGGCGGCTGGCCGTCGGCAACTTTGCCTTCGCCTCCTGCCTTTGCTTGGTCCCTCCGCGCCAACTCCTCACCTTGTGGAGCGTTCGTGGTCGACGTACGCTTCGTGCGCATCGCGAGCCTGGCGCTGCTCGGTCCCAGGCCCGCCGCGAGCGAGCTCGACAGCCGCATGCCGTTTTTTTCGTCCGCCTCGACCTTTTTTTTTTTCCGGGCGAAAAAAGTAAACACGGAGAATTGCCCGAGCGTCTCTTCACTTCTTTCCTCTTTTTTCCCCCTTGCGTTCTCTCTCTCTCTCTTCGCCGGCTGGTTTCGTCGGCGACCGCTGTTGTTGACAAGAGCACGCGTGTGAACTCTGTCTCTCGCTGCCCACCCGAGGCGCACAAGAGCCAACGAGAGAGAAAGAGAGAGCTCCTCGAGGCGCTCAGGCTTCGAAGCGCTCGTCGTCGCCTCTCGAAGAAGAATCGTTCGTCGGGGGGGAATCGCTTCCACGATGCACCCGTACTCTGGCGGTTCGAAGCTCGCTTCGGTACGTTCCGAACATATCCGATCCACAGAAAGGGGTGCAGAACAAAAGGTCAGAGGCAACGCGTCTCGCAGAGGAGAAACTCGAGAGCTCACCATCAAAGACTGCGACGCCCTCAATCTACCGACCTCCGTTCTCAAAAAAAAACAGGTCCTCCGCGTCTCGGCGTTCGGTGTCGGGCTGGTCTACGGCTCGTGGAAGCTGTCGTCACTCAAGAGCACGGCAGCCAAGGCCGCGGCAGAGAAGGAGAAGGCGGCTTCTCACGGCGGAGGGCACTGAGTTGAAAGAGAGACGAGGAGGAGGAGAGAGAGACGGCAGCGATCGGCATTTTTTGGTTTTTTCGTTTCGTTCGACCTCGAAGGAGAACGCCGCCACCGCCGCCTGTCTTTCTCCTCTTCCCGCCTCTGCTTGAGATCCGCATCCGCAGCTCCCCGCTCCTCTCTTTGTTATTTAGAACCAATTTGAGAAAAAAAGACGTTATCCTTCGCTCCCTCTTTGCTTTGAAAATGGTCTCTCGAAAGTCGAGAGAGAGAAAAAGAGAGAAAGAAAATAACAAATAACAAAAACAAAAACTCGGATCTCACTTTTCTTCTCCCGGCGACGATTGCGTCGTTTTCATCATGTCTGCTTACAACACGACGCCGTCGAATCGCATGGGAGGGAAGAAACGGGGTATAAAAAAACAAATCAGAAGTGCGAAAAGGAAGGGGAAACGCTGAAAGGTTTTGAAAGCAGGAAAAACAAAGAGTCAAGGTGTTAACTACACATTCACTTCTTGCCTCCGGCCTTGGCAGCCTTGGGCGCCGCGGCAGCAGCAGCCTCGGCGCCGGCCTTGGCGGCCACGGGCGCGGCAGCGGCAGCCGGGGCCGCAGCCTCGGCGCCGCCGAGCCCGGCCGCGAACCTCTCGGCGCGCCTGCCGGCCTTGCGCAGCCTCGACGCCTTGCCCTTTGCCCTGCGCGCCTCGAACTGGTCGCTGAGCGCCTTGTCGCGCGCCTGCTCGGCCTTCTGGCGGTGGATCGCGTCGATCAGCACGCGCTTGTTCTTGAAGACGTTACCCTTGACGCGGAGGTAGAGCTCGTGGTAGAGGTGGCGGTCGACTTTCTTCGCGTCGCGGTATTTCTTGAGGAGGCGGCGCAGGACGCGCATGCGGCGCATCCAGAGGACCTTGGTCGGGAGGCGCGCCTCGCGGGTACTGTTGTTCGAGTAGGGGGTTGGAGAAGGAGAGAGGGAGAGGAGGGGGGAGGTGAGTTTTTCCCGTCTTTTTTGCTTTCCCACCGCGGAGAGAAAAAGCAACAAAAAACTCACCCGCGGCGCTTTCCGTAGCCCGTGTGCCTGCCCTTGGCCTTCGCCTCGGCGGCGGCGCGAGCCCTGGAGCGGGAGTGGATCTTGGAGGGCTTCTTGAGGATGAAGCCATCCTTGACGAGCTTGCGGATGTTTTGGCCTGAGTGGATTTTTGGTTTGGAAGGATGGGGAGGTCCGAGGTGAGCAAAAGAGGAGGGAAGAAGGAAGCAAAGCGGCGGCTCTTTCAATCGCCGCGCGCGATGATCTCCTCTCTTCGCAGCGCTGCCGCTCCCCCGAGTCTCGTCGAAGTGCCCTCATCTTTGCCGCAAGGAAGCAGAAGAAAGCAGTTTCTCTCCCGTCGGGGGAGCAAGCGAGAGCGCCGCGACGGGGCTGTCGTGGCGAGAGCAAGCCCGGAGGAGGACGACTGGAGCTCGATCAAGACAAGAGAGCAAGAGCAAGGGAGTCGCGCCCCCCCAGCTCCGCCGCGGCCTCACAGCGGCCCTGGCTCCGCAATCTCTCCGCGCGAGGGCACGCGCGAGAGACGACGGGATCCAGTGCCTGCAGCAGCTGGCGTCGCGAAGGGGAGGCAAGGGCGCAGAAGCGACCGAAGCTCGGGCTGATGGAAGGGGCAAGGCGTCGCCGGGTCGTCGGGCGTCGGGCGATCGACGACGACGTGATGATGGTTTCTCTTGGTCCCATCGCCTGGCTCTGCATAGCTTCTCTCATCAACTCTCTGCCCTGAACGATGAGCCACTGGCTCCCTCGATCCAACGCAGGCGGTTTCGGAGAGAAGTGAGAGCGGAGAGCGGCAGCAAAGGGGCCGGCATCATCAGCACGCAGCCGCCGCCGCCGGGACGCCGGCGACTGCGAAAGAAAGGAAAAACAACTCACGGGAGTTGGCCAGCGCGATCTCGGCCGTCTCCGAGGGGTCGAGCCACAGGGCCCTCTTGCCGACGCCCAGGACGGACGCCGCCAGGCGGCGCTGGAGCTTGAGGGAGGACATGGTTTTGAGTGTTTGGAAAGGAAACAAACAAGTCGAAAGTGTGAATTGAGGTCGGAGAGAGAGAGAAAAAAAACTCGCCTCAACCACGACACTCTCCGTTTTTTCTTCCAACGTCTCTTCGGGACGGCGACTATGCGCTTCCTCTCCTTCTTCGCTCTCCTTCTTCCCTTTTTCGCCACCGGATAGATACAAGGGGCGCCGCTTCTGCTCCTTCCGTCTCTGCGTGACCACCTCGGCACGCTCGAGCTCGTGGGCGCGCCAACGTCGGTCTCCGAAACCGGAAACACGCGCGAAAAGAGAAGCTCCGAAACAACAAAAAAGGTTTCGGCGCCGTTTCCGACATCTCGCCTTTTCGATGTCGTCGTCGCGGGACCTCGACGAAGCCGAGCGCTATGCCGCCGCGGCGCTCTTCACTCTGGCGCTGCACATCATCCAGGTAAGAAAGACGAGCTTGCGAACTGCAGCAAGCGCCACGAAACCAGAGCCCAGAGGAGAGAGCGTGGAACGAAGAAAACGATTCAGAAGAAAAAAGAGGTGCGCCTTCCCCTTCCACTCAACCTCGACCTCTGCTTCTTCCTCTTTCTCTCTCCTCCTCCTCCTCCTCCTCCTCCTCCTCCTCCGTCTCCCTCTCCTTCTCTCTTCTCCAGGTCGAGACGGGCCAGCACGGCGAGCCCGATGCCGCGTGGGGCGAGCCCTACGATGACGGCTCCGGCGTCGACGCCTGGGCGGCGGCGTCGGCGGCCGCGGCCGCGGCCTCAGCGGCCTCGTCCTCCTCGTCGGCGGCGTCGGCGGCGGCGGCCGGCGCCGACGCCGCCGCCGCGGCGGCCGCCGCGAGGGCAGCCTTCTGGGGCTTCGACTGCGTGGCCTCCGGCGGCCTCCTCGAGCGCGCCTACGCGCACCTGGGGGTGCCCAGGAGGGCCTGGGCCGGGCTCAAGAGGCTGCCGGACGTCGCCGGCGTCGGCGGCAGCGAGCGCGGCGCGTTTGGCGAGTGCGTCGCGGGGCACGCGGCGCAGCTCGGGGCTGCCGAAGGGGCTTTGGTGTGGAGGGGCGGCGGCGCCGCTGCCGCCCTCGCTTCGAGCTCCTCCCTCAGCGACGTGGCAGCAGCAGCAGCAGCAGCAGCAGCGGGCTCCTCCCCTTCCCCTTCGCCGTCGTCGTCGGCGTCGGACCTCGCAGCGCTGGCGGCGGGCCTGCGGATGAAAGAGGGAGGAGAGCGAGAAGACCGGGGTCGGGAGGACCCGTTCCCGTCTCTGCTCGCGCCGCTCCCCGCCGAGCCCGCCCTCTTGAGCCTCTCCCCCGGGGCCGCTGCGAGGGACGATGCCGACACGGACTCGGACCTGGAGGCCGACGTCGCGGCCGAGGAGCGGCGGAGGGTCGCTGCGGCGAGGGCGGCGCCCCGCTCCCGGGAGCGAGGGGGGAGCGGGGGAGCGAGGTCGGGGCAGGGGGGAGGTGCTCTTTGTTCTCCTGCGATCGGCGGCAGCGCCAACAGTGGCAGCATCGGCAGCGACGGCAGCAGTAGCGTCAGGGAGGCGATGAGCGCCGCGCTTTCCTCCCAGCTCGGGGAGGGAGAGGTCGCTGCCGCCGCTGGTGCGACTTTCCCTGCCGCCGGCGCGCCTCTGCCTTCGCCGTCGCCGCCGTCGCCCTCTCCTCCGCCTCCGCCGCAGCCCGCTCCCGCCCCTCCCGCCGCCGCTCGCCGCGCCCCGCGCCCCCCGCCCTCGGCCAAAGCAGTCGCTGCGATATGCGACCTGCTGGAAGGGTGCCTCGCGACTGCTGCCGCGGAGGAGGGGGAAGGACTGGCGACGGGCGGCAGCAGCAGCAGCAGAAGCAAAGGCAAAGGGACCACCGCCTCTCTTTCCTCCTCCTCGTCGTCAAACTTCCGCAACCGCGGCTCCGGGATCGCCGCTCCGGTCTGCGGCTGGTACGACGCCCGCGCCCGCGTCGCCCTGCGCCGCGTCGCGCACTGGCTCGGGGTGCCGTGGCCCAAGGTCGCCAACTTCGAGCACCTTTTGGCTTTCTCGCTGACGCTGCCCACCGAGAGCGGGAGCGGCTTCGGCGGGGGCGGGGGCGGCGGCGGCGGCGGCAAGAAGAGCGCGGCCTCTGCTCCCCCCTCGGGCGACCTCGCTCGAGCGACTTCGTCCATTACAACCTCTGCGTCCCTGGTCCGCCGCTCGGCCTGGGAAAAGGGCGTTAAGGCAGCGCAGGTGACGGGGGCCGCCGTCGGCATCGGCGCGCTCTTCGCGCTGACGGGGGGCCTCGCGGCGCCGGCCGTCGCGGCGGGCGTCTCGGCCGCGATGACGGCCGTGGGCGGTGCCTCCGCGGCCGCGTCCGCGGCCGCCGCCAGCGCCTTTTTGACGACGGGAGCCGGCACCGCGCTTGTCGCGGGAGGCGTGGGCGCCGGAGGTGGCGCGTTCGCGGGATCGAGGATGGCGAGGCGCGTGGGAGACGTCAAGGAGTTCGGCTTCGTCGAGCTCGCGCCCGGGGGCGGAGGGTACGACGGCGGCGATTGGACCGGAAGCGAGGAGGAGCGAGCAGGAGGGGCGGTCGCCGGGGAGCAAGGAGACGAGGACGGCTCTGGAAGCAGCTCGAGGGACGATGACGACGACGACGCCGGCGGGAGCAGCGACGGGAGCGACGCGAGCGGCGGCGACGGCGGGCGGAGGCGGGGGAGGCGGCAGCGGCTGCGGCACCCCGCGGTTGACCCCTTCCTCTTCGCCTCGTCCGCCGCCGGTCTCGCTCCGACGGCGGCGGCGAAGGGGCCGATCGCGGCCGCTACGTCGACGGAAGACCTCCTCGAGATGGAGCTGAAGCCGCTGAGGAGAGAGGCCGCCGTCGGGGTCGACGACGACGAGGGAGGAGAGGAGGAGGGAGGCGGCGGAGGCGAAGCGACGAGGGAGCTGCCGAAGGCGCCGTCGTCGTCGGCGGCGGCGGCGGAAACGACGACGGGGGCAGCGGCGGCCTCGAACGGCGTCGACGCCTTCGAGGCCCTCCGGCCCCCTTCCCCTCCTCGCATGGGCCGAGACGAAGACGAGGAGGAGGACCACAGCAGTGGCACGCTCCCTCGCTCGATGTCTCGGCCGTCGCTCGCGGAGAAGGCCTCGCAGCCGTCGCTCTTGCCTCCTCTCGACGGCGACGGCGACGACCAACGCCGCCGCGACGAGCGCCGCCGCCGCCGGAGGCTGCGCAGGGCGAAGAAGAAGAACAGCCCGAAGCGAACGGTCGTCCGCCCCTACCGCCGCCCGCCCCTGCCTTCCTTGCTCCCCTGGCCCGCTTCTGCGACCCGCTCGCCCGAGGACTCGAGGCTCGCGGTGACGCTCTGCGTGGGAGGGTGGGCGCGCAGGCGCGAGGACCTCGTGGACGTCTGGCGCGCTCGCGGGCTCCTCCCGCTCGCCGAATCGTCTTCTTCTTCCGCTCTCGGCTCTTCGTCGTCGTCGCTCGCGCGCAGGGACGCCGAGCGGTACGCGCTGGTCTGGGAGTCCGAGGCGCTGATCAACCTGAGCGACGTTGTGGCCGCGTGGGTGCGGAACCAGGCGGCGCAGGGTGAGGAAAAAGCTCGTTCTTTTTTTTCCTTTCGGCGCTTTTCTCCCCCCCGAAACGTTGCGAAAAAACTAACGGGGAAAAAAAAACGAAACCGAAAAAAAATAGGAGTCATCAAGTTTGCGCTGCAGCACTGGCTCTACGCCGGGGCCGCGGCGGCGGCCGCGGGTCCGCTGGCGCTCGTGTCCGTCTCCCAGGTCATCGACTCGGCGTGGGCGATGGTGAGAGGTTTCGTTTCTTTTGTTTTAAAGTTACCGTGACGAGAAAGAGAGGACGAAGAACGAAAAAAAGAAAAAGAGAGAAAAAGCTCACTTCTCTCATCCAAAAAAAAAAATGTTTGCAGGCTCTCGACCGCGCCGTCAAGGCCGGCCGCCTCCTCGCCCAGCTTCTCCTGGCCAACCGCCACGGGGGGAGACCAGTCACGCTGATCGGGTACTCCATGGGAGCGCGCCTCGTCTTCCACTGCTTGCTCGAATTGTCGCGCGCCGCCGCGGCAGGAGGCATCACGAACGACCTCTCCCGAGCAGGGGGGGGCAACGGCGCGATCGTCGAAAACGCGGTGCTTCTCGGAGCGCCCGTGGCGGCACACCCCGCCCGCTGGGCCATGGCGAGGCGCGCGGTGGCGGGCAGGCTCGTCAACGGCTACTCGCGCTCGGACTGGATCCTGGGCGTCGTCTTCCGCGCCTCGAGCGGCTTCGTTCGGCCCGCGGGCGGGCTCTGCCCCGTGAAGGTTTCGGGCGTCGAGAACGTGAATTTGGGAGCGGTGATCAAGGGCCACCTGGACTACGCCGGGAACCTTCCCGAGATCCTGGAGCTGGTGGGGATCGGGGAATGAGTTGAGTTTTGGGAGGTTGAGAGAGTGTAAAACGAAAGTTGAGAAAGGTTAGAACGGGGGGGGGACGCTGTTTGCTGTGCACCCACTTTTTTTCGAGATTGGAAAAAGGCAGAAGAATCGATGTCGTGGCCGCTGTCTTTGTCGACGCCCCTCGACAAAATGAAATCGGACGACGACGATGACAGGGTGCTCTCGATGCTCCCCGGAGCGCGTTCCGCGAGCGGCGGCGTGGGCGGGCCGCGAGGCGATGGAAACGAAGATGGCGGCATCGGCGACAGGGACGCCGACGACCAAGCCGTTGGTTTGCCGACGAGGCGGCCGGCCCCCTCCCCGCCCCCTCCAGCGACCCTGCCGCGCCTCGACCTCCGCGTGCCGGACGACGTCCTCCTCTCGATCATGGAGCGCCTTTGCGTCGAGGATGTCTCGTGTCTGTCGAGGGTGAGCCCGACGTTCGAGAGGCTGGCGCGGGAGCCCTGCCTCTGGCGCTCGAAGGGCGAGGCGGGGTCGGGGGCGGAAGCGGAAGCGGCGGCCCGAGAGGAGGTCGAGGGGAGCGGCGACGAAATAGAAGAAGGAGAAGCAGGAGAGCGCGCCGCTTCCTCTTCCGGCTCCGGCTCCGGCTCCGACTCAGAGTCAGACCCGGGCGACCTCTCCGCGGCCCTCTCCGCCGCGGCCGCCCTCGCCCTCCGCGTCCCGCCGCAGGCGGCGAGCCTGCTGCTCACGGCGCGCTGCGCGCTCTTCCCGCGCGCCGAGCGCGGCCCCGAGGCGGAGTTCTCGGTGCAGCCGCACGCGCCGTCGCTTCGGGCTCCGAGCAGGGCGCTGGCGGCCGAGGCCGCGGGGGCGCTGCGGGCTCTGGCGCGGAGGGCCGCGGAGGCGCGGGAGGAGGGAGGAGGGAGCGCGGCGCGAGGGGGGGAGGAGGGGGAGGGGGAGCAGACGGAGGGCGGCGTCCCTCGGCGCTGCTGCTCCCCGAGGAGAGGGAAGGGAAGGAGGCTCTTCCCCGTCGCGGACGCGGAGGCGAGAGGCGCCGCCGTGCGGGTGACGCTCGACCCCGCCTTCGCCGCAGACGCCGCGGCGAGGGCAGGGAGGCGATGCGGGTGGCCTCCGGGCGAGGCGGCGCCGGCCGCCGCCGCCGCCGCCGCCGTCACGGCAGTGGCCGCCGCCGCTCCCTCGCCGGCCTCGGCCGCGGCCTCGAGCGAGCCGCGGAGGAGCCGCCCTCGGGTCCACCCCGTCGAGCTCGGCCGCTGGTCCTCGCTGATGTACGACTGGACCGACGAGCAGCGGCTGCTGCACCGGAGGGCGCAGCGGCGGGCGCTGGCGGCGGCGCTCGAGCTCGCCGAGAGGGAGGGCGCCAGGCGGGGCCGCCGGCGGCGACGGCGCCGCGGCGCTGGCTCCGCCTCTTCGTCCTCCCGCTCGCGCGCCGCCGCGGCCGCTTCCGCCTTCCCCTCCGGAGGGTGCGGGGTCGTCGGCGGTGGCGGGGGAGCCGCGTCGATGATCGCCTCGGCGAGGGCAGAGGCGCTCCTCTCGAGGAGAGGAGCAGGAGGAGCAGGAGGAGGAGGAGGAGGAGGCCCCCCCGCCGCCGCCGCCGCCGCCGCCCACGCCAACAGCTTCGCGCCGTGGCCCCTGGTCCTCGCCTCTTCCCCCGAGGGGCTCGAGGCCCTGGCGAAGAAGGAGATCGCGCTGCTGCTCGAGGAGGACGAGGACGACCGGCGGAGGGCGAGGGGCGGTGCCGATCCTTCTCCTTCCTCTCCGCCGCAGCCGACACCCGCCGGCGCCGCCCCCTCCAGCGCCCTCGAGGCCCTGCTGCTCTTCGCCGCGGCCCCGGCGACCGGGGGCGGCGGCGGCCCCCCCGCCCCCGCCTCCTCCTCCTCCTCCTCCTTCCCCGCCGCCGCGGCCGCGCGCGCGTGCTCCCTCTCGCTGGTCGGCCCGAAGCTCGAGGCCAGCGGCCCGGGCGCGGCGTGCTTCGGCGGCTCGCCGGCGGCGGCGGTCCGGGACGCGGCGCTGGTCGTCGTCGAGCTCGAGAGGCTGCGGCGCCGGTGGAGGGGGAGGGGGGAGGGAGGGGAGGAGGGGCGCGGGGGAAGAGGGGTGCCTCCTCCCCCCGCGGCCCCTCCTCAGGCCTCCTCCTCCTCCTCCTCCTCGTCCTTCTTCTACACCTCGACCGACGCCGCGGTCGCGGCGCTCGCCTGCGGCCTCCGCGCCGCGCTCTCGCACGCCGCCGCGGCGGGGAGCCCGGCGCTCGTCGCGTGCCTGGCCTCGAGGCTCGCCGCGGCGGCGCGCGGGGCCAGGAGGGGGTGGCTCGAGGCGGCGCTGGCCGCGAGGGAATCCGGCGGCGGTGGAGGCGGCGGCACCGGCGGCGGCGGCACCGGTGGCGGCGGCACCGGCGGCGGCGGCACCGGCGGCGGCCGGAAGAACAACAAAAAGGAAAAGGGCCCCTTTCCGCCGCTGCCGCTGCTGCCGCTCCTGCCGAGGGCCCTGTCCCCGAGCGTCGAGTTCGAGGTGTGGAGGGCGCTCGAGTGGTGCGCGTGGGTGTGTCTCGGGGAGGGATGATTGACGAGGCGGCCGGGAGAGCTCTGCTTCGAAGCGGGGGGGGTGGGTGACGCTGGCTGGCCCACCCCCCAGGGAGGGAGCGACGGCGGCATCCGTCGCTCCCTCCGGAGGAAGAAGAAGTGATGTTTGTTTTCCGTTTTTTTTCTTGTTTTAATTCAAAATCGTTCCGTTCTTATACGCATCGAAATCGCCATCATTTTTCGGGGGGAGGCGGAAAGGAAGGACTCTGAGAGAGAGCGTGTGTGTGTTTCGTCGAAGAGAGAGAACGGAGACGGCAACGTCTTTTCTTTTTTGTTTTTTTTAATTTTTTTATTTCAACCTCGACCTTGTCTCCCTCGCTACACTCTCTCTGTCTTCTGCACTCTCTCTCTCTCTCTCTCTCTCTCTCTCTCTCTCTCTCTCTCTCTCTCTCTCT